>Ga0209395_1000731_pt1 | contig 47457 bp, 38 predicted proteins | sample GOMGulsemesocosm_3_FD_184635 | JGI IMG/M metagenome (GOLD analysis project Ga0209395, IMG submission 184635) | Methane-oxidizing microbial communities from mesocosms in the Gulf of Mexico - GOM9D Gulf of Mexico (SPAdes) (version 2) | ecosystem: Environmental > Aquatic > Marine > Cold seeps... | reverse complement strand
AAAGGATGTAACGCATTATGCTTGATTTTACGCTAGACAAAACTGACATTGAGATATTAATGGCATTACAACTTGATGCTGATATTTCTAATTTAGAATTGGCTGACAAGATATCTCTTTCTCCTTCGCCTTGTTCCAGACGTGTAAAATTGTTAGAAGAGGCAGGATTTTTTCGTGGCAAAGTGACCTTGTTAGATCCACAAGCGGTTGGCTTACCGGTAAATGTTTTTCTTCAAATTACTTTAAGTAGGCAAAAAAAGGAAAAGTTAGCTGTTTTTGAAAACAACATTAGCCAGTTTGCTGAAGTTATGGAGTGTTATTTGATGACTGGTGATTTTGACTATCTCATTAAAGTGGCGGTACCTGATCTGATGAGTTATCAAATTTTCTTAGATAAAGTCACTGAAATGGAAGGCATTAGCCTGATAAAAAGTAGTTTTTCATTGAAGCAGATTTGTTATAAAACAGAATTACCGTTAAAACATTTAAGTGCTGTTTAATATGTAAACCTAAAAGTCTTTGTTTTGTTGGGCTGCTTGTGGGTAGTTATTATTTTACGATGTTTTGTTGTCTTTCTTGCCAATTATCTTCTTATATAAATTATTCGATGACCATGCTAAGTTAATAAATAACAGCGAGTTAACCCAGTAGCTGCTTTCAATAGTTGCATCTTTTGCATAGTGTTCATTCTTCAACTATTTGGCGCCGCTTAGCTAGCCTTATAACAATAAATCAATTTCTGGAGATATTATGGATAATAGAGATGAACTAATACGTTTCACTAAAAAAGGTATCGGCTTTCCTTGTGCAGGGTTACTTATTATGTGCATTTGCGCTGTAGTGGTTAATTTTATGCCACAAAGACAGGCTTTAATCACAGTTATATTTGCTACAGGCAGTACCTTTCCAATCGCCTTCTTTATTTCAAAATTTTTTAATGTAAATCCATTTGCTAAGTTTCCACCATTATCAAGCTTGGCGACAGTTTTAGCTTGTGCTCAATTTTTATATTGGCCAGTGCTGATCTTAGTGCTGCAATTAACTCCCGATTGGTTTCCATTTGTTTTAGCTATTCTTTTTGGCTCTCATTTCATTCCTTTTGGCTGGCTTTATAAAAGTAAAGCTTACTATTTTATCGGCATAGCTATGCCAGCCGCAGGATGTGTAATGGCGCTGGGGGGAAGTGAGTTTTCTTATACATATACCTTCTTAACTTTAATTCCTGTGTATTTAATTACCTGTTTAATGCTCGTTAAAGAAAACTCAACACTTGAGTATGCAACAACATAACGTTAATCATTAGTGATGTTACAAAAGGAAATTCATTTGAAGAATCAAGTTAAGGGGAACTTTCAAATAATCGCGGCTACAATTTCAACGCTATATTTTAATTTTATTTTTTATAAAAGTTGTTAAAGGTCAAAGTAGCGGATTAATGAAAGTCTTAGCTGGGCTTTTTGTCTTATCATTATTGTTAATGCCGTTTATTATTTGGGGTGTCTATAGCTCTATACAGCAAGGCAATACTAATCCGTAGGCTAAGGCTCAGTTAAACAAAATGGTTAATCGTTTGATCGGATTCGCGTCACTCGATATATTAGTAATTTATATGCTCACTTAAGACGAAGGAATATACTATGTTACAAGAAATCCAAGGAAAAAATGTTGTTGTATCACTCGGTTCAACCGAATTTAGTTATGTCGTGAAAGGCGAAGTACTAGATGTTTCAGATAACTGGTTAAAGTTAGAATCCAAAAAAAATGTTGAGTACATCAGAATAAACGAAATTGTTAAAATTGTTGTTTCTTAGTAAATCCGAAATATGGTTTAGCTTAGTACTACTCGGGTAGTAAATATTAGCCCCTTGATGGGGCGTTATCGACGGTAATATTATTGAGAAATATCTACTTATGGTGAAGTGAATATTCGAATAATTAGCACAAACTCAACCTAATTAATTCAGTAATACATATTTTCGACGAACTTCGTCGACCAAGCGATGCCGTGAACTTTTTAGTCTTTCGTGTGGGGCAAAAAGTGCACTGGCGGCATCTAGAAGGTTTACCGCGCGAGTTAGTTGGTTAAGTTGTTGCTCGGTTAATCCTGCTAATTCATTTGCGCTTGAAAAATTGATAAGTTCATTAATTTCTAAAATGGCAAACTCTTTCGCGGCAATATCTTCGGGAAGACCTGATTTAGTACACAAGCCGTATATACCATCTAAAAAGTGCTGCCATTCGTCTTTTATATGTAAATCAAGTGATGTGTTGATTTTTTCGCTTGGAGAAAAATGCCCCCGTTTTCGTAATTGCTCAATGGCAGCTTTATATCGTGCTGAAAAAATAGCATAAATACTTTTAGCGTCGTTTAACGATTGAATGATGGCTAGCCAGGAAATATAACCTTTTGGGTAGTATTCAACTTCTTGTGCTTCATTGTGTAAACCAAAAAAGGAAGTGCTTGCTACATTTAGCTGTAATTTATAAGAGCACTGAGGCATGACTTTGAGTTGTTGATAATGGTCTAATTCCTGTTGAGTGATCTTAGCGGCGGCAAGTAATTCTTGCTTAGTCAAAAAATAACGATTGAGGTAGTTTAATAATTCCATACGGGTACATGCCTATTTAATCATTGAAAAATTTCTTATTGATAATCCACTAAACTGAGGTTTTCTTTTTGGCAAACATCAATAATTGCTTGGTGCTTTGCTAAACAACAAAGGTATTTCGATAAGTTGGTAAATGCTAAAGGTGGTTTTTCCATTTCGTCAGCCCAAACTGCCAACATAAACAAATAAAAGTCACATATTGAGATCTTGTCACCTACTAAATACTCTTTATTTTCTAGTTCATTATCAAGCAGTTCAAACATTTCCGTGATTCGAATTTCCTGAGCTGCAACAATATTAGCTACGTATTTTTCAGCTGTAGTGTGCTTTTTAGGATAAAAATAGACCATAAGTTCAGCTTGAACTGTATTAGTTAAGTACATTAACCATTGGAAAAATTTAGCTCTATTTGGACTGCCAACTGGTGGAATTAATTGGCTGTCAGCATGCTTTTCCGCTAAATGAATACATATAGCGGCGCTCTCAAAAATAACTTGTTCATCGCAAACCAACGTTGGAATACGCCCTGCTGGATTCAACGCTAGATAATCAGCAGATTTTTGAGCGTTAGCTTTTCGGTCAACTTTAATAAGCTCAAAATCAACTTTTAACGCTTCTAAAATAAAGTGAGGCGCCATGCTGGCATTAAGCGGGAAATAATATAATTGATACACAGGTATTCCTTTTTATGTTTCCAAAGGTTTGATCATATGAAGGGTTTCAGGTTCAAATCCCATGCTTTGGTAAAAACCTTTGGCATTGTTATTGTTGGCAAAAACCTCTAAGTGAAGCAAACGATATCCCTGAGACTTTGCCCAGCTTTCTGCTGCGTTCATAAGTTGTTTGCCAATACCTAAGCCTTGTGCGCAGGGCGAAATAGCAAGTAAAGTAACTGTTCCACAAGTTTCGCCTGATATCTCATCTTTACGTTCGCAAGCATGAATAAAACCTAAAGAAACGTCACTTTTTTTCGCTATTAAAAGTACCTGAGAATCTGACTTTTTGTTTAGCATTTCAGTAATATAATTATCCTGCATTTTTTGTACGGTATCTTCGGTATGCCAGGTTAATTTTGCAACTTCTGCTAAACGAGGTGATAGGTCAAAAATGAATGGCCAATCTGCTTCTTGAGCACTTTTTATGATGATATTGTTTGTCATTGAGAGCTTTCTCTTTATTGCAATTGAATGTGTAACTGATGCTTAGCGATTATAAAAAACTTGCTATCAGGAAAGTGACACAATCTATATTTAAGGGCAATACCTTTCGTTATTTCGATTCAAGCAAAGCATTCCTAATGTATGTTTTGTTACTCAATCTAAGCAATAGCCTAGATTGAGTGGTGGCATGATTATTTTTTTTTGTTCAGCACGTTTAAGAGTTTAGAAAACTCATTTACTACAAGTTTAGGCTCATCATGATGGATATTATGGCCACTATTTTTTGTTAATATCGCTCGTCCTTGTGGAAATTGTTCAGCCCATGCTTTATGCCACTCGCCCATTAATTCTCTACCCTTATCAGTTAATAACAACATAGGTGGGTTTGACAACTTTCTCACTGTAGCAATAACAATTACGGGGATATCCTTTATTTCAGGGTAGTTTGGCATAGGTCGTTTGCTCCAAGATTCCAAATAAGAATTATCTAGACCATTTTCTATCCACATTGTTTTCATAATGGAAATTTCTTTGATTGCCTGAGTCAAATCTATCTTGCGCATAATATTTAAATCATGTTCAGAAGTAGGGTCAAGTAGTAGCATAGCTTTTACCTTTTCTGGGTAAGTCGCGGCAAATTTTCGAGAAATAATGCCGCCAAAGGAGTGAGACAATAAAATAACCGGAGATTCTATGTTTAAAGCGTTAAGCAGTGTATTTAAATGTTGTACCGAAGTTTCTACAGGAAACTGTCGTCTAAGTTGAGTCGAACGCCCAAGCCCAACACGTGAATAGCGAATAACGGTTACTAATTTTGATAAATCATTATAAATAGGATCCCAAGCAGACAAACTTTGACCCATGCCCGCTTCAAGCAAAACAATATGCTCACCTTGGCCCGCAATTTCATAAGCGAGGTCGAACTCTCCAATATTAACTGTTTTAACTTCTGCGCTACTTATAAAAGAGGTGAATATAAATAAAAGGGTAACTATTTTTTTCATGGTATTTCCTTGTAATCATGTTTGGAATTGAATTTGAACATGATTAACAGGAGTTTTCGTCTGAGTTGCTCGCATCGGACGTCTATTTAGGCCGAAATAGACGTCAAGCAGACTTTAATCAGAAGTATTTGATAGTGTTTGGCGATATTGAGTGGGACTGAGCCCTGTGGCTTGTTTAAAAACCGCGTTGAAAGTACTTTTTGAAGAAAAGCCAGCGGTCATCGCTAAGTCTAATATTTTAGCTGTTGGTTGTTGCGCTAACATTTCACGTACGTAATTCACTCGATAATCATTAATGAATTGGTAAAAGTTTTTACCTTGGTGTTGGTTGAGCGCTTCAGATAGGTGATGAGTGCTGACGCCAATCAATTCCGCTAAACGTAGTAAATTTAATTGACTGTCTTTGTAGGCATGTTCTTCATCCATAAACTGTTTAACTCGGGTGGAAATAATCTCTCTGGTGCTGCTATCCAGTAATCCTGAAGGTGAACTGTTGGTTTGAGCATTAGTAGGGTCAGTATCTTGAACTGATACGGAAATTTCTTCGATTTTATTAACCTTGAATAACTTTGGATTGCGCCACTGCGCTAAAGCGACCCCATAAATTAGAAAAATAATAACGAGATCACTGATCACAGAAAGAAAGTAAAGTGTTTCAGAAGAAGAGACTAGCTTAAAAGACCAGACACAGAGCGTGAGTATTAATAAAATCCAAATCCAACGAAATATTTCAGGGTTGAAGTCAGCTAAGTTATTTTTTGCTGTTCGCTGATACTTGTTAACCATTTGAAAGCTAAAAGCTAAATAAATAAAGGCCTGAGAGTATATGATCAATTGGCTTAACTGCAATGGCGCATTATCATCAGCCGGTGCTGTCGCCCAGGTGATTTTTATTTCAGCAGCAGTAAATAAAGCATCGATGTTGAGTAAATAACACGCAAGTACTGGTAATACATGAAGAATATCAGTAGATGAAAAATTTCGGTCTGTTATAGCTTGTCGGCAGTATAAATATAAAAGGGCACCAAAGCTGGCGGGTAAATATACATTCCATCCAATAAAAAATGCGAATACATTAAGTGATGTTTGCACATTGACTAATATACCAAGAAAAAATAAGCCAAGAAATAAACACCATACACCGAGTATTTTATTGGCTTTGGTATTGTCACTGCCGATTGTCAGTAAACAAAAAAGCAGAATTCCATAGAAACCGCCAATGGCAAAGAGATGTTGTAATATAATAGGCATAAAATTTTTTACTGACCTTAATAAACGAGAACCAGATAGGAATGTTTCCTATCTATTGGCCAAAAGGATGGATTTTTGACAACAGCACTAATTCATCTCTTACGCCCGACAATTGTTTTGCGTAAATAGTTAAACTTTTTAAACCAACAAGCAAGCGAGATTGTACTTGGTTAAACCTTGATTCCAATTCAGGCTCCCATGCACAGGTCAAAAATTCTTCTACGTTATGTATTATTGCATGTAGAGGCAACCAAGTAAGATGACTGTTTTTAGCAGCATAACCCTTTAATAAAGAAACAGGGTTACTGCCACCACTTGAGGCAGATATTCCTACCGCAAATGCAGGTTTATGACCTAAAGGTAGACCATTTGCTGAACCATTAGCCGTTAGCAATAATAAATTAACTAACGCAGGTGGGATCATGCCGCCCCATTCAGGGGCGATGAAAATAACAGCATCACAATCGTATAGTGGTCGTAGAATCGTTTCCTTATTTTCTGTGATTAATTGCGAGTTGCCACTATCGACTCCATAATGTTCAAGCAATAAAGGATGGCATGCTAGATCTAATATGCAAGAGTCGACGTCGGTCATTTTATTTAAAATATGAGTTTGTAAATATTGTGCAACGGCGCTGCTTTGCGAATTTTCCCTTTGGCTACCGCTGATAATCAAAACCTTCATACTTTGCTCCAATACTTATTATGTATTTTTATTGTGGAAGTATCTAATAAGGAGGATTATCTCGAAAGTTCATACGAGTAGTCAAAGGATATAAATTATCGATATGTTTCGCACTACAATTTAAACCGTTCTACGGAGCTAGTTAAAGAGCGCGCTAAGTTATTTACATCTTCACTTCTTTGATGCATGTTGCTTGCTTGTGAAGCATTCTTATTGGCGGCGTCGAATGTTTCATTCATCGTAGTTTCAATATTCTCACTATAAACAAGTTGTTCTTGCGCTGCTGTAGTAATACTTTTGCTCATCGAATCAATGGCTATCAAGGTTTCTTCAACTTGTTTGATTGCGTTACTTAATTGCTGACTTTGCGCTACACATTCGCTTGCTTGGCTTTGCCCTTCAGATATAGCGGTAACCGCAATGGAAGTGTCTTTTTGTAAGTTATTAATCATTACTTGTATTTCCGCGGTAGACGCTTGAGTACGAGAAGCTAACGATCTAACTTCATCGGCAACCACTGAAAACCCGCGTCCTTGTTCACCGGCTCGAGCGGCTTCAATAGCGGCGTTTAAAGCAAGTAAATTTGTTTGCTCAGCGATACCGCCAATAGTATCTAAAATACTACCGATATTTTTGCTGTGTTCGCTAAGCAAGTCCATAACGGTAACAGATTCGCTCAACCTTGATGATAATTGCTCAATGCGCTGATTATTATCGTTGGCAATAGTATTAATATCTTGGCTACGTTGTGAGGCTTCGGTGACATGAGTCGCGGTAATATCCGCTTCATCTTTTACTCTACTGGAACTAGCAAACATTTGCTCGGCAAGCTGCTTAACATTATCTATTCTAACTATCTGTTGGCTTGCGGACTTTGAAATAAATTGGCTTTGTTCATTGGTTAAGCTAGCTGACTTATCAAGAGAATGGGCGTCGTTATTAATGGCATTAAGTAATTGGGTTAAATCATCTGATAGTTTATTAATATTAGTAATCAATACGCCAAATTCATCATTACTACGTTGCTCCATGCGTTTAGATAAATCACCACTGGCAATTTTTGCTAATGCTTTATTAACTGCGCGTAGTGGGCCGATCATCGCTTTAGTGGTGATGAAAGAAATAAAACTCGCCATAACGATAAAAATTAGTGCTAAAACAATTGCTAACGTTTTACCTGTTTGAATTTCATCTTGGGCATTATGTTGGAAACTAACAAAACGCTTATTGGCTACCGCAACTAGTTCATCGAGTTTTTCATAACTTAAATTAAAATACTCGTTTGCTGAAAAGTAGGCTTTCTCAGCCTGCTCACTTAACGTTATGGTTTGTCGTTGTAATTGATATAGGCGTCCAGGTTTATCTAAAGATTGTTGAACAAGGGTAAAATTATTATTGAAATCATCTAGCAAGTTTTTTGCATTTAACGGCGCAGCTTGTTGCACTAAATAAGTATGGTTTGTGACAATGTTATTTAGTAAGAACACCATTTCTTCTTGGTGTTTATTTACAAGGTCAATTTTTTCAGTACGTTGAAGTCCCGACATAGTATTACCTAACGTATACAGAGCATCATCAATACGAGACCCAGTACCAATAACTTCATCAAGTAGTTTTTCTTGTCCTTGGGCATCAATAATTTCTAAATCAAGCATACTTGAACTAGCTTGAAAGCGAGCATCTTCAAAAGATTGATAATTATTTTGGAAATCTTGAATGGCTTCTTGATGAGCTATTTTAGCGGAAAACATAGTTTGTATTTGCAACAAATACTGCTGATACTGGTGCTGTGCTTGTTTAAGTGCTGACTTCATTTGACCGTGATCTGAGACTTTCAATAACAATAATTGCCCCGTTTCACTGTAATTATTTTGCAATTGGTTAAAGTGCCTTAGGCTTTCTTTGAGTCCATCTATATCAGTTTGTGTATAGGCGACAGCGGCTTGCTTCATCATTTTTAATAGCTGAACTTGTAGGACTACACTTTGTTTTTGCACCGGAACGGCCAAGGTTTCAACATTACTATTGGCATCGGAAATTTTATTTAAAGAATGGTAGAAAAAACTGCTCGCTGTCAATAACAATAAGCCAATGGCAGTAAAACCAAAAATAATTTTTTGTTTTATTGTGAAATTCAGCATTAAGTAGAGCCTTTTGTTAATTGCCTACTGTTTAATTGTAATCCTATATTGGCTTAACGTAATATTTTGTTTATCAAAATGTCTTGTGATAATAAATATTATGTAAAAATCAATAACAATTAGATAGTTAGCTTATAATTATTGCGGAGTCCACTTCCTGATTATATTGACAATATCACGATAAAGTTATTTGCTCAATGGTGGTCTGACCACATTTTGTAGGAATTATATACAAGACAAAAAAAAGGTCAGTTCGTAATGAACTGACCTTTTCAATTAGTACTTAATATTCAAAACATGAAATTATGAATCGTTAGGCAACTTTTTAAAGCCCATATTGAACAATGTAAAACCATAAATATCAGCATACTGTGCAACAGTTTTTGATACTGGCGTGCCCGCACCGTGACCAGCATTGGTTTCAATACGAATTAACGTTGGTAATTGTCCTGCTTGTTTCGCTTGTAACTCAGCGGCGAACTTAAATGAATGAGCAGGGACTACACGATCGTCATGATCACCGGTTGTTACCATAGTTGCAGGATATTTAACGCCAGCTTTTACGTTATGAACTGGAGAGTAAGCTTGCAAATATTTAAACATTTCTTCACTTTGCTCTGCCGTACCGTAATCGTATGCCCAACCAGCACCAGCAGTGAAGGTGTGGTAGCGCAACATATCTAATACACCAACTGCAGGTAAAGCAACACGCATTAAATCAGGACGTTGAGTCATTACAGCACCAACTAATAAACCGCCATTAGAGCCACCATTAATCGCTAAATAATTTGGTGATGTATAGTTTTGTTCGATCAAGTACTCGCCCGCAGCGATAAAGTCATCAAATACGTTTTGCTTTTGTAATTGTGTACCTGCATCGTGCCATTTTTTGCCGTATTCTCCGCCACCACGTAAGTTGGCAACTGCATAAATACCGCCTTGTTCTAACCATACCGCACGAGTAACACTAAATGATGGCGTTAAACTAACGTTAAAACCACCGTAACCATATAAAATAGTTGGGTTCTTACCATTTAGCTCAGTACCTTTTTTATAAGTGATAATCATAGGTACTTTAGTGCCATCTTTTGAAGGATAGAAAACCTGTTTTGATTCATAGTTATCGCTATTAAATTTAGCGCCTGATTTACTATAAATCTCGGTTTTTCCTTTTTCTACGTCAAAAGTATAAGTCGTTGAAGGTGTTTTGTAGTTAGTGAATGTGTAATAAAGCTGCTTAGTATCTTTTTTACCTGATAATGAGCTAGCGCTACCAACACCGGGTAATGCTATTTCTCTTACCACTTTTCCTTGGTAATCATATTGGTACACTTTTGAAATTGCATCGACCATATATTCAGTAAAGAAGTAACCGCCGCCTGTTGAAGCTGACAATACGTTGTTTGTTTCTGCAATAAAATCAACCCAATTTTCAGGGGTAGGTTGTGCGGCATCTACGGTGACAATTTTCTTATTAGGAGCGTCTAAATTGGTTACTAAAAATAATTTACTACCTTCGTTTTCTATAACGTAAGTATCTGAATTAGTATGGCCAACAACAGTAACTAATGGGCTATTTTCTTTTGTTAAGTCTTTAATGAATAGACGGTTTCCTGATGTAGAAACTGAACCGGAAATAAGTAAATAGCGGTTGTCTTCAGTGACTGAGCCACCGACATAGCGGTGCTTCTCTTCGTCTGTAGCACCAAAAATAATTTTATCGGTATTTTGTGCGGTACCTAACGTATGATAATACAGTTTGTGTTGATCGGTTTTAGCTGACAACTCACTGCCTTTTGGCTTGTCGTAACTTGAGTAATAAAACCCTTCATTCTTATACCACGAGATCCCTGAAAATTTTACATCTATAAGTGTATCTTCTAATACTTCTTTAGTTTCAGCATCAATGATAATTATTTTACGCCAATCACTGCCACCTTCTGAAATTGAATAAGCAGCTAATTTACCATCTTGTGTAAAGCTCAGTTGTGATAAAGACGTTGTGCCATCAGCACTAAATTTATTTGGATCTAAAAAAACCTCTGCAGCTTGTCCATCTTTTTGACGATAAACGACGTATTGGTTTTGTAGACCATCATTTTTATAGAAGTAGTTATAGTCGCCTCTTTTAAATGGAGCACCAACTTTTTCATAGTTCCATAGTGTTTCTAAACGCTCTTTCAATTTTTCGCGGTAAGGAATTTGAGATAAATAATCAAAGGTTAATGAATTCTGGCTTTTAACCCAATCACCTGTTTCTTCACTTCTATCATCTTCAAGCCAGCGATAAGGGTCGGCAACATCATGACCAAAATAGTTATCAACAACAGCACCTTTACTACTACTTGGGTAGTCTGGAGTAATGGCTTTAGCGGTTTTTTCTGATGTTATGTTACTTCCTGAACATGCGACCAGGGCACTACATACTAATAATGCGATAGTTTTTTTCATAGGAATCTCAGTTGGTTTGTTGGTATTTATCGAATTGAGTGTAACAAATATGAAATCAGTTGGAATATAAATGAGATGAGCCCCTGTTTGTTGCGTTAAATTCATATTTAATGATGAGCAGATCAACGCTTAATAATTTTTTTCAATCTCCTAATAAGTATTTCTGACTATTAAGTCGGGAAATTATTCGATAGAATGATGATGTAAACAAATTAGTTGTGGAATTTCGCTTGAAGTTGAGTCTCAAAATAATTTATGGATTAATAATCTTGATTGCCATGCAGTCGGTATTGTCGATCGATAAATTCCATCTTGAAGCTGACAATCATGCTGAGCTGACTACCCATAGTATTGTAGATATTACTGATACTTTACAGCAACAGCCATCAGAAAATGAAGATTTTCATGAGCCTGATTGTCATAAAGGTCATTGTCATCATGCTAGTACGGTTTACCTTGCACTCAATAATAGTAGTGTTGTTATTGATCTTGATAATGCAAAAGTCAGCCAAGTGGCTTTTACGATAAAGTCACCTTTAATTAGCCCCGATCTTCGCCCCCCCATTGTATAACGCTTTTATTTGAATCTTTAAAATTTGCTAATTTTGCTCGGACCTCTTCGTCGTTCGAATGAATTAGCCTTGTTCTATTTTATTAATCTATAAATAAAGTGCATTTTTATCTGCGCTTGTTTGTAGTAAAGAGCGTATACATTATGAAAAAATTATTAACTATTATTGTCCCTATTTCGATCTTTTTATCTGCATCATTAAGTTCTCCTGCGTTTGCAGAAGAAGACCACCAACAAGAAATTCACTTAACTGATGTTCAGCTTCAACAAGCCGATATTGAAGTTGCCACTATTATTAAACAGGCGATGTCGTCACCTTTTTATGCCCCAGGAGAAATAAAAGCCAACGGTTACACTAGTTACTATGTATCACCACGTGTTGAGTCGGTTGTTTTAAAACGTCACGCTATTTTGGGGGAGCGTGTAACAGTAGGGCAGCCACTGGTTACTCTATTCAGTGAAGATGTTGCACAAGCGCAAGCGAACTATCGTGTTACTTATGCTGACTGGCAGCGAGTTAAAGATCTAACCTCTGATACGGTGAGCGATAAACAAAAACTCAACGCACAAACTCAATATATTGCCGCGATGAGCCGTTTAAAAGCTTACGGTTTGACTGACGAGGCGATTGTATTTTTGAGGAAAAATAATAATGCTTTATTAGGTGAATATACCTTAACTGCAATTCGAGAAGGAGCGGTACTTTCTGATGATTTTCATCAAGGTCAACGTGTTGGCGCAGGTATGACTATTATGGTGCTAACTGACGAAAGTCAGTTATGGGTTGAAGCTAGATTACCACCGACACAAAACATTCATTTACCCGTAGGTACGGTTGCTAAAATTATGCTCGCTGAGCAAAAATATCAGGCAACAGTTATTCAATCTGCACATACCATTGATGTAAAAACCCGTACCCGAGTAGTTCGTTTACTTGTTGATAACCCTGAAGATAAATTACATGCTGGTATGTTCGTTGATGTCGCTTTCGCTGACGCATTATCTGAACCAATAGTTGCAGTACCACAAAATGCCTTGATTAGAGGGGCTGATGGCGACTGGCAAGTATTTATTGAACATGAAACAGGGGAGTTTCAAGCACTAGAAGTTGAATTAGGGCAAGTCTTGGTTAAACAAAATAATAATGAGCAAGCAAATTATCAAGAGGTATTTGGTTTAGAAGAAGGAACTAAGGTGGTTGTTAATGGGGCATTTTTTATCGCCTCGCAAGCTGCAAAATCGGGATTTTCAGCTCATAACCATTAATCAAAAATCATTAAAATTAGGAGTTTATTATGTTGAATCTTTTGATCCACCAAGCAATAACACAACGCCTTTTATTGGTGATTTTATTATTGGTTGTTGCCGTTAGTAGTGTGTTTGTTTTACCCAAGTTAAATTTAGATGCTTTTCCCGATGTCACTAACGTGCAAGTCGCGATAAACACCGAAGCACCTGGCTTAGCTGCAGAAGAAGTTGAGCAATTAATTACTTTTCCTATCGAAGCCTTAATGTATGCATTGCCGGATGTTGAACAGGTACGGTCAATTTCAAAAACCGGCTTGTCAGTGATAACCGTTGTATTTAAGGAAGGTACTGACATTTATTTTGCGCGACAATTAGCCTTTGAACGTTTACAAAGTGCAAAAGAGCTTATTCCGCGTGGAGCTGGTGTGCCAGAGATTGGGCCAAATACTTCTGGCTTAGGTCAAGTGTATCAGTACTTATTAACAGCAGAGCCTGACTCAGGATATAACAGTGTTGCACTGAGAAGTTTGAACGACTGGCTAGTTAAATTAATGTTGATGCCGGTTGATGGGGTAACTGAAGTCTTATCTTTTGGCGGTGCCGTTAAACAGTATCAGATAAATATTAATCCGAATCGATTATTGGCTTACCAAGTTGATCAACAAACAGTGATGAAGGCATTAGAAAGTAATAATCAAAATGCGGGTGGTTGGTTTTTAGAACGAGGACAAGAGCAATTAGTAATTCGAGGCATGGGCTGGATAGCACCTGGTAAAAATGGCATAAAACAATTAAAGCAAATCCCGATAAAAACAATTGATGGTACCGTTGTAACTGTTAGTGATGTCGCGAGCGTTTCCATGGGAGAAGAAATTCGACAAGGCGCAGTAACTATGTCTAATCGACTAGATTCTGGTGAAATTATGCAACGAGGTGAAGTTGTTACCGGCATAGTATTAAAGCGTATGGGCGCCAATACCAAAACAACTATTGATAGCATTACTGCTAGAGAAGCCATGATTAATCAAGCATTACCTGAAGGAGTATTATTTTCGGTAATTTATGATCAAGCTGATCTGATTGAACAAGCGGTTGATACTGTTATTAATGCCTTATTACTTGCCTTTGTATTTATTGTTGTTGTATTAGCCTTATTTTTACTTAATCTGAGTGCTACTGCACTCGTTTTACTGTCGATTCCAATTGCTATTGGCATTGCATTAATGATTATGGCGTGGCTAGGTTTATCTGCAAATTTGATGTCGTTAGGTGGCTTAGCCGTTGCTATAGGTATGTTAGTCGATGGTTCCGTGGTAATGGTAGAAAATATTATTCAGCGCTTAAGCGCAAAACAAACGCAAGAAAACAGTAAACTGAATAAAGACTCGATCATCAAAACTATTCAAGACGCAGCTCAGCAAGTCGCTCGTCCGATCTTTTTTGCCACCGCGATTATTTTAGTGGTGTTTATGCCATTATTTAGTTTTTCAGGTGTCGAAGCAAAGTTGTTTCAGCCTATGGCTGTGAGCATTATGATTGCTATTATATGTGCGCTAATCGTTGCGTTATTTTTCGTTCCTGCGCTGGCTGTTATTGCCTTTAATAAAGGCATAACCGTGAGAAAGAATTTGCCACTTAATTATCTTGAGCGGCTATATCAAACTTCATTAACTTGGTCTTTAGCACACAGTAGGTGGTTAATAGTGGCGACTCTTTCACTGTTAGCTTTGGCTTTATATACAGTGCCGAAAATAGGTACGGAGTTTGTGCCTGAATTAGAAGAAGGGACTATTAATATTAGAGTGACTTTAGCGCCTTCATCGAGTTTAGCTACGGCTATATCTGTAGCGCCGAAGCTAGAGAAAATATTGTTAGAATTTCCTGAAGTAAATTATGCACTCAGTCGTATTGGGCGACCAGAGTTAGGGGGAGATCCAGAGCCTGTTAATAACATTGAAATATATATTGGCTTACGTGACAAGCAATATTGGACCAGTGCTAAGAACCGTATTGATTTACAAATATTAATGGAGGCTAAACTTGAGCAGTTTCCTGGCTTATTGTTTAATTTTTCACAACCAATAGCGACACGAGTTGATGAGTTGTTATCTGGAGTAAAAGCGCAATTAGCGATTAAATTGTTTGGTAGTGACTTAGCGGTGCTGGCTGAAAAAGGCCAACAAATCGAGCAAGCGATTAAACAGGTTTCTGGTGCAAAAGATGTTGCTTTAGAGCAAATAGCGGGTGAAGCACAGCTTGTGATAAAGCCCAATCGTCAGCAATTATCTCGGTATGGTTTAGCGGTCGATGATTTAATGTCGGTAGTACGTGATGGTCTTGGCGGGGCGAGTGCTGGGCAAATAATCCAAGGCAATGAGCGGTACGACATTTATGTACGTTATGATAAAAAATTTCGTCAAGATATAAATGCTATCAAGGATATTAGGCTGTTATCGCCATCAGGGGCTTGGGTGCGTTTAGCGGATATTGCTAGTGTTGCCATAGAGTCTGGACCACCACAAATACGTCGAGACGATGTCCAGCGTCGTGTTGTTATTCAAGCCAATGTGCAAGGGCGAGATATGGGTAGTGTTGTAGCAGAAATTCGCCAAACAATTACTGAAAAAGTTAATTTACCTCCTGGGTACTCCATTGTTATTGGTGGGCAATATGAAAGCCAGCAACGAGCTCAGAAAACCTTAACGTTAGTTATTCCATTATCCTTAGCATTAATAGCCATATTGTTATTTTTTGCTTTTGGTTCGATAGCTCAAGTACTGCTTATTTTATGCAATGTACCTCTGGCTGTTATTGGTGGAATTTTTGCTCTGTATTTTTCAGGTCAATATTTGTCGGTGCCCAGTGCAGTTGGTTTTATTACTTTGTTCGGCGTAGCTGTGCTGAATGGCGTGGTTATGGTGGAAAATTTCAATGCGCGTGTTAAACAAGGAACGATATTAACCGAAGCTGTCATTGAAGGTGCAAGCTCGCGTTTACGTCCGGTATTAATGACTGCTATTACCTCTGCACTTGGTTTGATCCCAATGTTAATGTCCGAGGGTATTGGTGCAGAAATACAAAAGCCTTTAGCGACAGTGATTGTAGGTGGTTTAATTACCGCAACATTATTGACGTTATTTGTACTACCTACTTTGTATTTAAAATTATCTAGGCTAAATAAAAGTGATTAAAGGAAGTGATTAATCTATAAGCGTAAAACGGTATTACTTTTGGCAAGTATCTTGTACAAAGGGTAATTATCAACAAAAATAATCATGTTTTTTTAATGTTAATAATTAGCCTGTAAATCGCGCAAAGTCGTACCGTTATTCGCTTATGTTTTTTAGTTATTTAGAGGGGTAACATTTCTTTCAAATTAATTTAATAATTCTCTGGTAATGACAATAAATTCTGGTACTCTCTTACCTCGCTTATTTCACCAGCTCAATTAATGAACAAACAATAAGATGCTGAAAAATAAGTGGGATAAAATTTTATCCACATAAATAAATATAATAAGAAATATGTGGAAAAGAAGTAAAAAGCTATCTTTTCTCAATAAAAACAATCTTTTATCGAAAAATATACCGTAATAGCCATTTGGTTGTTATGGTTTCTTTCGTTGTTTTCAACACACTTATCCACAGTCGAATAAAGTTTTTGTCACTAATTTATTTGATTAAGTGGAGAGAAAACACTGAATATGGCATCCTTAGCCAAATTTCATTGCTAGTCGCCAACCATCATGACAAACCCTGTTTTATCTCCGCTGATTTTAGTAGACGGATCATCATACTTATTCCGCGCATATCATGTGCCTTATTTGCAAGCTTTATCGACAAAAGATGGTCAACCTACGGGGGCAATCACTGGCGTCTTAAATATGTTAAAAAGCCTGAAAAAAGATTATCCCAATGGCAATGTTATAGTGATCTTTGATGCGAAAGGTAAAACTTTCCGCAATGACATGTATCCTGACTATAAAGCCAATCGTCCACCAATGCCTGATGATTTACGCACACAAATTGCACCTCTACATGAAATTGTTGAAGCTATGGGGTTGCCATTATTGGTTATTGAGGGTGTTGAAGCCGATGATGTTATAGGTACTTTGGCAGACCAAGCAACTAAAGCCGGTATTGATACAGTTATTTCAACCGGCGATAAAGATATGGCTCAGTTGGTGAATAAACATGTTTCGTTATTTAATACCATGACTGATGTGAAAATGGATGAAGCAGGGGTTATTGAAAAGTTTGGAGTTCGACCTGATCAAATTATTGATTATTTAGCGTTGATGGGCGATAAAGTCGATAATATTCCAGGTGTTAATAAGTGTGGTCCTAAAACAGCCGTTAAATGGTTACTCGAGCATGAAAATTTAGAAAATGTAATGGCCAATGCCGACAATGTGAAAGGAAAAATTGGCGGGTACTTGCGTGAAGCACTCGAGTTTTTACCGCTTTCTTATGAATTAGCGACCATTAAGCTTGATGTGCCACTTGAGCAAAGTGCAGAACAATTGCAACCGGGTGAAGCTAACCTTGAAAAGCTTACTGAACTTTATACTAAATACGAATTACGTCGATTATTAGCCGATTTACAAAGTGGAAAATCAGCACCGACTACTTCGTCTTCTCAAGATAGTTCAACTAACGATGCTGTTGAAGAAGACATAACAACGGCTGATGATATCGATACTGATTATCAAATTATTCTATCAGATAGCGATTTTACCTCGTGGTTAACTCAGCTAAAAAATGCTGAACTCTTTGCTTTCGATACTGAAACTACCAGTGTTGATTATATGAAAGCCGAATTAGTAGGGCTATCATTTAGCACTGAAGTGGGTAAAGCGGCTTATGTACCTCTTATGCATGATTATGAAGGTGCGCCAAAACAGTTAGATCGTGAATGGGTATTAGCACAATTAAAGCCATTGCTTGAAGATGAGAGCCAAGCCAAAGTTGGGCAAAATTTAAAATACGATGCCAATGTACTGTCTCGTTATGATATTGAAATAAAAGGTATCGCTTTCGATACTATGATCGAATCTTATTGCTTAAACAGTGTCGCGACTCGTCATAATATGGATGCGCTTGCAACGAAATACCTGGATTTTAAAACAATTAAGTTTGAAGATGTTGCTGGAAAAGGCGCTAAACAGTTAACATTTAATCAAATTGATATTGAGCAAGCAGGACCTTATGCTGCGGAAGATGCTGATATTACCTTACGTTTACACCAAGCCATCTTTTCAAAGTTAGAAAGTAATAAAGAACAACTTTCAGTCTTTAGTGAAATTGAAATGCCACTATTGCCCGTTTTGGCGCGTATGGAGCAGCATGGTGTATTAATAGATTCAGATTTGTTGAATGAGCAAAGTCACTCTATTGGTATGCGATTACAAGAGTTAGAAATTCAGGCGCACGATATTGCCGGGCAAACATTTAACCTTTCCTCGCCTAAACAATTGCAAAAAATATTATTTGAAGAGTTAAAAATTCCTGTTATTAAGAAAACTCCAAAAGGAGCCCCTTCTACAGCCGAAGAGGTTTTACAAGAATTAGCTCTTGATTACCCTTTGCCGAAAGTTATTCTAGAAAACCGTGGCTTAAGTAAGTTGAAATCAACTTACACTGACAAACTCCCTTTATTAGCATGCCCATTAGGCCGAGTGCATACCTCTTATCAACAAGCGGTTGCGGCAACCGGGCGTTTATCTTCAACTGATCCAAACTTACAAAACATCCCAATTCGCAGTGAAGAAGGCCGAAAAATTCGTTTGGCATTCATTGCTCCTGAAGATCATAAAATTGTTGCGATTGATTACTCACAAATTGAATTAAGAATAATGGCGCATTTATCTGATGATCCCGGCTTAGTTTCTGCATTTTCACAAGGGCTTGATGTGCATAAAGCGACAGCTGCAGAGATATTCGCTGTTGATTTAAACGAGGTAACAACAGATCAGCGTCGTAGTGCTAAAGCAGTGAACTTTGGTTTGATTTACGGCATGTCAGCGTTTGGTTTAGCGAAGCAATTAGATGTTCCACGTCATCGAGCTCAAGAATATATGGACAAATATTTCGAACGTTACCCTAATGTTATGTCATATATGGAAGACACACGTCAGCAAGCTAGCGAGCAAGGGTTTGTTGAAACATTATTTGGCCGTCGATTATATTTGCCGGATATTAAAGCTAAAAATGCAATGCGTAGAAAAGGCGCAGAACGTGCAGCTATTAATGCTCCGATGCAAGGAACTGCAGCAGACATTATTAAAAAAGCTATGTTGGCCGTAGACGCATGGTTACAAGCCCAAGATGATCCACGGATAAAAATGACGATGCAAGTACACGATGAATTAGTATTCGAAATTCATCAAGATATTGTGGAAGAAACAACGGCTAAACTTGTTGAAATTATGAATAACGCTGTGGAGCTAAAAGTCCCCTTGATAGCTGAAGCGGGTATTGGAGATAACTGGGAGCAGGCGCATTAATTTGTCGTCATTTTACTGGTAGGCCCCTGAACTAGCGTCTATATATTTAATTTAAAGAGATAGGTGCTAGTTTAAGTAAATCCAATATCGCGGGTCTTTAGTATTAAGTCCCTCAGGTAAAAAAGGATTTTTTAAGTAGATAAAGCGGGCATCCTGCCATTTCTCCAGTGGAAATAAATGTTTAGTTGTCGGGTGAGACTTAATATATTGATCAAAACTTCCGTCGTCTATGGCCTTCTCAAGCCCTGATTGTATGAATAGTGCCAATTGGTGATTTTTGGCTGAAGTAAAAAATTGCATTGGAAATGGATAATGCATAATTAGCTTTTGATAAAGTGCTAGTTCGGGCATAGCAACTTTTCGCACCTGATATTCTGACATTGCTTCATTAATACCTCGAGGGAAAGCATCGCAGCGTTTAAAATATGTTTGAGTAAACATGTTCTCATAAATAGGATTCGGTAATATATTTAGGCCGGAAGCGAGCATTATATCGGTGTCAGGCCAATGGCTTCCTTGGCATAAGCTCACTTTTTTCAACTCTGATAATGTCGATATTTGTTGTAGCTTTTTAAGGTTGTCTTGGTGAGTTATAAAAACACGATAACCTAATAACCCTTTAATTAATGGGATATTTACCATACTTAATTGACTTGTTCGGGCTGCATCCATTCCTGCCCAATAAATATCTAAAACTCGATTTGCTTGTAGCTCACTCAACGCTCTTTTTTGCGCCATATAAGGCGAAAAAACAAGATTAACTTCTTTATTATTTTTTTGATAAGCAAGCTTAATTAAACCGATGAAATAGCTATGGCTAGCATCAAATTCTGATTGGGGACCTCGTGTACGAATTGTCTCTATTGCACGAACATTATTAAAATAAAGTAAGAAAAAAGCACAAAGTAAATATCTCATATTCATCACATCTGCCGCATATTATTCTCAGTATAGTTGAAACCTAGAATATTGAAGTAAAGGTGAATAACTAAGGTGTACCATAATTACAGTTGTGAAATTAAATTACATAAAGTAATTGCTTTAGTAGAGTTGATGCTCTATAGTGACTTTGTTCCTAGTGAACGCTTGTTGTAATAATTTGTATATTCTAGCTTTCCTCATAGCTAATACACCGATGACTTTGTCATCGGTATTTTTTTGCCTGAAATATGTGAAAAGTTAATAATGTAATAATATTTCAGAATTTTAGCTTTCTGGGTCAATAATGGGTTCTATCGGTTTCGGCTTACTCCGGCCTGATTTTCGTAATGCGTCACGTAATACATATTCAATTTGTGCATTTAAACTACGTAATTCATCATCAGACCATTGTTGCATCGCTGAAAGAATTTCCTCATTGATCCGCAAGGGGTATGCTTTTTTTGCCACGATATTTCTCGCACAATTAACTATTAATATAGACTGCCAGTATTTACAACAGGCTGAGCCGCTTCGTCACTACATAGTACAACCAGTAAATTACTGACCATGGCTGCTTTTCTTTCAGAATCAAGCTCAACAATTTCGCGCTCTTCTAATTTTGTTAATGCCATTTCAACCATACCTACAGCACCTTCAACTATGGTTCTTCGAGCTGCAATAATAGCCATTGCTTGCTGACGTCTTAGCATTGCATTGGCGATTTCCGGTGCGTACGCTAAATGGCTAATACGTGATTCAATGACAGTAACACCTGCTTTTTCTAATCTTTCTTGTACTTCGGTTTTCAATGCCGATGAAATTACTGCAGGATCGCTACGTAATGAGATATCGTCATCTTCGTGGTGATCGTAAGCATAACTAGTCGCTAAATTTCTTAGTGCCGATTCACTTTGAATTGAAACGAAGTCTTCATAATCATCCACTTGAAAAACAGCTTCTGCGGTATCTGATACTTCCCAAACAATAACAGCGGCAATTTCTATTGGGTTACCATTTTTATCATTTACTTTAAGTTTACTACTTTCAAAATTGCGTACACGTAAAGATACGCGCATTTTAGTATAGAAAGGGTTGGCCCATCGTAAGCCTGAATCATGAATGGTTCCGGCATACTTGCCAAATAACTGCATTACGCGAGCTTCTTTGGGGTTAACCATAAAAAAACCAAACCAACAGATAAAAACAGTGATAGAAGCTAATAAACCGATAATAATTAATAGCGGGTTTTTAGCTATCATATTGCTAATAAGAAACGCTATAGAACCCACTTGCGCAAGTAATAAAACAAAAATGAACATAATACCATTTGGGGCCTTGATCTCTTTTTCTACAAACATAAAACTCTCCATAAATAACCAACCTAAGTGATATCATTATGATATCACTTTTAAGTTTTTGCAAGTGTTGAAAAATAACACTGATGAAAATAGCTCTTTTTAAAACAGATAGTTCTATTAAATCAATGGCTTGTGTTTGGTTGAATATTGTGCTGATTAATAAACATCAATTGAAAAGTAATGATTTTGATCAAATTAGCTCAATAAAATTTTGCTTATAATCTCTGCGGTATCTTTAATTGGAGAATATAATGGGATGTTGTGGAGACTGTGGGGGCGAAAGTAATAAGTCCTTGAAATCAGGTACTCAAGAAACAGAAAATCAAGAAAAAGAACAAGATGTCGAGCAGAAAACTGAAAAAACATAGTTTAATGCTTGAGGCAGCATAATTAAGACAAGCTATTGCTTGTCTTTTTTTTTATAAATTTCATTATGTTTAAAAAGGTAACAAGATATTACTAAAATGAAAAAACATTGGTAAAATTACTATGTTAATAATATATTACAAAGCTGAAAATGGCGTAATCACGCCAATAAGAAAAAACTAGAAATAACACATAATAAATAATCAATTCCGCTTAGGAGCATAAATTGAAAAAATGGAGCATTCCACTGCTATTAACCTGTTTAGCAGCATGTGAACAAACGACCCCTGCAACGACTTCGGCTGAAGTTGCTTTGCCAACAGGCGTAAGCTTTGTTGAGCAAATAAAGGCAGAAGCAGGTAAAACTGTAATCCCTTATAAAAAATACACATTAAGCAATGGCTTAACCGTTATTCTACATGAAGATGCTTCAGACCCATTGGTGCATGTTGATATGACATATCATGTAGGTTCAGGTCGTGAAGAGCTTGGAAAGTCAGGCTTTGCTCACTTTTTTGAACATATGATGTTTCAAGGCTCTGAAAACGTTGAAGATGAGCAACATTTTAAATTAGTAACTGAAGCTGGTGGTACCATGAATGGTACAACTAACAGCGACCGTACTAACTACTTTCAAACTGTTCCTGTTAATCAGTTAGAGAAAATGTTGTGGTTAGAAGCCGATCGCATGGGCTTTTTGGTTGATGCAGTAACTCAAGAGAAGTTTGAAGTACAACGTGAAACGGTAAAAAATGAACGTGGACAACGTGTAGATAATCGTCCATATGGCCGATTAAACGAACGTGTTTCAGAAGCATTATACCCAGCAGGTCACCCGTACTCATGGCCAGTTATTGGTTTTATGGACGATTTGAATCGTGTAAATGTTAATGACTTAAAAGCATTTTTCTTAAAATGGTATGGTCCAAACAATGCTACGTTAACTATCGGTGGCGATATCGATGTTGCAGCGACGTTAGCGCTTGTTGAACAGTATTTTGGTTCAATTCCTCGTGGTCCAGAAATTGGTATGCCAGAGAAGCCAACTTTCTCTCTTGAAGAAGATCGTTACATTTCAATGGAAGACAACGTTCATTTACCATTGGTTTATATGTCTTACCCAACTGTTTCCGTTCGTCATCCAGATGAAGCACCATTAGACGTTTTATCAAGCATTTTAGGTGGCGGTAAAACGTCAATTCTATATAAGAACTTAGTTAAAAATCAATTAGCTGTTCAAGCTTCAGTAAGCCACCCTTGTGCTGAATTAGCTTGTACAATGAATTTACTTGCTCTACCACACCCAGCTTCAGGAAAAACATTAGCTGATATTGAAAAAGTAATTCGCGATAGTTTAGTTGAATTTGAAGAGCGTGGCGTTCAGGACGATGATTTAGCGAAAGTTAAAGCAAGTATGGAAGCAGGCTTTATTTTTGGTTTACAAAGTGTTTCGGGTAAAGTAAGTCAACTTGCTGCTAACCAAACATTTAAAGGCAACCCAAACTACATTGCAAAAGATATTGCTCGTTATGCAAATGTAACTAAAGCTGATGTTATGCGCGTCTTTAAAAAGTACATTAAAGGTCAACATGGCGTGATCATGAGTGTAGTACCTAAGGGTAAGCTTGATTTAATTGCTGCTAAAGACAATTTCACTCCTGCACCACGTAGCCAAGGCGAAGCATCTAAAACTTCAGCAGATAGTTTAGCGGTTCGTAAAGCTACAGATAACTTTGATCGTAGTAAGATACCAGCATCAGGTGCTAATAAAGCAGTAGCTGTTCCACAAATGTGGCAAGAAACTTTAGCTAACGGTATTAAAGTTTTAGGTACGCAAAGTATCGAAACACCTACTACATCTTTATTATTAAAAATTCCAGCTGGTCATTACTATTCTGATAAAGAAAAAGCAGGTATTGTTTCGCTATTAGCAAGTATCTTAAACGAGTCTACTACTGAACGTAGTGCAGAAGATATGAGTAATGAGCTTCAAAAATTAGGTAGCTCAATTTCTATCTATGCAGGTACGCAATACTTAAATGTTCATGTAAGTACTTTAACTAAAAACCTTGATGTAACCATGGCGTTAGTTAATGAAAAACTGATGAAACCAGCATTTGTAGAATCAGAATTTGCTCGTAACAAAAGTAATGCTATTCAAGGCGCAATTAATAGTAAGAAAGATGCAGGTTACTTAGCATCAACTGCTTACCGTCAATTATTGCAAGCTGATAATATTGCAGCTATTTCTAGTGCCGGTACTGAACAAAGCCTTAACAACATTACTTTAGACGATGTTAAAGCATTTTATCAACAACAAGTTAAACCAGCTAACAGCCAGTTGATTGTGGTTTCTGACCTTAAAGAAAAAACAGTAGTAGAATCACTTAATGTCTTTTCTACATGGCAAGGTAAGGGTGAAAGCTTAGAGTTATCATTAGCTAAGCCTGATACAAAAGCAGGTGTTATTTATTTAGTTAATAAAGATGGTGCGGCACAATCGGCAATTCGTATTGGTAAGCGTTCTATCACTCAAGATATTACTGGTGAATACTACAAGTCTTACTTAATGAACTTCCCATTAGGTGGTGCTTTTAACAGTCGTATTAACTTAAATCTTCGTGAAGATAAAGGTTACACATACGGCGCACGTTCAGGATTCAGTGCTGATAAATTCTCTGGTTCTTATACCGCGTCTGCTGAAGTTCGTGCTGATGCAACCGATAAGTCTATTGTTGAGTTTGTAAATGAAATCAACGGTTACCGCGAAAAAGGTATTACTGCAGAAGAGTTAAACTTTATGCGTAACGCGATTAACCAGCAAGATGCATTGAGATATGAAACACCTCGTGCAAAATTAGGTTTCTTAGCACAAATTTTAGAGCATGATTTAACGCCAAGTTTCGTTAAAGAGCGTGCTGAAATTGTTAAGACAATTTCGGTTGATGAAATCAATGCACTAGCAGCTAAGCACTTAGATTTAGCAGAAATGGTAATGGTTGTAGTGGGCGATGCTAAAACATTAAAGCCACAACTTAAAGCATTAGGTTATGAAGTAGTTGATTACAAAATCTAGTTTGATTTAGTTCTAATCAAAAAATAATAATAAGCCTTAACGGTAAAACGTTAAGGCTTTTTTATGTTCAGGATGAAGGGGCAGATTTTTGTTCCTGACTAATTATAAGTACCTATATCTCTGTAGACAATGTGTCATAAAGCTGATATTTCCTAGTCAGCTTAGTTTATTCCTGTCACAATTAAAGATTGTTTAAATCATTTTATAACTTATGAAACGAAGTAATTATATTACCCGCGCAGGCTGGGATCGCTTAGATAAAGAGCTGAAATATTTGTGGAAAGAAGAACGGCCAATAATTACAAAGTCAGTTTCAGAGGCCGCAGCGCAAGGAGACCGTAGTGAAAATGCTGAGTATATCTATGGTAAAAGACGCTTACGTGAAATTGATCGCCGAGTACGCTTTTTAGTAAAGCGTACAGAAGAACTAACAATTGTTTATTATCAGCCGCAACAAGAAGGTAAAGTCTTTTTTGGTGCTTGGGTTAAGTTAGTTAATGAAGACGATATCGAAGTCAGTTACCGCTTGGTTGGCCCAGATGAATGGGATGTTAAAAAAGGTGAAATAAGTATAGATTCACCTATGGCCCGTGCCCTAATTGGAAAAAAAGTAGATGATGAAGTCGTGGTACAAACGCCAGAAGGGGAGCGGGTATATGATGTTACTGAAATTTGGTATAAATAAGCCAAATTATTACTAATAATTCGGCTTGTTCGTCTCTCAAAGACATTTGGACGCTAAATACTTAATCAAATGACGTGCTAAGTAAGTTTAAATTGAAACTCACTGATAAACCGCCCATGTCTCGATTCACTAAACGCAATTGACTATCATGGTTACTGACTATTTCATTACACAGCGCTAAACCAATGCCCGTTCCTGTTTGTTTGGTGGTGAAAAAGGGTAATAATGCTTGTTGTTGCTGAACTTCAGTTAATCCGCTTCCTTTATCCTCAACTGTAAAGCTTAAAATATTGGCTTGCTGCTTTAAAGTAAACACAACATCTGACAATGCTGAACCTGATTCTTTGCCATTTTTAATTAAATTAATGATCACTTGTTCAATTTGAGCGGGATCAAAATTAGCACTTTCTCTCACCACATCAAGGTGGCAGGATATATCTGTTAATGTTTTGATTTGTTTAAAAAACTGTGAAAGTTCGACTGGTTTTATTTGTGGTTTTGGTAATCGGGCAAACTTAGCGTATTGGCTAATAAAGTCGTGTAAATGATGAGCTCTATTGCCAATCGTTTCTAATACCTCATCAAGCATATGAATATGCTCAGGTTGTTTAATTATTTTTTGTGCCGATCGAGTCAACGATGAAATTGGTGCGAGTGAATTATTGAGTTCATGGCTGATTAAACGAATAACTTGCTTCCACATTTCACTTTCTTTACGTGATATTTCATTGGTCATATTTTTATATAAATATAAGCGGTGTTCTCTACCATTAAGCATAAAGTGACGACAATCAATGTTATAAACGACGGACTTATCATTACTATTATCGGTAATTAATCCGGTTTTTTTTGCTAATGTAGCCTGTTGCAACACTGGCGATAAATTGCCTTGCAGATCAGTAAAATTTGTACCTTCAATTTTTTTATTTTGTTTTAATAACTGTTTTGCGGCAATGTTACTATAAACAACACTGCCACTTTTATTGGTGAGAATTAAAGCGACTGGAGTGCTTTGAATAACGGTATCAAGCATTAACTCCCGTTGAAAAATATCCATACGCTCGTCGCGTAAGGTGCTGGCAAGCTCGTTATAAATAAAGACTAACTGTTCAATTTCTTGATATTGTTGGTTGTGAATAGTTAAACTAAAGTCACTATCGTTAAAAGCACTAATGCCATTTTCTACTGCCGCTAGCGCATTTGTTAACGGTGATAATTGCCATTTGAAAAGAATGCCAAGGCATAAAAGAGTGAAGGTAGTTACAAGTATAGGAGGAACGGAGAAAAAATGATTTTCTGTTAATAACTTTGCTAACACAAAACCATAGATAAAAATAAGCGTGCAGGCACTGAGATATAAGCGACCAAAGATTGATTTTTTTGCCATTAAGTTGAAATCTCAAATTTTTTCATTCGGCGATAAAGTGCTGAACGGCTTAGGCCTAATTGTTTAGCTGCTTCAGAGATAACGCCACTGGCATTACTTATAGCCAACTTAATTTCACTCATTGTTACTTCTTCATTATTTATTGATGATATCGATTGAGGTAACTCTACATCTAAACCTAGTACGTCACTATCAATTATTTTATCACTCGATAATAACGAAGCTCTTTGCATTACATTTTTCAGCTCTCTGATATTACCAGGCCAAGCATAATGCTTAAGGGTTTGAGAGGCTATTTCGGTTAGCTGAAAATCACTTCCTAAAAAGAATTCAGCTAAAGGTAATATATCTGATTTCCTTTGATTTAGTGATTTTAAAGGAAGTTCAATAACGTTAAGTCGATAATATAAATCTTCGCGGAAATCGCCTTTTGCAATAGCACTTTTGATATCTGCATTGGTAGCACTAATGATGCGAACTTTGACTTTCAATGTTTCGCTTCCACCAATACGTTCAAATTCTCCAGTTTCTAGTACTCGCAACAGTTTTGCTTGACCATCAAGTGATAAGTTACCTATTTCATCAAGAAATAAAGTCCCTTTATCAGCTAATTCAAAGCGACCAATACGTCGTTTAGTAATACCTGTATATGAGCCAGCTTCAGCACCAAATAATTCGGCAGCCATTAAGTCTTGTGATAAAGCACCGACATTAACTTTAATAAAAGGACCGGATTTGCAGCTTGAATTCGCTTGTACAATTTCGGCTATTTTCTCTTTACCAGCACCATTTGGGCCAGTAATAAATACCGCAACATCAGCATGTGCTACTTGCGTGGTTATTTTTAATAAATCAAACATCGCATCACTTTGGAAGCGTAAGCCACACAAATCATAATTTTCGGCTAACGCTTGGCGTTTTTTATGATGCTTTACTGCAGAGCTTCGTTGTGCATGTTGAAGTTCGCCCAGCTCTAATAAATTGTTTACGGTAATAATTAATTTGTCGTCATCCCAAGGCTTGCCAATGTAGTCACTGGCACCTGATTTTACTAATTCGACAGCTGTTTCTAAATGGGTCCATGCGGTCATCAATATTATCGGTAAATCATCAAAGTGCTGACGAATTTTATTAAAAAGTTCAATGCCTTCTTCGCCTGATGTGGTGTCCTTGGTGAAGTTCATATCTTGCATAACAAGATCGTAGTGATGTTCAGATAAAGCTGCTAACCCAAGCTCTGGTGTTAGTCGGTGCTCACAATCAATATTATTAATCATGAATAATATCTTCAAAGCATGCGCAATATCTGGGTTGTCATCAATAACGAGAATTCGAGCTTTCATTGAGTTGATTTGTCCTTAAAAATGATTAACTAAACCTTCGTTTAATAGCCAGATAATTTTTATCAAAGACTATTAAACTGGTTTTAGTGCTGATTATGCGCTACGGGTCACTATTGCAGGAGCAATATTAGCAGCGCGTCTGGCTGGAAACCATACGGCTAAAATATTTACAATCCACATAACTAAACCTGTTAGTAATAATACACTAACGTTCATGAAGTTTTGACTTGCCTGTTCAGATAATTCAAAAGTAATCATTAACGTAACTAAAATACCAATCAATAATCCTATTAAAGTAATAATGCTATTCTCTGTTAAAAAATAACGCATAACATCACGTTTTTTAGCGCCTAAGGCTCGACGTGTTCCAATTTGCTTACGCTTTTGGGTCACTTGAAAAGCGGTTAAGCCTGTCATGCCTAAACCGGTAATAATCAGTAATACCACACTAATTACCAGCATAGTTAACGCACGACTGCCCCGTCCGTCATACATACGCTTTTGAGTACGTTTTAATAACTCAGGATTATTAATAAAACGACCACGTTCTTGATAGAAAACATCAATAATATCTTCCATCATAGCGGTACCTTTCCCTGATCCTACACGGATCAAATAATGGGGTTGTCGGTTTTGGCTCCATTTTATTTGTGGTCTTATAATCGATTGGTAAGATTTACCACGACCATTAAGGCGTTCACCAACCATAAAGTTACTATACACACCAACCACTTGAACAGGGTCTGCATTTTTAGCTAACCAAATTGTTTGCCCTACGGCGGGTTGGTCAGCAAAAAGAGCCGTGGCCATGTCTTGACTGATCATCACTTGTGAGGCATTTTCAGGCGTCGCGCTGCTTTCGCCTTTGATCACATCACTGGCGTTTAGTAATCGTCCTTCAATAAGTGATAATTGTAAAACATCAAAGATATTCTCATCAGAATGAAAAACAACGGTTTTATATTCTTGAGCGTCTTCTGTCGTCGCCAAATAAACGTTAATCATATTCTCTGCGGTAAAAGGTACCGCATTTGAAGGAGCGATATTAATAACATCGGGCATATTTTTTACCCGTTCAATGTCTTTTACTAACGCTTGGCCAACATCTTGTGTTTCATCAAAAAATTCAGGACTAATGCGAATAATGTCTTCATGTGGTATACCTGATGGCATGCCCCATTCTCTTAATGTTTCAGTGGCAACAAGCACCGAACTACTTAAAACCCCCATAGTAAAAGCTATTTGAATTACCATTAATATCGTTAAAAATTTATTTTGTTTTAAGCTAAGAAAAATTGGTTTAATGTCCATGTTTTTCTCCTTATTGTGATTTTAATTGGCTAGCTGGCGGTGTATTACAAAGACGCCATATAGGATAAATACTAGCAACTAGAGTGCATAGGATACCGGTGATAAATGCATTGGCTACCATGGTCAAGTTTAAAGCGAAAAATGGCTGTAAGTCTTCGATGCGTCGGGTGTAATCAGATGCATATAATTGTATATTCATCATGCCCTGCAAGCCATAATAAGCAACAACAACACCGAGCAATCCACCAAGTAATCCAATAATCACTACTTCAATAACATGCTGGGCAATAATCGTTTTCTTTTTCGCGCCTAACGCTCTGCGTAAACTAACTTCTTTAGTTCTACGCATAAATTTCGCTAGAATAATGCCGACTGCATTTAGCAGGCATACAGCAAAAAACAATACAGATAACATTGGAAATATATTTCTAGAGTCAGCACGCCCATTAATAAAAGTAAATTGTTCGTTAAGATTTGTCACAAAGGTTAAAATTTCACGTGGAAAACGGCCTAATGCTTTTTGTCCTTCAATATAATTGTTCAGTTGCTGACTATAGTTTGCAAGCTGATCATCAGGAATTTCAGCCCAAAAAGTCACCCAGGCACACTCTGAACTAATTAAACGTTCAGTGTTTTCAGTACGGAAACTCCTTGAAATATCAGCATTACCTGCCCAACAGTCAAAACCAGCACGACGTGGTAAGTCATTTTCCATGGCAAAAGTATATGGGATGAAAAAATTATCTGGACGAGCAGTGCCAAAGCTACGATCATAAAACTTACGGGTTAAATGCCAAGTATCTAAAACACCAATTATTTTAAGTGTATGGGTACCAATGCGCACATTTTCGCCAACACTATTGATACCACCAAAAAGCTGGTCATTCATTAATTTACTAATAACAATAACGCCTTCACCACTACTTTCTACGGATTTATCCCAGCCATTACCAAAAAGAAATGGCGGCTCGAACATAGTAAAGAATTCACTGCTGGTAACAGCAGCAAAAGTTCTAAGTGGGTTAATGTTTTCATCATCCACATTTAAAATACCGTATGTCGACCAGTTGAAGGTTTGCTTAACGCCGGGCAAGTCCATCGCCATTAAGTTAAGAGTATCTTTGTATGTTGTATCGACCAAACGTGATTGATGGACGACTTCTTCTGCGGTAACTTCACGGTTGTCCATTTGCACTAAAAAGATATTTTCACTTTTATGCGCTAAAGGAATTTGTCCGCCTTGGTAGCTCATTGTTTTAACTGTCGTGTAAAAACCTAAACCAATGGCAATCGTTAATATGGTTAAAAAAGTCAATGAAGGTTTGTCTTTCAAGCTTTTTAACGCAAGCTGAAAATTATAGTTAAACATGTTTAGCTCCTATGCGCTGCGCATAACGTCATTAGCAACGGCGTTTTCTATATCGCTAACTTGGCCATCAAATATTTGAATATTACGATGCGCGCGACGAGCTAATTGGTCGTCATGCGTTACCATTATAATCGTCGTGCCTTTGCTGTTGATATCTTCAAGTAATTCCATAACTTGCTGTGCCATTAATGAATCTAAGTTACCTGTAGGTTCATCGGCTAATAAAAACTTAGGACTTCCGGCTATGGCACGCGCTATAGCGACACGTTGTTGCTGACCACCTGATAATTGAGTCGGTAAGTGCTTCATTCTTGAAGCTAAACCGACTGTTTCAAGTGCATGTTCTATACGTTCTTTACGTTCTTTGGCACTCATGCCCCGATAGCGTAATGGAACATCAACATTGTCAAAGAGGGGTAAATCAGGCAAAAGATTAAAGCTTTGAAAAATAAATCCGATCTTTTCATTTCTAATTTCTGAGAGTCTATCATCACTTAATCCTTTTACATTTTGCCCGTCTAAAAAGTAGTCACCTTCCTCGAATGTTTCTAACGCGCCAGCTAGATTGAGAAAAGTTGTTTTGCCTGAACCTGATGGGCCTGTTACTGAAACGAACTCACCACTTTTTATATGTAAATTAACGTTGCGTAGCGCATGTGTTTCAACTAATTCTGTACGGTATATCTTGCTGACATTTTCCATTCTTAACATAGTGTTTCCCCTAATTGGTCAGATAAATTTGTTCACGATTATTAAAGATATCAATACTTGATATCACAATTTTGTCACCGACTTTTAAACCGGATACCACTTCAATTTCTCCAATACTACGCGCACCTAAAGTGACTTTTTTACGAGTAGCATTATCGTTATTCACGATATAAGCAATGCGTCCGCCGCCACTTTCAACAAAAGCTCCGCGGCGAATTTTGATAATATTTTCTTTAGATTCTATTAGGATACGTGCACTAACACGTTGGTTTTGTCGTAAGTTGGCAACGACATTGTCATTAAAGCGTAAACGCCCAACTACTTGTCCGTTAGTCACCTCGGGGGAAATCGCAACTATTTTTCCTTGGTGAGTTTCACCGTTGAAGCTAATTTCACTGGCAAGGCCAACACCTAAATCATCTGCAAAGCTTTCTGGAATATTAACTTCAACTTCAAAAGCACTTAAATCAATAACAGTAATCAGAGAAGTATTTGCAGGCACACTGTCTTTTTCACGAATGTTTACGCTACCAATAATGCCGTTGGTTGGCGCGGTAAGTACTAATTCACTGACTTGACGTTTTAAGTCGTTTACCACAAATTGCTGCCTGCCTAGTTGCGATTTTTTGCTTTTAAGTTCAAATTCCATACTTTCTTTTTGTAATGCAAAATTCTGCATTGCATGTTGGTGAGATAAAGAAGCCCGTTTAAACTCAGCTAGTTTTTCTTCATGTTCTTTTTTGCTGATCAATGAACTCTTAATGCTGGTATCAGCCCGAACTTTGTTTACCGATGCCGCTTCTAAATTCACTGCAGACATTTCAATAACTTGTTGGGTATTCAATTGTGTGCTTTTTATTTCTATTTTATGACGCCCTACGGCAAGTTCTAACTGCTCTAAAGTCGCTAACTCTTGTTCATAACGGTTTTTTAATTGTGGACTGTTAACCTCAGCAAGTATTTGTCCTTGTGTGACTTGGTCACCCGCTTTAATGAATAAACTAACAATGCCTGGTGCAGTGGCATAAAGTGTTGGGCTATTAGCCGCAACAACTTTACCTTGTACGCCAATATCACGTTGTAAGTTACCTTGTTGTACTGTTGCAAAGCGTAAGCGTTCTTTAGAAATAGTTAAATCTGAAGAAAACATACTGTTAAATTTAGGTAGAAGAAAAATAACGAAAGCAGTAATTATGGCTAACGCAATTAGTCCCTTAATAACGAGTGATTTTTTAATACCACTTTGTTCAATTTGAGTATCTTGTGCTGAGGTGTCTCTTAACATATCTGCTTCCTGTGTTGAGTCCTGAACCGGAGAGGGACTAAACTCAACGTAACTAAATTGTAATTTAACTTTAGTTAGCATGAATGGTGCCAAACATTAACTTGTTGTATTTTAATGGGTTGTTGGTTATTTTGTCGTGGACGAACAGTCAGTGTTCGCTGAACTAAGTGAGCGAACACACATCGAACAGGGCAGTTTAGTGACGATTATTTGATTGAGTAAATATGTAATGAACGAGTATTTATACGTTCATTACATAGGGAACTTTAAAGAATAAAGCTTGGTTTGTTGATAATTTATTTAGCTATACGGCTTAATACAGGGGTTTGGCATATATCTAATACTGGTGGTGGCTTTTTGTAGAAAAAAGCATTTTCACGCTTTTTACGTTTTACAATCATTTCACTGAAGTTTGGATGGTCGGTATTTTCGACTTCAATATGTATTTGTTGCTCTTTCGGTACATCGCTCATCATTTGCATGCTAACCATTGGCGTATGATCTTTTTTAGCTACAGGGCTATCACCTTCAATTACAGATGTTCTAGTAATCGCTTGTACATTATTCATTCCGTACACTACGCGGCCAAATATCGTCATAATACGGTCTAAATAACGTGGTGCTTGACCGTTAACAATATAAAAGTGGCTAGTGGCCGAGTCAGGGGTATTTTCACGTGCCATGGCAATAATACCAGGGCAATGGGTCAACCAAGCTTTTTTTTCGCTCGGATTATGAGCTAAAGGAAACCCGTCCTTAAAGCCTGTTTGTTCGGCAAATAAATCTTTGTCTTGAACTTTAGTAAATTGCCAATGTTCATTGGTAGAAAAGTCACCTTCAATTTTTAATTGCGGAACTAGCTTATCTTGGGGGCTACCATCTTCTGGACCTCCTTGAGCAACAAAACCATCGATAACCCGATAGAACTTGTTACCATTATAATGGCCAGCTTTGGTGAGTTTTATAAACTGTTCAACATGCTTAGGTGAAAATTGCGGTGCTAGTTCTATCACTACTTTGCCATGAGGTAAGGTGAGTAATACTGTTTTATCATTATCTAATGCGCGCCATTTATTAGCAGTTTCACTGCTGTTTGCTAGGAACGGTATGCTGACCAGCAAAGTGCAGAGGGAAAAAATAACATTGATTTTCATGATATATCCTTTATTTTTATTATTTATTGCGACGTACTATACAGCAAAATACTTGGCGCAAAACCATGCAGTTGCTAACATAGCGCGATAAAACTTGAAGTTGAATATTTGGAGTGCTCAGTGAACAAAAGCCTTATTACCAATCTTATTGCCTTGCTTGTAACCTTATCGGGTTATTTTTTTGAGCAAGCATTATTTTTTACCATCGGCTTGTTTGCGTTATCAGGTGCTTTTACGAATTGGATTGCGGTACATATGCTTTTTGAAAAAGTGCCATTATTATATGGTTCAGGTGTAATACCTGCGCGTTTTGAAGACTTTAAAAAAGCGATTAAAGAACTAATGATGGAGCAGTTTTTTACCGAAGAGAATATTGATCGTTTTTTATCTGGCAGTTCAGGCTCTGCTGTATCTTTAGATTTAGCTCCGGTAATAGAAAAGGTCGACCTTAATCCTGCGTTCGATGACTTGATTGACGTGATAGAAAAGTCATCATTTGGTGCAATGTTAGCTATGGTTGGTGGTAGTGAAGCATTGCAGCCCATGCGTGAGCCGTTTATCGTAAAAATGAAAACGACAGTTGGAAAAATCTCACAAAGTGAGGAATTTTCTCAACTTCTTAAAGATGAATTAGAGCAACCTAATGTGATCGCAAGCATGCGTGAAAAAGTAAGTGATATTATTGATCAAAGGTTAAGTGAATTAACGCCACAGCTTGTAAAGGAAATTATCCAAACAATGATCCGCAAACACTTAGGTTGGTTAGTGGTTTGGGGTGGTGTATTTGGTGGTGTTATTGGCTTTATCGCCGCTGTTACCAATAACTTCTAAGATCTTAGCTATATTTTTACTGCAGTGAACTCTGTATAGAATTCGTTGCGGTACAATTCATTAGAATCATCAAAACTGCTCTTGTTATTTGTTAGTTCCTTTTGTGCTATTACTTCCGGTAATTTTTTGGTCTAAGTGCTTTAATTTTCCCGTTAGAGGGGCTATGCTTGCGCTTTAAACATAGGGGTTGCTTCTCTTATTTTGGCGAAATCGTTAAATAAGACAAACCCCGTTATTGAATAAGGTAATCGTAGACATGTTTGGTAGCTTAAAGGCTTTGCCTGCCGATCCTATTTTAGGCTTATTGGCTAAATATCGTGAAGATGCAAACCCACAAAAAATTGATTTGGGCGTTGGCGTCTATAAAAATGAAGCGGGTCACACTGAAATTTTAGATTGTGTGAAAGCAGCAGAAAAATACCGTAACGATCACGAAGATACCAAAGTTTATATTGGTCCTACGGGCTCTCCTGTATTTAATGACGAAATGAGCAAGTTAATCTTTGGTCATCATAAAGTGTTAATTGAAAACCGTGCTCGTACAGTATCAACTCCAGGTGGTACTGGCGCACTACGCGTTGCAGCTGAGTTTATTAAATCGTGTAAAGCCGGCGCAACTATTTGGGTAAGTAATCCGACATGGGCGAACCATACTGGCTTATTTGAAGCCGCTGGTTTAACTGTTAAAACGTACCCGTATTATGATCACGAAAACAAAACGCTTGATTTCGAAGGTATGTTAGCGGCACTTAAAGAAGTAAGCAGTGAAGATGCTGTGTTATTACATGCTTGTTGTCATAACCCAAGTGGTATGGATTTAAGCAATGAGCAATGGCAACAAGTTGTTGAAGTTACAAAAGATGTTGGCTTCTTACCTGTTGTTGATATGGCTTACCAAGGTTTTGGTGTTGGTTTAGACGAAGATGCTTATGGTCTACGTTTAATGGCTGACAACGTAAAAGAAATGATTGTTTGTAGTTCATGTTCTAAAAACTTTGGTTTATATCGTGAACGTATTGGTGGCTGTACTATCATAGGTGAAACACCTGCGGCGGTTGATGTTGCTCAATCAGTATTACTTTATGTTATTCGTGTTATTTATTCTATGCCGCCAGCACATGGTGCTGCACTAGTTGAAACCATTCTAAGTTCTGATGAATTGCGTACTCAATGGCATGCCGAGTTGAAAGTAATGCGAGATCGAATTAATGGAAACCGTCAATTGTTGGTTGATAAATTAATAGAAAATGGCGTTACTCGTGATTTCAGCTTCATCAGCCGTCAAATGGGGATGTTCTCGTTCTTAGGTATTACCCCTGCGCAAGTACAACAATTACAAGATGAATACAGTATTTATATGGTAGGTTCAAGCCGTATGAGTATCGCTGGAATTGCTGATAGTAATGTTGATTATTTAGCGCAATCAATCGCAAAAGTATTATAGACTTATATTTTATCAAGACCTAAGCCGTTTAAAGATTTAGGTCAGCTTGTAAATATAATAAAGCCAAAACATATCATGTGTTTTGGCTTTTTATGTTCAGGATGAACGGTATGTCACGGTGCCATGGATGGCAAGGAGTGACGAATGTTCAGGATGAACGGTCATGATTTTTGTTCCAGACAAATCATTAGTACCTACATCCATGCAAGCAATGTCACGGTGCTGTGACTGCATGGATGCAGGAAGTAGAGTAACGCAGGAGCAGTTACCGAGATGGCAAAGTGTGACGAATGTTCAGGATGGCCTTTCTCAGACATTCTGTCTTTTAAGGCATTAGAGCATACTTGCACATAAAGTGTGCTCTAATGCCTGATACTATAAAAATTATGACGTAACGTCTTCCAGTAACTTTTCAACTATTTCGGCGGCTTGATCATACTCTACGTCATCAATAAAACCTGACAGTTTTGTTATTTGCTGACAATATTGGCTATTGCTTACCAACAATTGTAAATCAGGCAGTAATTCCTCAGCCGAGAAATCGGCATGATGTAACTTGGGTAATATTGCCGTTAACATTTCACTGAACGCAGTTTTACTGAAGTGTATCTTTTTTTTCTGTTTTGTCTCTTGGCTGAACACAGTATCGAGCTGCTTTAATAACGTTGTTAAGGATTGAACGATAGAAGCTAGTATTGAAGGCGGATAGGCATTTTTTTCAAGTGATAACTCAAAAACACTACATAGTCTTACCAACTCATATGCACCAATATAGGCCGCATTTGATTTTAACGTATGAATAGTTCGATAGAGTAATTCCCAGTCTATTTCTTGGCCTATAATATTTAAATCAACAATGGTTTGCTCTTGACCCTTGTTAAAATCCCTGACTAAACTGATATATAATTTGCTACGCCCACCCATCTTTATTAATGCCTGCTCAGAATCTAACATTTGAATATTTTCAAGCAAAGCAATGATCTCATCATCATCTATTTTCGATTGGTTGCTACGCAAGTTTTGTTGTTTATCTGCAGAATCTTGTTGAGTATTCAAAGGTAAAGTAAGGTGCTTTATTATACATTGGTATAATTGTTCAGGAGATATCGGTTTACATATGTGATCACACATGCCGGCTTGTTTACTTTTTAGAGCATCTTCAGCCATTGCTTGTGCGGTCATTGCGATAATAGGTAAGTTGGTTAAATAGAGTTCATTTTTGATGACTTTTGTTGCTGTTAAACCATCCATTTCTGGCATCTGAATATCCATAAGCACTAGGTCATAGCTATTAAGTTGCACTTTTTCTACGGCAATAACACCGTTTTCAGCAATATCAACTTGAGCACGGGTATCTTTTAAAAAACCTAAAGCAACTTGGCGATTAATTGCGTTGTCATCAACTAGAAGAATTTTAGTGTTGGACAAGTCAGGAATAAATTCTTCATGCCACTTAGAAGGCAATATTTTATGAGGTCTATCAAGCAACACGTTACGAATTGCGGTAGATAAGGTCGACTTATTAACGGGTTTTTCTAGATATTGATGAATATTAACCTTTGATTCTTCAGCGACCTTTCTGGCTAAATCACGGTCGAATGCGGAAACCATTAATATTTGCGGTGACGTTTTTAGCGGTAGCTCTATGATTTTCTTTGATGTCTCGATACCATCAATTTTAGGCATTCGCCAATCCATAAATACAATGTCAAAAGCTTGCTCCGTGTACTGAGCCGTTTGAATTTTATCGATTGCGTCAAAGCCATTATCACATTCCTCAACGGTTAAGCCCCATTCAGAAAGTAACCCAACTAAAACCGTTCGGGCAATTTCAGCATCATCAACTACTAATACTTTTAATGCGCCAAAATCATCTGGGCTGATCATCGGTTTATTAATATGCTGTGTTGATTTACCTAACAGCACAGTAAAAGAAAAAGTAGACCCCTTGCCAGGATTACTATTTAAATTGATTTCACCGCCCATTAGCTGGGTTAATTGTTTAGAGATAGCGAGCCCTAAGCCAGTTCCTCCATATTTTCTAGTTATGCTATCGTCAGCTTGTGAAAACGATTGAAAGAGCTTTTCTTGCTGTTGTTTACACATACCAATGCCGGTATCTGTGATGGTAAACTGCAATAATATTTCTTCTTGTGTTTCTTTTTGGTTTGCTACTTCGATGCAGACCGTGCCTTTATCAGTGAACTTAATCGCATTGTTCACTAAGTTTATTAATATTTGCTGTAAGCGTAACGGGTCACCTATTAAGTTTTGTGGAATAGCATTACTGATATGGGTTATCAGTTCAAGCCCTTTTGAATGCGCGTTCATCGCACTAATATTAATGGTTTTTGCCATAATATCATCAAGCTCAAATAGGGTTTTATCAATAGAAAGTTTACCTGCTTCTATTTTGGAAAAATCTAGAATGTCATTTATCAGCCCGAGAAGTGCTTCCCCAGAGCTAAGAATTTTTTCTACGTTATCTGCTTGTTCACAACTAAGATGAGTTTTTAAGGTTAAGCGGCTTAAGCCGATTACGGCATTCATTGGTGTGCGAATTTCGTGACTCATTTTAGCGAGAAAGTCTGACTTTGCAGCCGTTGCTTTTTCAGCTTTTTCTTTTGCTGCCTTTAATAGGTTTTCAGCTTCAACTCGCTCAGTAATATCTCTGCAAACACCCAATAAACCAATAAGTTTGCCACTTTCGTCATAAAAAGGCGATTTTAGGGTATCGAGTAAAACTTTTTCACCATCTGGATAAGTAACCCACTCTTCGATGCGAACGATGTCTAAGGTTGAGAGTATTTTTTTATCTGCATCACGAAACCACTCTACTATGCTTTCGTCATCGAATAACTCTTCATCTTTAGCGCCTATAATTTGTTCTATAGGTCGACCGATGAGTTTAGCAAAAGCTTTATTACAAGATATATAAGTAAAAGAGGTGTCTTTAGCAAAAATAATATCGGGGGTGGCGTTTAAAACACCTTTTAAGAGGGATGCCAGCTTTTTATTACTGTCCATATACATTTCCTTGTATTGTATCTTCCATGTTTGCTCATTTAATTAAACTAAATAGCTGGTAAAAATCGACTTAACATCGCAAATAAGTCATCCGGATTTATTGGTTTAATAATATGTTCGTTCATACCTGCAGCTCGGCTATTTTCTACATCTTTTGCCATCGCATGTGCGGTCATCGCAATTATAGGTAACGTAGTTAAGTGTAGATCAGTTCTAATTTTTTGACAGGCAGTCAGACCATCCATTTCTGGCATTTGTATGTCCATAAGTACCAAGTCGTATTCTGTTTGTTTTATTTTTTCTATTGCTTGTAAACCATTACAAGCAATATCTAACTTCACCTGGGTATCCGCAAGAAAAGTTTTAGCGACTAATAAATTCATCTCATTATCTTCGACTAATAAAATATGCGAAGTGGAAAAATTAGGAATTTTGGCGGGTAAATTTATTTGTTTGTTTTTTAGGCTGCTTTGCGGTGGATGAGTCAGCAGTGTATTTTGCAATGCAGCTATTAAGGTTGTTTTACTGACCGGTTTTTCAATGAATTGTGCAATATTGACTTGTTCTGTTAATGCAGCATATCTAGCTGCATCTTTGTCATATGCAGAGACCATCAAAACTTGTGGCAAAGGTTTTAATAACGTACCTACCGGTAATTGACTTATTTTTTTACTAGCTGCAATTCCATCCATTTCGGGCATACGCCAATCCATAAATACTAAATCGTATGGTTCATTGTTTACTTGTGCTTCGCTAACTAAGTTAATGGCATTCTGGCCATTATCTGTTTGATTTGCTTGAATTCCACATTCTGCTAAAGAGGCTGTTAATACAGTTCGAGCCAGAGGGATATCGTCGACTACTAAGACTTTTAGCTGTGAGAAATCAGTGGCTAAATAGGGTGAGGCGAGTATCGAGTCTGCGACTTTGCCAACTTTAGTGGTAAAGTAAAAGGTACTACCTCGGTGCAATTGACTTTTCAGCCATATTCTTCCACCCATTAATTCGGTTAACTGTTTGGCTATAGCTAAGCCTAAGCCCGTGCCGCCATGTTTTCTAGTGATGGAATCATCAGCTTGACTAAATGATTGAAAAAGTTTCTCTTGTTGTTGTTCATTCATACCTATGCCGGTATCGCTGACTGAACATTGCAAAAGAGCAGACTCGTCGTTTTGGTTATTAATGGTGACGTTAAGGTAGATAGAGCCTTTTTCGGTAAATTTTACCGCATTGTTGAGTAAGTTTACTAATACCTGCTGTAGCCTAAAGGGATCTCCTAACAAAACGGTAGGTACATTATCTTCAACTTGAGTGATTAATTCTAACCCTTTAGCATGCGCGCCCATTGCTGTTAAATTGATTGAGCGATTAACTAATTCATGAAAATTAAAAGGGGTATTTTCAACAGATAATTTTCCTGCCTCTATTTTTGAAAAGTCCAAAATGTCGTTAAGCAAATTAAGTAATGATTCACCAGAACTGAGAATTTTATTTAAGTAATCTCTTTGTTCATGATTGAGCTGTGTTTTTAGTGTTAAATGACTTAGGCCGATAACAGCATTCATTGGTGTACGAATTTCATGACTCATGCGAGCAAGAAAATCAGACTTTGCTTCTGTGGCTTTTTCCGCTTTATTTTTTGCGACCCTTAATTCATTTTCTGCTGCGACACGTTCGGTTACGTCTCGACAAACGCCAAGTAAGCCAATGAGGTTACCTTGCTTATCATAAAAGGGTGATTTAAGCGTATCTAATAATACTTTTCGACCGTCAGGGTAGGTTGCCCACTCTTCAAGGCGTATTATTTTCTTTGTTGTTAGTAGTGTTGAATCTGCGACTCGAATACGTTTTGCCTGTTCTGAGTCATTAAACAGCTCAGCGTCGGTGAAACCTAATATTTCATCTGGTGAGCGTTGAATCAATTCACCAAAGGCATTATTACAGGCTATATATTTGAAAGAAGTATCTTTAGCAAAAATGAGATCTGGAGAAGCATTCAAAATACCTTTTAAGAGCGAAACTAATTCTTCATTTTTGCTGAGCATACAACTACGACCTGCTTTTTTTGTAAAATTAAAATTTATAGGTGGAAATTACCGTCATCGGCTAGAAATATTTCTTCTATTTTGGTTACTGCATTTATATTAAGCGGGCCGTAAATATGTGGGTATAAACCACCTGTTGCAGGTTCCCATTTTACTTGTGGCAAAATGAGTTTTTTATCAACGACTAAAATAAGTGGTTGTACTTTGTCTCGGTAATATTTATTGGCAATGCGATTTAATTGGCTTCTTGGGGAAGCATGAATAAAGCCTTCACTTTGCAGGGAGTCTCGCACTAAAGTGCCATTATCAAGTGCTCGTCGGTATTCATCTTGATCTGATAATAGATAAATATTTGGGTCACTTAATCCGGCATACATACGAACAAAAATATTACTGAGGGCTTGCTGTTCATCACCTTGGTAAATGTAGTCAACGCGAAAAGAGCCCTTCAGGTTATTATTTTCAAGTGTTTGACTGATAATGCTAATCTCTGCACGTGCGGTCCAGTCTGTATTTGTTAACCAAACGGGAATGCTATCAAAAAATACTCGACTCCCTTGTTTTTCGAAAGAATATATCTTTCCTCTTTCTAATTCTGGGTAGCTATCTGAACGTAAAATTGAATTGATTTCTATTTTAAACCCCATGATATTTCCTTTAAGATTCTTTATTTGTATTAGATGAAAGGTCAACTTGTCTGAAACAAGGACCATAAGTGCTGTTGTCACTTGCACTGCGGGGAATTGCCATTAATGGGCGTGCAAACTTTTGCAAGCTAAACATGAGTTCGTGCGCACGAATAATATCGCCTTGTCCGCCGCCATTCCATGCGCCATGCAGCTTTTCTATCATTTCAGTGTAAGTGGTATCGAAGCGTTGAATAAGTTGCCATGCTTCGTCAGGCACATCAGCTTGCTGATATCCGCCAACCGGAACTTCTGCCATCGGCCAAACATCAGGAAAAGGCAACGCTTTGTCATCAAAAATAAAGTCTCCGCCTTGCGGGCATTGTATTATTTTTCGCCTTTTTTTAATTTCCCAAAAACGATAAAAATGGGCAAGGTCATCCATTCCGGTATCTGCAGGACTATTACCATGGGAGCCTTCACCCTGACGTTTAATAAGTGTAATGGCATATCTTACTTTCTCAACCGAGTCGACAACATACATTGCTAGTGGACCAGAAATTTGATTATCAACGCTCAGTTCGGGTTGTAAGCGTTCAAATAAAGTTAATATATGGTCATACAATTCACCAACCGTACTGTGATCGGTATGATCGCACGAAAAAGTTTCGCCACTTATCGGCACAATCTGCTCTGGCATTTCTATTTCCATAAAATCAATAATAGATTGCTCATTTAAACCAGATAGTTTCACTGTTAAGTCGGGATGAACACCTGCCGGTAACTTGCCCGGATAAACGGGAACGGCCGTTTTTATTTGTGGTGCTTCCCCTAGCGATGCCAACATATTGCAAGCAAATGACATATGAAGCATTTCTTCATGGATAATTTCGCGTAACGAAGCCGCCATAGGGTGACGCTCATCTTTTATTGACCATAATGCGGCTAAATACGGCGGCATAGTCGCAAATTCGAGCGTTACCGCACTTTGTAATAAATGTTTTAATAATGCTAAGTTAAGAGAGTGATTTTCTTCAGTGAGTTTTTCTTTGAATAACTCGTCAGCAAAGTTAAAAAGTGCGGTTAAGTTATGTGTTTTCGATTGAATTTCATGTTCAATTTTTTTTAGTTGTTCTTTTAATTTATTCAGCATGAGCAACCTCATTTTGTTGATTTAAATGCTCAGCTAAGCGATGAGCTAACGCAGTTAAAGTTAAGGTTGGATTTACCGCACTATTTGATGAAAATACACCATTAGAACAAATATAGAGATTATCTATGTTATGCACTTTTAGATTTGCATCGGTTACACCGGTTTCAGCTGTTGCTGACATTCGACACGTGCCAGTAGTATGATCGCCGCGTGGTGTTTGCTTGAAGGTTTTAACAACCTCTAAACCCATTTTTTCAATAATATTTTTCATTAATTCTAGATGGTTATCGGCGCGTTTATTATCTTCATCGGTTTTCTGATAATCAATTTTTGTTAGTGGCAAGCCAAAGCGATCTTTACCTTCACCGATAGATAGACGACTCTCGAATTGACCGACTTCTTCCATAAAGGCTTGTAGTTTAAATTCACAGGCACCACGGATTATTTTATTTATCTCTATTTTAGACATACCGTCGATCATAAGTTGAGCAATATCTATTTTCGGTCGAGTACGGTCTTTAAACAAAAATAATTTACCGTTTTTTTGTTGCTCGGGCGAGTCATAGGTACGAGACATTAAGGTTGGAAAATCATATTCTTGCCACAAGCCGTGTGGATTGCTTTTTGCCTTGCCAGTTACTTCCAACATTGAGTGCGTAACGATAAATCGGCCCACTAAGTCATGATCATTACCAATACCATTTGGCCAATATTTGTTTGTTGACGCCATTAATAATTTAGGTATTTCATATGCTCCTGCGCATAAAATAACTTTCTTAGCGGTTACGGTAACAGCTTGGTTAGTTTTATTATTTATATAATCAACACCACTTATTTCTGTTTTACTTGCTGAAATTATATTGGTTACTACTGACTGGGTCAGCACTTTAAAATTAATAAACTCTTGGTTGTCGACCAGCTCTTGCAATACATACTGAGCAGAGAAACGTGCACCATAAGGGCAATATTTACAGGTGCCGGTTGTCATACACTTTCGATAACGGGCAACAGGCATTTTCCCTGGTTGAATATCTAACGCGTGAAATGCTTCAATCATTTCACCGTCGGCGGCAGTCCATTCAAAGGGAGGGATAGGATAGGGTGTTGAACGGGGCTGCCAGTTCTCTGTTTCATCACCACACACCGACATATACTGCTCAGCTTGAGCGTAATAAGGCTCTAGTTCGTGATAATCTATCGGCCAATCTGCGCCTTGGCCAGTATTGGTAAATAATTGGAAATCTTCGGGCTTAAATCGTAATGCCCAGCCACCCCAATGCATAGTCGAGCCACCAAATGCCTTTACTCGCCCACCTGATGTTGTCCATGTTGGTTGGCCATCTTTACCTATGGTTGATTGATTATCCGATTTTTCATCGTAGGTATATTGGTAAGGCAAAGGTCCGTCTGCACAGGTTGTATAGTTCCACCACTGCCGGCGCTCTTTGGCTGGAATTATATCGCCCGCTTCAAGCATCAGTAATTTTGTTAGTGGTTCGTTTTCTAATATTTTTTTCGCCAATACGGTTGCCGCTGCGCCTGAGCCAACGATAATGTAATCATGTTCTTCCATGCGATACTTCTCCTTGTGCTAAGTTTTGGCTTTAAATGTACGTACTAAATTTTCATTGCTATAACGGCTACCTTTAACAAAGCCTTTGTAATTTACTCCTTGCACCTTAACAACTTCACCACTGGCATTGCTTTGACCGCCAAAATGTTTAAAGCCGCCTGACAATACTTGCATACGAATAAATTCGTCTATTACATAATATTTTGCATGAGCTAGTCGGGTGGTGAGAATAGGCTGCGATTTTTTATTTTCAGGCTGGCTCTGAGGGATTTTGTAGCTAAAAAATAGGGTTTTATAGGCTTCTTGCTCACCATATAATTGGGTAAGCTCATCAATCACTAATACCGCATTAATATATTCCGCGCTATAACTGGGTTGTTGCGTCGTTTTTGCTTTGATCATTTCTAACCAAGCACTTTTTAAGTTTTTCGACTCGTTATAAACATCTTTCCAATGTTCGCCAATTTGAGCAAATATTTGCCAAAGTTTTTCAATTTGGTTTGCAGGTAAAGTACAAGGTTCGCTGAATATAAGCTCTGCAGTTATTAATGTTTGGGAAAGTTCTCCGCCAATAGTACTATTTCTCTGCGCCATACTGATTCCTTGTTTTGGCTAACCCTTTTGTGGTTAACCAGATTAAATCATTTTCTATAGCTTTGTCTATTTATGTTAATAAAAAGTTATTGTTGGTGGGATGCTAAGCGGTAATAATAACGCTGCTTATGATGAGTAAAATTATGCTACATTAACAACGAAATTTTTTAGGAAAAATAATAATGACAGAACAAACAAATTTTCAACATATGCAAATAGACACTTTGCATGAAAGTATTAACGAACAAAAATATGTTGTGGTTGATATTCGTGATGCGAATTCGTTTCAGGCAAATCATATACCGGGTGCTATTCATTTAAGTAATGAAAATTTTTCTGACTTTGTTCGTGAGGCGGACTTAGATGCCCCTGTTGTTGTATGTTGTTACCACGGTATTTCAAGCCAACAAGCGGCGCAATTTTTGATCAGTCAAGATTTTACTGAGGTCTATTCACTTGACGGTGGCTTTACCGATTGGCAAGTTCGTTTTCCGACAGCTGTCGAAGTTAGTTAGGTAACTGCAGATAATGTCTGAGCTTGATGAAGATAATGTATTAAGTCCGTTAGTGAAGGTGAGTCAGCACAATATTGCGCTGTTGTTCGCTAATTACTTAGTAAGCATTAATATTGCCTCTAAAGTGCAAAAGCATGAAAGTGAATATATTATTCATTGTCAGTCGACAGAACTTGACCGTGCCAGAGTTATTTTTTCCGAGTTTATTGCAGATCCTTATCAAGACAAATATCAACAAGCAGCATGGGATACCGCTGAAGTAACACAAGTAACAGGTCATTCAACTTCATTGTTAGGAAGTTTTCAGCAACAATTTTTTGCACATGCCGGTTGGGTTACGTTAACAATATTTGCCCTTTGTTGGTTGGTGTTTATTGCAAGTACGCTTGGTTTTGCTCAGTCAACTTTTCAATTATTGCACTTTTATCCTCAATTAAGCCTTGAAGCATTCTTTGACTCGCCATTACGACTATTAGGCCCGGCTTTATTTCATTTTTCTTGGCTACATATAGTTTTTAACACCATGTGGTGGTGGCAGTTGGGCGGTAGTGTAGAGCGAATTTTAGGTAAGGGCGCGTTGATCAATTTATTTTTGATCACCGCATTATTTTCTAATCTCGGACAATTTATGGTTTCAGGGCCTAACTTTGGTGGTTTATCTGGAGTTGTTTATGGCCTGGTTGGTTATGTCTGGTGGTACGGTTGGCTGGCGCCAGAAAAAGGTTTGTTTATTTCGAAACCGATTATTGGCTTTTTGCTGTTTTGGTTATTGCTAGGTTATGCTGATGTATTACCGGTTAACATGGCAAATACGGCACATTTACTTGGTTTAGTCAGTGGTTGTTTACTGGCAGCTTTTAATGTTTTTCTATTCAAACGGCGTTAGTTAATAAATATGGCCGAAAGCAATTTCGGCCATATTGAATTTTAATTATCGAGCCATTGAGTGAAAAGTAATTTTTTTATCAGTGGTTTGCCTGTTTCTTTTGTTAAAAGACTCTTTACTTTTGTTTCACACAAACGCTGAATTTCATGGCGACCATTGATAGATTTAACTT
>Ga0209395_1000729_pt1 | contig 47548 bp, 42 predicted proteins | sample GOMGulsemesocosm_3_FD_184635 | JGI IMG/M metagenome (GOLD analysis project Ga0209395, IMG submission 184635) | Methane-oxidizing microbial communities from mesocosms in the Gulf of Mexico - GOM9D Gulf of Mexico (SPAdes) (version 2) | ecosystem: Environmental > Aquatic > Marine > Cold seeps... | reverse complement strand
TGCGTAGGCATATTGAAGTTGCCAGTTTATTGATATTTGCTCTTTGGTTTCACTAATACCAACAATATCGGCGACAGCATCAATTATTTGAGGTATCGACGCTTGGTCGATCCCAAACAGCAGCTGGCAAAATTGACCAAGTTGATTCAAGTTATCAAAATGCCATGGAACATCAACTAGTTGATTTGATTCGACACAAAAACCAACATCGGTTAATGAATATTGAAACTCTTTATCACTAATAAAATCACCCTGATGGCCTTGGCTATTATTTTGATTAACAAAGCCATTTAAAAATTGTGCGGTAGGGGTGTCGGCTCTGACATCGGCCACCGCTAATTGGCCTGATGACTTTAGTCGTTGATACCAATGGTGATAAATATCCACTCGATTGCAACAATGGTGTAGCCCAGCTAGACTTAAAATTAAGTCACAGCTGCTGTGTTGCAGTTGTGTGTTATCAATTGGACTGTTTAGCACGCTAAAATCAGCTGAAATAGTAACGGCAAAAGATTGTGAAGGCTCGACACAATAAAGCTTTTTATAAGGGCGCTGCAGTGCTTGTATTCTTGAGGCAACAACGCCACCGCCAGCAGGAATATCAACGACAGTCATTTGATTATTAATTTCAACTAATGACAGTAACTGGTCTATTTCACTCAATCTAGCTTGGGGAGAAATAAGCGAAGCGCTATTGTAGTCATGTCCTCTGGCATCAAATATTTCCTTATAATGTTTCATTAGTAGGTCCCTATATGAGTTTGTTTAATGATGATGTTCAGCAAAACAACGATGTCGTGATCCTCGTTGGGCTGCCTGCGTACAAGCTAGATTTATTTAATAATCTTAGCAAAGGATATAGCTTTGTGCTGTTAGTTGAGCCCGAAACGGCGCTTGCACAGCTTGACTTACCCATGGTGGTCAAACGCGTTTCTTTTACAGATACACATGCAATGACCAAGCTATTTGAACAACTAATTGCTCGTTATCATGTGATCGCATGTGTGGCAAATAGCGAAGCGAGTATGATGTTTTCGTCTTACGTTAATCGGTTCTTTAAGCTCGATTGTGTGTCGCCAGAACAGGCGTTGTCGCTACGCAACAAAAATTTAATGGCGCAAGCGTTAGCAAAACATCAAGTAAGGATCCCGCAATATTCGCTGCTCGATGGCAATGACATTGAAGCATCGATTAAGCTCGCTGGTGGCTTTCCACTTATTAGCAAGCCCTTGGCTGGGTTTGCGAGTCAGGGGGTTATCCGTTCTGACAATATGGAGCAACTTAAACGTGCCGTCACGCAAACACGGCGCGAAAATAAGTTTGTGATGAAAAAATATTATCAAGATGATAGCTCATGCCACAGCTTGTTGATTCAGCAATATCTTAGTGGTGAGGAGGTTGCAATAGATGGCTATATTCATAATCATCAATTTGTCGGCTTAGTCTTGGCTGAAAAACCGCACTTAAGCCAAGGACCTTATTTTGATGACAGAATGCATGTATTAACGCCTTGCTCAATTGTGCCGCTAGCGCCAGAGTTACAACAAATTTGTCAGCAAGCAGCAGGCGCGTTAGGTTTAAATAATGTGCCAATGCACATTGAGATAAGGAAGCACAACGGCCAATGTTTTGTTTTAGAACTAGCAGCGCGGTTAGGTTTTATAACCAGTTTAAATTTATTTCACGACATTAATCCCATTAACTTTATGGTCGACTTAGCACTGGGAATAAAGCCTAACTATCACCTCAACGATACCTTTAGCGGTAGTTACTGTATCTCTGCCGATAAAGTGGGAAAATTTAGCGGGATAAAAAATAGCGCGGCGGTTGTCGCTATTCCTAGGATCGAAAAACTGGTTCAAATTGCAATGACCAATGCCTTAGTGGTGGCTCCGCCGATGGGCAGTAATTATCTCGCGATGCTGTTTGCAAATGCCAAAGGCAAGCAAATGGTGATTGAAGCGTTAGAATGTGCTCGAACCACCTTGGATTATGAAATTATTAGTGCCAGCAAGTAACGAATTATTACATTAAAGCGCCGCTTACAACCTTCTTAAAAATAATACTAGCCAAGTCTATTTATTTCCCAGCCTTGTTTTCAGGTTGAGCGGGATCGTTAAACAAAAAGCAGCGCCTCCCTGCTCACTGGTATCAACCGTCAGTTGACCTTGATGCAAGCGGGCAATGTCTTTGCAAATCGCTAGTCCTAAACCGTAACCAGGAATAGGTTGATTGGCGTGGTTGTCGATGCGGTAAAATGGTTCAAATATCTTGTTGCGCTGCTCTACGGCTATGCCCGGGCCATCATCTTCGACGATAAATGTAAGTTGCTGTTCGTGCTGGTGTATCACCAAATTAATCTGTTGATCACCGTATTTTATCGCGTTAGTTAACAAGTTGCGCAGTAGGCGTCTGAGCAGTATTTCATCGGCACAAAATTCGGCAGTTGTGGTATTTATGAGTAACTTGATATTAACCTGATGTTCTTTATTAACCGAGCCGCATAACTCGTTTAGAAAACTGTTAATAGCGAAGGTTTTATATTCAAGGCGCAATTGGGAGCGCTCAAGCTTGGAAAATTGCAATATTTCATCAATCAATTGCTGTAATTGATAAATATCATCTTCGAGGCCTAGAATATATTTGCTTTGGTTATCGCTACTTTGTGCCGCGAGCATTTCGAGTTGCATTTGCATCCTAAACAGTGGGGTTCGCAATTCATGAGCGACGGTTTGAGTTAGCTGTTTGTGACTGGAAATTAGCCGTTCAATTTCGGCTGCCATTTCATTAAAACGGCTATTTAACTTGCCGACGGCTTTGCGTTTGCTCAGTGGCGCTCTGGCGGTAAGGTCGCCCTGACTTAAGCGATCAGTTGCGCGTTCCAGGTATTGTAATTTACGCTTTAACAGCAATAACCAACCAAGGCAGCACAGCGCTGTGGTTAAGATAAGCGTGGTCAGAAATACCCAATCAGTTAGGCTATCAACGGCGAGCAATTTACTGTCGGGATCTTCCGATAACATAAAATAGCGAGTAGGTTCAAAGGCCCTAAAGTAGTTATGCTGTTCATCGTCATACCAAACCTGCTGTTTCGCCAGTTCAGCTTGAATTGACGCAGGAATATTCGATAAATCGACTTCAGTAATAATTAATTGATTTCGTTTGCCAATGAGCTCGAGCAGATTTGCTACTTCGTCAAAATTTAGCTGCGGTGCTAATAATTCAAGCAGTTCTACTTCGGCGCTAAATTCTTGAGCATCGATCTGGTTGTCGACATCGACAATCAGGTAGGTACTGATGTAGTGACTGACAAATAACATCGCAAACAGTGTGGCTAGCGTGCCTGCATATAACGAAATAAAGAGTCGAACCATTTGTTATCTCTCTGTTGTTTTATTAAAGCGCGAACAAAAAATTACCAAAAATCGGGCACCAGCATATACCCTTTACCACGTACGGTGATAATTCCTTGGGGTCGGTTGGCGTTGTCACCGAGCTTTTTTCTCAGCTGCGCTATTTTGTTATCAATTCTGCGATCTAGGCCGTCATAATCAAGTCCGTTAAGGGACTTTAATAAATCTTCTCGGCTGAAAACTGTGTCGCTGTGACTGGCAAGATGCCATAACAAGGAAAACTCAGACGGGGTCAAAGCCACCACGTGGTCAGCTAATTTACAGCATTGTAATGTCTTGTGGATCCATAATTGGCCAAGCGTAATTATCTTGTCACTGCCCGGTGCTGTCGGCTGAACTTGCGTTGTGCTTGATGGCGCCGTACGTCGCAATAGCATTCTAATTCGTGCCAGTAACACCCTGGGTTGAATTGGTTTTTGGACAAAGTCATCGGCCCCCATCTCAAGTGCCGCGACCTGATCCATGTCATCGCTGCTGGCGGTCAGCATTAGGATTTTACCTGCATATTTGTCTCTAATAGCGCGGCACACCGACAAGCCGTCTAATTGAGGTAACATTAAATCAAGCACCACCATCGCTGGTGGCTGTTCAATAATTTGAGTTACCGCCAGTTTGCCAGAACTGATAACCGCGACACTAAAACCAAACCCTTGAAAATAGTCCATTAACAGTGAAGCGAGTTTTTGATCGTCTTCGACAAAAATAATATCTAGCGGCATGACGCTAACACCCAATTAAAATCGTTTAATAAGGTCAATTCTAGCGCAAAAGCTAATGTTGGCACCATTGTCACGCCGGCTGTTGTACTGTTACTCGGTGGTAAGTTTGTATTTTGTGAGTTGCGCCTCGCTCATTTCATGAATTTCGTCTGCGTTGGCCGCATTGATGGTAAAGAAATAGAACTGTGGCCCGAGTTCGTCACCAAGCATTTCTCTAAAGTAAGCCACTTGCGCAGCATGGGCCGGGTCGTCTTTGCTTAGTTCATTAGCGGCTTTGCCATTGTGGCAACACCAAGAATGCACGCCAACAATACCGCGTGGTTCAACAATGCGTCGGACACCCGCAGTAAACAAATCGACACCACCAGAATAGGCTTCGCCATGAGAAGGAATTTGTGTGGTTAGTTGGGCGGCGCGGATTAAACGTCCAGTGTGCATATTAATATAGTCATCAACGGAGCCTTCAACATCTTTTAGCACTAAGGTTGTTACTTCGGGATGATGGGTAATTAGCTGCTGCATTTGAATATAAGTATTGGCCCCTAGTGAACCTTTTAATATCGCTTTATCTTGCTCAATTTTAACTTTGCTGGTGCCACCATAAAGTAGCGCTTCATTAAAGGTCAGTTTTACCAAATACATCGCACCACTGTTCTGCTCAACCACTGTGCCACTGTAGACAAGGTTTTCTTGATCATCTTCAGTAATTTCGATCTGATTAGAAATCAAGAAACTTGGTGGTTCATTAGTCGTAGCGTCAAGAGCCAAAACCAGACTGGCAATGGGCTCTTGTTGATCAAAATCAAAACCAATCACCGCGATGCCAAGCTCGAACCCAATCGACATTTGTTTATCGTTATTAGCAACAAACTCGATAGGGTACTGACTACCGTCAAACACCAACACTAATTGATCGCGTCGGTGTTTAAATTGTTCGATATATTCGGAAACTTCTGCTGCAACTTCTGCGGAAACGTCAACAGATCTTTCATCCGATTGATTATCTGATGCCTCATCAGTTGTGATCGCCTGTGGATCTTTTTTTTGTGATTGTGTATTGACGGAACTTTCGTTTGAGCTGCCACAGCCTTGTAAAGCGAACATGGCAACCGTTAATGCGGCTAATAATTTTTTCATAATGAATCCAATCGTTAAATATTGGATTCATTATGGCTGGCGCATTGCCGTTACAATAGAGGGCAAATGTATGCAAATGTAATGGAAAAAGTGACAGTTGGCACCGATTATCGGGTCATCTTTTTGACAAAGACCACCACAAACAGCGCGAGGGTAAAGCTACCAAATAACGCCTCAGCCGAGGCCAAGATTCGGGAAATTGCACCAACCGGGGTGATGTCGCCATAACCTAAGGTTGTGAAGGTGACGATGCTAAAGTAGCCACAGTTTATAAATGCTTCAACGTTGTTTGTCAGGCTTTGGTTTAAATCTAGCCCAACCGAATTACCTGCATATTGTAATCCTGAGAAAAAAAACAATATCGCAAAAAATAAGATAACAGCCCAAGTAAACATCACGACTCGAATCGGTAGTTCGCCGTAACCACAGAACAAGTCAACTATTTTAGATAAGCCGCGTCTAATTGACCAGCGCGGCATTTGCTTGCGCCGCATTGTCATTTCACGTTGAAAAAATGTGCCCGCTATTTCGAACAAGCCTTGTTGCTCTGAGATCAGTCTTAAGTTGCGATATATTTCTTCGGCTTGCTGATAAAAATCAATTTTTTGCTCAACAGACTTAGCACTTTCGCCTTGATATTCTTGCAGTACCTTGTCGCCCCACTGCACATGTTCCAGTTTTGCGCCGTCGAAAATAGTACCGAGTAAATTACAGCCGTTAAGATTGGCACAATGTAAATTAGCACCTGAAAAATCCGCTTTCATTAAAGAACTACCGCTTAAATTGAGTTTAAAACAATGGGAATTTTTAAAACTGGCGCGATAAAAGTCACCATTAGTTAGGGTATAGCCAGATTTAGAACCCTGCTTTACTAAGTTTATCGAGTCGAGTTGTGCTTTGGGCAAGGAAAAATTAAGCATTGGTTGGTTATTGCTCGCGCGGCGTGTCAAAAACAACTTGAGGTTATGTTCTTGGCACAGCTCACCGCTACACCATTGTTGCTCGCTAAACAGATCGGGTGGTACGTCGGCAGGGGTAAATGTAGAGTCGGCCATTGGTATAAATTCTCTATTCGTCAATCAAGGGTAAAAAAGTGCAATGACTTAAGCCTAGTGCAAATTGGCGATAAAGAATGCTGAGTTGATATTTTCACCCCGATTTGGCGTAATAGAGAACAAGGTATGTGGCTGACAGCAAAGATCTAACTCGCGCTGAATAATAAAAAAGGGTGCAATAAGCACCCTTTAAAATTAGTTTATATCAATTTGAATTGATATTGCTTACCAACAAATTAAGCGTCTGGCTCAGCCCAGTGTTTGCATTTAGTGGTTTTACCTATGCCCGGATTAAACGAGTTGGTTGGGTCTAACTCGCGGTAGAACGACTTTAAGGTATCTTTTGCGGCATACTCGTGACCCACGTTGTGCTCGGCAGGATACTCGGCGCCGCGTTCGTCAAAAGTGGCTAAAATTTTGTTTTTCAAAGTTTTAGCGTCGACACCTTTTTTGAGAATATAATTTTGGTGCATAACATGGCAGAACAGGTGACCGTAATAGAATTTCACCGCGATTAAATCGTCGATTTCTGGTGCGAGTGTTTCAAACCATTGTTTTTCGTTACGCGGGAACGCGACGTCTATGGTCATTAAGGCGCCGAGATCTTTTGCGTGCATAGTTTGGTAACGGCCAATTGCGCCGCCAACCACAAAACGATGCAGTATCGCTTGCTCGCCTTCTTTTTGGCTACACTCGAAGAAGTTGCCATCGTTGGTTTTAAAGAACTCTTCAAGATAGACGCGTGCTTCGTTGACGCCATCATTACTCATTTCCACAATCCAGTGGTGCTCGTATTGATCGCGGTAGTCATTCATTCTTTTAGGTAGGTGACTTGGCCATAGGTAACTTAAATATTGCATCGCGATGTCTGAGAATTTACTTGGTAAAAACTTGAAGTTACCAGCAATACGGTCAACATAACGTTTGATCGCAAACATTTTAGGAATGTATTTTGAGCCAAGCTTGTCGATAACGATAAAGGTGTCTTTACCGTATTTTTCGCCAGCGTTGTAACAATCGCGGTGCAGATATTCGCCAGACACGGGCAGGTTTTTAAAGCCACCAAGCATGTCACGACGAATTTTTGCCAGCGCCTGCGGATCGTTGGTGCCAATGTAAAAAACTTGCTGCTTTTTAGCGATCGGGTAAGTGTCGATACGCACGGCAAATACCGCTAATTTACCAGCCGAGCCAGCTGCTTGGTAAAGACGGCGTCCGTCGTTGTTAAAACGTGATGGCGTGTCGGCGTCGATGTCTCGGACGCGTTCATGGTACTCATTGTCTGATGCACGCTCTGAAGGGGTGCCGACATCGCTCGCGCTGTAATTTTGCTGCTGTAAATTGTTTAATATTTTCTCTGGCGTATCACCAAGCGCGATCCCTAAATTGTTAACCAGCGAAAGCCGCCCTTGATCATCAATTTGTGCGTAAAGCGCCAATTCAGTGTAAGCGGGGCCGCGTTGTACCAAAGCGCCACCGGAATTATTACAAATACCACCGACAATTGATGCGCCAATGCACGAAGAACCAATAACCGAGTGCGGTTCGCGGCCGTGCGGCTTAAGCACATCTTCTAAACCAAATAAGGTGCTGCCTGCTAGGCCGACAATTTGTTCTGCGTTGTTGATCAGCTGAATATCGCTAATCCGCATGGTGCTAATGATCACAATAGAGCGATCATAATTGTTACCGTCTGGCGTTGAACCACCCGTAAGGCCGGTATTGGCCGCCTGCATAATGACCACGACATCGGCAGCAACACACGCTTCAAGTACCTGCCAAATTTCAAACAAAGTGGCCGGTCGAACAACGGCTAGCGCCTCACCAGCGCCAAAGCGAAACCCCTTACAATAAGGTTGCTTTTTAGCCGCATCAGTCAGCGTAAATTTAGCGCCGACAAGGGCAACTAAATTATCAATAAGTGCGTTGTTTGTAACTTGACCAGTCATTTGTATTCTCAGTTTATTCAGTGAATTAGAAGAGCGTAATTGGTGCGCAAAATTATACCTCAATGGCCAGATGCAGGTATATATTTTTAAAGCATTGTTAAGAAGATATGTAAATTATTGGGCAGGTTGTTAATGGCATAATGTGCTAGCAATAGAATGTTACAAAATTGACGCCGTTCAGGCACCGATAACAACGTGTTTCATCGTGAGTTCACAAGGTAGATAATTTAGCTCAATGGTCGTGATGTCGCAGCTCTCGACTAAGTTGTAACTGAAGTCATTTCAATTAGATGCTAAGGTATTTCAATATTTAGTAACTATGCATCGGCAATGTTTTTTGCTGGTCGGTGAATATTTGGCTCGGTCTATCACGCTTAACCCAAAGGAGAGTTTAGTGAAAATAGCTATATTGGATGATTATCAAAATGTGGTCAAAGATCTAAAATGCTTTGAGCTGCTTGCAAGCCATGATGTCACCATTTTTACCACAACATTGTCAGAGTCAGAGCTTGTTAGTGAGCTTGCCGATTTTGATGCGTTGGTTTTAATTCGTGAACGAACCGTTATTACGCAATCATTGCTCGCTCGGCTGCCTAAGCTTAAATTAATCAGTCAAACTGGCAAAGTGAGTAACCATATTGATCCGCAGCTGTGTGAAAAATACGGGGTTAAGGTGCTTGAAGGGCGTGGTTCTCCAGTTGCGCCGTCGGAGCTGTGTTGGGCGCTGTTAATGTCTGCTTCTCGTCATATCCCCTCGTCATATCCCGACTTACGCCGCTAACCTCAAAGCTAATAATCAATGGCAATGTGCGGGAGAACTCGGTTTAGGTCGCAGCTTAAACGGCTTAACACTGGGTATTTGGGGCTATGGCAAAATTGGCCAACGCATTGCTCAATACGCTAAGGCATTTGAAATGTCGGTGGTTATTTGGGGCAGTGAACACGCTCGAAAACTTGCTGCTGAACATGGGTTTGAAGCGGCAACGTCTAAGCAGGCATTTTTCGCCCAGTCCGACATTGTGTCATTACACTTGCGCTTAAACGAAGCAACCATGGCGTGTGTCACCGCCGATGACTTAAAAGTAATGAAACCAGACTCGCTATTTCTCAATATTAGCCGCGCTGAACTGGTTGAGAAATCGGCTTTATATAATGAGCTTTGCTCGGTTCCAACCAAGCGAGCAGCCATCGATGTTTATGACATTGAGCCCGCAACAAAAGACAACGAGCCTTTATTGTTATTGCCTAATGTAACGGCCACGCCTCATTTGGGGTACGTTGAGCACAATAGTTATGAGTTGTATTTTAAAATAGCTTTCGAGAACATTTTGGGCTACCAGCAGGGTGCAGTATAAATAATTAGATTATCCGGCTTAATAGATTGTTTGTTAAATCGTGCTGGTATTAGGGCGTTGTAAATAAACCTTGGGCGAGCAGCCGTGCCAGCGTTTAAACGCCCGGTTTAAAGAGCTTTGCTCATTAAAGCCAAGTTGTAGCGCCAAGTCACTTAGGCTTAACGTGCCGATTAGTGTTTGGGCACGTTGCTGGCGTTCTTGATCTAATAACTGACCAAATTGGCAGTGTTCATTTTTTAATTTTCGTTGCAATGTCCGCGGCGAAATATTGAGTAGGCTGGCAAAATTCACCAGTGTGCATTGCTGTAAATCATGCTGGTTATTAAGCAGGGCACAAACCTGATGTTTTATATTACCGTCAACTTGGTTGTCGTTTAGTGTGGTTAATTGTTGTTGTGACAGGGCAACCATCGTTTGATGCAATGAGCTGTTGTCGGTCCTAAATTTAAGGGTTAAAAATTTGAGTGGGAAATCGATTTGGTTTATCACGTTATTGCATTGAACCGGGCAAGCAAACCATTGACTCAGATAAGTTAGTTGCTGCTTGGTATAATGTCCTTGCAGCGATACTTGTATTGGGTTTAACTCATCGCTAAGCAGGCGTCTGGCGGTGGTTAACCAAGCGGTCATATTACGTAAAATGATCTGATCAGTGCATTGCTCGTAAGGTAGCCAGCTAATGGAGGCATGATGTTCACTAATATCAAATTTTGATTGGCCGATATTAGCCACCAAGCGGTCAAATTTTATCAAGTTATTAATCGCCCCCGCTAAGTTTTCACTTGATTCAATTAAATAACCCAGCACGCCGTAGTCGACATTGTGAATGTCGCAGCCAAGGTGAAAACCAAATAACGGATCGTTCAGCTGTATTACGCCGTAATCTAGCATGGCGCTGTAATGGGCTAAGCTCACTCGTTGTTGCGCATTGTAATGACTGAACTCAGGAAAACCGATGGCATCGAGTGCTACAGCAGGTTCAATTTCCCGCTGCTTGAGGAAACTTAAAACGCTGTTAAAGTACGCTTGAGATGTGTTTTTCATTGTGTCACCTAAAGACAAAAATAATGTCACGCTGTGGCAAGTCTGCCACGGATCTATTTATTATTCTATAAGTTGCTAATCATTCATGTAGAACACATTATGCTCAATATTGAATTCTCTAAAACAATTAATGCCAGCCCAGCAGTGGTGCGAGAACTGTTGCTTGACCATGCCAATTTAGGACTTTTCTTTAACGCAAAATACGAATTGGTTAAAGCCCAAGATCACAATGAGCTACCGGGCGGGGTAGGCGCTATTCGTCGGCTGACTATGCGAGGCTCGATATTTCTAGAGCAAATTTTTGTTGCTGGCGACCAGCACATTGCTTATCAAATAACGGGTAAAGGGCCAGTAACCAACCATCGAGGTGATATATATCTGACCAGCAATGGTGTGGCAACAAATCTTGAGTACACCATCAAATGCACTGCCCCGTGGTGGCAACCAGACTGGTTAGTCGCCTTGGTTATTAAGCATGATATTGGCAAGGGGTTAGATAATATAGTGCAACATTTTGCGCTTGTCAGCGAGCAACCGCAATGAACGTTGCCTTGATCTTATTGGCGATTAGCCCAATATTTTTTGTGTGCATTGCGTGGGAAGTCATCAAACATCGTCGTCATTATCAGCTACAAGACTCCATAGCAAATACGGCCTTAGCCTTAATGCATCAGGGATCAGATGCTGTCGCTTTGTTTTTGCTGATGCCATTTTTTTATTGGCTGCATCAGTTTAGATTGTTTGAAATTGAGTTAAATGTATTGACGGTGTTTACTGCCTTTTTGCTGCAAGATTTTTTGTATTATTGGTTTCATCGCGCCTCGCATAACATTCATTGGTTGTGGGCCGCCCATGTGGTGCATCATAGTTCAACTAAGATGAATTTCACCACCGCCTTTCGGCAAAGCCTGATGTATCCAATCGCTGGCATGTGGGTATTTTGGATGCCGATGATCTTGCTTGGTTTTGAACCTAACATTGTCTTTAGCGTGGTAGCGCTTAATTTAGCCTTTCAGTTTTTCGTGCATACCCAAACCGTTGGCCAGCTGGGCGTTGTTGAAAAAGTGTTTAATACGCCGTCACATCACCGCGTACATCATGCAACGAATGAAGGTTATATCGACCGAAATTATGCCGGAGTATTAATTATTTGGGATAAGTTATTTTCTACTTATGCGCAAGAGCAGCTCAACAAGCCGATCACTTATGGCATCGTTGGACAAATTAATAGCAATAACCCACTCTTTATTACGTTTCACCAGTGGCAATATCTACTGATGCAACTTAAGCAGCAGCAAGGGCTGGTAGCTAAAATTAAGGTGTTGTTTGCTTACCCGACCATAGCAGCCCAAACAAACTCGTTGCTTGAGCCCGCTGCCAATAAAAAATAAGCGTAACTGGTTTCAGTTTAAGAGTTTAAAGAAAATATTTGCTGCTGGTTACGCTTACTTTAAGTCGATAAAACTTGATTGACTACTTACTTGCTGATTTGTATAGATAAATATCACTTAAAGAGTTTTGGTAGAGTTAGGAGCTTATTTAGGTCATACTCGTTTTTTTAGTAATTACTACTTTTAGGCGTAAAAAATGACTTATAAAAATATCGCTTTAACCACCTTGGCGCTAACTATTACAGCCGGTTGTTCCAATTTAAATATCGGACAATCGAATGGTGCAATGGCTAGCCATGGTTGGGTTAAAGATCAAACATATAATGTGACCATTTTGCATACCAACGATAATCACGGTAATTTCTGGCAAAACAAATATGGTGAACGTGGCATGGCTGCGCGTGCTACCTTGATTAATAATATCCGCACCGAAGTTAAAGCCGCTGGTGGATCGGTGCTGCTATTATCGGGTGGCGATATTAATACCGGTGTTCCAGAGTCTGATTTACAAGATGCTGAACCTGATTTTATCGGGATGAATATGATTGGTTACGATGCAATGACATTAGGTAACCATGAGTTTGATAACCCGCTCGACGTTCTGGCAAAGCAAGAAAATTGGGCAAACTTTCCTTTTATTTCAGCCAACATCTATAAAGATGGCCAGCGGATGTTTGACGCTTACAAAATTTTTAATAAAAGCGGGATAAAAATTGCGGTTATTGGATTAACCACTGAAGATACGGCCAAGATTGGTAACCCTGAATTTATCAGTGAATTAGAGTTTCGCGACCCCAAAGTCGAAGCTAAAAAGGTAATAGCGCAACTAAAGGCGACTGAAAATCCAGATGTCATTATTGCAGCTACTCACATGGGCCATTATTTAAATGGTGCCAATGGCTCGAACGCGCCGGGCGATGTGCAATTGGCACGTTATCTTAACGCAGGCGATCTCGACATGATTGTGGGCGGCCATTCTCAAGAGCCGGTCTGTATGGAAGGCGCACAATACGCAAGCTTTAAACCTGGCCAAGCCTGTATGCCTGACGTGCAAAATGGCACCGATATTGTGCAAGCGCATGAATGGGGTAAATATGTTGGCCGTGCTGATTACAGCTTTAAAAATGGCGAATTTATGCTGCAGTCGTACCAGCTTATTCCGGTTAATTTAAAGAAAAAAATCAAAGTCGACGGCAAGAAAAAGCGGGTCTTAATCCAAGCTGAAATAGCGCAAGATCCTAGCGTTTTTGCTAAGCTGAAACCTTTTTATCAGAAAGGCCAAGCGGCATTAAGCCTTAAAGTTGGCCAGACTGACGGATTGTTGCAAGGAGAGCGCAACGTGGTTCGTAATAATCAGACCAACCTCGGGCGTTTAATCGCTACAGCTCACATGCAACGGGCCAAAGCTGATTTTGGGATAATGAATTCAGGCGGCGTGCGGGCGTCGTTTGAAGCTGGCGTAATCACTTACAAAGATATTTTAACCGTGCAGCCGTTTGGTAACATTGTGACTTATGTTGATATGTCCGGTACTCAGTTAATGGATTATTTAAATGTTGTTGCGACCAAACAAAAAGACTCTGGCGCGTTCGCCCAGTTTGCCAACATCTCGATGACGGTGGCTAATGGCCAAGTATCGAACGTAGTCATTGCGGGTAAGGCAATGGGCTTAAACAAGACTTATCGTTTTACTATTCCGTCGTTTAATGCCGCAGGTGGTGACGGTTATCCAAACATCACAGCGCACCCAGCGTTTGTGAACACCGGTTATGTCGATGCCGAAGTACTTAAAGAGTATATCGAAGTTAATTCTCCGATAAAGGCTGCTGATTTTTCGCCAAATAATGAAATGATTTACCATAAACCACAGTAAATTTGTCACTACTTCGGCGAACCTCATGCCGCTGGCATGAGGTGTCTACCTACGGTCGAGGCGCTTAATAGCATCTCGGCAACAGCTCCTCAGTAAGCGCTCCTGAGTTACTCTAATTACGCCCGTCCATGGCCTAAATGCATTGCCCTAATATCTTACATTTATGTCAGAACATGCTGCTCAAGCTTACTTTATAAAATACTCACCTCACACCAATACCCACATTCTCAATGAATTGTGAAGCTAGCTACATTTAAGGTGAGCCGAGCCTACTCCATTGGTTTTAGCTATTGGTTCTAGCTATTGGTTCTAGCTATTGGTTTTAGTTAAGGGGTGTCGCGACATATGGACACCCGCAGCATAATTTCGCGATAACTTTAAGTGCTCTATTAAAAAGCGCAGGTCACTTCTTGCTAGTAGTCAAAACTTTTTATTTAAGAGGTTTATTCCGCTAAATAATAGGGCAAACTATTTTCTATTTAAATTATTGGCTTATTGCTTTTTTGTATCATTTTAGAGCAATATTACTTGATAATGAGGTATCATTGGCGAGTAATAATCGAACAACAGCAGTGATCTGGATTATTAAAATCTAACGGAGAAATAGATATCAAATTATTTATAAGGCAAAGCTTTACTCAAGCCGATGAGCAACAGCAAGACATTATTCAAACGGTGCTTGACGGTATTATGACTGAACACCCTAGGGTTGAATTTGTAACGGGGGCAAATGCGCTAAACAAAGACTCGTTTAAAAATGACTTTGAACAGCGGACAAAATTGGCTTTCACCGCAAAAAACTTTAGAGATTACAGATTAGGGCTTATCGATGAATGTGATGCAATGATTTTTATCAGAACATCAATGAGCGAAAGTGGGGCATATGAATTGGCCTATAACATTCACTCAAGCAATCCCAAGCCGGTATTTTATGCGTATATGTCAGATGCTCCCATTAAAACAACTCTAATAAGAGAGCTAGACCAAGACTACCCTGTTAGTTATCAGGCGTTTGATTGTGCCCAAGATGTGCTTGATGGCATCAAAGCATTCTTTGATGCGTTTAACTTAACCGAGCGTCAAAGCTGCTCGGCCTAAGATGAGGCTTGGTTGCAAATCTAAGTCCTAAATGAGTAAGATGTATTTACTTGTTTAGGGTCCTTAATACTTCCAAACATGCCCCCAAGGTATGATAATCACACTTCGCGCCAGCACTACTTTTTTCATTTGAATTTTTAACGTTGTCTCGGCTCAATACTCTAAACCATGCACCATAAACATGATCAACAAAGTGCTGATCACAATATTGCCAAATAGCATTATATTGGTCTAAATATTTTTGCTCTTTAGTCTGTGCATACAATAACGCTGCACTGGCAAAACTTTCTGCTTGAACCCAAAAATACTTTTCGTCATCACACCACTTATTGGTGGGATCAAAACCGTAAATAAGGCCACCAAACTCAGCATCCCATGCTAGATCATAAGCGCTATTGTGCAAAAATATTGCACGTTCAACTAACCACGCCTCTGGCGCATGCTGGTTAAGCATCAATAATAGTTTGGCCCATTCTGTTTGATGTCCAGGCTGGAAACCCCAAGGGCGATAAAGATTTTTAGGATCGTCTTTATTATATTGCCAATCTGGCTGGAAGTTTAGGGTGTAATGTTCCCAAATTAAGTTGTCGGTCAGGCTGGCTTGTCTTACTGCAATGTTGTGCGCCAGTAACTTTGCGCGATCTAAAAATAACGAATTATTGGTCGCTTCATAGGCTGCAATCATTGCTTCACATAAATGCATATTTGAATTTTGACCGCGATAGGTACTTAAGATGCCAGCAGGGCTAATTTCATCGGCATATAAACCAAAATCAGCTTGCCAAAATTTTTGTTCCAGCATCTGGTAGGTTGCAATGAGCTTGTCGTCATTAGCAATTATCCCGGCCTTTTTAGCCGCAGCGTAGGCTAATAACACAAAAGCGTAACCATAGGCTTGCTGCGTCATATCCTCAGGCTGATTATTAGCAATAGTCCACGCATAACTGTGGCTACTTGCTTGCCAATGGACATTTTCTAAATAATCTAAGCCGTGTTTAGCAATGGCCAAATAGTCATCATTATTAAAGGTAATGGCCGCTAAAGCGTAATTGACAATAATGCGAGTGCTACTGACTAAATGTTTTTTGTCTTTGGAAAAAAGCGTTGCGTCATCATGATAATTTTGAAAATATCCGCCGTTAGTATCAACCACATGAGGGGTGTAAAAATCTAAGATGCTTTTGCAGTGCTGGCGTAAAAAATCATTCGTTAAATATTTCATTATTTCTCTCTAGTTATACTTATTATTACACACTAATAGTTATCTAAATATATCGTAAAATACCATGATAAAACTGATATCGGTAACTCGTGTGCTATGCCCCATGGTGGTTTTACGCAATTTAAACTATAATCAGCGGCGTAGAAAAACCGCTACAAGTATCACACTTTGTAAACCAACACCTCACACATCTAGCATGGATAGCTATACTTTCGAAAGTACGTCGCCAACTAAGAGACTCCCTATGCTAAAATCATTATCTATTCGTTATAAACTATCGGGCATCATTGCCGGCTCGTTGCTTATTAGTATCATTATCACCACACTGATGACCAGCAATGCAATGCACAGCCTCGTATCGTCACGTATTAATCAGCAAGAAATTCCGCTAACGCTCAATAATGTGGCTTATGGTGTTAGCCAACAAATACAACATGCTATTATCACCTCTAAAGGTATGGCAAATAATACGCTGATATCAGCGCAAGCACTCGACCAAGATCATATTAGTTCACTAGTCGAGTATCTTCACCATATAAAAGCTAAAAATCAAGCGATTACGGCATTTTACCTCGATGGTAAAGACCAAGGTTTTTATACCGAAAATGGTTTTATTAGAAACTTTAGCTCGAACGCAGCAAGTGATCAGTGGTACTACCAATTTATAAATAGCGGGCAAGAATATGTCCTAGCCATAGATGTCGATGAACAAAATAAGTCACCAACGCTATTTATTAATTATCGTGCTAAAGGTGCAAATTCCGTTGCTGGGATCGGCCTAGGTTTGCCACAATTATCTGACTTTATTACTCAGTTTAAAGTGGGGACCAACGGTTATGTGCTGCTTGCCGATGCGACAGGCAAGGTGATGTTACAACCGCAAGGCCAATCGGCTAAAGGCGATAATATTAAGACCCTATTTGCTGGTGCGCAGTCCCAATTGCTTAATAACACCGGCGTAAATATTGTTGAGTTAGATCAGCAAGCATTAATCGTTGCCTCTAAATATATTCCAGAACTCGATTGGTACGCTTTGGTGGTTTTACCAAGTGATGAAGTATATGGATCAATCAACCAAGCAATAATATCCTTAATTCTAATAAGTTTAGTGGTCGCGTTTGTTTTAATCGCCGCTGGCTTATGGTTGGCTATCACCGTGGCTCGCCCGATCGAAGATGCTTCAAATATGCTCGGTGATATCGCGTCAGGCGATGCTGATTTAACCAAAAAGTTGGTGGTGCACAGCGAAGACGAAGTGGGGAAATTATCAACGTCGTTTAATCAGTTTACCGCTCAGTTGCAAGAAATAGTCGCTGGCGTGGTGCAAAACGCCAAACAGATTAATACAATATCTAGTCAGCTTTCTGCCGGTTCAAACAGCACGTTAGTGAACATTGAACATCAGCAACGCAGTATCGACATGATCGCAACGGCAGTGACCGAAATGGCGGCCTCTATTCGTGAAATTTCGCTCAACGCTCAAGACACGGTCGACGCAGCCGCGCATTCAGCCCAAGAGTCAGAACAAGGTAAGGTGGTTGTCACCCAAACAATCAGCAAAATAAACTTAGTCTACGAAGAAATTAATACCGCGGCAGGCGTGATTGAAATCTTAGCTAAAGATGTTGGCGATATTAGCGGTATTCTTAGTGTGATTAGCGGCATTTCAGATCAAACAAACTTACTGGCGTTAAATGCTGCAATCGAAGCGGCCCGCGCGGGTGAGCAAGGGCGTGGCTTTGCGGTTGTCGCCGATGAGGTGCGAACCCTAGCCCTACGGACGCAACAATCTACTGGCGAAATTAGTCAAATGATTAAGAAACTGCAAGTAGGGGCTGAAGGGGCTGTTAACGCCATGTCGACTGGACTAAGTTTGGCCAGCGACTCGGTTGCTAGCGCCAACGAGGCAGGAGACAGCTTAGAAAAAATTGGCAGCGCAATTGACACTATTTCTAACTTGGGCATTCAAGTAGCCGCTGCTACTCAAGAACAAGCCAGCGTTGTTGAAGAGCTTAATACTCATATTATCGATGTTAAAGATGCATCCGATTTAAACGCGCAAGAATCGGAGAAAATAAACGGTTCATGCGAGAATTTGTCATCGACAACCCAAGACTTAAATAACTTGGTTAGCAACTTTAAAATTTAGGCCGTAATCAATTCCGACAGTGATATTAAGCTGCCGGCGAAACATAAAAAGCCAACGCGAGTATAAAGGCGTTGGCTTTTTCGATCTAAAGGAACAAATTACTGACTGTTTTTAGCGTCTTGCTGTTTTATCACTTTATGGCCATCTTCTGTTACCCCTTGCTTCCAGTAACTACTCAGATATATGTTCTCGCGCGGCACTTGTTTGTCATTTCTAAAGTAATGACGTAATGCCCGCATTGAGTCAAATTCACAGGCGGTCCAGACACTCGCGACACCGTCTAACCAAGGTAGCGATTCAACCTTGTCGACTAGCGATTCTTGGTCAGTTAACCAAATTACTTTGACGTTTGTCGGCGCGTCTATTGGTTGGGCGTCAGCCTGTTCAATCACCTTTATTACCGCGTAACCTGTCGCGTCTCGTGGCAGCAGGCGTATTTTTGCCGCTAAAGCCGGTAACGCTGTCATATCCGCGACTAGCAAGAACCAATCGGCCTCTGTGCTCATGTCGCTAATAGTCCCAGGGCCGACAATATTGATTGTCTCGCCAACTTGAACATTCATTGCCCACCGCGCCGCGAAACCACATTGTAAATCGTCAGTGACATGGCGAACAAAATCGACCTCAATGGTATTTTCAGCCGATGAAAATTGAGCAATAGTGTAAGTTCGCATTACCGGGCGTTGACCTTCAGCGACTGAGTTTAAATCAGTAGTGCCAGTGCTATTAAATAACAGCTTAATATAGCTACCTACACACTCTGGCGGAAACTCGCCTAGTGCTTCGCCATGCAAGGTAATGCGCTGCATATTGGGCGTTACCTGCTTTGAATCTAAGACGGTTAGTTGTTTTGGAGATGGCTTTTTCATATGCTACTCGATAATGGTTTGCATTTACAACTGAGACTAACAGCACTGTGAGCCAGTGGATATAACTTTTAATAAAATCTGAATCGCTCGATCGGAAAATTATCCAACATTTTGGGCGGCGGCTCATATTAAAGCTGGCCAATTTTTCACTTATTACGTTGCTTATTTATTGGTGATTGATTGCGGCGTAAACACGCTTTGTCTAAAAACTTGTATAATATCAGCTATGTTATTATGGACGTTCTATCTATGAACACTATCTCTTAACTATCTTTGAACAAAAAAAATGGCAAACCCGAAGGTTTACCATTTATAACATCTTGTTTTAGCCTGAAGAACAAGCTAAGGGGCATCTAAAATTAGATAGCAACGATGTTGTCAGCTTGAGGACCTTTCTGGCCATCACTCACTGTGAATTCTACTTTTTGGCCTTCAATAAGCGTTTTGAAGCCGTCACCTGAGATAGCGCTAAAGTGAGCGAAAACATCTGGACCACCAGAAGCTTGCTCTAAAAAACCAAAACCTTTAGATTCGTTGAACCACTTAACGGTACCTTGTACTTTATTAGACATAATATTATCCTGTAATTTTAATAAAAAATGTTGCCTTCAATAGGCTTGAATAGCGTAAAAACAGACTGAAACTTAAAAACTACAGAGCGAGGTATTATTAATAAAACAACGAAATGGAGAACGTAAACAAAAGGCTTTCTTTCTTGCTGGGGAGTACTCTATAGAATTTGAAGTATAAGTCAATCGTTGATTGAAAAACAAACAAGGAAGGAAGTGAGAGCTACGCCGCTTTAATCTAATAACTTTTACTGCCTGTTTAGGTATAAAAAAATACTGTTAGGCGCTTTTCCCCGACAGCGACTGTTAGAACTACTGTGAGACCGCTGTGTGTCGGTTAATGTGGTAAAGTACGGCCAACTTATAGATACAGCGTTTTTATTTTTAGGTCAGTAAATCAACAACTAACGTCGTTGTACACTCCATCTTTTGGTGATAAATTATTTCACTAAAATGAATGGGGTTTTAAAAGTCATTAAATATCAGTCAGATTTTTATGGCTGTCCCAAATTTGTTTACTGCCAAGTCAAAACTACGCGACCGATAAGCTCTAAATCTGTGCCGTCGAGTTGGGATTACTCTAGATATCGAGCTTATTGCTAACTGTGCACGCTCTTAACAGAGTAAGGCTATTTTACTGTCATGTATGCTGGGCAATATAATAGACAGTCCAATTTATCCTGCCATTTTAGGTCCTTGATAGACCAATACTCAATTGTTCTGTTACTATTAACTCTATTGTAGTTACAGTGAATAAGTTTGTGCTTACTGACTCGGTAAGTCGCGTTATTCATTAGTTTTTGATCTTGAAATAATTTTTGTAAGGATAAGTCAATTTTGTGTGAATTGCTTGGGATGAGCGCTAATGTGCCGACCGATATTGTTTTTAGTTTTACCGGTTTAGTTGAACGGGGTGGCGTAACTGGTCCACATTCCGACGGGTGGGGAATTACCTTTTATGACGGCAAAGGCTGTCGTTCTTTTCGCGATCCGCTGCCAAGCTGTCAATCAGAAGTCGCTAAATTAGTTAAAAACTACCCCATTAAGAGCCAAGCGGTTATTAGTCATATTCGTCAGGCGAATCGTGGTGGAGTATCACTTGAAAATACGCATCCGTTTGGTCGTGAGCTGTGGGGAAAAAATTGGACTTACGCCCACAATGGTCAGTTGAGCGATTATGAAGATAAAATTACTTCGGAACGTTTTTTGCCAATTGGTCAAACAGACAGTGAGCTGGCTTTTTGTTGGTTGCTCGACCAAATGGCGAAACAATTCCCTAGCCAGCCTGAAGATTCAAAGCAATTATTTGAATTTTTAAATCAGCAATGTGATTACTTACGTAGTTTTGGCGTTTTTAACATGTTGTTGTCAGATGGCGAGTTTGTTTTTGCCTACTGCACCAATAATTTGTGTTGGATCACGCGTCGTGCGCCGTTTGGCAAGGCTAAGTTAATTGATACCGATGTGGTGATCGATTTTCAAAAAGAAACGACACCTTACGATGTCGTGACTGTTATTGCGACCAAGCCGTTAACCAATGACGAAGCCTGGCAAAAAATGGGCTGTGGCGGCATGGTGATGTTCCGCAATGGCGAGCTCGACATTGCGTTTGAGCCTCAAGTTTAACGCAATTGGCTTGGCCATTTAGCCTACATATTAGTCTTTGCTAAATTTTAACCAAGCCAATTGCAAGTCTGCTTGTTCTTTGCCTTCTTTAAACTGGGTTAATTTCACCATCGTATAGTTTAACGAGGGCGCGACCCATAATAGGGTTTTTCGGCGTGACGATTCCCTGATCCGTTCTATTTTAAGCGCGTTAATTTTACCATAAGGCAAGTTCAGCTCTTCGGTGGCGATTACTTTAAACTTGTAGGTCACTTCCTTGCCGCGATGAATAATCGGATACTCAAACTCCTTATCGCCGGCAATTAGTTGTTGCTGCATTACCAGCTGATAAAGTTGGGGGTCTAAAATGTCTGGTTGCGGGCTAAATTCACGCGTTTTACTTTTATAAACGCTGACAATTTTGTTTTGGTCAAAGCTGAGTTTGGTGTGACGGTCTCGCCCAGTACCAGTGCGTTTATAATTATAGGCCAGTGGCACAATTTTGTTTTGGTTAAGCTTAAAGGTGCTGCGCTCGTGCCGGCTGTCAGATAAAAACAACCAACTGATTTGGCTATCGGTTTCTAGCAGGTACTGACCATCAATGGTGGTTAATTGACGATATGCTTCGCCCAATTCGCTGCCTTTTCGAAACACTTTATAGTTTGCTTTAAAGGGTTTAAAGGCGGTGTCGGTTGCTGTTTCTGCAAATAAACTTACTGGATTTAATGCAATTGTGGTGATTAATGGCAATAAAACTTTCTTAAGAAATTTGATAATCACTCCCCTAGACTACTCGTTTTTAAGTAGGGTTATGTAGCAAAAAACGTTACAATAACCCGTATGTTACTAAAGATATAATAGTTTTGACCCAATGATGCAACCATGGCAACCAGATTTTTTAGAATCTAACCCATTATTTAGCGATCTCAAATCATTATTAGCCAATAAAGCCTGGACTAATTGGCCCGATTGCAATGAACTTAACCAACTGATGGACGCCGATGTTATTAATCAGCAAGGGCATCAACTCACGTTGGTTGAACAAACCGATAAGCTGCTCAGCGATGGTTTGTATTACGAAGAGCGCATTTATTTGCATGCGCAAGTTCCGACCCGACCTTGCAGCTGGCATGATTTTTTTAATGCGATGATTTATATTTTGTTTCCAAAAGTAAAACAAGAAATAAACCGACTTCATTATCAAGATATTGTCAGCAGCGGTAAAATAAAGCGCACCAAATGTCGTAACGCCTTAACCCTATTAGATGAATGTGGGGTGGTCATTGCCTATTGTGATGACAAACAAAAAGAGGCGTTAACTGAGCAGTTTTGGCACCAAGCTTTTGTCGCTAACCGCAGTCAATGGGGGGACAATATAGCTGGTTTTATTATTGGCCATGCCAACTATGAAAAGGCGTTGGCGCCTTACATTGGTTTTACTGCTAAGGCGTTATTTGTCAAGGTTGAACCTGAATTTTTCAGCCGTGACAAATTCGACCAATACCGCCAATTAGATACGATGGTAGCACAAGAACTTGAGACGCTGATGGTTGATAATCGCCACCTATACCCACTCCCAATTTTAGGTGTTCCACATTGGTGGCCTGACAACATTAACCCGAACTTTTATGACAACGTCGATTATTTCCGCCCGAAAAGGATAGCAAAATAGCCATGGCACTGACTCAAGAAAAACATTTATTTAATCCAAAATTTCAATGGTCGTGGCTAGCGCCGAAATATTGGGGCGCGTGGTTAGGCATTATGTTGTTATTTATATTGGCTTATATTCCGCCGATTATTCGCGATCCAATGGCGCGCTCGTTGACCTCGCTGGTACTTAAAGTTTCTAAAAAACAACGGCGCATTGTTGAGATAAATTTAACTCAATGTTTTCCGCAGATGAGCAGTGAAGAACGCAGCGCATTAATGCGCAAAACAATTGAGATATTTTTACAAACGGTATTCGCTCAAGGTGAATTGTTGTTACGATCACCGCAATACATTATGAACCGGGTTGAGGTTGATGGCTGGGAGCACGTTGAGAAAATTATCAGTGATGGTGATAAGGCAATCTTCATTTGTCCACATTTATGGGGGCTTGAGTTTGCGCCAACCTATTTTATGTGTAAAAAGGTGCAGATGGTTGCGATTATCAATGAACATAAAAATCCATTGTTTAATTGGTTAACCGCCATGCAACGTAATCGCTTTGATTCAAAAATATACGTGCGCCAAGCGGGCATTAAGGTACTAATGAAAGGCAGCAAAGCTGGCATGCATATGTTTTATTTGCCTGACGAAGACTATGGCCCAGACAAATCAGAATTTGCGCCGTTTTTTGGTACCACTAAAGCGACCTTGCCAGTGGTTAATCGTATTGCTCGTTGCAGTGGTGCTAAAGCGATGTCTGTTGGCATTGCCTATGATCCGCCAAGCCGCAAATATAAGTTAACCATTGAAGCGCCGCTCGATTGCAGTCAAGATCAAAGCAAAGAAGAAGAGGCCTTGTTTTTAAATCAACAAGTTGAACGAATTATTTTACGTGACTTAAGCCAATACATTTGGATTTTGCGGGTGTTAAAAACCAGACCACCGGGCGAGCCACCGTTATATTAAAAATTAACTTTAGCGCTGGAGTTATAAAATGCAGTTATCGATAGAGATTAGCAACTACCCGCTGAACGAGTTATACAAAGCGCCAATTAAAGATTTTATTGCTCGTTTGACCGCCAATGATCAAGTAACAACATGCTGTAATACCATGAGCACTCAGGTTTTTGGTGAGTATGATATTGTGATGGCGTTACTCAATCAGGAAATGAAGGCATCGTTTGAACAATTTGGTACCATGATTTTTGTGGTTAAGTTTATAAATGCTGATTTATCGCCAAACAAAATTTAGTTGTGGGGAAATAGGGCAGTGAGTTCTTTATTAACGGATCAACTGTTACTGCAAGTAATTCATAAATTGCCCAGTTTCAACGAAGTGACAATGGAGCATATCAGCCGCCTAGCGGGTGGTTTATGTAATGTTAATGTGTTGGTTAAGCACAAGGGCAGCAGCCAAGTCGTCCGTTTCTTAACAGCCGCCGATTTAGATCATGGGGTAGATCGCGCGCGCGAATTTCATCATCAACTAATTGCTGCTAATCGACATTTCACCCCGGTACCACGGCAATATTATACCAGCGGCCAGTTACAACAGATCTGTGGTGAGCTGTGGCATCAGTTAACCAATTGGTGTCATGGCATAATGATTGTTGATTATTGCAGTGGGCGCTCATTAGCATCGCGACAGGTACTCAATTCTACAGAGCTTAAAGCACTGGCCAATTTAGTGGCTGGTGTCCATCAAATCCCAAATCAAGAGCATATGATTGCTGGTGAGTCTGTTTCACCCTATAAGCGACTGAGTGACTATTGGCATTTATGTGCGAGTAACAACGAGCAATTTAAGGGCCGTCATCAAATTGTGGTGACCGAACTTATTAATCGACTTAAAGGACAGACTCCTCATACTTACTGCCTTATTCATGGTGATATTAATCGCGGTAACATTATTGTTGGCCCAGCGCAATTGTGGCTAATAGACTGGGAATTTAGCGCTTTTAATGATCCTTACATTGATTTAGCCAGTGTGATGGTTGAATTGAAATTAGCGGCTGAGGATCGTGCGCAGTTTATTGCTCAATATGCGCAAGCTAGCTTTGACGTTGATCAAGCAAGGTTACAACTCTTTGAGTGTTATTACTGTGCAATGTGTTGGTTGTGGCTGCAATTGCAGCCCAATGAAATGATTAATAATGCAGACGGCGATTATTATTATCGGCGTCTGCATGAGCTATTGCTTAACTAAGTAATAGCTCAGTTAAGCAATAGTTGCAGTACGTAAAAGTTGCTCGGTTAAGTTGGTAATGGCTTGACGCAGTTTTTTTCTGTCATGACAACGCGCTGTGTCTTGCGCAATATCGCGAAAATAAAAAGGCTCACAATCTTTATTTTTTGCACTATGAATTAGAACGGCATCAGGCGCAGGCAGGTTGGTCATTCGTTGACTCCAGCTCAATAATTGCTGTTCAGTTAATATGCCTGCCGGACTATCTTCGGCCACTAAATTGGTGATAAAAATCTTTTTTGCATCGCTATTAGCAATAGCTTGTCGTAACTCGGGCAATAATAATGGCGGCATAATGCTGGTTAAAAAACTACCAGGGCCAATGATGATCAGCTGAGCTTGATTAATGGCCTCAATCGCTTCTGCAGTTGCCTTAACTGGTGGGTCTAATTTTAAAGCATGTGGCATGCTTTTCATTTTGTCGACTTCGATTTCGCCAAAGATATGTTGCTGATCAGCGGCTACTGCAAGCAAATGGGTTGGGCTTTCTGACATCGGAATAATGAGACTTTTGACATGCAGCATATCGCGAATAATATTAATGGCATCAAGCGGTCGGGTTGCCATATGGTCGAGTGCTAACAACATTAAATTACCTAAGTTGTGCTTGGTAAGTTCTCCAGGCCCTCTAAAGCGATACTCAAGTAATAAACTGGCTGGTGTCGGATGAGTAACCAATTGTTGAATGCATTTTCTTAAGTCTCCCCAAGCAATGCAGTCTTGCGTGTCGCGTAGGCGACCCGTTGAGCCACCATTGTCAGTGGTGGTGACAATTCCTGTTAGGCATGGCCCTAAATGATTCAACGACGATAAAACACGCCCTAAACCATGGCCACCACCAATAGCGACAACATGTTCAAGCCGTTCTAATTTGGGCTTAACCGGACTGAAATTGGTTGAGGATAAATAGATGCTTTGATTTTTCATTGTTAAGCAAGTCCTTGCAGAGACGAATTATCAAATGACTTATTTAAGCATAACAAAAAATTTAGAATTTGCGTTATTTGTATTGGGGAAACTCAAGCCAAGACAAGGTCATCCAATAATGCTAAAAAGCTTGGTTTACGACACATATTCGGGTGTTATTTAACAGGGTGTGCTCCTTGCAAATAAAAACTCGCTATTATTTGCAAGGAGCCTAACAAACTGATTTTCTAAAACATTGATTTAAATGATCGTTTATTAATCCGGTTGCTTGTAGATGTGAATACAGGGTTGTTGAACCAAGAAACTTAAAACCACGCTTTTTAAGATCTTTTGCTAACTGATCACTAATAGCTGACGTCGCAACGTAATCTTCTGGCTTTTCAATGCTATTGACAATGGTTTGATTATTGACATAAGACCAGATGAAGTTACAAAAACTGCCGTATTGATGTTGTATTTCAATAAAGCGTTGCGCATTGTTAATTGCTGCGGTTATTTTTTGTCGATGACGGACGATTGAAGGATCTTGCATTAAACGTTCGACATCGTCATTGGTGAACTTAGCGACTTCAATGACATTAAAGTTTAAAAACAGCTTACGGTAACCCTCACGTTTTTTCAAAATGGTATACCAACTCAAACCAGCTTGTGCCGACTCTAAGATTAGAGATTCGAACATTGCAGTGTCATCGTGCACCGGCACGCCCCATTCATGGTCGTGGTACGCAACGTAATCAGGTTTGCTGGTGTCTAACCAAGGGCAGCGTTTACACATTTTTAGCGCCTTTAGTGACGGAAAATTTCAGATCTTGTTCGTTAAGACTTGCCGCTTGTACTGTAATAAAACTCTTACTCATCAGGTCACTCCATTGATGAATCTATACTAAGGGATTAAAACTAGCAGTTAATGCTGTGGTTGTATTGATTTTTAATATAATATTTATTAACTAACGATAGTTTTATTAGCCGTAATCATGGACAGAGTACGGCTGTATTTCGTTAATAAACTGTAACCAGAGCTATTGCACTCGCTAATCTTAAAATATCTTGCCTATGCACTTAACTCAGGCTTCGATTAAATAAATAGGTAAGTAGGTTAAAGTAAGCCAACTGTTACTGGAATGGATACCAGTTCAAGCCTCCATGGATGGATTTACGGCGAGTTGGGCGTCTTTATCCTGCTTACCTGAACCATCTACATAGGCATGTAAAATATTTAACATACCAGTATAACGAACGTAGCGTGGGTTATAGTCTCAGCCGTGGTTAATAAGCCAATTAATATTTACATATAACATAAGTGGGCTAGGCTTAGCCCGTAACCACTCTTTTTATTGTCACTAGCGCAAGGAGCATTTAGTGAAAAAACAAATATCAGACAGTACTTTTTGGGACAAGAAAGTCTTCCCCTGCTTGTTGTTTACATTTTTGACTTTTATGGTGATTTCGGTGCCGTTGGCAGCCGGAGAGAATGGCACGACTACGATGGGAGCCATAGCGATATTAGCCGCAATATTAATGGCCATTTTTGGTTATATATTTATGCAGGAACAGTTTGTTGATTTAATGGACGAAGTTTATGATGATGGCGATGCATTAGTTTTTAAAAATTCAGGTAAGGAAATACGGGTTAACCTGTGCGACATTCTTGACCTCAGTAGTGAAATGACCAGTACCCGGCGAAAAGTGACATTATTACTTAATCATGAGACCCAGTTAGGCCATAAACTAACCTTTTATACCCGAGATAACATCTTGCCTCACCGGAAAAATTTAGCGGTAAACCTTGATGAACTTAACAACCGCATTAAGCTAGCCCGCGGTCATTAATCTGCGGGTCATATACTCTGCTCAGAGTAACTGACCCCATTAGCTTTACGAGACGTGAGCTTAGGGGCTTAAACCTATGTTACTTTGAACTTATATTTCTATTGAGCTGACTTCACTCGAATTTTGTTTTTTGCTACTTTTGTTTCGTTTAAGCTAGCAATTGCCGCTAATGCTTCTTTTTCTTCAAGCATTTCGATAAAAGCAAAGCCTTTTGATTGACCTGTTGCTTGGTCTAATACTAAGTTACACTCGGTTACTGTACCGTGAGTTGCAAATAAGGTGTTAAGTTCTTGCTCGGTGGTGTTCCGGTCAAGGTTACGAACTAATAGTTTCATAATAAGCCATGTTATTTATAATTAATGACTAATTATCTCAATTTATGGCACATTGACCAAGCTATTTTATTGAAAATAATAACGAGGTTGTGACTGATATCAACGGCGAAGTTAGCTAGACCTTATTTTTATCGCTGCGGGCTTATTTTGGCCTCAACTAATAATAATAAATGGAGTAAATCCTGTGAAATCTGCCCAAGAACAATTATCAAATTATAAAAGTGTTCACCTTAATTCGCATAATATCAAAACTCACTTTATTGGCATTCCGCTGATTATCTGGTCGATATTTTTGTTACTTAATCTCATTCCATTTCAAATTTCGGTGCTGGACGCGCTAAGCGAGTATTTTCCGATTAACGTCGCCACGCTATTTGCTATTGGAGTGCTCGCTTATTATTCATTGCTGCATGTTCGGTTGGCATTCGGCTTGGCGATTTTTATCTTGCCGGTATTGTATACATCTTTTTTGGTCGCTCAACAGGCCAGTGCCTGGTGGATAGCTTTGGTGGTGTTTGCTGTAGGTTGGGCATTGCAGCTACTAGGTCACCATTATGAACAGGCGAAACCAGCATTTATTGACGACTTAAATCAGTTGTTTATCGGTCCTTTTTTTCTGATGGCAGAATTGTATTTTTTATTAGGTTTAGAAGCTGAACTCAACAAAAGCATAACCTCATTAGCCATTACCAAAAGACGGCAGTTAGAGAAAAAACCAGGTGATAATCAGCAGACAAGCTAACACCAATGGCCAGAAACTATTGGTGTTAGCGATTGATACTAGTCCATCGCTAACGATGAGTTTATTCGGTCGTCAGGTTATTTAACGCATAACCGCCAACTACATGGCCAATATTACTAAAACCTAAACGTGCTAAGGCTTGGGCTGCTATGTGCGAGCGACTGCCACTGCGACAAATCAAGGCCAAGGGTGCTTGTTTGTTGTGTTGGTATTGCAAAGCAAACTGGACCAGCCGTGATATCGGCACGTTAGCATGTGATTGGGCATCATGGCCTAAAGCATATTCATGGGGCTCGCGAATATCAATCAATTTCAGCGCGCCAGATTGTGCCATTACCGCACCTAAGCTAGTGCTTGAATAGGCCTTAACTTGGTTTTTGTTGCAGTCGCCGACAAAGGCCCCACACATTATTTCTGCGCCGGTCTCATCAACAATATGTTGGTCTAATAAAGCCTTTTGACACGAAAAATCGTCTGAGGTGATGCCGTTAGCAATGACTAACGCTAATAATTTATTACGTGACAGCTCGGTGCTAAAGCGGGTGGCAAATTCATTATGATAGTCATGACTTGGGCAGATAATGGTGTGGTCGCCGATAAGCTGATGCAACAGCTGGAGACTGGCAAACAAGCAATCAGCACTGCTGGTACTGAAATTGGTCCGCCCGAGACTGCCGATTAAAATGGTGTCGCCGCAAAATGCATATTGCACTTGCCATGCTTGCGCTGTTGTTGGCAGAGATGTGCATAACAACAGGCTAATGCTGTCATTGGTATGGCCAGCGGTGGCCACTTTAACTAAGTATTGATTACCAATGGCTAAATATTGATAGGTGTTGCCGTCAACGGTAAACGATGGAGAATTAAGCGGCCAGCCAAGATGATCGCTATGCTGGCTTGGTAGTAAGTGGTCTGTAATAAGCCCACGACACGACTCATGATCAGCATGACCATGAGTATCGATAACCGCGATTAGTTGCAACGATTGGCAGGCCAGTAAGGTCGTAATGCGCTGCTCTAATTCAGGCAATGGATCAATTATAATCGCCGTTTTTACTACGTTATCAACATATAACCAAGTGCAACTACCGCCCACTTTAAATTGGATTAGTCCTGCTAACTCAACTGAGTTGTTGGTTTGTGCCGGCTCATGACTAAAGCAACTTACTGTCAATGCTTGGGCGCATAGTAAGATCCGCTCACAGGCAATATCGACTTGCGCTTGAGTCATGGCTGGGCCAAAAGACATGCGAATAGCAGACTCGCTCTGCCACGGGGCTAGGCCCATCGCGTCAAGCACAAAACTACGGGTTACTTTCGAGCTACAGGCCGAGCCAGAACTGACCCGAATATTAGCGGCATCAAATAAATCCATCATTTCTTTCGAACTAAGATTTGGCACTGAAAAATTAATCGTGGTTGGCACGCTATTGTCAAAACTATGGTTCAATACAATGCTTGGGAAGGCGTTGGTTAAGGCCGCGACGAGTTGCTGGCGAAATTGCTCGAGCTTAACAGCTGGGGTAAAGCTGTGCTGGCTTTGCTTGAGTAACATCGAAAATATCACGCTCAGTGCCGCCATGCCGGGCAGGTTTTCAGTGCCAGAACGTAAACCACTTTCTTGACCGCCGCCAGCGATAAATGAGGTGAACGGTGCATTTTCTTTAATATATACAAAACCAATGCCTTTAGGCGCATAAAGCTTGTGACCACTAAAAGGGGCGTAATCTATGCTGGTATTAGCCAGATTGAGACTCATTTTACCCAATGCTTGCACGCAATCGACCATCCAAAATACGTCTTGATTATGGCCCCTGATCGTTTGATCTAATAATTCAATATCTTGAAAAACACCAGTTTCGTTATTAACGGCCATGGTGCAAATCATTAAGGCATTGGGTACTTCACGGGCGATAAAGTCCAAATCGAGTTGGCCGTTATTATCAACCGGAATTGCTTTAATTTGAGCATTAATGCCAAGCAATTCATTCCAATGTTTGAGAGACTCTGGCACCGCTTTATGTTCGGTAGCGCCATATAATAAACAATAATCTTGGGTATTTTCAATGCTGGCTCTTGCGTGGCATAGTGCCGACAAGATAGCGGTTTGGATGCCTTCAGTCGCGCCACTGGTAAAAATAACCTTGCCCTGACCCGCGCCAATGATCTCTGTTGCCTGATGACGGGTTTTATCCATGATCTGTTTGGCTTGCAGGCCGCTAATATGGCTGCTGCTTGGATTACCAAATAGCGTTTCCATTGCCGCAAGTGCCGCCGCCGCGGCTTGAGGTAATACCGGAGTCGTTGCATTTTCATCGAGATAAATTTGCGTGAGCTGGTCCATAAATTTCTCTTAGCTAAATATAGTTAATAACAACGGAAATTATTTCACAGAGAGCGGGGCATTTTGTTGCGAAATTGACTAACAATAACGTTAACTTTGGAATACTATTCCTGGTAATAGTTAATAATTGAAATCTAATACCATGATTATGGATTCGTTCGATAAAAAAATTCTACATTTGTTACAGCAAGATTGTACTGTCGCTATCAGCAGCATTGCAGAACAGGTTGGTTTATCAACTTCACCGTGTTGGCGCCGTATTCAAGCTATGGAACACGCTGGCATTATTACCGGACGGGTCGCGTTGGCCGATCCCGCTAAACTCAATCTTGGGCTTACCGTGTTTGTGATGATCAAAACGAGCAAACATAATCCGCAGTGGTTAGAAAAATTCTCTGAGGTTGCTGACGATTTTAGCGAAATAGTGGAGTTCTACCGCATGAGCGGCCAAGTTGATTATTTGTTAAAGGTGGTCGTGCCTGACATGAAAGCCTTTGATAATTTTTATAAGCACTTAATTACCCGCGCTGATTTTTCGGATATTAGTTCGAGTTTTTCAATGGAAGAGATTAAATACACCACCGCATTACCCGTCACGTATATTTAATGCAGTTACGTCGTTATGACTGATTTAAGTTTAATGAAACATTATCTGTGATAAATCACGTTCAGCTTGAGTACCAATTGCATGTTTTAGTGTGACATTTGGCTCGGGCGCTACTTTCGATCGCCCGCAACAAACATCATACAACAGCAATGGTCTTTATATTGCGCGATTAAGGGATAAATAATGACATTAACAAAAAAATTAGCCGCAGAATTTATTGGCACATTTTGGTTGGTCCTTGGGGGGTGTGGCAGTGCGGTGTTAGCCGCAGGCTTTCCTGATGTTGGCATTGGTTTATTAGGGGTGTCGTTAGCGTTTGGACTGACCGTGTTAACCATGGCTTATGCTATCGGTCATATTTCGGGCTGCCATCTTAATCCTGCAGTTTCTGTGGGCTTATGGGCAGGGGGCCGTTTTTCACTGGCTGAGCTTGGGCCTTATATCGCGGCGCAAGTAACGGGTGGTTTAGTGGGGGCGGCGACCTTATATGTTATTGCCTCTGGCCAAGCTGGCTTTGATGTGTCGGCCGGTTTTGCATCCAATGGTTATGGCGAACACTCGCCCGGTGGTTATGGCTTAATTGCAGCGCTGGTCACTGAAGTCGTGATGACCTTAATGTTTCTCTTTATCATATTAGGGGCGACCGACAAACGAGCGCCACAAGGGTTTGCACCGATAGCGATTGGCCTTGGACTTACTTTGATCCATTTAATTAGTATTCCGGTGACTAATACGTCGGTTAACCCAGCGCGCAGCACGGGTGTTGCAATTTTTCAGGGTGATTGGGCATTGTCACAGCTGTGGTTGTTTTGGTTAGCACCGATCGCGGGCGCCATATTGGCAGGGGTGATTTATCGCTGGTTTGAAGGTGATCAAGCAACAGCAGCTAACTAATCGCTACTTGCAACTAACAGCCAGTAAGCGACAAAGGGCTGTTAGTTGTTGATGTACTTAATTAATAAACGCTTGAAATATCAATGTCAGAAGTAGGGCGGGTACAGCAGGTTAAAATTTCACCATCGCGAATGTAGGCCAGTGGTTCGAGGGTATAAACGACTTGGCCATTATTTAACTTACAACGACAAGCGCCACAGGTACCATCACGGCAATGATAATCTACGGTAAACCCCTGAGCTTCTAAATACTCTAAGGTGGTTTGCTCGCTGCGTTGTTCGAATTTTTTATCGCACAACACATTGTTGTAAGTTACTGCTTTCATGATTTATCGTTAAACCTTTATTTTGTTAAATCAAAAGTTTGTTTGATTATAAATCGAAATCATCAAATTCATCATTATCTAACTCACTGTCAATTTGACCGACTAAGTAAGACGAAATTTCGCTCTCTTGTGGTGCCACTTGCACATTGTCACTGACTAAGTACGAGTTTATCCACGGCAGTGGATTGCTTAGCGTTGAAAACGGTGGTTTGTGACCGATAGCGATTAAGCGCTGGTTACTGATATATTCAATGTATTGCTTGAGCATTTCAGCATTTAGGCCAATCATTGAACCATCTTTAAATAAGTAGTCAGCCCACTCTTTTTCTTGATCAACTACGTCTAAAAAGACCTGTAAACCTCGCTGCTTCATGGTGATACTGATTTCTGCCATTTCTGGATCGTCTTTACCTTCAGCCCACAAGTTTAAGATATGCTGAGTTCCGGTCAGGTGAACCGATTCATCACGCGCAATCAGCTTGATAATTTTGGCGTTACCTTCAAGTAATTCACGTTCTGCAAAAGCAAATGAACAGGCAAAGCTAACATAGAAACGAATTGCTTCTAGGGCGTTAATTGAACAAACAGCCAAGAACAGGCTTTCTTTAAGCGTGCGCCTGCTAACGACAACGCTGCGTCCTTCAACTTGATAAGTGCCTTCGCCTTGTGATTGCAATAACTGAGTCAGTAAGATCACTTCGTCAAAGAATTTTGAAATGCTGGTCGCACGTTTCATGATATTTTCGTTGATCAAAATATCGTCAAACACTTCGCTAGGATCAGTAAACAAGTTACGTAAAATATGGGTATATGAACGAGAATGAATCGTTTCAAAAAAGCCCCAAGTTTCAACCCAAGTTTCAACTTCTGGCAGCGACACTATTGGCAGCAAGGTAACGTTAACGCTACGCGCAGCGATTGAGTCGAGCAATGTTTGGTATTTAAGGTTGCTGATGAATATATGACGTTCGCTGTCTGACAGTTTTTGCCAATCGGCACGGTCTTTTGAAATATCAACTTCTTCGGGACGCCAGAAAAACGAAATTTGCTTTTCGATTAATTTTTCGAAAATGGGTAATTTTTGTTGATCAAAACGTGAAACATTGACGGCATTACCGAGAAACATGGGCTCAAGCAGAGGATTGTTTTTAATTTGATTGAACGTAGAGTATGTCATTATAAACCTTAAAAATATGTCGCTAAAAGCCACTGCAAAGAGTGGCTATTTGGTCTTGCTAGTCTGGCTTGTTAAATCTTACAAGCGCCGCCTTCACAGCCGTCGTCTTCTGGTTCAATCACAATATCACCTTGCACGTCATTCGCACCGTCACGGGTATTATGATAATACAACGTTTTAATCCCAAGTTTGTAAGCCGTTAATAAATCTTTTAACAGCTGTTTAATCGGTACCTTGGCATTGTCAAAACGACTTGGGTCATAGTTAGTGTTGGCAGAAATTGCCTGATCAACAAACTTTTGCATGATGCCAACTAATTCTAAATACCCTTGGTTTGACGGGATATTCCACAGTAATTCGTAACTCTCACGCAAGCGAGCATACTCAGGAACTACCTGCTTTAATACGCCGTCTTTACTGGCTTTAACACTGATTAAACCACGTGGTGGCTCAATGCCGTTGGTCGCGTTAGAGATTTGAGATGAGGTTTCAGAAGGCATTAGCGCTGACAACGTTGAGTTGCGCAGGCCGTGCGTTTTGATCTCGCTACGTAGCGATTCCCAATCAAGCTTTAGCTCTGGCGAACATAACTTATCAAGATCTTTCTTGTAAGTATCAATGGGCAAGATGCCTTGCGCATAAGTTGTTTCATTAAACAACTCACAAGCGCCTACTTCTTTTGCTAACTTATTTGATGCTTTAAGTAGGTAATACTGAATAGCTTCAAAAGTTTCATGGGTTAGACGATTAGCACTGCCGTCTGAGTATTTAACCCCATTTTTAGCCAGATAGTAGGCAAAGTTAATGACGCCCACACCTAAAGTACGACGACCAATGCTTGATTTCTGCGCAGCAATAATTGGGTAATCTTGATAAGTCAGCAAGTTATCTAATGCGCGAACGGCCAATTCAGCCAGTTCTTCTAACTCGTCCAGTGATTTAATCACACCAAGGTTGAAAGCTGACAGCGTACAAAGGGCTATTTCACCGTTTGGATCATCAAAGCTTTGCAACGGTTTGGTCGGCAAGGCAATTTCTAAACACAGGTTCGACTGGCGAACCGGCGCAACTTGTGGATCAAATGGACTGTGAGTATTACAGTGGTCCACATTTTGTAAATAAATACGACCGGTGCTCGCACGCTCTTGCGCGAACAATGAGAACAACTCAGCAGCCTTAATCGTTGTTTTGCGAATGCTGTCGTCATTTTCGTATTGCACATACAGCTGTTCGAACTTGTCTTGGTCAGCGAAAAACGCATCATATAAACCAGGGACATCGCTTGGCGAAAACAACGTAATGTTGCCACCTTTAATTAAACGCTGGTACATGGTTTTATTAAACTGAACACCGTAGTCCATGTGTCGAACCCGGTTTTCTTCAACGCCACGGTTGTTTTTAAGCACTAACAACGATTCAACTTCAAGGTGCCATAGTGGGTAGAACAACGTTGCCGCGCCGCCACGAACGCCACCTTGCGAACAGCTTTTTACTGCTGTTTGAAAGTGTTTGTAAAATGGGATACAACCGGTGTGAAAAGCTTCACCACCGCGAATAGGGCTACCTAATGCACGGATACGACCAGCATTAATGCCAATGCCTGCGCGTTGACTAACGTATTTTACAATGGCGCTTGATGTCGCGTTAATTGAGTCGAGGTTATCATCACATTCAATCAGTACACACGAGCTGAACTGGCGAGTCGGGGTACGTACACCGGCCATGATTGGCGTTGGCAATGAAATTTTAAATTGAGATACCGCGTTATAAAAGCGAATAATGTAATCCATTCGCGTATCACTTGGGTATTTTGAAAATAACGATGCTGCAATCAGCATGTATAAGAACTGCGCACTTTCAAAAATTTCGCCAGTTACCCGGTTTTGCAGCAGGTATTTACCTTCAAGTTGCTTGACCGCCGCGTAGCTAAAGTTCATATCGCGCCAATGATCAATCGCGTTATTCATTTGTTCAAATTCAGCTTGCGTAAAATCACTTAACAAATGTTGATCGTAACGACCTTGCTCGCACATTTTTACGGTATGGGTATATAGATGCGGTGGTTCAAATTGACCGTAGGCTTTTTTACGTAAATGGAATACCGCTAAACGCGCCGCCATAAATTGATAATCAGGTGATGCTTCAGAAATTTGGTCTGCGGCTGCCTTGATAATAGTTTCATGGATATCTTCGGTTTTAATCCCCATATAAAATTGGATATGGGCTTTAAGCGCCACTTGTGAAACCGAAACATTTTCAAGATCCTTGGCGGCCCAAGTGATCACTTTATGAATTTTTTCAAGGTCAATGGGTTCTTGTTTGCCGCTGCGTTTTGTGACCAAAATATGTGTATTCATTGTTGTAAAAATTCCATGATATGGCTAGACAGTCTAGTGCTGGCGAATTGATCGCCAATTCTCGAGTATCATCAATCGTTATAGTTTATATATGGCTCAATAATATCATGAGTCACCAACCATTGATTGTGATAACGTCGACAAAATACACAACATCTAGGGGGTAATAAATTATTCGGTACAAGATAGTGTGCCAGCGTTAAATTTGCAAGTAATAATGACTGGGATAAATTGTGGATAAACTGTGAGTGTTTTATTAGGTTAGTAGTGACTATCACAGCAAAGATAATCAGCGACTAACCCAACAAAAAAGCAATTTCAAAACAGAAAAAATAAAATTTATTTTTTACAAAACTGGCGCGATTTATTCATGGTAAATTAGCAACAAATATTTAGTGATTAGTTAACACTGTTAACAGCTCATTGCAATTGGCGATGATCAAATTGGCGTGCCAACTGGCCACATTATCACCGTTTGGAATATAACCATAAGCGGCGGCTACCGAATGCATGTTGGCGCTGTTGGCCGCTTCAATGTCGGTTAACGCATCACCAACATAGGCAACCGCCGCTGGGGCGACTGCTAGCGATTTTGCTGCCACTAATAAAGGTTGCGGGTTAGGTTTTCGTACCGCCATGCTGTCGCCGCAGACCGTGACTTGTGCCGTACGTAGCAGCGGGTAGTGCTGCAGCAATGCTTTGGTATAGATATAAGGTTTGTTGGTGACAATGCCCCAAGGAATACCGGCTTGATTCAAGCTGTGCAACATGAGCTCGACGCCAGCAAAGTAGTGGGTATGACAATTGATGTTTTGAAGATAATTGTCCAGGAACTGCGCCCGTAACTGCGTTGAGTCCTCAAGCGTTAATTGATTGCCGTAACCTGCTTTAATCAAGGCCAGCGCACCTTGCGATGCGGTTTGAAAAATGATTTCTTGATTAAGCAAAGGCAGGCTGTCGCGTGCAAGCAGCACATTAGCCGCCGCGCCAAGATCGGCCGCTGTATCGAGCAAGGTACCATCAAGATCAAACAGCAAACCTTTGATTGGCTGACTATTTAAAGATAGTTGACCTAACAGAGATTCAGGCAAAGAAGATGGCGCAGGCATAGGTAATTCCTTAAACGTTAGGCTGGCAATGTAGAATGTAATTCACCGATAAATCATTATTGACTTTAAATTGCTCGGTCAGCGGATTGTAATGCACGCCAATGGCATCAATGCAACGGCTGTCACTATTTTCAACAAAACGGATTAATTCGCTCGGACGAATAAACTTATCATGGCTGTGAGTGCCTTTAGGAACCAGCTTCAAAATTCGCTCAGCGGCAACAATAGCCAGCAAATAAGCCTTGTTCGTTCGGTTCAAGGTTGAGAAAAATAATTGACCGCCAGGTTTCACCAGTGCAACACAAGCCCGTACTACCGATGCTGGATCAGGCACATGCTCAAGCATTTCCATGCAGGTAACGACATCAAAAGAAGCAGGGCGTTGCTTGGCCAACTCTTCAACCGTTATTTTTTGGTATTGGACCGACGTGACATTGGTTTCTAACGCATGCAATTTTGCCACATTCAATGATTCTTGCGCCATATCAATGCCCAACACATTGGCGCCGAGTTTCGCCATCGATTCAGATAAAATGCCACCACCACAACCGACATCAACAATCTCTTTACCAAACAGACCATCACTGCCTTGGCTAATGTAGTTTAAGCGGGTTGGATTCATTAAGTGCAGCGGCTTAGATTCGCCGGTAAGATCCCACCAAGTTTGCGCTAATGCGGAAAATTTTTCTATCTCTTGGTGATCAACATTATCATTGCTTTGCATAACTTATACTTCTTAAGGCGTCAAAAGCGTCATTATACGGTCCAAACTTGGACAATCACAATATTTATATCCGCTTTTTTAAGCACGCTACACCCCATGTTTAGGCCTGAACAAATAAGATATTTAGCGAATTAATGATAATAAAATCAGCGATTGCGGATCATTTATAAGTCGAGTTAAAAATTTGCCAGCTCAAGGCTAGCAAGTATGAATAACTATGCTAGAATTAGCCTCTTATTTTACGCCTTGAGCCTTGATTAAAGTGATAATCATAAAAACGTTCAAGGTACTACTTAATAGACACAGGGACCATAGCTGTTTATGACTGAGTTGGCCAATAGTGTAACGCCGATAAATATCGAAGACGAACTTAAAACTTCGTATCTAGATTACGCGATGAGTGTAATTGTGGGTCGTGCCTTACCTGACGTAAGAGATGGACTTAAGCCCGTGCATCGTCGTGTTTTGTTTGCGATGGACGTTTTAGGAAACTACTGGAACAAGCCGTACAAAAAATCAGCCCGTGTGGTTGGTGATGTTATTGGTAAGTATCACCCCCATGGTGATACTGCTGTATATGACACGATCGTACGTATGGCGCAGCCATTTTCGCTGCGTTATCCGCTAGTTGATGGCCAAGGAAACTTTGGTTCGGTCGATGGTGACTCGGCAGCTGCGATGCGTTATACCGAAATCCGGATGAAAAAAATAGCCCATTCATTGTTGGCTGACTTAGAAAAAGACACCGTCGATTTCGCACCTAACTATGATGGCACCGAACAAATTCCGGTTGTGATGCCTACTCGCATCCCGAACCTATTGATTAATGGTTCGTCAGGTATTGCTGTCGGCATGGCAACCAATATCCCGCCGCATAACATTAATGAAGTAATCTCGGGTTGTTTGGCTGTGATGGCAAACCCAGAAATTACCATTGACCAGTTAATGGAATACATCCCAGGGCCTGACTTTCCAACGGCCGGCATTATTAATGGCCGTAAAGGCATTGTCGATGCGTACCATACTGGACGTGGCAAGATAAAAGTTCGTGCCCTTGCGGACATCGAAGTTAGCCCGACCGGCAAAGAAAGCATCATTGTTCATGAATTGCCTTACCAGGTAAATAAAGCTCGCTTAATCGAAAAGATGGCTGAGCTAGTGCGTGACAAAAAGCTTGAAGGCATTAGTGCACTGCGCGATGAGTCTGATAAAGACGGCATGCGCATGGTTATCGAAATTAAACGCGGTGATGTCGGTGAAGTCGTTTTAAATAACTTATATTCACAAACTCAGATGCAAGTAACGTTCGGTATTAACATGGTGGCGCTCGAAGACAGCCGACCTAAGTTATTTAACCTTAAAGAAATGTTAAATAGCTTTATTCGTCACCGTCGCGAAGTTGTTACGCGTCGAACCGTGTTTGAATTGCGCAAAGCCCGTGACCGTGCCCATATCCTTGAGTCATTAGCGATTGCATTAGCCAATATCGACCCAATTATTGCGGTTATTCGTAACTCGAATACCCCGGCGTTAGCGAAAGTTGCGTTAGTCGCACAAGGTTGGAAACTGGGTAATGTTGCACCAATGCTGGAGAAATCTGGTGAAGGCGCAGCCCGTCCTGAATGGTTAGAAGATGAGTTTGGTATTCGTGATGGTTTATATTACCTAACAGATACTCAAGCACAGGCTATTCTTGATTTACGCTTGCACAAATTGACTGGTCTAGAACACGACAAAATTATTGCCGAGTATCAAGAGCTGTTAGACTTTATTGCTGAACTATTACACATCTTGGGCAGCCCAGCTCGCTTGATGGAAGTGATCGAAGAAGAACTAACAGAAATGTTAGAAGAATTTGGTGACGAACGTCGCACCGTGATTTCTAATTCAAGCCATGACTTATCGCTTGAAGACTTAATCACCGAAGAAGACGTTGTAGTGACCTTGTCACACGAAGGTTATGTTAAGTATCAGCCATTGTCTGAATACGAAGCACAGCGCCGTGGTGGTAAAGGTAAAGCCGCGACTAAGATGAAAGATGAAGATTTCATTGAACGTCTGCTGGTAGCCAATACTCACGATACTATTTTGTGTTTCTCAAACCGTGGTAAGTTGTACTGGCTTAAAGTGTTCCAGCTACCATTAGCGTCACGTCAAGCACGTGGCAAGCCAATTATTAACTTGCTATCACTTGAGAAAGACGAGCGTATTACGGCCATCTTGCCAGTACGTGAATACTCAGATGATAAATGCATCTTAATGGCGACAGCCGCTGGTACGGTTAAAAAGACCGTGCTTAGCGCTTACTCACGTCCTCGTGCTAACGGTATTATTGCAGTTAACTTACGTGATGATGACGAGCTAATCGGTGTGGCGCTAACGCATGGTCCACTCGATGCTATTGAGGCTGTTGAAGCCGTTGCTGCGACTGAAACGACAGAAGCAATTGCCGGCGTTGAAGCAAAACCTGCTCACCCAGGCAGCGAAGTCATGCTGTTCTCTGACGAAGGTAAAGTGGTTCGTTGTTCTGAATCACAATTTAGAGAGCTTGGCCGTACTGCTACTGGTGTTCGTGGCATGAAGCTAGACGAAGGCCAAAAAGTAGTGTCGTTGATTGTTCCTCATGGCGAAGGTCCTATCTTAACGGTTACTGAAAATGGTTACGGTAAGCGCACAGTGCTTGAAGACTACCCTGCTAAGAGTCGTGCGACTAAAGGTGTAGTATCAATTAAGGTGAGTGAGCGTAATGGTTTGGTTATCGGCGCTGTTCAGGTCGATGAAAACGACGAAATCATGATGATTTCTAATCGTGGTACGTTAGTGCGAACGCGAGTGAGCGAAGTATCAACGGTTGGCCGTAATACCCAAGGCGTAACATTAATCAGAACCGTAGAAGGCGAGAAAGTTGTCGCGCTGCAACGGATTGATGAAATGGATGAGCCTGAGTTGCCACACGTAACTGACGGCGAAGTAGCCGAAGGTGATACTGACACGGTCGATACCGATGTTGATGTCGCGGGTGAAGAACCGCAAGCCACTGAGCCTCCGACCGAGGATTAGTAGCCAATAAAAGAGCGCCGTTAGGCGCTCTTTTTGTTTGTGCTAGCGAAAAATGAACTTAGGTCTAATAGTAATTTGATTGACGATGTCCCAGTTAAGTGTCTGCGTATAAGTTATGCTCAATTACAATCAATTAACTAATTTAAAACGTAGAGATTGGTCATTATCCCGATGTTCGTTGCATTCAATAGGATGGACGTTAGGAGAAAAAATCATGGACGATTTTTTAGCTTTTTGCGCAGGCGTAGGCATGGATGCCGTAGGTAGAGCGACGCAAGATGCTAAAGCCGAGACGCGCATAAAAAGCGACTTCGTGAAGACGGCTATTCTATTTAATATCAGCAACTAAATAACGGGTCGCCTTTCTTTTGGTTACTTTTCTTTGGCGAAGCAAAGAAAAGTGACTGGTGTGCTTACACCGGAATATAGCATTGAGAAAGATATTAAAGCGCATCATAAAGGTCACAGTACTAGCTGATAGACACCGTTTGGTAGAACACGGCCAATTTGATTGACCACCACAACTTATTCGAATTGGTATAACAGTAAAAATTTTCAATATTTGACAGAGAGCAGTTAACGATGAAAACGGTTTATAATTTTTGTGCAGGACCGGCAATGTTGCCGCCAGCAGTGATGAAAAAAGCTCAGCAAGAGTTGGTTGATTGGCAGGGACACGGTATTTCGGTGATGGAATTTAGCCACCGCGACAAGCATTTTATGCAAGTGGCAAAAGAGGCTGAGCAAAACCTGCGTGACTTGATGAATATCCCCAATAATTACAAAGTATTATTTAGTCATGGCGGTGGCCGCGGGCAGTTTGCCGCGGTGCCGCTTAACTTGATGGGCGCGACCGGCAAAGCCGATTATTTAGTGACAGGCTCGTGGTCGAAAGCGGCAGTAACTGAAGCGAAGAAATACGGCGAAGTTAACGTTGTAGCTCAGCCTGTAACGACCAACGAACTTAATGGCGTAGCGCCGAAAAGTCAGTGGCAGTTATCAAGCGATGCCGCTTATTTTCACTATTGCCCCAATGAAACGGTCGATGGCATTGAAATGTTCGACGAACCTGTCGTTGACGTACCGTTAGTGGCTGACTTGTCATCGACTATTTTGTCACGGGTGATCGACGTGTCTAAATACGGACTGATTTACGCCGGCGCGCAAAAGAATATTGGCCCTTCTGGGTTATCGATTGTGATCGTGCGTGATGACCTAATTGGTCATGCCCAAGCGTGCACCCCATCGATATTTGACTACCAGCTGATGGCCGACAATGATTCAATGTTTAATACGCCGCCAACCTATGCTTGGTACTTGGCTGGTGAGGTCTTTAAATGGTTGAAAGAGCAGGGCGGCATCCCCGCAATGGAGCAACGCAACCTTGAAAAATCAAACCTGTTATACGATTTCATCGATAACAGCGATTTTTACTATAACAAGGTTGAACCAACTGAGCGTTCACGCATGAACGTGACCTTCTTATTAAAAGACGACAGCTTAAACAGTCAATTTTTGGCTGACGCTGAAGCGGCAGGACTCATGGCATTAAAAGGCCATCGCAGTGTTGGTGGCATGCGCGCCAGCATTTATAATGCCATGCCATTGGCCGGGGTTGAAGCGTTAGTTAACTTTATGAAACAGTTCGCTCAGCGTTAAACCGCAACTGACCATAATATGATTTGAATGTTGACATATTATGTCGACATTCAATGGTTTATTACCTAAACTGATAACTTTTATCATAATGGAAATAAACCATGACCGCTGTCGAAGAGTTTATTAAGAAAGAGTCCTCCGCTGGGTTGGTGCTAATTTTTGTCACCTTTATCGCCTTGCTGCTTAAAAATACCGGCTTATCTGAATTTTACGATGCCTTTCTCAATACCCCTGTTGAAATTCGATTTGGGGGATTGCATATCGACAAACCCTTATTATTATGGATTAACGATGGCCTAATGGCTGTTTTCTTCTTGCTGATTGGACTCGAAGTTAAACGTGAATTAATAGAAGGTCATTTGTCGTCAGTGTCACAGGTTATCTTACCTGGCGTCGCAGCTATAGGCGGCATGGTTGTGCCTGCAGCGGTATACCTGTATTTTGTCGGGCTAGACAGCGCTGGTACTCAAGGCTGGGCTATTCCAACGGCCACCGATATCGCCTTTGCTTTAGGCGTATTATCATTGCTCGGTAAACGGGTGCCAGTCTCACTAAAAATATTCTTAATGGCGTTAGCTATTATCGATGATTTAGGCGCCATTATTATTATTGCCCTGTTTTATACTGCCGAATTGTCCACCCTATCAATTACCGTGGCCGCGGCGGCGCTTAGTGCGCTAGTTATCATGAATCGACTGGGCGTTACCCGCAAAGCCGCTTATATTCTTGTTGGCGTTGTACTATGGGTCAGTGTGCTTAAATCAGGCGTACACGCCACCTTAGCTGGCGTTGCATTGGCATTTACTATTCCACTAACCACTAAAGGTACTGATAAATCAATGCTCAAAACAATGGAGCACGATTTACATTATTGGGTCGCATTTTTTATCTTGCCGTTGTTTGCGTTTGTTAATGCCGGGGTCGATTTTAGAACAATTTCAGCCGAACAAATTTTGACCCCAGTACCGCTTGGTATCGCGGCCGGACTATTTATTGGCAAGCAAATTGGCGTGTTTGGCTTTAGCTTTATCGCGATAAAATTGGGACTGGCTAAATTGCCAGAATCGAGCAACTTTACCCAACTTTATGGGGTCGCCGTACTGACTGGCATCGGTTTTACCATGAGTTTATTTGTTAATTCGTTAGCTTTTAGTGACCCGTTACAATTTATGTTTGCTGATAAATTAGCCATCTTAGTTGGCTCTGGCATCTCGGGAGTTATTGGTTATTTGATCTTAAGAGCTGCTGCGACCAACAAATAACAGTAATTTTGATCTCGTCAAACGACTTGTCAGTAGCTCGTTTGACGAGAGGAATACCATAGCTATCAGTAATGTTCTGCTTGGTTACTAGCATTAGTGTTGGCTATCACATCAATTTATTAATTACACGAGCATCAGGGCTGGTCTTATTCACAGACCACTTCTGACTTACACTCAGCCTAAATTATTAATAGTCGGTTATTTATTGAGAGCAATGGCTTGAAAAATATACTTGACTATCAGACATTATCATTATTAATATAGATTAAATCGGTTGTTATACCCAGTACCAATGATTGGTACCTAACCTAAAGTGTAAAAACTAAGGACGTTGCATGGATGCATTGAAAATAACACTTCCCACTGAGCTTGAAATTTCCGCAGTGACAGAATTTCATCACTCATTAGTGGCTCAATTGACCCACTTAGCCCCCCAGCAACAAATCATTATTGACGCCAGTGAAATCCAGCGTATTGATACTGCAGGTATCCAAATTCTTGCCGCATTGGTTCGTGAAGCATCGACCCAAAAAAATACCCTTACTTGGCACAATCCGTCAGACGAGTTAACCACCTGCGCCGAGCACTTGGGTTTGTCTGATATGTTTGTTGCCACCAATTCATAATAGTAATTAGGAGAATCTAATGGCCAAGATCCTAGTAGTAGATGATTCTGCATCCATACGCAACATGGTTTCATTTACGTTGCAACAACAAAAATATGAAATTGTAGAAGCATCTGATGGTTTAGATGGACTAAATAAAGCCAAAACCGCAAAGTTTGATCTCGTGATTACCGATGTCAATATGCCGAAGATGGATGGCATCCAGTTGTGTAAAGAGCTTAGACAGCTTCCTGCCTTTAAATTTACCCCGGTTTTGATGTTAACGACCGAAAGTTCATCCGACATGAAGATGAGGGGAAAGTCAGCAGGGGCCACCGGTTGGCTTGTTAAACCATTTAATCCGGATAAATTATTGGCAACAATTAAACGTGTTATAAGGTAGAGCTTATATGAGTATCGATCTATCGCAGTTTATCCCAACCTTTCTCGAAGAAAGTTTCGAAGGGTTGGAGCTTATGGAATCAAGCTTGCTCACATTAGAGCAAGGAGATAATGATACCATTCACGCTATTTTCCGTGCCGCGCACTCGATTAAAGGCGGCGCTGGTACCTTTGGTTTTCACCGAGTTACCGATTTTACCCATGAGGTAGAAACGTTGCTCGATGAAATGCGTGATGGTAGAAGACAGGTATGTCAAAGCGATGTTGACCTCTTACTTAAATCAGTTGACTGTATTAAGTTATTAATTGAATCATCTAGAGATGGTATTGAGTGCACGGATCCCTCGATAACCGAAGTTCACCAAGGGTTAGAGCAAGCATTAAATGGCGATGCGCCAGCGCAAACTAATACACCAGCCACCCAGATACAACAAGATGTGCCCGATGATGTTGCTGATGAAGTAACAGGGGGTAGCAAGCAGCAATGGAATATTAGTTTTAAACCTAAACATGAAATGTTGCAGACTGGCAACGATCCCGTTCATATTTTTAACGCCTTGGCAGAACTGGGCAGTGTAAGCTTGCAGGTTGATGTCAATGATCTGCCGCCGTTACCTGAGCTGCATCCCGAAGAATGTTATTTAACATGGCAGTTAACCTTGATTTCTGGATGTCCGAAAGAGGACATCAGCGAAATTTTTGAGTGGGTCGAAGACGAATGTGAATTAAGTATCTCATTGGCTAGTGCCGCTGAAAATGTTGATGCTTGTGTTCCACCGCCCGATAAGGTAACGGAAGAAGTAGCGACAGTCGCCGTTACCACTAATAGCACGCCAGCCGCGAAACCTGCAGCAGAATCAAATCAATCGAGCAGCAAAAAAGCGGTTAGCGCTGAAACCGGTGGCTCGATAAGGGTTGGCATTGACAAGGTTGACGCGCTAATTAATCGGGTTGGCGAATTAGTGATTACTCAAGCGATGTTACAGCAAGTCGGCGAAGAACTTGCCGGAGACGGTGGTGACTTGGTTGATAAACTACGCGAAGGTTTGGGTCAGTTAGAAAGCAATACGCGTGATTTGCAAGAAGACGTGATGCGGATCCGGATGTTGCCAATTAGCTTTGTGTTTAATCGTTTTCCGCGAATGGTTTACGATGTCAGCTCTAAACTGGGTAAAAAAGTTGAACTGAAATTATCGGGTGAGCAAACCGAGCTCGATAAAACCGTGATGGAAAAAATTGGCGATCCACTGGTTCATTTAGTGAGAAACTCACTCGATCACGGGCTTGAAACACCCGCAGAACGAATCGCTGCAGGTAAGGATGAAACCGGCACCGTTCATCTTAATGCTTATCATCAAGGTGGTTACATCGTGATTGATATTAGCGATGATGGCCGCGGACTTAACACCCAAAGAATTCTTGAAAAAGCGCTCGAAAAGGGCTTAGTGACCAGCGATCAAAACTTAACTGACGATGAAATAAACCATCTGGTTTTTGCACCTGGATTTTCAACGGCTGATGAAGTCAGCGATTTATCGGGTCGTGGCGTGGGCATGGATGTGGTCCGGCGAAATATTGAATCGCTTGGTGGTCATGTATCACTCACATCAACCCCAGGTAAAGGCTCAGTGTTTAGTGTGTGCTTGCCGTTAACCCTAGCGATTCTAGATGGCCAACTCGTTAAAATTGCCAATGAAACGTATATCGTGCCATTGATTGCGATTGTCGAATCCGTTCAGATCGCGCCAGAGGCGTTAAAAGTCATCGGCGGACGAGAGAGCTTGTATTTGTTTCGTGAAGAATACATCCCTCTTTATAACGTGCGTGTCCTGTTTGACATTCC
>Ga0209395_1000728_pt1 | contig 47548 bp, 34 predicted proteins | sample GOMGulsemesocosm_3_FD_184635 | JGI IMG/M metagenome (GOLD analysis project Ga0209395, IMG submission 184635) | Methane-oxidizing microbial communities from mesocosms in the Gulf of Mexico - GOM9D Gulf of Mexico (SPAdes) (version 2) | ecosystem: Environmental > Aquatic > Marine > Cold seeps... | reverse complement strand
AAATGGCACATAAGAAAGCTGCTGGTAGTACCCGTAACGGTCGCGATTCAGAAAGTAAACGTCTTGGCGTTAAACGTTTTGGTGGCGAATCTGTTCTTGCTGGTAATATCTTAGTTCGTCAACGTGGTACTAAATTCCACGCTGGTTCAAACGTAGGTATGGGTAAAGATCATACCCTTTTTGCTAAAGTTGAAGGTAAAGTTCAATTTGTTCAAAAAGGTTCTTTAAATCGCAAATACATTAGCATCGTTGCTGAGTAATCGATTTAAACTGATTCGAAAACCCCGCTCTTGCGGGGTTTTTTTTTAGGTTGATTTAAGTATAAGCATTTATACACAGTTCTTATTTGAGAGCACTCGCATATTATCTAATGATAATAGAGCGTATACTTAGTTCATTAGAGATGTGCGGAGCAAGATAATGAAGTTTGTTGATGAAGCAAATGTAAAAGTAGATGCCGGAGACGGTGGTTCAGGTACAGTCAGTTTTAGACGTGAAAAGTTTATGCCTGATGGTGGACCTGATGGTGGTGATGGCGGTGATGGCGGCGATATTTATATGGTTGCTAATGAAAGTTTAAATACTTTAATAGATTTTCGTTTTCAGCGCTTTTATTCTGCCGAACGTGGCAGTAATGGCCAAGGTAAAGATTGTACTGGTAAGCGCGGTGAAGATTTAACTATTCGAGTGCCTGTTGGGACACGTATCACTGATAAAGAAACTGGCGAATCAGTAGGTGATTTAACTAAAGTCGGTCAAAAGATTATGGTAGCCAAAGGTGGTTATCATGGTCTAGGTAATGCCCGTTTTAAAACAAGTACAAATAGAGCGCCACGTCAGAAAACCCTTGGAACTGAAGGTGAAGTACGTGACCTTAGACTTGAATTGATGCTGTTAGCTGATGTGGGTCTATTAGGTTTCCCTAATGCTGGTAAATCTACATTTATTCGTAGTGTTTCAGCAGCGAAACCAAAAGTTGCAGACTATCCTTTTACAACGTTAGTGCCTAATCTAGGTGTGGTGAGTTTAGGGTCGGATCGCAGTTTTGTAGTTGCAGATATTCCTGGGATTATTGAAGGTGCTGCTGAAGGTGCTGGCTTAGGTACGCGTTTCCTAAAACACTTAGAACGTTGTCGTATTCTGATTCATTTAGTGGACTTGATGCCTGTTGATGGTTCTGATGTTGCTAGTGGTGCAGCGCAGATCGTTAGTGAATTAAAACAGCATAATCCTCACTTGGCGAATAAGCCACGTTGGTTAGTGTTTAACAAGCTTGATTTAGTGCCTGAAGATGAACGTCAGCAGCGAATTGACGATGTATTAGACGCACTTTGTTGGGACGGTGATTATTCAACAATTTCCGCCATTAGCAAAACGGGTACGAAAGAGCTCAGTTATAAATTGATGGACTATATCGAGCAAAACCCTGTGGTTGAGGTTGAATTTGATGCTAGTGCTGAAGTTGAATTTAAATGGGACGATTATCATACTGAACAGATAAATGGCAGTGCCGTTATTACTGAAGAAGATGATGATTGGGACGATTGGGATGAAGACGACTACGATGTAGAAGTTGAGTACCGTCCTTAACCCTCAAACGGCCGCTTAAAGCGGCCGTTTTTGTATTTAAATAACATATGTAGGGAAATACATTGAAAATTGCTATGATCGCAGCAATGGCTGATAATAGAGTTATTGGCCGAGACAATAAAATGCCTTGGCATTTACCTGAGGAGCTTGCTTATTTCAAGCAAGTAACTATGGGTAAGCCTATTGTGATGGGACGTAATACTTTTGAATCCATAGGCCGACCATTGCCTGGTCGTAAAAATATAGTCATTAGCCGTGACACTCAGCTTAAAATCGATGGAGCCACCGTTGTTAACTCTATTGATGCAGCAATTGAGGCAGGTGACGATTGCGAGGAATTAATGATCATTGGTGGGGCGATGTTATATAACGAAATGCTACCCCGAACCGATATTCTATATCTCACAGAAATAGATTTAAATGTTGAGGGCGATACTTATTTTCCTGACTATAATAAATATTCATGGGAAAAAGTAGATACTGAAATGCACCAGTCTAAATCTGGAATTAATTTTGGTACTTTCTCATTAATTAAATTGTAAAGACAACAAAAAGGTTGACTTAATGGCGCACATTTTTGCATCATATATCTTAATGTGGTTAATGTAGCGCTTAATGAGTCGTTTCGTAATCAAATTAAATCCATAGAATAAGGATAGTTCATGGTGTTATTAAATATTAGATAACAACATTGTAATTATAGACAATGCCATTAAGTTTATTGAATATCAGGAATTCCTTATGAAAAAATTATCTACCGCGATCTCAGTCGCAATCATATCTACCGGGCTTTATAGCTTGCCAGCTTATTCATACGATAATGTTGCCGAAGCAATGTGTAATTATGTTGTAGCAGATCATAAATCACGATTTCGTGATCAGCTACGATCGAAAAAAATTAAACTAAAGAAAGTTTACAAAAACATCACTTGTAACGGGCATAGTTTACTGCGTTTTTCGATGACTAAGGATGCGAATCAAGTAGGAGCATTTATTGTTAAACGACTACCAGCATCATTACTTAAGCGTCCAGAAGCTGATGGCGTTTCAGTTTACGACTGGGCTATCGCAAATGGTAAACAAGACTCTGTAATTGGCAAAGCAATTAAGGCTCGAGCTAAGTTATAGATAGTGTTAATTTGAAGTAAAAAAGGCCGATAAGATATTCTTATCGGCCTTTTTTTATTCATTGTATTTGGAAAACAATAGTTTATTGAGTTAGCTCAGTAACATGCAAAGAATACTGAGCCATCGGTTAAATTGTCAGTACTAGACCTTAAAGTTTCCTGCAGCATTTTGAAGTTCGACGGCTAGGTTTGCTACCTCAATGGTGGCTTGTTCAGTTTGTGCTGCACCATTTGAAGTGCTATTTGCAATTTCAACAATGTTTTCAAGCAATTGTGAAATCTCATTAGAAACAACATTCTGTTCTTGTGCCGCTTGAGATATTTGCCCACTCTTTTCTTCTACACGTACAAGCGCCTCACTCATTTCATGCAATGAATGTGATGTTTTCTCTGAATCGCCCACACACGCCTGTGCATGTTCCTGACTCAACTCCATAACTTTCACTGCTTGTTGTGCGCCAGATTGAATTAACTCAACCATTTCGTTAATTTCAGTAGTAGATTGTTGCGTTCTATTAGCAAGATTACGTACTTCATCTGCAACAACGGCAAAACCACGGCCTTGTTCTCCAGCACGAGCAGCTTCAATTGCAGCATTTAATGCAAGTAGGTTTGTTTGTTCAGCAATGCCGCGTATTACATCAATAATTGAGCCGATGCTTGTGCTATCGTCGTGTAGTTTATTAATAACGTCTGCCGCATTACTAATGTCAGCTGATAGAGATCCAATTGTTGCTTGGTTGTTTTCAGATATTTTGGCTATGTCGATGGCTTGAGTATTAGTTGCTCTGACTTCATCAAGTGTTGCTACAGCGTGTCCAGAGACCTGTCCTGCACTTAAACTCATTTCATTAATTGCAGCAGCTGCTTGATCCACTTGAGTTTGTTGTTCACTGATTGCTTGCGTTGTTTCTTGAGTGATAGAGGATGTCTGCTCTGACGCTGTTGCAAGTTGTCTCGACCCCGTTGCAATACTCGTTATTACTGAGCGAAGAGAAATAGCCAAGTGGTTAATATTTTTAGTTAGTTCGCCAAATTCATCATTTGTATCATGCTCAACGGTATGGGTTAAATCGCCATTGGCTAAGGATCCTAATGCAAGGTTAATTTTATTAAGCGGCTGAGATATGCTATTTAAGGTACTGTAAGAGACAAAAATAGAAATAATAGCAGCGATTACCATGACAACCCCAACTTGAGACTTTCCTCCTGAAACACTAGATAAAATCAGTTGCTCCGAATTTTCAGCACTTATTGTTGCGACTTGTAATACTGCATGAACTTGTGAAAGGCCTTCCAAAGTTTGCTTGTTTGTTTGCTTGCTAAGAGCGAGCGCTTTATCAATGCTTTCTAGCAGGCCTAATTTAGTGGACTTGACAGATTGACTGCCTTTAATGAAGGGAGTTAGCCTCTCATGGTCTTCTACTAATGCGTCTAACAACTCTTGGTCGATGATATTTGTGGCGCGAGATATTAAAAAGGATAATTTACTCGCAATATCGGTACTAACAAATTCAAGTTCTTTGGCAATTGATATAGCTCTTACGGCATTGGATTGCTCAGCCATATCCTCACTAGTTTTAACCAGAGTTAACATCAAATTATCAAGATCATTAGCCAAACCAATGAGCGTCTCTAATTCCGGTGATTCACTTTCTGTGTCAGTAACATCTAATAGTGTGCTAGATAAGTTATCACTAATGTCACTTAGCTCAATTAATGAAGAGTTTAATAAGGACCGATGAGACAGTAATGTTTTTTTGCTCTCAAATAATGAAATTGTCGTTTTATTAACATTGGCAACAGATTCGATAAATTTGGGGAGTTTATTAGATAGTTCTTTATCTTGTAGCGATACAACTTTCAGTTCTTCTAATAATTTATCAATCTTCTTTTGAGTTTCGTTTCGCTCAGAATGGGCTTTATGCAAAGAAGCGACAGAGTTAGAGAAAAACTCTTCTAATGCCACACGTCGCATTATCATGAGTTGCACTTCAAGAGCATTGCTTATACGAAGAGCTGGAAGTGATACAGCTTTTGAATAACTGGTTTCTCTTTCAACTTGGATGAAATTATAAAAGGAATTGCCGCCAATAATGAACAGCATGAGTAATATGCTTGCAAAGCCTAATCGTATGCGATTAGCTACTGTTAATCTCATGTATATCTCCACTAAATATTATCGAGTTTACTACCACTTCCGTATTAGAGTATAAACGAGGTTTAAAATGATTGAATCAATTAATTACAATCTAATTATTCTGAACTACGTTGATACTAACAGTAATACTTTATTCTGTTAATATGCTATCGGCCTATTTTAACATTACTGTAACGAATTTTGTCGGAAATATGAGTTTGATTCCAATTTCCATGCCGTCATCCAATGTTGCCAAAGGCAACCTGTATCCAGTGCGATAAATTGATTGTTGTTAGTCATCCCCATTAAGGATGCCCAATGACCAAAGATAAACCGATAATCTTCATTGAGGCTGGCTCTTTGTAAAAACCAAGGTGATAATGTGGCATCTTTATTCGAACTGGGACTGCATTTTTCATAAAAGTCTAAATGGCCATCATTATCACAATAGCGCATCCTAGTAAGGCTATTAATAGTGAAAATAGCCTTATTGAGAGGAGTGGAGCACTGTTGCCAATCATTGATCGAGTTGTTATACATCGCAGTTAACAATGTTTTGGCCTGCTCACCTATTAAATATTGCTCAACTAACTGAGCATTATCAATGGCATTCTTAATATCCCATTGAGGAGATATGCCTGCGTGACTGACAATTATTTTATGCTCTGGTAAATGAATAATAAGTGGTAAGTTTCTAAGATAATCACAGTATTTAGCTAAATGAGGGCTTTGCAATAAACAATCAAAGTTATCATTTTTCTTGGCCGCTTTAACGCCATAACTGATAGCGAGAAAGTGCAAATCGTGGTTGCCAAGTACAGGGTGGATGGAGTTTTGATGAGCAATTAGGTATTCAAGTGTTTCTAAAGCTTGTGGGCCGCGCCCTATCAAATCTCCCACAAGATATAAATGATCCCGTTGATGATTGAAATTCACTTGTTGTAATAAAAGGATGAACTCATCAAAACAAGCTTGGATATCACCGATAAAATAGGTTGCCACAGGATTAATGAATCATGGTTTTATTTGCTAAAAGAAATGGTGGTATCTTGACCTTAAAATAGGTCGGATTATTCGATTGGCAAACCATATCATAAGTCCCATGCATCGTTCCAACGGGGGTTTTGAAGTTTGAGCCACTGGTGTATTGGAACTCACCTAAAGGCTCGATTACGGGTTGTTCTCCTACAACACCTTCACCTTGAACCTCACTCTGTTGGCCATTGCTATCGGTGATAAACCAGTGGCGACTGAGCAACTGAACATTATATGCAGAGTTATTCTTGATAGTAATTTTATACCCAAATACATATATAGACTCTTGCTCTATAATACGTTCTTCAATATAAAAAGGTTCTACGCAAACATCAATATTCTCAGTCACAGCATTAATCACTAGTTGTTTGCCCTTTATGACGGATTTTTATTTGAGCGTTGAGTAATGTAATTAGCAATTTTTACATATTGCTCTAAGGAAACTTGCTCAGCACGATAGGTTGCATCAACGCCGATAGTTTCCATTTCTTCAACTGTTAATATGCCCCTTAAGCTATTACGAACGGTTTTTCGTCGCATACTAAAAGCTTGTTTTACAACATTTTGCAGCTGCTTAATATCCAAAGCAGGATAGGGTAGTTCATGGTATGGCTCAAGCCTGATGACCGCTGAATCGACTTTTGGTGCGGGAACAAAACAATGAGGACCTACTTCAATTACTGGAATCATTTTGCAGTAATACTGCGCCATGACACTTAAACGTCCATAAGATTTAGTATTTGGGCGAGCACAAAGACGCAATACCACTTCTTTTTGAAGCATAAAATGCATATTTTCAATAATGTCGGCTTGTTCAAACAAATGGAACATTAATGGTGTTGAAATATTGTAGGGTAAGTTTCCGAATACTTTCAAGCGCTGGCCTGATTCAACTAAAGCTGAAAAATCAAACTGCAAGGCGTCACCTTGATGTATTGTTAGCTTATCTTTTAGCTCGGGGTGTACTTGTAACCGCTCGACTAAATCTCTATCTAATTCAACAACAGACATTTTATCCATTTTAGCGGCAACAGGTTCAGTTAACGCGCCAAGACCTGGTCCGATTTCGACTACATTATCCCCAGGTTTCGGATCGATCGCCGCTACAATATTATCAATGACACCTTGGTCGTTTAAAAAATTCTGACCAAAACGTTTTCTAGCGGTATGACCTAAATGTACTTTATTGTTCATGTTTACTCTTTGTTGCAAGTGAAATAGCTTCGTTTATCGCGACAATCATACTCCCGGAATCCGCAGTACCAGTACCTGCAAGATCAAGGGCAGTGCCATGATCAACTGAGGTTCTAATGAAAGGAAGACCTAGGGTAATATTGACAGAATTGCCAAAACCTTTATGTTTTAATACGGGGAGACCTTGATCGTGGTACATAGCCAAAACCGCATCAGCATTGTTTAAATATTTATCTTGGAATAGGGTATCAGCGGCAAGAGGGCCAATGATGTCCATTCCTTCATTACGTAATAATTCAATAGCAGGATTAATTATTTCAATTTCTTCCCTGCCAAGATGACCATCTTCACCGGCATGAGGGTTGAGACCACACATGTAAATACGCGGGTTAGTAAGGCCAAACTTATCGACTAAGTCCTTATGTAAGATACGGGTAATATTAACTACGCGGTCAAAAGTGATGGCCTTAGCTACATAAGCAAGTGGTATGTGAGTTGTGACAAGCGCAACTCTTAACCCTTTTGTTGCCAACAACATGACAACATCTGGAGTATTTGATTGTTGTGCAAAAAACTCAGTATGGCCACTAAAGGCTATACCCGATTTGTTAATAATGCCCTTATGAACAGGTCCAGTAACTACGGCTGAAAACTCACTGTCAATGTTGTGATCACACGCAAATTGCAGTGTTTCTAGTACATAGGCACCATTTTTCTCATTTAAAATACCAGGCTTAGCAGCTTCATTAAGTGAAATAGGCTTAATTGTTAATGTGCCTGCTTGTTGTGGCTTCGCTGGTTGTGAAGCATTGTAAGGTAACAAAATTAAAGGAAGAGCGAGCTGTTTAGCACGGTCAATCAATAATTGTTTATCGGCAATAACAACAATTTCTACCGGCCAGTCTTGTTGTGCAATGCTAATCGCTAAGTCTGGCCCAATCCCAGCCGGTTCACCTGGGGTTAATGCAATTCTTATAGTCACCCAGTACTTCCTAATCTAAAACTTGAATATATGCATTAGTGCGCAATTCTTTTGTCCAAGCGCTGCTTTCTTCTGCAAATTTACGGTTAAACAGCATTTGATGAGCTCTGTTTTTAATAAATTTATCGGTAGCATCTACTTTGCGATTACCCAATAATTTAACAATGTGCCAGCCATGTGATGACTTAAATGGCTGACTGATTTCATTCTCTTCTAAGTTAGCTAGAGTGTTTCTAAACGCTTCTACATATAAGCTAGGGTCCCCCCAACCTAATTCGCCACCTTTTATGGCTGAACCAGCATCATCAGAATGTTTCTCGGCCAAATCTTCAATTGTGGCTTTACCTGATTTAATATCAACAAGAAACTCTTCCAGCATTGTTTTAGCACGTTCATCACTTAAAATAATGGTTGGTTTTATCAGTATGTGCTTAGCATTAACTTCGTGCACATCGACTTGTTGTTGACCTTTTACATCAAGGATTTTAATTATGTGGTAACCGTTACCGCTTTTAAAAGGGCCTATAACGTCATTTTTTGACTTTCCTTTGACAGCATCTGTAAATAAAGTTGGCATTTCATTAATGTTCATGAAGCCCCAATCTCCGCCTTCCAAGGCTTTAGGTCCTGCAGAAGATGTGATAGCAATACGCTTAAAATCACTACCGCTATTGAGTAACTCGATGACTTTATCAGCACGTTCACGAGTATCTTTTAAACCCTCAGTTGATTCATTACCGTTATGGGAAATTAGGATATGGCCTAAATGAAATTGAGTTGTAGTTTGGCCATGTTGCATTAATTGAACGACCAAGTTCTCAATTTCTTGCTCAGCGATGTTGATGCGTTGACGTACAGCAATACGTTCTACTTGTCCGAGTAAAATATCTTCCCGCATGCTTTCACGATAAACGGCAAAATCAACACCTTCAGTGGCGAGCTTTTGCTTTAATTGCTCCAAGGTCAGTTTTTGCTCAGAAGCAATATTGCCAATGGTTTGATCGAGCTGAGTATCGCCGATGCGCATACTCATACGATCTGCCATTTGTTTTTTTAGTAAGTTTCCAATTAGACGCTCAGTCGCTTGAGTTGTTAATACGCGATCATTTGGTAACTCTTGATTATTGGCTAAAGAACGTTGTTTTACCCGGTTCACCAATGTTTCAATTTCACTTTTAAGAATAACGCCATCGTTAACAACAATAGATACACGATCGAGCGCTTTAATTTCTGCTTGGCTAACGCCAACACTACAAAAGAGTGAAACAGCTAATACAATTTTTAATAACTTCATTTTTTTTCCGTTAAGACCGGGCAATGTTAATAACCAGTAATTTATCATAGTTCTTAATAAACAGGTTATTCTCAGACATAAATGCCAGTCGATTTATTGTTAATTTGTTAAGTAATAAGGTCTGCGATAACTAAATAAGCCACCACCTAACATCTCACTTGCATTGGTTGATTCTTTTGAGCCTAATCCTTTGATGGAAAAATTAAAGGATATACCAGTATCAAATTTTTCATTGGCTAGAACGTTGGTGTTTATACCGTCAACAAATTGTGCTTGAATTTGACGATAGACTTGTACTCGAACTGACCAACAACAAGACTCATATTGCAGACCTGTAAATGTTTCAATAGTTCGATTCAATTTTAAGTCTCGATAATAATTACCGACAAAAGTCCATTCATTATTGATTGGCCAAATAGCCTTGATGCCAACTTGATTAATTTTGTCATTACTAATATCTTCCACATAACGATGACTAAATTGCACCAATTTAGAATCATGAATGCGAAAATCAAGGGTCGATTTACTCTGAGTTATCTCGCTTCTTGCTTCATTTAATTGTAATGCATGGCTAATTGCCCAGCGATTATTAAATGAATATGATAATTCACCTGCAAATGTAGAGCGATCAGGAAAAACTTGGTCGACTTCTCCTGTTTGTCGAGTCATCTGAGACGTCTCTAAATAGAAAGTTTGACCGATACTTGCTGTAAAACGAGGACGGTTATTCTGATCTTTGATAGCCGTTGTGACACCTAATGTTATTTGATTGGTATCTATTATGCGGTCTAAGCCACTAAAGCGTCTTGCTCTGAATAACCCGGGGTAATCATCACGCAATAATGCAGTATCATAAAGTCCAATTGACTGTTGTGAGTCATATGGCACGTAAAGGTATTGAACTTTCGGCGTTAGAGTCTGTGTAAATCCTGGTTTTAGCTTAACATCGCGTTCAAATTCAATATCACCATATATTCTTAGCTGAGGCAATGTTCTAGAAATTGATTTTTTAGCTTGCTCATGGTCTTGTTGATACCATGTTTGCATAAGCTTTGTTTCAGCAATAAATTTACCGAAAGAATAATGAATTGGAAGCCTTAAAGTTGGCTCAATATGTAACCTAGCCGCTTTTTGAATCACTTCATCGGTTTTTTTGAAATAACTAAATTCAGAAAAAACATCATATTCGAAATAACGACCAAGCAAATTGTTATTACTGTGGAAACTGATTTGAGGCAACAATTGAAATGGTTTAGATTGTTGTCCTAAAACCTGAATGTCTTGAAGCCTCATATTCAATGACCAATCTTCATCAAAATAGGCAAGATCAATATTTTTGATCAATTGATTATCAGTTTTATTACCATATTGTGAACCAATATCGTTAAAGTAATTATCATCATCAACGTGGGTTATATTGGTTCCAATACGCCAATTTTCAGTGATTTTTCCATTGTGTTGCCAATAAAATAAATACCGACTGTCGTTGTGTGATCGATCATTATGCAGATATTCTAGGTTGAGCAATCCCTGCTGACCATTCGTTAAATATCTAAATTCAGTATTGAGCTGAATGCCACGCTCCGTCATCAGGCGAGGTGTGATGGTCATGTCGTAATTTGGTGCAATATTCCAATAAAATGGCGTACTTATCTCGAGGCCATTTTTTGTATTACTCCCAATAGAAGGATACAAAAAGCCCGAGCTACGCTTATCTGAAATGGGTAAGGTTAAATAAGGGAAGTAAAACACCGGAACCTCGAATACTTCTAAGGTTGCTTGGGTTATGGTTGCCCATGCTTCACTTGTATCTATTTTAATTTCTTTAGCGCGCAGGGCCCAATCTGGAGTGTCACTAGGGCAAGTCGTAAATATGGCATTATCAAGTATTAAAAAGCGGCCATCATCAACTCTAAAACTATCAGAGCTGCCGTGAATCATTGAATTATTAAACCAGTATTTAGTGTTTTTTAACTCAGTATTTTTACCATCTAGTGATGTTGTTAGTGAGTCACTTGTTAACGTCAATCGATCATCTTGAAAGTGCAGATCACCTGATGCTGAAAATATATTTTCCAGTTGATTGTACTGAGCGTTATGGGCACTTATGAATTTATCATTTTGTTGAAAATTTACATTGCCGCTGTAATTTAATAGATTAGGGAATTTAATAACAGCTTGATCTGCTGTTACTTTAACAAAATCGTCGGCAAGCTTTAGTAGAGGTAAACTTTCTGGAGCTATGTATGGCGTATTAACTTTACACTGACCTAGAGCGGCAGGAGAATCAGCCCAAGCAATGGCTGAGAAAAAAGAAATAATGATTAAAGTAATTAAGCGCATTTTAAGGTTAGATATACTCAAATAAGAAAAATCGTCAAAATGCTTTATAATCAATGCTTTGAAAATATAAGCTTTTCGATAGAAAAAATTAATGGGTATAATATCGTAAATAAGAGCCTAGAGCTAATAGTAGGTAGTTAAAGTAACGTATTATGCCTAGTGCGAGTGTAATCAAATATTAATGGGAAGACTTGAGGAGGTCACATCGATAATCGAATAGAACAATTAGGCTTGTGGTTTAGTGATCATTTAGGGGTTCCTCCAAAGGCATTAAGTGTTGTCAGTGCTGATGCAAGCTTTAGGCGGTACTTTAGGGTTCAGGATGGTGAAGTTAGCTACGTGCTTGTCGACGCACCGCCTGCTACTGAAAAAAATAACGAGTTTATTGTTTACGCATTGCAATATGCTGCAGCGGGATTAGATGTACCACGTGTTCTATTTAGTGATGTAGATAAAGGGTTTCTATGCCTAACCGATCTTGGTAACCAAACGTTATTGCCGCTTATTAAAAATGACCAGAATCTTCGATGGTACAAGAAAGCTGTCTCCTTATTACCACAAGTCGCCAGCGTCAAACCTGTTGCCAATCAAGGCTGTTATGATGCTGACTTCTTTAAGTTAGAGCTATCTTTATTTAGTGACTGGTTTTGCCGTGATTTTATGGGGATAGACTTTTCGAGTACACAACAAGGGGTGATTGAAGAATGCTTTAGCTTATTAATTCAAAGCGCTGTCGAACAACCACAAGTAAGTGTTCATCGTGATTTTCATGCGCGCAATTTAATGGTGCGTGATAATAGCTCGTTATCTATCATCGATTTTCAAGACACGGTCACAGGACCATTAACTTATGATGCCGTTTCACTGCTAAAAGACTGTTATTTCAAATTGAATAAGTCGGAGCGCGATGTGCTTATAGAGCAGTCGTTTGAGCAATTTCAGCGAAGTCATCAATTGGCGTGTTACTATCCACAATATAAACAATGGTTTGACTTGATGGGGTTACAACGCCACTTAAAAGTCTGTGGCATTTTTAGTCGGTTGCATTTACGAGATAATAAATCTCATTACTTAAATGATTTGCCGCTTGTTGTTGATTATATTTATGATGTGTGTGGTCAATACAATGATTTAACGGATTTTAAGCTGCTATTTGAACAAAAAATTATGCCTCTATTAACGACAAGGATTCAAGCATGCATGCCATGATTTTAGCGGCAGGGCGTGGTGAGCGAATGCGCCCTCTAACCGATCATTGCCCAAAGCCACTATTATGTGCCAATGATAAGCCACTGATTGAATATCATCTTGAGAAATTAAGACAAACACAAATATCACATGTTGTGATTAATCATGCATGGCTCGGACATTTAATTCCTCAAGCGTTAGGCAATGGTAATCGTTGGAACTTAACGATTGACTATAGTGATGAGCAAGAATGCGTTTTAGAAACTGCTGGTGGGATAAAAAAAGCGTTATCCCTTATTTCTGGGGACTATTTGCTGGTTGTTAATGGAGATATTTGGACAGATTTTGACTTTTCAACATTACCAAACAAGTTAGAAGATGGTGTTTTAGCACACCTTATTTTAGTTGATAATCCACCGCAACATCAGAGTGGTGATTTCGCTGTAAATAAACATTGGTTACAAAATGAGGGTGAAGAAAAGTTTACCTTTTCGGGAATAGCTGTTTATCATCGACGTTTCTTCGAAGGCGTTAATGAAGAGCGGGTAGCCTTAGGGCCGATCATTCGAGAACATATTAAAAAGCAGCAAGTGACGGGTGAAGTATATACCGGTCACTGGTTTGATATAGGTACGCCAGAGCGATTGGAACAATTAGATAATATGCTTCGTCAGTGATACCTAAGTTAATTAATAATCTATAAGTGAGTATGCGTTGAAAATCTGGGGAAAAGTTTTAGGGTTCATGTTTGGATTCATGTTTGGCAAATGGGCTGGGGCGTTGCTGGGTCTATATATCGGTCACAGATTTGACCGAAGCATGAGTCAAAACTTCTCAAATCAAGGTGGTTTTTCTAAATTTTTTGTTAATAAAGAATCTTTTACAAATCAAGCTGTTTTCTTTCATGCTGTATTCTCTGTTTATGGCCACATTGCTAAAGCGAGTGGAAATGTAACGGCAGAAGAAATAGATGCGGCGTCTTCATTAATGGATAAAATGGGACTAACGGGGGATAAACGACGTGAAGCGCAAGCAGCATTTAGCGAAGGGAAGTCCAATGACTTTCCATTAGAAGAAATCCTTAAAGAATTTAAACAAAGCTCATTTGGTCAAAGAGATATATTACAGCTATTTTTAGAGGTTCAGTTACAAGCTGCATTTGCTGATGGCGCGCTACATTCAAAAGAGCGAGCTATATTACATACAGTGGCAAGAATACTCGGATTCTCAGCGCGAGATATCGATCGTTTGCTGCAGCAATTAGAAGCACAAATGAATTATCACCGTCAGCAAGCCTCAAATAATCAAAGTGGACCATCCATTGATGCGGCCTATGATATCTTAGGTGTTAAATCTGAAGATGATGATCAAACGATAAAAAAGGCATGGCGTAAAATGATGTCACAGCATCATCCAGATAAACTAGCGGCTAAAGGACTGCCGCCAGAAATGTTAGAAATTGCTAATCAAAAAGCACAAGATATTCAAGCTGCCTATGAAAAAATAAAAAAACAACGTCAGTAATTATAGTTTACGTCTAGATGTTTAGACGTCTATCTTGACTTGTTTGATTAGATTGAGTACTTTCACAATACTTTATAATAATTATAATAAATAAGGATTTGAACATGACCTCCGGCTCCTCATCAACAATCGTCCCACGTGGTATAGCATTACTTCCACTGATGTTATTTTTATGCCTATTTTTAGGTACAGGAATCTACCTGACGTTAGAAGGAGTAGATTTTGCTTTTTATCAAGTACCTGCTCCAGTGGCTGTTCTCCCTGCAATAGTATTAGCCATCATATTATCTCGAGACACCGTTAATGAGACCATTGATCAATTCACCAAAGGCGTCGGTGACAGCAATGTGATTGCGATGTGCATGATTTATTTACTCGCTGGTGCATTCGCTGCTGTGGCAAGTGCAACGGGCGGTGTTGAGTCGACGGTTAATCTAGGACTTAGCTTGATCCCTTCATGGTTTTTATTACCAGGTTTTTTCTTAATTAGCGCATTTATAGCAACGGCCATGGGGACGTCTATGGGGACTTTAGGCGCTGTAGCACCTATTGCGCTGGGCGTGGCTCAAACTGCAGGAATTGATATTGCTGTTATGGGCGGCGCTGTCATTAGTGGTGCGATGTTTGGTGATAATTTATCAATAATATCTGATACGACCATTGCGGCAACACGCACTCAAGGGTGTGAGATGAAAGATAAATTCAAAGAGAACTTACGTATTGCTTTGCCGGCAGCAATAGGTGTTCTAATTGTATTAGCTTTCTTAGGCAATGATGCACCGCTGCCTCCTGTTGGGGAAATTGACTGGATTAAAGTATTGCCATATATCGCAATTTTAATTTTAGCTATAGCGGGGGTTAATGTATTTGTTGTATTAGGCAGTGGCGTTGTCATGGCTGGATTGGTTGGCTTGATGCAAACGCCTGATTACGGCCTCATGAGCTGGGCCAAGGATATCTATAAAGGTTTTAGCGACATGCAAGAGATATTGATTCTTGCCATGTTAATTGGTGGGCTTGGTGCTGTGATGAATCACCAAGGTGGTCTTGCATTTATTGTAAAGTTTATTGATAAGTTATTAGCAAGGCTTAGTAATAAAGGAAAAGTTAGTACTGCTTCAGCTGAGTTAGGTATAGCAGGAGTTGTAAGTTTGACTAATCTCGCCATTGCTAATAATACTGTTTCTATTATTGTGGCCAGTGATGTTGCAAAAAACTTAGCAAAAACTCACGATGTTGAACCAAAGCGAAGTGCAAGTTTGTTGGATATTTTTGCTTGTTGTATTCAAGGTTTATTGCCTTATGGTGCTCAAGCTCTAATGATTGGTGCAATGTTTACATTATCGCCTTTAACGGTATCTATTCATGTGTTTTATCCAATGTTGTTGGCCGTGGCTGCAATATTGACTGTTTTGCTGCGCCGCCGAACACCGAATCATTAAATTCAAACGTCTAGATTCGCGTTGTCCTTTTTAAATTAATACCATTATTACTGTTAATAAATAATAATGATGGTATTAATAGATAGTGTAAACAGATCAAATAATAGCAAGGAACGTTTGTTTTTTGTGCCATTGTAGTTCTTTAGTTAGGTTGTTTTTGCAATACACTGAGATATGGGCTAATTTGTTAGATAAAATAAGCACATGTGCTTAAGTTTTGTAATTAAAGGCTTCATTCATCATGAAATTTCACGCAGCACGTCAACCCATCCTCGATAGTGAGCAAAATTTATTTGCTTATGAGCTATTATTTCGTGATGGGATTACCAATGCATTTCCTGATATCGACGGGGATGAAGCAACTTCAAAAATAATTGCAGGCAGTCAGTTTGATTTTTCATTAACGGACTTAACGGGTAATAAACCAGCATTCATTAATTTTACTTATGAAACGCTTAGTAAAAAGTACCCATCACTTGTCCCTAATACCGACATCGTGATTGAGATTTTAGAAACTGAACGCCCTGGCAAAAGATTATTACATGAAGTTAAAGAATTACATGCAGCTGGTTACACGATCGCGTTAGATGATTATGTGCATGAGTCTGTGTGGCGACACTTTTATCCTTTTATTAAAATTATAAAAGTAGATTTCTTAGCAACAACGGTTGAGCAAAGGGAAGTGATAATAGCTGCTGTTAAAGACTATTCGCATATTAAGTTGCTAGCCGAGAAAATTGAAACTCATGAAGAGTTTGAACATGCCAAAGCACAAGGTTTTACCTACTTTCAGGGCTATTTCTTTGCGCGGCCTCAATTAATGGAAGCTAAATCATTAACCCCTGCACAATTTAGTTTGGCCGAATTGCTTTATGAAACAAGTAAGCCAGATTTAGATTTGCCAAAAATAATTTCAGTCTTTGAACTCGATGTTAATCTTGCCTACAAGCTATTACGTTATAGTAATTCTGCTGTGTTTCGTCGGCGCACCGAAATTTCAAGTATTAAGCAAGCCTTGGTTACTCTCGGAAAAAAAGAGCTACAGAAATTTTTATCGGTTTTATTCTCTGCTCAATTAACGTCAGATAAGCCTCCAGAATTGATGGCTATGTCTTTAACACGAGCACGGTTTTCCGAAGGTCTCGCCATTGAGAGCACGAAGGTTGATGAGAGCAGTGTTGCTTTTTTAACTGGAATGTTGTCACTTATTGATGTTATTTTAGGTGAGGAAATGGCTGATGCGATGGAGAAATTACCACTTTCACCTGAGATAAAAAGTGCATTGATTTCAGGGGAGGGTGCTTTAGCCCATGTACTTGATGTCGCAAGAGCCTATGAAATATCTAATTGGGAAACTGTCGAGGCAGAATTAGAACAACTTGCCATTGATGAGTCTAAAGTGCCCAGTATTTATCAAGAAGCTGTACAATGGTCCAATGAACAAATGGAATTTATTCTATCCTCACAATCATAATGTTTTTTTATCCAAAAAAATGCCGTTAACTTGTTAACGGCATTTTTGTTTTAAACATAAAGCGTTTCAAGCCAATTACATGTTCGCTAATTTTTCAAAACATTTATCAGCGGCGCTTAATGTGGCTGCAATTTCATTATCACCATGTGCCGTGGATAAGAAACCTGCTTCATAGGCCGATGGCGCTAAATATACACCTTCAGCCAACATCAGATGAAAGAATGAATTAAAGCGTGCAATATCACACTGCGTTACTTGTTCGAAGCAGCTTATGTTTTCTTGCTCAGTAAAGAAAATACCAAACATAGCACCAACATAGTTTACTGATAAGGCAATGTTGTGTTTTTGTGCTGCGGCTTTAAAACCTAGCGCTAGCTTTTCGGTTGCAGATGAAAGTTTGGCGTGTAAGCCGTCTTCTTCTAGCAATTCTAATGTCTTAAGACCTGCTGCCATAGCTATAGGGTTACCTGATAACGTGCCAGCTTGATAAACCGGTCCTGTTGGCGCGATATATTGCATAACAGATTTTTTGCCGCCAAATGCGCCAACTGGCATACCGCCGCCGATAACTTTACCGAGGGTCGTGATATCTGGAGTGACATCGTAATAAGCTTGAGCACCGCCTAATGCAACACGAAAACCAGTCATTACTTCATCAATAATTAACAGTGCATCAAACTTGTCACACACAGCGCGAAGTTTTTGCAAGAAATTATCTTGAGGTGGAATACAGTTCATGTTCCCTGCAACAGGTTCAACAATAATACAGGCGATATCGGCGCCATGCTCTTCAAATAATGCATTAACAGAGTCAATATCATTGAACGTTGCTGTTAGTGTATGCTTTGCAAAATCTTCAGGAATACCTGGAGAGCTTGGCTGGCCTAACGTCAAGGCACCTGAACCTGCTTTTACCAATAATGAGTCCGCGTGACCGTGATAACAGCCTTCAAATTTTAGGATTTTATCGCGGTTAGTATATCCTCTTGCCAAGCGAATCGCGCTCATGGTTGCTTCGGTGCCTGAACTTACCATACGCACTTGTTCCATCGACGGCACCAAGCTTTGTACTTTTTCTGCCATAGCTATTTCTAACGCCGTCGGGGCACCAAAACTTAAACCGAATGCGGCTTGATCGATAACGGCTTGTCTAACTTGCGCATTATTGTGGCCTAAGATCATAGGCCCCCATGAACCTACATAATCGATATATTCCTTACCATCGACGTCCGTCACTATAGCGCCGTCGGCTTTTTCGATAAATAAAGGGCTGCCGCCTACGCCTTTAAAAGCGCGGACGGGTGAATTAACACCACCTGGAATAGTTTTTTGGGCTTGCTCAAATAATTGTTGTGAACGACTCATTGTTGTTCCTTACTTTCAAATTTTTAATATGGATAATAAATTACTTGCGGCTAAACCAATGCACGTCGGTTTCGTGTTTGGTGACCTGATCGCTCACACCCAAGGTTAAGGCAAATAATGCCATGCGGATCAGAACTCCATTCTCCACCTGTCTAAAGATCGCAAGGTTAGGATTGAGGTTCAAATCTGTATCGAGTTCGTTTGCATCACTACGACTATCACGGGGTAATGGATGCATAATGACGGTATTAGATTTACAATGCTGGGTGTAAATTTGTTGATTCAATCTAAATTGTCCACGATATAGATCGGCTTCTTGTTGATCGCTAAAACGCTCTTCTTGAATGCGCGTTAAATATAAAATGTCAGCTTCTACATTGCCTTCAATACTATCGCTAATGATAACTTTGTGACCGGCATCTTCTAAAATTGATACGATATCATCAGGCATTGCCAAGGCTTTTGGTGATATTAAACTGAAGGTTATATTAGTGTATTGACTAAGCAGTTTAGACAACGAATGAACCGTTCGACCATGTTTTAAATCGCCGACCATGGCAATATGCATGTTATCGATGCGCTGCGCACTGCTCGCCAGCTCTTTTTCGATAGTATACAAATCTAACAAGGCTTGAGTTGGGTGTTCATTAGCTCCGTCACCACCGTTAATCACTGGCACCAAAGAGCCCTGCGCAAACTCACTTACTGATCCCGCTTGTGGATGTCGCATGGCAATAACATCCGCATAACTGCTTAATACACGTGCAGTATCAAATAATGATTCACCTTTGGATAATGCTGATGTACTCATGCCCGTTGTTTCACGAACAAAGCCACCTAATAAGTTAAATGCACTGCCGAAACTTACTCGAGTTCTGGTACTTGCTTCAAAAAACATATTTCCTAAAATTGCACCATCTAATACTTTGGTGCGTTTTTTACGTTGTGCGTAAGGCAACATTATATTGGCCGTCTCAAATATCTTGGCGATAGCATCGCGATCCAATTGATTGACGGATAAAATATGATTTCCGGTGAAATCGACCATGCAAAGATCCTCAAAGAAACAGTAAAATAATAGGGAGTCGAGAAATGACTCTTGTTGGGCGCAAAATATACCAGAAATGCGCTTTTATACCAATTGGAAATCGGTGTGAGTGCTGCTTTATTCGTACTCAGTATGTAAATGTTTGCTAAGTGACCGCCATGTGACAAAGCCAACGAGTTGTTCTTTGTTTTTATCAATTATAAGTACATAACCATTACGATTAGGGGCTAACTGATGATATACGTCTGCTAGGGTGTCATTGGTGTATAAAACAGGTAGGGGCTCGATAGAATGCGGCGCAAAATAGACCAAGGCACCATCGGGTTGAATGAGTGTCGGTTTGGATATGTAAGTCTTGGTATCATCAGTTAATTGGTTCACGCAATGATATTTTCGGCGCAATAACGATAGTACACCTGTGTCTTGCAAGGTGTTATAGACGGGAGCCGTTTTATAAGCTAGCTTTTGAAAATCTAATTGCTCTAAAAAGAGAGATTTTAGCCCAAACACTTGTTGTGCAACTAAAATTGCAGGAACTACCACTAATAAACTAGGGAAAATGATCGCGGCTTGCTCGGAGATCTCTAAAATAGCAACTAAGGCCGCTAACGGTGCATTTAAGCTTGATGCCATTAATGCAATCATACATATAATGATCGCCATTGATGCGTAAGGTGATAATTCGGGAAAGTAGGGCATAATGCTCCAAACAACGACTGAGCCAAGCAGTGCGCCTAAAGCATAAAGAACACCAATAACCCCCCCTGGAATACCAAGCCCTAATGCACATACTGTAGCAATAAACTTACCCACCAGTACCATCAAGATAAAACTAAGCTCTGGTTGCTCACTAAAAGCAATGGCTAAAGCCCCGGCTTCAGTACCAACAACATTAGGTACAAACCAAGCAATAGCACCGACAATTATCCCTGCTAATGGCAGTCTTATGCTCATGCTCCATGAAGAGGAAGCTTTCATGACTGCTAACAAGGAGCGGTTAAATAAAGTTGCCGCAATGCCAACAATAACGCCAAGAACAATAAGTGGTGCAATAGAGTCTAATTTTATCGTTGTTAAAGCGATATGTGCGTATTCATGAGTATTGCCGAAAAATTGTTGGCTGATGGCACTGCCAATGAGAGAAGCGACCATTACTGGCAAAAATAAATGGATACGAAATTGTTGTAACACGACCTCAAGAACAAATACGACGGCCGCTAATGGAGCATTAAATGTTGCAGAGATACCAGCCGCCATGCCACATGCGGTTAAAATACGGCTTGCGTTATGGGGGATATTGAGCGTTTGAGATAAAAAACTCGCACAACCAGCGCCCACATGAACCGCAGGTCCCTCTTTGCCGACTGAAAAACCACTCGCGAGCGCCGCAATAGCACTAAAAAATTGATTAATGGTATTACCAATTGGAATAAAGCCATAATACTTTCGCTGGCGATGTAAAACAAATGGGATCCCCATTCGGTGGTATTTTTGATGACTTATAAAGGCGATAAATAAAATGATTATCGCACCCACTAGTGGTGCTAAAGAACGCAGAAATTGACCATCGTCATCAAATGAATCATGTTGTCCTAAATTGAAATAAAGCTGAATTTGTTCGTATGTTAAACGCATTGCAACGATGGCACAGGCAGAAATTAATCCAACGATGGCGCCAAGTACAACAAGTTGCCATGACGTTGTTGCTTTTGAAAGCGCGTGATTAATACTCTGATGTTGATTCATTATTATTGAAAGTTAGCCTAGGTTATTAATCAATGATATTTTAGTGTGAAATTACATCATAACAGAATTGGATTAGAAAGGCTGAATAGCCAATTTCTCACCTATTGAAGCAGATAAAGGTTCTAATGTTAAGTTTTAAAGCACTCATAAATAGACGTTTTGGGTATGTCACACTGTTAGGTGCTATGGTACTCGGCGCATTAATCGTTATTGTTATATGGCAACGTCAGCCACCACCTCCTGTTGATCCAAAATTAGTAATACTTAAAGAAAATAATCAAACGTTAACCAATGCACTCGCTAAAGCCAATATGACCTTGGATATAGAACGAGAAATAGTCATTGAAATGAATAATACGTTATTATCTTTGCAAGCAGAATCTCTTGAACAACAGCTCGCATTGCGCTTCTATCAAAAGGTGATGGCACCAGAGTATACAGCTAACGGTGTTCATATAGAAAAAGTAATTCTTGAATCCGGCGTAACTAATCGATTTGTACGCTTTGAAATATTAATCGCGCAGCTGGAAAAGCGAAAGCGTTATATTAAAGGTGCGGTCGAGTTGGAGGTTAGCGGTAGTTTGGACGGTAAGCCCCAAATATTGAATATCAGTTCGATGGTAAAAGCGAAGAAAGATCTTAAAGTCAGCTTTAGATTTTTTCAGCATATTAAAAGCGAATTTGAATTGCCACCAAACTTTATTCCACAGCGAGTTAAAGTAATTATTAAGATGCCGCGCCAACGTGGACAAAAAGCTGCTGATGTTTCACAAGAATATGCATGGCAAGCGTTGATTAAGTCTCCTATTATTCCAATGTTACCCTCGTCATAAAGCGAAAACGAATGTGAACTGCACCATTGTTTAGCAATTAATCATTGCACCAAGCCAGTCACTATAAGATAATTGACCCAATTGGTCAGGTATAGGCTTGGCTGCAATATTGAAGAGGTTAGTATGTCAGTTGAAGTTGTTGAAGCAGGTATTCCATTAGAGTTTACACCGGCTGCTGCAAAGCGCGTAAAATTCTTGCTGGATGATGAAGAAAATCAAGATCTTAAATTGCGAGTATATATTACTGGTGGTGGCTGTTCTGGCTTTCAATATGGTTTCACATTTGACGATAAAATGAATGATGGCGATATGACCCTAGAAACTGATGGCGCCAAAATGGTTGTCGATCCAATGAGCTTACAATATTTAGTGGGTGGACGTGTTCATTTCACTGAAGGGTTAGAAGGATCTCGCTTTCTAGTTGATAACCCAAATGCTACGGCGACTTGTGGTTGTGGCTCAAGTTTCAATATTTAAGACATATACCTCCCCTTAAAGCCGCTTCAACTACCATCAGTTGAAGCGGCTTTTTTGTATGGGCCAATTAATTAAAACTATCGCGTTTTATTTGACTGGAAGTAACCCCTAACTTCATTAGCAGCCTCTGTGTCTGATCCATCATAGATTTTGGGCCACAAAGGTAAAAATCAATAGTATTGATAGCTTGATGTTTAGTTAAATAGCCGGTGACTAAATGGTGCTGTACATAACCCGTTAGTCCTTGCCAATCAGCAACATTTGGGTTGGACAAACTTAAGCGCCATTGAAAGTTGCGATACTGCTTGGATAAATTGTCAAAGTAGTCTTGGTGAATAATATCTGTTGCATCACGCACGCCATACCACAGGGAAACTCGTCGTTTTTGGTGCCTAATCGCTTGTTCTGCTAAGGATTTTAAAGGCGCTATACCTGACCCTGCCCCCACAAGAATAACTTCTCTAGTACTAGCGCTATTAATAAGGAAATTACCAAAAGGCCCTGTGAATTCAATAGACTCCCCAGCATCGATATTGAAAAGGTAACAAGATCCTAACCCAACTGTATTCCCCCGATTTGGCAGCGCAATCTTAACGTTTAAAGTAATTAATCCATCATTAGAGGGGGCATTCGCGATTGAGTAACTGCGCTGAACTGCATGTGAAGATGTGACGCTAAGATTCTCTTTATTAATACGCTGCCAAGGCTTTTGATATTGTGAAGGGATAACGCAATTCTTTAAATTCAATGATGATGGCGACAGGTGTATATTGATGTATTGACCCGCTTGAAACACTGAGCTGGCATCTGTATTTAATCTAAGGATTAATTCTTTGATAAATGGTGTTTTAAAATGACTACTAATGACAGTTGCAGATTGTGTCAATGTCTCACTTGTGATGCTTGGTAATGAAATAGCTAGATCGCTATTGACCAACGTTTGACAGGCTAGTCGAAATCCTTGATATTTTTCTGTTTCGGTAAGTGTGGCAGCCTCTTGCGTGTTTAATGAATTTTGGTAGTTATCAATTTTCACTCTGCATTGTCCACACGTACCTTTACCGCCACACCCAGATGGTAAGGCCATCTTTGTGTCCATTAATGCATTTAATAGGGATTGGTGTGGTGTCACGTCAACTTGATTCACATGACTGTCTAAATTAGTGACTTGAATGTTCACTTTACTAGGAGCAAGCGTTTTTCTTTTCAACCGAAATGACAAAAATAAAAGAATCAAGCCCGTTAGGCTCGCTAGAGATGTGAGCGCTGCCGCTACAATGACTAATGGGTGATTGAAATTACTGCGATCCTGATAATCCATGATATGAAGCATCCAAAAGAAGTCTTTTATGCGCCAGCCATTTTCAATAACTTGCAACACTCGGCCGCTATAAGCATCAACATATAGTGCACTATCGTTATTATTATCGAATTTTACCTGCCATACCAAGCGTTTGAATTTACGAGACTCCGTATGTGTGGGGTTCATCAAAGTGACTGATTTGATAGTAACAGGCGTGGTTATAGCTTGCATTGCAATTGCTTTTATTTGGGCTTTTAGCAATGGAGAGTCGGTTAACGACACCGAAAGAGGGGGCAATTGTTGGTTATTGCTAATATAAACTAATGGCAAGTTGCTGGTGGCATGAATGCTGACTTGCGTCACATTGGGATACTTAGTTAAAACGTTATTAAAATCTAAAATTTGTGGTGAAAACGATAACGTGGCTGCTCTATCTATCGTAATAGATGCCTTGATTCTATCGCTGCTCATTAAGTTGAAGGCTAAACCACTACAGGTCCAAAGCAGCAACTGAAGACCTACCAACAGGGCCAACCATCGATGTATATTTGTTAATATTCCAGTTTTTCCAACGGGAGCTTTCAATTTTAAGGCGTAAAACATCAGCCATAATCCGCAGAAAATCATGAAGAATGCCAAGATACTAGCAACTAATAGTAAGTTGTTGTGGCTATCTTCTCCATGTTCGTAGTCCATGATATGTAGTGACCATAAAAAATCATAAACGCGCCACAAATCACTGCGTTTTCTGATGAGGCGAGCACTGTTGGGTGAAAAATACAGTGTTGGGTTAAATGCTGCATCAATATCCACACGCCAAACTTCTCTGCGGTGCCCGCCTAACTCATCTGGATAGCGATCAAGTTTTTCTATAGCGAGGATCGCAGCTTGAAATGATAGAGACTCAATGGCCCGTTGCTTAATATATTGGCGGGTGATATCAATATTTTGACCAGTTTTGGCATTTATAAGTATTGTGTTATCAATGATATATACAGGTTTTGAAAGTTGCTGGCTTAATATAATACGTTTGGCGTCAGTAAATTTCTTCGGTATAGGTGCTAATGCTACATTCGGAATGTGAATAGGTGAACGAACAAACTGATCCCCATGAATTTTATCTATGCTGATGCTTACCATGAATAAACCACTAAGCACCCAAATGACGACCTGAATACCAACTATAAGGCTTAACCATTTATGCCAACGACGAACTTTGGCCTGCCAGTCAGTTTTTCTATGGAGTGGTTGTGTGTTCAACGAGAGTCCCTTCTAAATATTAATACTTTCTGAAAAATAATATAGCAATAATATGTATTTATATCGGTAACAGCGATTAAAGTAAATAAACGAAGGAAGTGATGGAAGATGAATTATTTAAGGTATTTAGGATGAATAGGCAGCCTAAAAAAGCTGCCTTACAAAATCTAACCTAAATCACTGAGCGAACTTGGGATAAATAAGTGTCCCATTTTCTCAGCTTTAGTATTAAGGTATTCGTGATTATGTTCGTTGCGGCCAACTTCTAAAGGCACTTGCTCAATCACTTTGATGCCAACCTCTTCGAGCGCTTTAACTTTTTTAGGATTGTTGGTCATTAAACGGACTTCGTTAACCCCGAAATGAGCTAACATGGGTTTGCACATATCAAATTGACGTAAGTCAGCTGCAAAACCCAGACGTTCATTGGCTTCAACAGTGTCTGCACCTTCATCTTGTAAATGATAAGCGCGAATTTTATTAATCAAGCCAATGCCACGTCCTTCTTGACGTAAATAAAGCAGTGCCCCTTGGCCTGCGTCAACAATTTCAGCCATGGCTTTTTCAAGTTGATAACCACAGTCACAACGCATGCTAAATAAGGAATCTCCTGTTAAGCATTCAGAATGTAAACGAATCAATAAAGGGGTGTCTGGTTTGATATCGCCGAATGTTAAAATTATATGCTCTTTGTCACTTTGAATTTCAGTAAAACCATGCATGGTAAATTCACCTAAACGCGTAGGTAAACGACAAGAATCGACATATTGAACTGACATAATTGGACCTTATTAAGTCGGGCGTGCATAACAAATTAAACGATGGTCTTTGTATATGGGCAAAGCATTAAAAAAACAAGTTGTCTTACCATTTTAATTATATCTACCCACGATGGATTACGATAGTATTAGCGCTAATTAAGCATCACAAATACGGCTAATAGATACTGACATTACAATTTTCAGCTTGTACGAATCTCAAACTGTAGTTGATGTCATTTTTTGTTGCTAGTTTAACGCTATTTTTAGGATGATCTGATGTATAACGTGTGGGTATCGATACTTTGTATTTTGTGGTTTGGTTTGTGTTGGATTGGTTACACGACCTTTGCTAAAAAACAGGCCAAAAAAACGCACTGCATTGCATCTGTAATGCATCGTCATAGAATAGCATGGATGACACGTCTATTGCATCGTGAACACCTCATTGCTGATACTGCATTGCTGGCAAGTCTTGAGCGCCAGGTGACCTTTTTTGCATCCACTACAATGCTAATTTTAGCTGCTTTATTAACACTTCTTTCTGCGTCTGAGCGTTTATTTAGCATTATATCTTCAGTGCCAGGTATTTATCCCGCTTCGTTATTGGATGTTCAGGTTCGTTTGATTATTATGATCGCCATCTTTATTTATGCCTTTTTTACGTTTACTTGGTCGATGCGTCAATATGGTTTCTGCTCAGTGCTGATGGGCGCTTTTCCTCATGCATCTAAAGAGGAACCTATTAATGACGACAACAATCGTTACATTAAAAACTTAGCAAAAATTATAGATCACGCGGGACATAGTTATAATTATGGCCTCAGATCTTATTATTTTGCATTATCAATGTTGGCGTGGTTTATCCATCCTATTGCTTTTGTATTTGCAACAACCATGGTCGTTGTCGTGTTGTTTCAACGAGAGTTTCACTCACAAACTATGTTGGTGATGAATAAGATCGATCGCCCATAGCATTTTCTTTTTTAGTAAGGACATTTTAGATTTATGAAACGTTTAACCCGTTTTACATTAAGTATTGCCGCATTGTCATTGTGTGGATTAAGTCATTTTAGCGTTGCAAATGAGCAGCCTGATTTTAAAAGTTGGTTAGATACTTTAAAAATTGAAGCTAAGGAAAGGGGCTACAGTGATCAACTTATCCAAGACGCACTGAATGATTTAACGCCATATCCTAAGGCAATAAAAAGTGACAGAGCCCAGCCTGAGTTTAAACGTACCTTTAAAAATTACAGCACAAAACGTTTATCCAAATGGCGTATTAATACCGGCTTAAAAATGAAAAAAAAGCATCATAAATTGCTTAAAGAAGTCGGTGCAGCTTATGGGGTTCAGCCTCGTTTTATACTGGCATTTTGGGGGTTAGAAACTAATTACGGCACCTTCACTGGTAATAATGACATTATTCGCTCTTTAGCGACGCTAGCTTATGATAAACGTCGTGGTAAATATTTTAGAGCTGAATTATTTAACGCGTTAACCATATTAAAAGAAGGGCATATTGCGCTCAAAGACATGAAAGGTTCTTGGAGTGGTGCGATGGGGCAGGGCCAGTTCATGCCATCAAGCTTTTTAAAACTAGCACAAGATTTTGATGGTGATGGAAAAAAAGATATTTGGCATACTCACGCCGATGTGTTTGCCTCTATTGCAAATTACCTAAAGCATTATGGTTGGAATGATAAGCAAACATGGGGTAGACAAATAACCTTGCCTGCAGAAGCTAAAGCGTTAATGACACAGGTTAAAGTGAAAAAGCCTGAAAAAGGGTGCCGTGCACTGCGCAGTCATAGTCAGAAACTACCTCTATCACAATGGAATGATTTAGGTCTGCGTCGTTTAAATATGAAAGAATTGCCTAGTGTTGCATTGTCAGCAACATTAACTGCGCCTGATGGTATATCTGGGGATGCTTTTTTAACGTACCCCAATTTCCGCACCATATTACGTTATAACTGCGCGAACAGTTATGCAATCACCGTAGGTTTACTCTCTGATAAATTGAAATAGTACCTAACCGATATTATGTGGATATATTTTACGCTGCTGGCGGCATTTTCGCAGGCTTGGCGCAATGCATTTCAAAGTAAACTTAGCCAAGACGTTAATGTTGTCGGTGTGACGCTTGCCCGATTTTTGTGGGCGGGTCCATTAGCGGGTTTATATCTCATAGGATTATATTTATTCGAGTCCGCTGCTTGGCCACAACTTTCATGGGCACTGTCGATATTTATCGTCGGTGCAGCTTTGATGCAAATAGTTGCTACAGCATTGATGGTTAAACTATTTCAATTGAATAATTTCGCCGTTGGGGCAGGTCTTGCTAAAAGTGAGGCACTGGTAGCCGCTATTTTAGGGACCTTATTCTTTGGTACTAGTTTAAGCTCATTTGGTTGGGTAGGCGTTCTTGTTGGCGCAATAGCCATACTTCTAATGAGTTCACGTCAGGGTTTTAAGGGTATATCCCTTAAAACATTACTCATTGGGTTAGCGAGCGGCACTTGTTTTGCTTTGACTTCTTTATGGGTCCGCGAAGCAAGTTTGACGCTAGATTTGCCCGTCACCCATCGCGCGGCTTGGGTCCTGTTATTTGTTATTGTGTTGCAAACATTGCTGTTAACTGGTTATTTATTAATTAAAGACAGATCAACGATAGCCTTGCTTTTGGCAAGGCCAAAATTAACGTTCTTAACGAGTGCGACCAGTTGTTTAGGATCGATAGGCTGGTTTAGCGCAATGGCACTTCAGAGTGTGCCGTACGTGAAAACTTTAGGGCAAGTAGAGGTGTTTTTCACGATGCTAGTATCATTCTTTTGGCTTAAACAGTCCATTAAGGTTAAGGATGGTGTCGGATTAGTGCTCATTGGTATTGCAGCTATCATGGTCATGTGGGTGTAAATAATCGATTGCCGCTGTTGTTAATTCCATATAAAGTAGTTGGATCTTTGAAGTATTTAACATTGTGTCTAGACGGAGCTGAGCAGTGGAATTAGCATTAAAATTAAGTAAATCGCTAAAAGCGAAATTTTTATTTTTTTCATTATCAATATTTCTTGTGCTGTTCTTTATTACTGGAACACTTAACTATTATACTGAGAAAGATCAGCTTAATTTACAGATGGCAACTCAAATTGAATTAGCTAAAGTACGTGCCAGCACTGTGCTTCCTGCGTTGATTTGGAACTTTTCTGAAGAAAGTATTAAAGATTTTACCAACGCAGAATTAAGAAATGAATTTATCAGCGGCATGGTCATATCAGACGGTTCAACCGTTATCTACTCTGCTAAAACAAACATTAAAAATATCATTTATGAGCAAGATTTTGACCCTTTTGAGAAACAAAAATGGGTGATTGATTTACCACTCACTTTTGTTGAGGGCGGCATAGATAATAGTATTGGATTTGCACAGATATTGATAAACCATCAACTTGTAGAATCTACCATGCAAGATATTTTAATCAGACAAATAATACAGAGCCTTGCATATTGTGCTGTATTATTTATGTTAATTTGGCGCCTCACAAGTACCTTGGTATTGACGCCATTATTGAAATTAAACAACCGTCTAAGATTGATCACGGACAGTATTACTAATCGTTCTTAGTGTCTTTAAGTGCTTTTGTTCGAGTCGTTGTAAACTCTTGATGAAGCATGAATAAATGCGCTGCACTCCAACTAAAGTTTGTAGCGCCTTGCACCACACCTGAAATCGGATTGTAGTTCTCTCTAATTGCGCCGTCCCCATTAAGCCCTTGCGCATTGTTCATCACACGAGTCAAAAGCTCATTAGCAGATTGATGATAGCCATAATTATTAAGTGCACCCAATCCGAAATACAATTGATCTAGCCAAACTCGGCCGCGCCAATAGATATCAGGGTGGTAGGCTGGATTGCTCTGTGACGCAGTACCAAAAGGGATCAGAGTATTAAACTCTTGAGAATTAAGCATTACTTTGACAACTTTTTCGGCTTTTTCCTGTGTTGCAATATCAGTCCATAAAGGACTCCATCCCTCTGGCCCTCGACCACGTGCCGTTAATAACTTACCATCACACTGGGTATTAGATAATGCCTGTTGATCAATTTTTCTATCGTAATAAAAACCAGAGTTATCATCGAAAAAGCACTGATTAATACGTTGTTTAAGCGTATTAGCCTCCAATGTATATTGCGCTGATATTTGCTGTTGACCAAGCAATGATGACATCTTAGCAAGCAATACTTTTTCAGCTGCTAAGTAACTATTAAGCTCTACAGACTCTTGATTAATAGTGAAACTCACTAATTGCCCTGTGCTGTCTCTATTTTCAAAAAAGCGAACCTGCCAGTCTCGTCTTGCTTGTTTGATATTGCCGCTATAATGCTCGATAGCGTAGTCATTGAGCTGTTGCTCGTTGATAAAACCAAAACGAGCAGCATTATCCATACCTGATTCCCATCCTGCGCCATGCTGCGCGCCAATATCAAGCGCTTGATAGTTTCCTTCGTCTAATACCTTTTCGTAAAGGCTCATCGAATGACATGATAGCCAATCATCTTTCGCCGCTTTACAGTCTGAGACCAAGTTAGGTTGTTTGTCTTTAGCGTATTTCACTTTAAAGGTAATATCACCATTAGCCGTATTATGATAACGATGATTTGTAGCGCCATATTCAATCAGACCATTTTTGTTATGATCGCGATTTCGATACCACCATTGATGGTAAGCCGTAAGCTTTGGCAACATCTCTTTTAGAAAATCAATATCTTTGGTCTGTTGGAACACTTGCCAAACAGCCCAGCTGGCTAGTGGTGGTTTGGTATTACGTTCATTCCAATTACCGCCATGACCGCCTCGAACACTATCTTTATTATAAAATATAGCGTCAACGATCATTCCGTGATCATAGGGACGAATAGGATCATTTTTTTGAATTTGATAATCAAACATTGCTCTAATGTTATCTTTGGCAACCTGAGGGTTAAACGAAGCCATTGCATAAGCATGCTTCCACGTATCCCATGCCCACGCACCATTAAACCAGCGCGCGGTAACAGAAGGAGTTACAACATCATGTGTTAAGGCGCCCGCTTTACTACGCCAATTACCATTAAGAGTCTCTATGGCTTTGATCGCAATGTTTTTATTAACGAGGCTGTCTTTTACTACCCCTTTTCTTAAGTAGTTCTCCCATCGTTGTTGTGATGCTGTTACCGCTTTTTCCATGGTGTAAGACTGGCTAAGTAACTGCTTTATGAATTCATTATCGAGTAATGCTTCATCTTCTGTATGCCAATAGCCATAACTGCTATAAACGGAAAGAGGTTTGTCAGCAGGCACTGTTACCGTAGATATACTGCGATAACTCTGGGCGGCAGATATTATTGATGTTTGTGATGGTAGGCTGCGGCGAATTTGATATTTTGCACTATTAGAAAACATCATATTCCAGCGGTTTTCAATCTGCGGGAGTTTGATGCTAACCCCTTGTTCACTGGCGATCAGTTGAGGCTGCCAGTTTGGTAGTGCGGTTTTAACACTTTGTTTTTTGTCCCATTGCTTTAATAACTGGCCTTGCCACGTTAATGATAAGGTTAAGGGCTGAGTCGTTTTATTGTTAATCTGGGTGTGAACAACCGCAATACGCGAAGTGACAAAATTGAGCTGAAGATTAAGGTCAAAATCGTTGAGTTTATAATGTTGTGTCAGTTGTCCCGGTTGAGTTGATAACGTGGGTTTTGTTAAAGATAAATCATATTCGGTTTGGGTCTCTTTATTAACGACGGTTAATTTATCCAGTTGAGTCGCTAAATTAATAGGGTATTCTTGTGCAATGACCATAGGACCAGTAAAACCGCCAAAGTATTGGGGTGACTTTGGCTGCAAATAACCATGCCAACTCCCCAAATCAAACAGTGGGTTTGTCGCTTGATTACCATATTTATCATAATCTTTAAAAGCTGTTGGTTCACCGCTTCTGTCAATAATTTGTGGCGAATCTATCGCTGAGGTGATGGAAGACTGCAACAGTAATCCGACACAAAGTGCCTGAAAACAATGTACTGAACGAAAATTCATGGAGTATCACTTTTTTATTTTTATAATGTATACAATTTAAAGCTTTTCAGACAATCACTCAAGTTAATTTATCAATATATTATGGCCTAACGCTACGATCATAATGGTAAACACGGTAAAATGAAATGAAGCTAAATAAATTGAGAATGTAATGGAATTTAAATTTAAAACAGACACGTTAAATGATTCATATCGTGTTGAATTTTCCATGGAACATGAAGCATTTGGACGTTGGATGTTAAGTGAGCTGGGAACAGCGCCGCATGATATAAAGTCGCTATTAGCGATTATTGCTGATGTTAAAACGCAGCATGATGTCGAGAAGGTTCTTGAAGGACGCGACTTTTCATTGACCTTAACGAACGAAGGCGCACTCGTTATGGCAAATAGCTTGCACCTTGATGGCGAATTACCAGAAGGTGAAGATCTGTCTCATTATGATCAAGAAAATATGGCAGAGTGTGGATTAGAAGACTTCGAGATGATGTTGGAAAGTTGGCTGGAATTTGTTGGGTAACACAACAAAATATGGCATTAAAAAAAGGGCCTTGTTTATAAAACAAGGCCCTTTTTATTTTGACATACTAATTTTACTCAGGAGAAACAACAATGAAACGCAAACAATCGAGCTGCACCTGTGCATTATCGATATATTTGGCTAGTTGCATCTTCTCAGTTTCAAGGTGAGCAATTTCTTCATCACGAATATTAGGATTGACGGCTTTTAGATCAATTAATCGCTCAAGTTCAGTGTCTAAAGCGTGGGTCATTTTTTCCAAGGCATCGGCTTTAATACTATCTAATGAAACCTGTGCTTTATTCGTACCTACTTGCACTTGCTGATGTATAAAGGCTTGTGATGCACCAACTAGCTTACTGGCAATATGTCGTCCAATAGGGCTTAATTGGTCACTTAGCTTTTGATAACTAATATTACCGTTGAGCTCATTACCATTCTTATCCATTAATAAGCGCATAGGTGTTGGCGGTAAGAATCGACCAATATGGTATTTCTTAGGAGCCGATGTATCGGCTACAAAAATTAATTCCAGTAACATGGTGCCAGCAGGGAGTGCTTTACTTTTTAAAACAGATACAGCGTTATTACCTGTTGTATCGCTTAAGACCATATCGATACTGCCTTGCACCATCGGATGTTCCCAATTAATAAATTGAAAATCTTCACGTGCTAAGGCCGTATCACGACTAAAGGTTACCGTAGTACCGTCTTCCGCAATGTTAGGGAAGTGGCTATGTAACATGTGGCTGCCAGGCTTAAGAATGAGTGCATTATCACTATGATCCTCTTGCTCTACACCACAAATGTCCATCATGTTGAACATAAATGTCGGTAACTCAGTGCCATTATCATTCTTAGCTATTTGAGCGGCAATTGCCTGTCCTGATTTTTGGCCACCAGAATTTAACTCTAATAAACGGTCACGGCCACTTTCTATCTTTTCCTTGAGATCTTTATGCATTTCACTTGTTTGAGATATGACATCCTCTAAGCTTTGCTCACTCATTTCTTGATCGTGCAGTAGGGCAAATAAAGACTCTTTTACTTCGTTAAATACGATGCCACCTGACGGACAAGTTTTCTCAAAAGCATTAAGCCCTTGATGATACCAATCAAGCAGAATTTTTTGGCTCGAACCTTCAAGGTATGGCAAATGCAATTGAATATCGTTTTCTTGACCAATACGATCCAAACGACCAATGCGTTGCTCTAACAGATCCGGGTTAAGTGGCAAATCAAATAAGACTAAATGGCGAGAAAACTGGAAGTTTCGGCCTTCAGATCCGATTTCAGAACAAACAAGTACCTGTGCTCCATCTTCACTTTGAGCAAAGTAGGCAGCGGCTTTGTCGCGTTCTATAATTGATAAACCTTCATGGAAAACGGCACTACGAATAGCCTCTTTTACTCTCAAAGCTTGCTCAATGACTAGCGCCGTTTGCGCATGGGCACAAATGATGAGCATTTTTTCTTTGCTTTCTTTGATGAGAGAAATTAACCAGTCGATACGAGGATCAAATGCCCACCACGAAGCTTCTTTTCCTTCAAATTCTTGAAAGATTTCTTCAGGGTATAATGACTTATGGGCACCTTCGCTAACACTTTTACTACTGCCCATCATTTTAGCGACTTTTATAGATGTCGCATACTGGTTGGGCATTGGTAGTGGATAAGTATTAACAATACGTTGTGGGAATCCCTTGACCGCCTGACGAGTATTTCGCATTAATACACGACTGGTTCCGTGGCGTTCTAACAACAGTTTAAGTAGAGTATCGCGCTCTTTTGAATCTTCATCATCAATCGCTTGCAATAATGGGGTAATATCACGTTCTTTTAATAACGCGATTAGCACGTCTTTTGTCGCTTGAGATAATGTTTTTTGCTCTAAGAGCTCATTCGCGGCACTAGCAACATGTTGATATTCTTTTTCTTCTGCAATAAATGCCTGATAGTCATAAAAGCGATCAGGATCAAGTAAACGCAAGCGAGCGAAATGCGACTCATGGCCTAGTTGATCGGGTGTTGCAGTTAATAACAAAATACCTGGTGTATTTTGTGCGAGTCCTTCGACAATACTGTATTCACGAGAAGGTTTTTCGCTATTCCATTCTAAGTGGTGCGCTTCATCAACGACCACTAAATCCCAATCACCATCTAATGCTTGTTTATAACGTGTGCCTTTACGCAGCATCGATAAACTCGCAATAATAAGTTGTTCAGTATCAAATGGATTTTCAGCATCCATGTTAGCTTCTACGCAGCGCTCTTCATCAAAAATCGTAAAATTAAGATTAAAACGGCGGCGCATTTCAACTAACCATTGATGTTGCAATGTTTCAGGCAAGAGAATAAGAACACGTTCAGCACGACCTGATAACACTTGTTGAACTATGATCATGCCGGCTTCGATAGTTTTACCTAGGCCCACTTCATCGGCTAATAAAACACGAGGAGCATGTCTTGAACCGACTTCTTTCGCAATATGCAGTTGGTGAGGAATGAGGCTAGCACGTGTACCCGCTAATCCTAATAGCTCATTTTTAGCCATTTGATGACGCACTGTTAAACAGTCATAACGCAATGCAAAGTGATTCATGCGCTCGATTTGACCTGCAAACATGCGATCTTGTGGTTTATTAAATCGAATATTGTGACATAGCATGACTTCACGTAACGCAACATCTTTTTCGTCGGTATCTGTACGTGTACCAATATAGGTAATTAGCCCATTATCTTCTTTTATATCAGTAACTAATAATGACCATTGTTCGTGACTTAAAATAGTGTCACCGGGATTAAAAATAACGCGCGTTAACGGAGCATCATTACGTGAAAAGTGGCGACTTTCGCCGGTGGCGGAAAATAAAATGGTGACGGTACGAGCATCTACTGCAACAACAGTACCTAGGCCGAGATCCGATTCGGTATCACTAATCCAACGCTGAGCCAAAACATAGGGCATTAAAAGCATCTCTCTTATCAGACAAAAAAACGGAGCGTATCTTACCCCATGCAATGGGCTATTGCATGGCAATTTTGATACTATTTTAACGAATGAGTAAAGTGTAGTAGAACATCACTATTTACCCTTAAAAATTCTTCATATATTGACATTCGTTTAAGGTTATACTCTTGAGCTCTTTGCTCGAATAACTACTATAACCCTGAAAATGCGGTTGTTGCTAGACGGTGGGAGCCGATTTTGAAAACAAATTTGTTAAGTAAGTATAATAAGACGGTTTTATACACCTATTTTGCGGTGTTAACCATGGCGATTATTACGTCGCTTTGGGTCTTAAATAAAAACCGTAATGAAGCGGTTATTGAAAGATACTCTCAAATTAAGTCACATGAACATCAAGTTGAATTATTGCTTGATTCCGGCGTTCGAGCTGTTACCTCGCTTAACCAATATGCGACTAAACATTTAAGCTTAGCGGAAGCTCCGCGCATCGATTTGTTACTGTCTTATTATTATTACTCTTACAATTCCATCGACAGCGTTTTTGAAATAGTGCCAAATATTCAAGAGGACTTACAAGATAAGTTCAAATTTGAAATTGGTCTTATCTCTGGTACCGGTAATTTAGAAAAGCGTTCTAATCAATATTACCGAGAAATGGATATGTTGTTCGAAATGAATTTATCCTTTCCCGTGGCCATGGAAATGGTACCTGATGCCGCGTGGGTTTATTATTTATCGGCAAATGACTTCATTGGTATCTATCCCTGGCCGGGAGATGATTACGCGTTTAACGCTCAAACTCTAAAAGGCCCTGCCTATCAATCGGCACTACCTAGTAACAACCCCGACAGGGATATCTATTGGACAAATGTTTACCCTGACAAAGCGGGTAAAGGACTGATGACTACGGTTGGTGTGCCACTGTATATTAGTGATCGTTTTTACGGGGCATTAGCCATTGATATTACGTTGTCTAGCTTGAGTAAAGAGCTCATGCCGCAGTCAGGCCTCAATGGACACATGATGCTGGTGGATAATAAAAATCAAATCATGGCCCACAGTCAGACCTTAGAAAACAGAATTGCCAATAATATCGAGCTAATTGATGAGCATTTACCTGAGGCGCTACAATCCATTGGTAATGATCGTTTATTTAAAATGACCAAAGGGCAACTTGTTAATGGTTATTATGTGCAAACCATCCAACTGGTTAATGCACCGTTTAAGCTCATTTACTTTGAAAAAGAAACCGATCTTTTTTCTGACTCATGGCGTCAATTTGTGGTGAGCCTGGTTTCTATTATGTTGGCATTATCAATTTTGTTATCTGTCGTTCATTGGTTAGCAAAACGCTCGTTCATTGGGCCTGCGTCACGATTGATGGTGCATTTGGAAGATTGCGCAAAAGAACCTGTGCCTGCTCCTGCAAATATGAGTGGCGCTTGGCTTCCTTTTTTCACGCTGATTAGTAAAACCTTTAGTGAAAATAAATCTTATACTCTGCAATTGGCAGAGGACAATCGCCAACTTGATATTCAAGTGGCACAACGAACTGAAAGTTTACGAAAGACAACAAAGCAGCGAGAACATGAATACGCTTTGCTACGTTCGTTAATTGACTCAATACCTGATGTGATCTTTTATAAAAATACCCAAGGACAATATTTAGGTTGTAATAAAGCGGCACAAGAATTGTTTGGGGCCACTGAAGCTGAAGTGATTGGCAAATACAGTGAAGATTTTTTAAATGCAGAATTGGCCAAAAAGTTACAGTTTAATGATCATAAAGTGGTTGATTCCCGCCATACAGTGACTATTCAGCAAGATGTGACACTCAATGACCAACATAAATTATTAGAGACGCTTAAAACTCCTTACACTGATATGGACGGAGAACTGTTAGGCCTCATCGGTATCGCGCGCGATATTACTAAAGAACATGAAGCCGCTGAAAATCTACGTCACAGTGAAGAACGTTATGCCTTAGCGATGGATGCGGTTGAAGAAGGGTTATGGGATTGGCATATCAATACAGACGAACTTCATTGTAATTCAGCTTATTTCACCATGCTGGGTTATCAGCCCAGTGAAGTTGTACCTAGTTGGCAAGGTTTCAAACGCTTAGTGCATAAAGATGACTGGGCTTGCGTGGCGAAAAAGCTTGAGCATCATATCTTTGATCCTTCAGAGCCTTATGAACATGAATTTAGAATGGTTGGGTTTACTGGGCAATACGAGTGGATATTGGCGCGTGGTAGTGTCGTTGAATATGACGAAGATAACAAACCAACGCGAATACTAGGTACTCATAAAAATATCACTAAACGCAAAGAACACGAACAAGAAATATTAGAAGCAAAGCAAGATGCTGAAATGGCTAATCGGTATAAAAGTGAATTCTTGGCAAATATGAGTCATGAAATTAGAACACCAATGAATGGCATTATGGGAATGATCCAGCTTGCGTTACGAACTGAACTAGATAGCCAGCAACACGATTATTTAAATAAAGCTTTTAATTCTTCTAATTCTTTATTGTTAATCATTAATGATATTTTAGACTTTTCTAAGATTGAGGCGGGTAAACTTGAGCTTGAGCATGTGCCATTCAATTTAGAAGATGTATTAGATGCTGTGATCAATGTTAATGTCATTGCGGCGCAGAAAAAAGGCCTAGAGTTTGTATTAGACTCCCCAACAATGCCACTTAGAGTGGTTGGTGATGGTTTACGTTTGAATCAAGTATTAACAAATATTGTATCAAATGCCATTAAATTCACGGCTGAAGGTTATGTGCAGTTACGATGTAACGTCGTTAAAAAACTGCCTAATACGATGGCATTAACATTTAGTGTTGATGACAGTGGCATTGGTATTGAAGAAAATAAATTACCCAATTTATTTAAAGCATTTAGTCAAGCTGACGGTTCTATTACACGTGAATTTGGTGGATCTGGCTTAGGGCTTTCTATTTCTCAGCACTTGGTTAAAATGATGGGGGGAACCTTTAATGTTAATAGTTGTATTGATCAAGGCAGCTGTTTTAGTTTCACCATTGAGTTGCCGCTAGATAATGAATCACTTGATATAAAGTGGAAACTGCCTAATGAAATACATTCAGCGCAACTGTTGCTTATAGCAAATAATGATAAAGCGAACGTATGTTATGAGAGTATGCTGCCTCAATTAGGCTTTTCTCTGATTAAAGCACAAACGGTCAAGCAAGCCTTAGCATTGAACGTGACGCCGCAATTTATTTTAGTCGATTGGGTTCATGAAACTCAGGCGAAAAAGCTGAAGGATTTGGCCGATCAATATCCACAGTCAATGATATTTTTAATGGTGAACTATGGCGATGATGTCATGAAGCTGCCGATTATTAGAGATGTCGTAACAGATATTTTTAGTAAACCATTATCCCCCCCAAACATGATGTCGCGTATAAGACAGTATGTGAAAAAAGCCCCTAAAAAGAAAACCGTATCATCAGTGCCTAAAGTTGAGAAAGGATATTTATTGTTAGTTGATGATAATGTTATTAATCAACAGGTTGCGAAAGGTTTGTTGGAGTCGCAAGGGTATAAAGTTGATTTAGCTGAAAATGGTAAAATTGCAGTTGATGCTGCATTTAGTAATGACTATGATGTTGTTCTCATGGACATTCAAATGCCAGTGATGGATGGATTAGCTGCCACACAGACGATTAGAGAGCGTTTTAATGACGCGCAACTACCCATCATAGCTATGACGGCACATGCTATGACTGGTGACAGAGAAAAGAGTTTAGCGGCAGGAATGAACGCACACATCACTAAGCCTCTCGTATTAAAAGAAATGTTTGATACGGTTAGTGAATGCATTAATTATAAGAATAACTTGAAAAATAAAGGGTAAGGGATTGAAAATAATAAAAAATATTAAATTATCGTTAGTGTTATCGCTATCGTTAATTACAACAATATCCTCAGTGAATGCAGATGAATTCGCTGATAAAACAAAAAACTTGACGGAGAAATCAGGGTTATTTACCTTATTTGGTAGTGATGATACCTCTTCAATCTTATTGAAAGTGGATAATTTAAATAAGCCATTCATTTATGTTACCAGCTTGATGCAAGGGGTTGGTTCAAACGACATCGGCTTGGATCGTGGACAAATAGGGGAGTCACGTTTAGTTCAATTTGAACGCTATGGCGATAACATTATTTTAAGACAATTGAACCCATATTTCCGTGCAGAAAGTAACAACCCAAATGAACGTGATGTGCTAACGCAGGCTTTCGCTGAGTCGATTTTATATAGTTTTCCTATCGCAGCTAATCGTGAAAAAGGTATCTTAATTGATGTCACTGATTTCACTAAACATGACTTTCACGGTGTAGCTAATACACTTGAAAATAGTGGTCAGGGTAGTTTTTCAGTGGATAATACGCGATCTGTAGTGAACTGGACACAGAGTAAAGCGTTTCCAAACAACACTGAACTTAGCGCAATAGTTACCCTAAAGGGGCAACCAAAAGGACGATATTTATCGTCGGTAACACCTGATTCACGTTATGTATCAATTAAATTTCGTCATTCATTTGTCGCCTTACCTGAAGATGGTTATCAAGCCCGTCGTTTTCACCCATACAGTGGATATTATTCTTTTGAATACCAAGATTATAGCCAGCCAATTGATAAACCTTTAGAGCAAAGGTTCATTAAACGTCATCGCTTAGCACTGGATAATAACGATAAAGTGATTTCACCGATTACATACTATCTTGATCCTGGAGTCCCAGAGCCTGTACGTGGTGCCTTATTAGATGGCGCTCGATGGTGGTCTAGTGCCTTTGATAAGGCTGGCTTACAGGGTGGGTTTAAAGTCAAAATGCTACCGGCTGATGCAGATCCGCTAGATGTTCGCTATAACGTCATTCAATGGGTTCATCGTGCAACACGCGGTTGGTCTTACGGCAGTTCAGTGATTGATCCCCGAACTGGCGAAATCCTTAAAGGACATGTGACATTAGGGTCTTTACGTGTCAAACAAGATTATCTTATTGCATCTGGATTGTTAGCTGGACAGCCTAAAACACAAGCTAAAAAGCAAGCTCAAGCAATGGCATTAGCCAGAATCAGACAGTTATCAGCTCATGAAGTAGGTCACACACTGGGTATAGCGCATAACTTTGCCTCAAGCGTCACTGATAGGGCTTCCGTGATGGATTATCCACATCCGCTAGCTGAGATGAAAAATGGCAAAATAGACTTAAGCAACGCTTATGGCGTTGGAATGGGAGACTGGGATGATTTTACAATTAAATATGGTTATGCAAACCTGTCTTCAATGGAGCTTAACAAACTTATAAAAACGACTCGAGCAAGTGGGTTAAAGTTTATTTCAGACAGCGAAGCAAGAAGTGCTGGTGGTTCAAACCCCTGGGCGCATTTATGGGATAACGGAGAAAAAGCAGACGAAGAGTTATTACGGTTAATGACTGTGCGTAATAAAGCATTAGCTAATATGAGTGTAGCAGTATTAGATCCTGCTCAGCCACACTCTGACTTACGTGAAGCCATTATTCCAATTTATTTTTTACATCGCTTTCAAGTAACAGCGGCGGCAAAAATTATTGCAGGCGTGGATTTCAACTATGCACTTAGCAATGAACGTTTGTTAAATGAACCTGTGTCGTCGAAGTGGCAATCACAGGCATTGAAGAGCATCTTAAGTACGCTAAAGTCTGATTATTTAACATTGCCTAACCATTTATTGAAAGGACTGCCTGCTAAGTCTTTTGGGACTTACAACTCTCGAGAAAGTATTAACTCTAAAATTGGCCGACAGTTTGACCCATTATCATTAAGTGAAGCGAGTGCAAGACATAGTCTTAATATTTTGCTAAACCCTGCACGTGTTAACCGACTTATGTTACAGCATGCTGTTGATGATAAGCAGTTGTCATTGCCGAAATTGGTTAATGCATTGGTTGATTCAACCATTAAACAGAGTGCTAAAGTCAAAATAAAAGGACTCGAGAAACTTGTAGCTCAGCGTAGAGACGCTGTGGTCATTGAGCAGCTTTTAGCATTGCTTCATGACTCAAGGGTGGCATTTGAAACGCATCAAGAATTAAATCAACAACTTGGAAAGTTACAGGTTTGGTTAGTTAAAGCAAGTACACAAAAACATGTAGTAAATGCAGCGCATATTTTGTGGCTGGCAAAGAGTCTAGAATCTGGGTTAGAGGATGCTGAATTTAAGGTCATCAAAACACCAGTTATGCTACCGCCTGGTTCTCCAATCTAACGTGAACGTACGTTATTAATCGCTCAGTAATTATTAGTCGGCTTATTGCCGACTTTTTTATGTATTGGCCTTTTTAACATTAGGTCATACTTAACGGTGTTAATTTATGAAATATCAGCTACAGTTAAGTAACTAGTGATGAATCCTTGTTCATGATGCAGCTGCGTCATCAACGCTGTTTTGTGCAGGTGACTTATGAAAATAAATATGTGGGTTGGCGCGTTATTAATTTTTACTGTTACATTAGTTTCTGGGTATGAATATTACCGAATAAAAAATCTCGTTGAGGTTTACCTCCCTGTGTTTCTAAAAAATGAAACCAATGCAATAGCACTTCAACTAGAAGAGCCCCTACGTCAGGCCCAACCCCTTAACGACATCGCCTTGAATGTTTCACCGTCAGTTAGTGTTCGAATTGAAATAAAACAAACAAATCAAGTGCAAGTGATTGATGCCAAAAACGATAATCTAGCCCCACCTCAATGGTTTGTTGGTTTGTTATTGCAAGCGCCAGTTCAAGAACAAGTTTCACTTTATAGCGACAATGGTGAGAAGCAAGTATCTATTGCAACAGCGGTAATGCCATATAGATTACTCAAAGAAGCATGGATATTTTTCATTATTGAGATTATTTTCTTTGGTTTATTTTATGTTGCTTTAACACGTTTGATTATGGTGAAGGATAAGTTAATTGAGCTGCTCACCTTTAAACTCTTGAATGCTTTTAGTGACGTAAAAAGTAGCACCTATAATCGTCAGCTCGACACTGATGAGAATCCTTTAATCAATCGAGTGATGTCAGAGTTTGATAGCGTTATTTCTCATCATGAAAAGCAATATAAAAGATTGCAAAAAGAAAAGAAAAAATTTGAATCATTAACCCAATACGATGAATTAACAGGGCTAGCCAACAAGCAGTGTTTTCATAAGATGATGAAGGAAAAGCTCAGAGAAAAGGATGGCTCAGGAGGGCATGTCCTGCTCTTGAAACTTTCCAGTCTCGATCAAATTAATATTCAATTAGGACGACAAGAAGGGGATATTTATATTAGCCGCATGGCAAATGCGTTAAATAAATTGTGTAACTCTAAAAAAATTAAAGGTCATGTGTTTAGAAACCTGGGTAGTGAAATGCTGGTGATTATTTTAAACGCAGACAATACAACTATAGACTTTTTAGCCGAAGAATTAAAAAGCTATCTGCAACGCTTAGACAATGAAAATTATAAAAATGGCTGTGGGTATTTCTCGATCATCCAATTTAAACCCAGTCAGAAACTGTCTGAGTTGATGATTTTACTCGACAGTAACCTGTCACAAGCTATGGCTGATTATCATAACTCGTATGCTATAGCGCAGCCTGACGCTGTAGTCGTTGGCGGCCTTAACCATTGGTATAATAAAATTGATGAGATAATTAAAGCAAAGAAACTTTCACTACACAGATATGTTGTCGAGCCGGTTCAAGAAGGAAGCGAACCTTATCATTATGAAATAGCCACTTCGTTTGACATTAAGGGGCAAACCTTTGATGCAAAGAGTGTATTTAGCGCGGCTAAGCGTTTCGATTTATCTTACAAAATCGATCAACTGATTATAACTCGATTAATTGAATATTTAAATTTGGAAGCCGATGACGATATTTATGGTGTTAAAATTTCGGGTTTCTCAGTTATCCATGAACGATTCAGAAACTGGTTAAGTCATTTATTATCTCATCATCGAGGCTTAGCTAAACGGCTGGTATTTCAAGTGTCTAGGCGTGTTGTATTAGAGAGCTTAGAAGAAAGTAGATTGTTTATTAATGAAATTCACAATGCCAAAAGTAAAGTCGCACTGGAATGTGACTATCAAACGAATGTGGATGATATAATGAAAGCAGTCAAATCCTTATCGATTGATATGATTAAAATTAACTGCCAAAAAAATGCATCACCAGAGCAATATAATTCAGACGTTCATTTTGTTAAATTGCTGGTGGCCAGTGCTCATGACGTTAATGTCCTCGTTATCATTGACCATGTGGAAACGCAGCAAGCGTGGACTGCATTGAGTAAACTTGGCATAGACGCAGGTCAGGGTAAGATATTTGGAAAATCCATAGTCATTGCGTCTTAAACTCGCTCTTGGCTACTCGGGTATTTAGCCATAAAATCAACAGGCATGTGTGCTTGTGATGTGAAGAACTTGCTGTCTTTATAAGGAAACTTCATAAAGCCCGATACTCCAGTTCCTTTTATTAGTGGGATCTGAAAGACCAATTGAGCAAGTAGTCCCTTAAATTCATCTTCACGATGTGCTTCGAGCAGCGCAAGGTAATGATGAATTTTTAGGTTCTTCTCTAGTGATTCAAAGATAATGCACCCCGTATGATGGATTAAATTTAATTGCGCTAGGGTACTTAATAACTCGTCTGGTAGCACAAGTTGTTCATCGGGGTCCTTTTCATCCTCAAAATAAGAATGTAGTCGACTCTCGTTATCGCTTTTAGGTCTGTTGTAAGTCACAAAATGTAAGATCGTTTGCTCATCGGGTATAAAAGGGTGAGTGATTGAGTTTCTATCAATGTGCTGAGTTTTCTTTGCATCAAAAAAACACGCCTTGAAGATACCTTCTCTATCAATCGCTCTCGCTAGAGTCACTATATTATTAACGGCGCTAATAAATGACTGATGTAGCTGCTCTTCAAATAAATTTAACGATGAATCAATATATAATCCATCATCCCGCCAATGAATAGCTAGCCCTCCAACAATAGGAAACTTACTTAAACGACTAACAGCCGCTAAGAATGCTTTGGCATTGTCTCCCATTCCTTGGAGGAAATTTTTGTAATAATTGTCGAGTTGCGCATCATCTATTTCATCAAAATCATGTAAATGAGCCTCTTCACGTAAGAATGATTTTCGTGACGTATAAACAACGGACTCTATGTCATCATCATTTGAAACAATCCATACCGGCAGCTTGTTTTCACGAACAGCATCGAGGTTATTAGACATCACAATGTTCTTCATAAATTTCATATTATTAATGAAATAATCACCGGCTTGATGGCGTAATTTAATGTCTTCACTCAACATGTTCTGCAGAGTTATTGCAAACTCCTTAGGCAAACCTAAGGCGGTTACTGGAATAACATTCGAGCCGAATCGACATGACTGACCTGAGGCTAACGCATATAAAGTTCCTGCAAGGCCTTGTTCGTCAAACCTCACTGAAGATAAAGCGCCGTTTAATTGTTCCTCGCCAATGAAATAAACATCACCCATTCTCGCGTTACTATTTTGTAAATCACCAGACATTAATTCCATGACATTTTGACTGTAAAATTGCCCTTTATTATCAACTTGGGCATAAACCGAAGAGCCCCAATCAATTAATCCAACTGTGCCGCTAGACTCGTCATAAACAATATTTGAAGGTTTGATATCACCATGAATAATAATACGAGATTGTTCCCGTAAATAAGTCAATATTTCAACCATCTGAAAAGCAATATTCATCACTTCTTTGGCGCCTAAAGGGCCCTTTTTAAGGGAATATTGTTCTAGATCTATACCTATGGCTCTTTCCATCGATAAAATGCGCTGGCTGCCAATTTTGAAATAACCAAGATTACTTGGAACGAGAGGGTGCTTAACCTGCTCAAGCATAAAACCTTCTTCTTCTAATCGGTCTTGAACATGCTCAGGCAGAGTAATGCGGGAAAATTTGAATACATGTTGAATGCTGTTGATGGTGTCTGCTGCAAAGGCAAATCCATAGGCGCCTTTACCCACATATTCAATATTGAAGTAACCAAGCTGGCTTAACTGCTGCTTACAAAGATCTATCCAATCACGCAGTTTTTTCGCATCATGGTGATTTAAAAGATATATTGATTGTTCTTGTGCAATATAAAATTGTTGCAGATTGGGGTTAGTCATATTAAGTTACAGTAAATGGCGACTGTATTAGCATAATCAATAATAATAATTAAATCAGCTATTTTGAATTAAAGGCATGTTTCTTTTAAAAAGTGACTGCCTCAGTGAAAAAGCAGCGTTAACAACGTATTTATTATAAAAAAATCAGGAGATTAACTATGTTAAATAAAAAAACAATAGCATTAGCTATACTGTTAGCAGCGCCAATGATGGCTAGTGCCGCCGGCGATGCAGCCGCAGGTAAAGCTAAAGCCGCTATGTGTGCTGGCTGTCATGGTGGTAATGGCGTCGCTGTTATCCCAGGCTACCCGAATTTAAAAGGTCAAAATGAACAATACATAGTGGCATCATTAAAGGCTTTTAAAGATAAATCGCGTACTGGCGGTCAATCTGCTTTGATGTATCCAATGGCGGGTATGTTGTCAGAAGCTGATATGCAAAATATTGCGGCGTACTTTAGTTCGCTAAAATAATTTTATAGTGTTAATAAAAAAGCCGATAATTAATTATCGGCTTTTTTGATCGCTCTAAACTATGAATCTATTCGTTTAAAGTGCTTCAATGGTCGCTTGTTGCTCTTTTAACTTCGCAACAGTCGCTTCCATCTCTTCTAACTTTTCACGTTCTTTAGCAATTACGTCGCTTGGTGCTTTACTCACAAAACGCTCATTAGATAGCTTGCCAGACGTTCGCGCTAAGTCTTTTCCAATTTTCTCCAACGCTTTACTAATTCGAGTTAGCTCGGCGTCTTTGTCAATTAAACCAGCCATAGGAATAAGAATTTCCATTTTACCGACTAATGCTGTTGCACTAGCAGGCGCTACTGCGTCTTGGTCTAACATTTCAAAGCTTTCGATTTTAGCGAGTGCTTGTAGAAAAGCTTGGTTCTCATCTAAACGGCGCGTATCTTCTTCGTTTAAGTTTTTCAATAACACGTTAAGCGGTTTGTTTGGACTAATATCCATCTCACCACGAATGTTACGAATACCAACAACGAAGTCTTTTACCCATTCCAAATCATTAAGCGCTGTCATGTCCATTAAGCTACTATCTGCTTTAGGGAATGGTTGGCTCATAATGGTTTCGCCAGATACACCAGCAAGGGGAGCAACACGCTGCCAAATTTCTTCTGTAATGTAAGGCATTAATGGATGAAGTAGACGTAATGTCGTCTCTAAAACAAGCGCTAATGTTTTACGAGTGCCTTTTTGTTGCTCAGGTGTACCTTTGAACAATACTGGCTTAGTTAGCTCTAAATACCAACCACAGAACTGATTCCAGGTAAATTCATACATACACTGTGCTGCTAAATCAAAACGGTAAGTATCTAAATGCTTGCGATATTGCTCTGTCACTTCTTGCAACTTAGCATTGATCCAGCGATCCGCTAAGCTGTATTGGTGATCATCACCTGTTAGGAACTCTTGCTCTTCGGTATGCATTAATACATAACGACTACCATTCCATAACTTGTTACAGAAATTACGGTAACCTTCTACACGGGCGAGATCAAAGCTGATTTCACGGTTAGCTGACGCCAGAGACGCGAACGTGAAACGCAGTGCATCAGTGCCGTAAGAATCGATGCCTTCAGGAAATTGGTTGCGCGTAGCTTTTTCAATTTTAGCGG
>Ga0209395_1000726_pt1 | contig 47647 bp, 47 predicted proteins | sample GOMGulsemesocosm_3_FD_184635 | JGI IMG/M metagenome (GOLD analysis project Ga0209395, IMG submission 184635) | Methane-oxidizing microbial communities from mesocosms in the Gulf of Mexico - GOM9D Gulf of Mexico (SPAdes) (version 2) | ecosystem: Environmental > Aquatic > Marine > Cold seeps... | reverse complement strand
CTGAGCGTTAAGCGATGATACGTTTGTTTGAACTGTAAGAGCCATAATATAGCCTCCACTTTAATGGCTTTTGCATCAAAGTGATGACAACAAGCCGGTATAATTATTAAGATTACTGCTTAGCTATTAATACAAATGCAACCGGTGTGCCAACTTATTATATTTTGTTATATTTTTTGTTTTTTTTAGGTGAAAGCCTTTGATAACGCAGTTCTATTAATGATGATCCCTGGCATCATATTGATTATTTTTAATACATAGTCAAAGAGTTGGCTAGATTTCGATAGGATTGGAATGGGTGCGGCAATATTTATAGCTTTTAATCGGTGAGTGATTGAATTTTGACAAAGATTGCCGTTATGGCGATAAGTGGCAATCAATTGCCACTTATCTAAATTGAGTTAACTTATAGATAGTTAAGTAAGCTCATGCCCTGGACTTGTGAGAAAGCACTTTGTGACGCCTGCAACGACAATTTCTGTATCTCAAAGGTTGAAATCGCGGAAACCATGTCGAGATCCTCTAGTGCAGAGCGAGATGTCTCGATTGTTAGGTGGTAATCAAGGTGACGCTCGCTCTGACTTTCAGTAAGTTGTAAACGGGATCCTATTTCAGCACGTACATTACCTAAACGCTTTTGTACCTCATCGATATCACCGATAATATGACCTATATCGAGCTGGCGCTGCGCTTCATCAACGCCGGTGCCATTGCCAGAATTTAACCAATCAATCGCGTCTCGTATCACACTAAATGAATCGACTTCATCTTGGGGAGTCAGTGAGATTGAATCACCATCTTGTGCGGGACGTTTCAATGTCGTTTCAATACCATTAAAGCTAATCGTATCGCCAGAGACATAAACAGCTTGAGTCGCTGGCAATGTCGGATACACTTGAGCGCCTAACGAATCAGACACGGTTACACCCATATCTCCGCTTGGCATTGTCGCAAAATCAATGGTGTAATCATCCGGGTTACCTACTGGTACATATACCGAACGATCTTTAATATCGGCGTTAGTCACCACTGCACGTTCAACTTCTTCATAGGCAGCATTAAGATTGTAGGTCGGCGTAAAATCACCGACACTATTATCAACCGTCATGAAGAGCTTTTCACCTGAATCACTCGTCGCCACTTGAACACCAGGGCCAACGTTAGTCATTCGCTGACCGCGGTCACCTAAGTACAAGACGCTGCCGTCCGACTGCTCTTCGAACGGTGCACTGTCGGTTTGAAAACCGCCAAAAATATAACTACCCGACTCGTCACGCGTATTGGCCAGCGACAATAATTCATCGAAGCGTGCTTCGAGCTCATCTGCTAACGCTTTTCGTGATGCATCATCATTGGCGACACTGTTACCTTGTAATACCAACTCTTTAACGCGAAACATTACATCTTCAGCTGATTGTAAGGTGGTTTCTTCAACCGTAATTCTTGAGTCAGCAAACGTAATGTTGGTTTGATATTGATTAGTCAGTGCCTGCTCTTGGCGGATATTAAAGATAGAGGTTGCCGCGACAACGTCATCACCAGCGGTGAGTACGCGTTTCCCTTCCGAGATATTGAGTACCGACTGATTAACGTCACTTTGACGATTCAGAATATTGGTTGTGTTGGTGCTATAAAATTGACCGGTAGAAATACGCATATGTTACACCTATCTCGCTGCTTGTAATATCGTTTGGAAAATCTCGTTGGCAACCGTGATCACTTTAGCACTTGCCGAGTATGCCTGCTGATAGCGCAATAAATTTGCGGCCTCTTCATCTAGATTGACACCAGAGGTACTTGAAACTCTTGCTTGCGCTTGGTCATACAGTGTTTGTGTCGCGCCAGATTCAACCCGCGCTGCAGCCATCGCAGAGCCAACATTGGTCACTGACTCTTCATAAATGTCTGAAATTGTTGCCCGGCCGGCGTTAGCGAGTTTAGTATCGTTAATATCTGCCATCGCTATCACGTTACTGTTGTTCCCTTCGCCAAAGGCGTAATCAACATGATAAACCTCTGGTGCATTACTTGTTTGGCCTGATGCATTGCCGGTGAGTGAGAAACTTAAACCAGCGCTACTAAAGCTCAACGGACTGGTGGTATAAGTTGCCGACGTGCCCAATGCAGTGCCTGCACTATCAAACAGAGGCTGCGCTGTGCCGCTACTGTCGAGCACTTGATAATTGTAAGTGCCCACGGGGGATTCATAGACTTCAACGGTGACACCATTACCGCTGGTTGGAAATGCACTATCACCAATGTTGTCGACACTAGTAACCGTCAATGTCGCACTGTTGATATTATCATCGGACGCATACACTTCAACAATTGACGATGTCGCGATTTGCTCCGGTGATGTCAGCTCGACATCTAGATGAGTCGCGCCTAATCGCGTCGGTTGGATCACATAGTCATCTCCCTCGGCAGGTGCACCACCAAGTTCACGAAACATAAAGCCGTCGCTAGTGGTATAAGTACGGCTACCCACCAGTGCGAGAGGATCATCGGCCACTAACGTCTGTGTTTCTCCGGTCGAATCGTTGGTTAATACATAATTACCGGACAAATATGTCATTGAGTAATCATCACTCGTAAGCAAGTTCGTATCGGTGATCTGAATTTCACCCGAGGTTGTGCCAGCATTCGTACTCTTGGCGATGAACCGCTGGGTCATAACTTGACTATCATTGATGTCTTTAAATAAATTCTGGCCAGCCATTTCATTGAGATCAAACCCTTGTGATTGGACCTGATTAAACGCATCGGCCACGGTGATTGCCGTTTGCCCCACTTTATTCATGGTTTCGCTTAAGATACCATCTCGATATTCAACCAGAGCGCCAAGGCTACCGCCCAAACTGCTTGGTAATAACGTTTGTTGAATACCATTAGATGATTCTATTGCCATTTGTAATGCTTCCGGCTCCGGGTCTCCGGTGACTGCATGCACACTAAAATACGTTGTTCCAGTCACCAATGTTTGGCCGCTGCCGATATAAACATTGAGCGCATTATCGTTAGTTTCCACGGTTGAAACCGTGGTATAGGTCGACAATTCTTTAATCAAGCCATCGCGCTGATCGAGTAAATCACTAGGGGTAGCATCATTGGCCGACGCCTTAACGATATCGCGATTGAGTGCCGCCAATTGCTCAGAGATTTTACTGATCATCTTCGCGCTGGCGTCGAGCTCTTCATTAACGGCAGTGTATTCCGCGTTTAATGAGCGCTGCATCGATTCCATATTTTGTGACAACGTATTGGCTTTAGACAGCATCACTTCACGTAGACCAATATCACCAGGAATATCAATCAACGAGTTAACCGCAGCGAATAGTTCATTAAGAGAATCGGTGATACCGGTGCCGGTTAGCGACATGGTTTCATCGAGACGTTGTAGCTTATTTACTGTGGTTGAAGCCCCACTGTTGAGCGTTTGATTGAATACTAACTCATTGTAGCGAAACTCATCATAAACTCGCTCAATCTGCAGTACTTTACTACCCGTTCCCAAAAAGTCTTGACCAGATGTTATCGGGGTTTGTGTCTCTTGCAGAACACGTTGACGTGAGTAGCCATCGGTATTGACATTAGCAATGTTATGACCAGTCGTACTAAGTTGCTGCTGAGAAGTATATAAACCGCTCACACCTAGTTGTAATAAATCAACAGCCATAACCTAACCCCTTGCCCCGTGACAACTTCTATAACTTAATTAATCAATTAATTGATTGACTCGATTTAGGACTGCCATCACTTTATCCGCATAATTCGGATCAGTGGCATATCCCGCTTGTTGAATACCATGCAAAAAGCTTGCCGGATTAGATATATTCTCTAAAGCCTGCTGGTAACGGGGTGATTTGCCAATAAATTGAGTGAAGTCATCAAAACTTTCGCTAAAACTATCATAGGCTCTAAAGCTCGCTTGCTCTTTAACCGCCACTCCGTCTCGGTATTCAAGTGTGCCAACGTTTACCTGCTCACCATCCCAACGCTTATCCGCTTTAATATTAAAAAGATTAAAGCTTGATTGTTGTGACTGGTTATTGACAATTTTTTGACCCCAACCCGTCTCTAGTGCTGCCTGGGCAATTAGCATCGATGGCGTAGCGCCTAAATCTTCCGCCGCTTTAGTGGCAAGCGGCAATAACTGCTCAACAAAATCCCGTGGTGAGGTAAAAAATGGCTGTTCAAAGGTTTGTTGTTCCTGGCGTAAACTTGCTGGCGTTGATTCGTTGCTATCCGTTGCCGCGTCAGAAGAATTAACCTCTGGGGTAAAACGATTGCTAACACGTAATGCAGAACTTGGCATCACACCACTGGTTTGTGGGCTGAGTTGTTGAACAATTAATTGCGCGAGGCCAAGGCTGCCGTTGTCACTTAGCTCAACTGCCATCTGATCGTCGTGCATGTTGCGGTACGTTTCACTGCTTTGACTGTTAAACGGTGATTCCGACTCAAATGCTTTATTCGCGTCACGCATACTCTTAAGCAGCATCTTCATGAAGATACCTTCAAATTGCTTAGCTACTTTCTCTAATGCTTTGGTTTCGTCCGCTTGCGCTTCTTTACGTAGATTATCTAACGAACTAATATCTTGATAATTAGACGCCGTCGATACCGTTTCGCGAGGGGTATATGCCATGCCTTGATTGCGTAGAAAGTCCATTGTGCCTCCTAAATAACAATAAGTTCGCCGTGGAGCGAACCGGCTTGTTTTAATGCTTCAAGTATCGCCATCAAGTCTGATGGTGACGCGCCAACCTGATTCACCGCCTGTACAAGCTCATCGAGCGTTGTCCCTGGTGTGAACTTAAACATCCGGCTGTCTTCTTGATCAACGTCAATCAATGTATTGTCGGTAACTACCGTTTCGCCATTTGCCAATGCGCCAGGTTGTGACACCGCAATCGCTTCGGCGATAGTTACCGTTAGCGAACCATGAGTAATAGCGGCCGGGTGCAATCTAACTTGCTGCCCGATAACGATGGTACCAGTACGGGAATTAACAATAATTTTGGCCGATGCGGTCGCAGGCTTCACGTCTAAGTTTTCTAGCACTGATAAATAGGCGATTCGCTGTGAAATGTCGCGAGGTGCACTCACCTGAATCGATGTTGCATCTAATGGCTTAGCGACACCGTCACCTAAGGTCGAGTTAATCACGCGGGAGAATTCTTGTGCGGTTGAAAAGTCAGAATTATGAAGATTAAACGTAATGTGATCCCCTTGGCCAAACGAGTTAGGAACTTCACGTTCAACCGTTGCGCCATTAGGTATACGGCCAACAGTTGGGGTGTTTTGAATAACCTTAGAGCCATCAGCGCCGTCGGCACTAAAACCCGAGACCATCAAATTACCTTGAGCAACCGCATATACCTTGCCATCAAGTCCTTTTAGAAAGGTACGCAGTAGCGTACCACCGCGTAAGCTCTTAGCACTGCCCACAGAGCTCACCGTAATATCGATGGTCTGGCCGGGCTTAGCAAATGCTTGCAGGTCGGCGTGAATGGCAACCGCAGCAACATTTTTTATTTTCGGCTTACTACCAGCGGGCATCGATATGCCAAAATTACGTAACATGGTAAGAAAGCTTTGGTCAGTAAAAGGGCTCTGCTCACCAACACCTGGCAAACCGACCACTAAACCGTAACCGACGAGTTGATTACTACGAACTCCTTTAACCGAAGCTAAATCTTTGATTCTTTGCGCATTTACCTGAATGGAAAAAACCAGGAGTGAGCAAACCACTAGCATATATCTGTTAAATTTTTTCATAATATTACCCGACGAATAATTGACGTTTTAGAACGGCCACAAACTACCATTAAAGAATCGTGCCAACCATCCCATTTTCTGAGAATCAGCGAAACTTCCTGTGCCAGAATATTGAATTCTTGCATTTGCGACGCGAATAGATTCAATCTGATTATCGGCGCTAATATCTTGTGGTCGGATAATACCGTTAAGCCGAATAAACTCATCACCGTTGTTTAGGGTGATCCATTTCTCGCCACGAACGATTAAATTACCGTTCTCTAACACCTGGATTACACTCACCGACACTGAGCCGGTAAGACTGTTTGATTGATCGGCGGTACCGCTACCCTTAAATTCACTCGCTTGCGTTAACCCCAGGGATATCTCATTACCGCCGATGGTAACGTTTTGCCCCAACGCAGCAATCGGCGACAATTCAAACGAATTATCTTTCTTGGTATTATTATTCGCTTTCTTGTTAGCCGAGGTACTTTCACTTAGGATCACCTCAATGATGTCACCCACTCGGCGCGCCTTAACATCTGCGTATAAACTTTCGAGATTGTTCGCGTTAAACAATGAGCCAGTTTTTACAATATTGACTGGCGGCGGCGCTGGATAAACGGGAGCGTAATAGGGATCATCAGCAATTGGTTTATCACTGATGGTGCTCATGCAACCACTCAATAATGTGCTAACAATCATGGTCATAAATATATTTTTCATATTGCTTACTCCCCTAATCTACGCTTAAAGCTGTTGTGTCACGAAGCTCATCATCTGATCGACGGCTGAAATCACTTTAGAGTTCATCTCATATACACGCTGAGACTCAATGAGATTAACCAGCTCTTCGGTAACGTTAACATTCGATGTTTCTAAAGCGCCTTGGCGCAAAGACCCTAATCCATCAAGGCCAGGGTTGCCCTGAATAGGCGTACCGCTGACTCCGGTCTCGGTGTACATGTTTTGTCCCATAGGTTCTAGGCCTTGTGGGTTAATAAAATTAGAAATGGTGATTTGACCAACTACAGTATTCTCAGCTTGTCCTGTTTGACGTACCGACACTTCACCTTCTGAGGACAGCGTAATACTCTGGGCATCATCAGGAATAGTGATTGCAGGTTGTAATAAATACCCACTACCTGGCGTTACTATTTGGCCTTCTTCATTAAGCATAAACTGACCGTTACGGGTATAAGCAATATTGCCATCTGGCATCAATATCTCGAAAAAGCCAGAGCCTTCAATCATAAAATCGAGGGAATTCTCAGTGGTCAACATACTACCCTGAGAGAATTCTTTTTGCGTCGCCACGACTTTAGTACCGGCGCCTAGCATAAGACCCGCTGGTAACTCAGTACTCTGTGACGATTTCCCACCTGGCTGATTAATGTTTTGATAGAGTAAATCTTCAAAAACGGCGCGAGATTTCTTAAAGCCAACAGTACTAGCATTCGCTAGATTATTTGAAATAGTCGCAATGTCGGTTTGTTGTGCGTCTAAGCCTGACTTGCTGATCCATAAAGCTGCATGCATGAGTATTCTCCTAAATTAACTTAAACGCAGTAAGCGGTCTTGGGATGTATCGACCTCTTCAGCGGTTTTCATCATCTTGACCTGCATGTCAAATTGACGCTGCAAGGTAATTAAATCGACCATTTCGCTCACCGAGTTGACATTACTGCCTTCGAGCATGCCACTAGCGATCGTGACGCTGGCGTCTTGCTCAAATTCTCCGCCATCTTTTAATCGAAACAAGCCATCGTTACCTTTAACTAAATCTCGAGGATCTGGATTGACGAGTTGTAAGCGCCCTGCTTCTTCAACTACGGTCGCTGGCGCGCCTTGCGGATGAACGGTAATCGTACCGTCATTGCCGATTTTTAACTTATCGATTGGGATAGGTAGCGCTATTGGGCCGCCATCTCCCAAGACATACCGACCTGAACCATTACGTAACATTCCTTCTGCATCAATCTGCAAAGAACCGGCACGGGACAACGCAGGTTGACCATCTTCAGCCTCGACCACCAACCAACCCTCACCTTGTATCGCTACATCGAGATCGCGAGAGGTTGAAATTAATGGGCCAGATGCAAAATCCTGACTGGGGCGCTCTGTCAAAGAAAAGACGCGGCTTGGCATGCCCTCACCAAATGCTTGCATTGACCTAGCTTGCTCAATATCAGCTTTAAAGCCTGTTGTCTTAGCATTGGCTAAGTTGTTTGCTCTGATAGCTGTCGCATTAAGGTTTTCTTTTGCGCCGCTCATGGATATGTAAAGTAGCTTATCCATTATTTACCCCGTCAAAAAATTAGCGAATGACATTAAATCGTCGTGTTAATTACAATAAAGCAAGGTATGTGCCAGAAATGTTTTTATCGGGGAGGAGTGATAATAATTTTTGAACATAAAAAAGGCGGTCAATGAATGACCGCCTTAGGTAGTATTAGATTATCTATCTGATTTGTAGAATAGTTTGTGACAATGTTTGATTCACTTCTAACGCACGAGAGTTCGCCTGGAAGTTACGCTGTGCTGTGATTAGATCTACTAGCTCAGTCGTCAAATCAACGTTAGCTTGTTCAAGTGCGGCAGAGTTTATCGTCCCGAATGTACCGGTATCACCTTCACCCGGCAACGGTTCGCCAGAGTCTAAACTTTGTTTCCAAGATGTGTTACCGATTTGGGTTAACCCTTGCTCATTGGCAAAACGTGCCATCGCAACACGTCCTAGCGGCTCTGAACTACCGTTACTGTATGTCGCTTTAACTAGCCCATCAGGACCAATTTCAACACCAGTCAAACGTCCGACGGTTAAACCATCTTGCTCTAACGAAGTCACTTCAAATCCTGAAGAGTACTGCGTTGGGTTTTCAAAGCGTAACGTCACGACTTGAGCTTGGTCAGCGCCAGCACCGATCGCATCAGCGCCACCGGTTACAGAGCCTAACGGCTGGTAGGTAACATCAATTGGCGACGGTGTCACATAGGTACCACTTGAGTCAAAATTAATATAAGTACCAACTTGACCAGCTGTAGTAGGTGCTACTAGCGTCGCAGCATCGGTGGGAGCCACTGCATTAAGCCCTGTACCGTCCATTGCTGTAAATGAAACCCAGCGATTTGGGTTCGTAGCTGGCGCGGTATCGTCTTTAACAAAATAGGTCGTTTGAACATGCGACTGGCCTAGCGAGTCATACGTAGTGACCGACGTTGAATGGTTATATGTGGAGGTATCATTAAGGTCGAAATCAGCGACAGTTAAAGGTGTCGCTGTTGCCGGTAGATTCATTGACATGGCTACCTGACTCGTCATCTGCGGTATACCAGCCGTTTCTGGAATTTGTAAGCCACTGGTCGTCGTCAAGTTAATGGCGGCAGACGAACCATCCGTATTAACGGGATACGTTTGCAGATAATTGCCGTTAGAATCAACAATGAAGTTTTCATTGTTTAATTTAAAGGCACCGGCACGAGTGAACGTCAGATCGCTTGATTCTAAACTACCTGAGGTGACGAAAAAACCTGGGCCTGTGATTGCTAAATCCAAGGCATTATTGGTAAACGCTAAGCTACCTTGGTGAAATTGCTGCGCTACTTGAGCGGTAGTCACACCATCACCAGATTTTGTTTTCGAATTGGTAAATAATGATGAAGCGTACACATCAGCGAACTCGGCACGAGATTCTTTAAATCCGATAGTGTTGACGTTAGCAATATTATTGGCGGTAACATTGAGATCTTTGGTTGCTGCCGCAATCCCACTTAAAGCGATATTAAAAGACATAGTAAATTCCTCTCTTGATTAACCTTCGGATACCGCTAACACTTCAGTTAGCGAAATATTACCGAGACCTCTTAAATTTAAAATAACCCCATTAGACGTATTAAGACTAACGCTGGCCACGTGACCGTAAGTTGATACGGCGAGCGCTTGCTCTTCACCGTCGACCTTACTCAATGCTTCAATACTGTAATTTCCTTCTTCAACAGGGTCGCCGTTTGAATCGTTGCCATCCCAGCTAAATTCATTATTACCCGCTGGCAGGTTAGCCATATTGATGGTTCTTACTAATTCACCCGCTTCATTCTGAATATTGACCGTGACGCTGGTTGCCGATTCAGGCAGACTGATCACGCCATCAATACCCTCACCTTCTAAATAGCCAACACTGGCAGGGATTAGCACTTTCTGGCCAACAAGCGTCGAGGCTTGCAACGCCTGTGATGATGTCATCACGGAATTGAGGTCCTCAAATTGAGCGGTCATTTGTGAAATACCTTCAACGGTACTAAACGACGCCATTTGGGAGACCATGGTATTATTATCAACCGGGTCTGACGGATCTTGCATCGCTAACTGCTGCGTTAACAAATGTAGAAAGTCTTCCTGATCGAGTGTCTGATTTGTACCGTCATCAATTGGAACGGTCTCTTCAGTCAGTCGAAGTGAATCAAGATAGGTAGTACCAGTGCTAACTGTAGTCATGGCTTAATCCCCCTATTTACCTAATTGAAGTGTTTTCATTAACATCTGTTTGGCCGCATCAGCAACCTGAACATTTGTTTGATATGAACGAGATGCTGACATCATGTTTGCCATCTCCTCCATCACATTAACGTTTGGCTTATAGATAAAGCCATCTTCATCCGCCAATGGATGATTTGGATTGTATTCTTGACGAAGTGGATCCTGGTCTTCAACGATACCTAATACTTGTACTGGTATTGATTCACTTTGTCCGGCGGCAGCTTTTTGCATCTCAGCGGCAAAAACTGGGTGGCGGCCGCGATATGTTTCTTCGGCACTGCTGCTAATGCTATTGGCATTAGCAATATTTGACGCCGTAACGTTCAAACGTAGTGACTGTGCGCTCATACCTGAACCAGCGACATCGAAAATATTATATAAGCTCATGATTAAGCTCCTTTAATAGCTAAGTTTAGCCCTTGAAACTTACCGCCAAGAAACTGTAAGCTTGATTGATACTCTAATGCGTTTTTCATATACAAGTTTCGTTCCACTTGTACGTCGACGGTGTTGCCATCGCCTGTATCAGGCTGATTAGGCACTCGATAACCGAGACCATTGTCCATGGATGACGTGATTTCAAAATGTTTTTCATGTGTACGAGCCATGCTTGAGCTCTGACTAGACTTGGCGTTACTCAAGGCACTGGCAAAATCTAAATCTTGCGCTTTATAGTGCGGTGTATCAGCGTTTACAATATTACTTGCAATAATTTCGGCGCGTTTAGAACGAATACCGACAGTATGCTGTGAAATACCAAGTGCTTTATCAAATGAAATAGCCATAATTTTGTCTCTCAACCGATTTGAGTTTAATAAAGCAATCCGTATGCCAAAATTACAATTTAAGAAATTTTATTGCTGAGAGTGGGTCGAAAGGGCGGAAAAAATATTGAGGAAGTAGATATTAGTCAATCAAGGCGTTATAACGTCTTCAATATAGACTAATAGTTAGTTATTTTTTTGCTTGGTAAACAATACCAGCAGAGCAGCGATTCATCTCAAATTCATCGGTCAAACCATTGATGGATTCTGATGCGCCAAGCATTAAGTAGCCTTTACTATTGACTGTTTTGGCGAAGTTGGCAAATATTTTCCGCTTTATCTCTGGTGAGAAATAAATGAGCACATTGCGGCAAAAAATAACGTCATAGCGCCCAATGGTGGCAAAATTATCCAACAGGTTCAATGGTCTAAATTTAACATGCTGCTTAACGTTTGCTTTTACCTTGAAGCATTCGGCGGAACCAGGTTCAAAAAATTTACGTTGACGCTCAGGAGATAAACCTCTAGAAAGCGCTAACTTGTCGTACTCACCTTTTTGGCAATGCACCAACATGCTTGGAGATATATCAGTACCTAAAATTTCAAACCCTCGCTTAAGGCTTCCCGGATTTTTTTCTTTAAATTCCAGACAGGTCATCGCGATCGAATATGGTTCCTGCCCCGACGAACTCGCGGCAGACCATATTTTAAGCGGTCGATTAAGGGTTGAAAACTCTTTAAGCAGTCGTTGCGATAAAATTTCAAAAGGATAGCGGTCACGAAACCATAGTGTTTCATTGGTCGTCATAGCGTCAATAACGACGGCTCTTAGTGCTTTTTCTCGTAGTTCCATCGCACGTTTAACTAACGCAGACAGAGAATCACAATCATATTCACTAATTAACGGCGATAGTCGACTACGCACCAGATATTGTTTGGAATTACCCAGTACAATTCCGCAATTTTTCTCTAAAAAATTGCAGAATCCAATATACTCTATCTCTGATAAATCTTTAGCCTTCACTACTTAGAACCCTCGCGTCATCAGAATGCAACAAATTAATATTGCGTTCTACCGCAGCAGCAAGATCATCCGGATTAAATTTAGCGATAAAATCATCTGCACCAACATTATCCACCATCGCCTGATTGAACACACCACTTAATGATGTATGCAAAATAACTCGCAAGTCTTTGAGTTTTTCATTACTACGAATTTCAGAGGTCAATGTATAGCCATCCATTTCTGGCATTTCGATATCAGAAATAAGCAGCCCAAGTTTTTCAGTAACACTACGCTCGCATGTTTCGGCAAGTTTAAGCAACATATCGAGCGTTTCTCTGCCATTCTTTCCTTCCATTATTTCTAAACCTAATGGCACTAACGCACGTTTTACCTGATTCAACGCCACCATCGAATCATCGGCAATCATAATAATCTTGTCACTATCAGCGACAACACTTTTGGCGTCTTGTAATACTTCGTCAGTCATCACCTCATTAGTTGGCGCGACTTCCATCAGAATTTTTTCAACATCGAGAATGCCGACGATATCGTTATCGACTTCAGTCACCGCAGTCAGATAATTCTTATCGCCCGCACCTTCAGGAGGGGGCATGATCTGTTCCCAATTTAAGTTAATAATCCGTTCTACTGAATCAACCAAAAAGCCCTGAATCGAACGGTTATATTCGGTAATAATAATAAATCGATCGGCAAGATTTTCGATTCGATTACCACCCGTTGCAAGGCTTAAATCAATAACAGAGATAGTTTCGCCACGAATGTGAGCAATACCTCGAACTTCCCTCGCTAAATTAGGTAGCGACGTCAAGCGAGGACACTGCAGTACTTCTTTAACTTTAAACACATTAATGCCATAACGTTGCCTACCGTTAAGCTTGAAAAGTAACAGTTCTAGTCGATTTTGACCAACAAGCTGAGTTCGTTGGTTTACTGAATCTAAAACACTGGCCATAATAACTCCATATCAATAGACAGATAGAGAAAATAGATATTTTATGATAAATTCTTCCTTGAACCAGAAAATCCTTGATTGTTGATTTTTTGGGTACAGAAAATAAATATTACATTAACTCAATACAAATACCACTCATGATCACAGAGTAAAACAAAATGATAACAGCAAAACTAATACGTATCGTCGCCTACTCGGCTCTGTTGTATGTTTTACTCGCACCAACATATTCATCTGCAACCACACAAAATATAGTGAAAAACAAAATTCACGAATATATTAAAACACAAATCGAGCCCAAGCCTAATAAAAAAATTAAAATAATTGTAAACTCGATTGATAAACGCAAAAATATTGACCAGTGCGTCACACCGTTACAGATAAGTTTAGCGGGAAAAAAAGCGTTACGTCGTAATAATACCGTTAGTGTAATTTGCCAAGACCAATGGAAGCTTTATGTCTCAGTCAGAGTTAAAACATATATGTCTATTGTTACTGCGACCAATAACCTCTCCCCTGGCACAAGGCTCAGCAGTGATAATCTAGAGATGTCATTTTTTGATACCTCTACATTACGAGGGGAAACAAGTTTAAGTATTGCGGCTGTTATAGGCTCGCGTGTTAAACGCCACATCCAACAAGGGCGTCCGTTGCTCAGTAATCTCATTTGCTTAGTCTGTAAGGGAGACCCCGTTGCACTACATGTCCGAAATGGCCAGCTTAATATCAAAGCGACAGGCACTGCCTTAAGCGACGGCACTATGGGGCAAATAATTGCCGCTAAGAACAACAGTTCGGGTCGTCGCGTAGAAGGGCGAGTAGTCGCTGTTGGCCAAATTGAAATAAATTAGATAAAATACTAAAGTAATGAGCACCCCCGCCGATATCTTGGGGGAGAATATTTTTTTGCAGAGGCTAATCATGGCAATAGAACTAAATAAACCGGCTGGCGCACACAGCCAACAACTTGACAGTTTAAAAAGCAAAACGCAGTCAGATACTCAGAGTGTTAAGCAACAGAGCGTGCAACAAAATGCTCAAACTCAAGCACAAAGCCAATCTCAAACTAAAGACTCTGTGTCGCTTACTCAGCAGGCACAACAATTGCATACGATTAGAGACAAGTTAAACAATACTTCCTCAATCAATCAAGAAAAAGTAGATAGCATTAAAAAAGCTATCGCGGCAGGCGATTACAAAGTTGATCCAGACAAGCTTGCAGCTAACTTGGCTAAATTTGAGGGAGAACTAGAGAAGATATTTTAGATGAATACTGACACACTAGCAGAGTTTCTAAACAACCAATTAAGTTACGTTGAACAATTGGATAATATTCTCGATGTTGAGAAACAAGCGTTAGTGGACAGAGATCATGAAACCATTGAAGCAATCGCCCAGCAAAAAAAATCACTATTCCTCAAACTTAGCGAAGTCGACAAAGCCATTGGTCAACTTCTCGATCAGCAAGCTCTTCCTGACACATTCCACCCCTTGAAACAGAAGATCATCGACAAAATACTAACGTGTCAGCAAAAAAACCAACAAAATGGTCGTGCTATTGAACTGAGTATTAATAGTATCAATAGACTCCAACGCTCCATTCTTAAAAAGCGCGCAGGACATAGCATGACTTATAATGCCAAGGGAAAAACGGGGGGTTCTACCTCTTCAAAAGGCTATGTTTCAGCCTAATCCAGCAATCCAAAATTAAAGTGGCGTACAACTTGCTTGGTAGTTACTAACCAGGTCGCCGCGTCAATAATTCAACACGGCTTCCCATTCGCTAATTATAACGCAGGGCTAGTTATGAAATACCTTATCAGTTCAATTTTAATGCTTATCTTACTTTCTGCCTGCAGTTCCAGTACCCACATTAAATATCGCTCCCAAACACCGCAAGTATTTAGTGTGTTACATGCTGTTGGTTATGCGCCAATATCAACACAAAGAGGCAGTAACAATACCGAAAAAATGTTAAACGCGATGCGTGCCTCTAAGCTTCAAGCGTATCGAGAACTGACCGAACAAGTCCATGGTTTTTCATTACAAGGAAATTCGCGCTTTAGTGAATTAGTGCTACAAGACTCTAATCTTAACGCGTCAGTGCAAGGCCTGATTCGCGGTGCAACAGTCACCAAGAGTTTTCCGCTGAGTGACGATATTTACTCGACTGAATTAGAGCTTGATTTTGAAACGGTTTACCAACTTTACACTAACTCCTCGATCGCACGAAAAATCGAAAATTAAGAGAATTGCGCTATGTTAAGACTCACCATAATAGTTACTTTTATACTAGCATTATCACCTAGCGTAACGCATGCACAATGGTTTGAAGCTACTGGAAAATCACAGCTACTCAACGATGAACTCGACATTGCACGCAATCTCGCCGTGCAGGACGCCCTTAAACAGGCACTACTATTCTCTGGTGCCCATGTCAAAAGCATCGCCCAAATAAGTGATGGTTTACTAACGTCAGATCATTTTGAAGTACGTTCGCACGGTAGCGTAAGAGATTTACAGCTACTCTCTGAAACACATCACAATGATCAAGTATTAGTCACTATACGAGCCGATATTGTCGCTCAAGATAGTCAATGTTCTGCCGGAGATACTATCAGTAAGATAGCATTGACCAAATTCCCGATCCGTCATCGACAACAGGCAGCAACAGGTGGCATTTATAATCTCGGCCAACAAACCGCTAATCAACTATTTAAGATACTCGCAAGCCATCGTGGCAGCTTTAAAGCCACAAAACTGTTAAACATAGAACAAAGCCTCACCAGCCAAAAATCGTCTCCAGGACAAGTTATTACGGCCATCCAAACACTCGCTCAACACGCCGATGCCCAATACTTATTAACTGGAGAATTAATCGATATATCAATGCATCAACCAACATCAAAATGGTATGGCCTAGCGTCTCATGATCCCAAACGTCAATTTGAGCTGGCGATGACATTATTTGATGGCAATAATTCTGAGATAGTCTGGAGTGAAACGTATACCACACAAGGTAGCTGGATTGAGGAAAGCACCCGGACAGTTGATGTCAAATCCAGTGGATTTTGGAATTCGCCTTATGGTAATGCCATCAGTAACCAGCTCCAACGAATAGCCAGTGATTTAAATCAAGAGCTCTATTGTAACGAACTAAAAGGCAGTATCGTTAATATCGACAACCAACAATTAACCATCAATTTAGGCAGTAACCATGGGGTTAAAGTCGGCGACAAATTTAGTGTTTACCATAATAAACAGTTTATCGATAACAACGGTATCTCCCGCCAAACACTGGTTATCAACAGCTCAACGTTAATTGCCCAACAGGTTAATCGCAACCATGCCGTGGTGAATGTTGGGAAGAATATGTCTTATGGCGACATTAATATTGATGACGTGGTGAAGAAACAATAACCTAGAAAAATTTTTCTTGCATCGTCTGCTATTTTGGTTAACTATGTCGGCGGATATTGTCTCCATAGTTTAACAGGATAAAACTGCGGCCTCCTAAGCCGCTGCTCCAGGTTCGAGTCCTGGTGGGGACACCAAACTCAAATATTCCAAACGCTAAAATAAAACCCATAGAGCTTAAGCGCCGCACAAAAACCAGCGGCCTACTCCTCTATTTAGCCGCTGCTCCAGGTTCGAGTCCTGGTGGGGACACCAAATCCAAATATTCCAAACGCTAAAATAAAACCCATAGAGCTTAAGAGCCGCACAAACACCAGCAGCCTACTCCTCTATTAAGCCGTTGCTCCAGGGTTCGAGTCCTGGTGGGGACACAAGCCGATTCAACCCACATTCTCAGCAAAGGCTAATCCCACCGACACTCAGTTATTTCAACGCGTGCTAGCTATAAAACGCAGGATACTGTGGCAATGCTTGATGATTGTTTTTGCTATCGAGTAGAAAATAGCTATGAAATTTAACGATAGACTTATAATCAGTGACCTTAAAGGCTAAAAGCCCTAATGTGTAGCAACTATCAACAAACTGTTGCAAATCCCCTCTCACGTAGACTTTTAGTTGACCATTCTTAGCAAAGCCAACATTAAAATCAGCGGGTGCGATCACCAATGAAGAAAGGCCATCACTTTTCACTGAGGTCTTCTTACCAAGGGTTGTATCCGTGGTTACTTGCCACTGCAGAGCAGTTAACGATTGGCATAATTGCTCAATAGTTTGCACCGTGAAAGTGGTGTCTTGCATCGCGTTGCTGTAAGTCTTTTTTAAGCTTGAGAAATGACTTTTTAAGTTCGCGCCCGCACCATCAGTGCGCGCTTGTTGTTGCCACGACTTTAATAACGGCACCACACAGATATCGAAGCGCTTACTATTGAGGGCTTTACCAATCCACACACTAAAAAAGTGGCTCTCACTCAGACCATTCTTGGGTACTTTGCCAATGGCCTGTGATTGTTCTAAGTCGCTAAGTCCTTCGCTAACTAAGCTTAATAAATGTTGTTTAAACATGGAATTCCTGTACTAAGTGCGACAGCGTATTGCCGCCGCATATTATTTATTTATCTGATTCTGTCAATTGACCAATTTTATATTCTTTGGGTGGTTGTTGTCCCATCAAATGCTCGACAAAATAATCCCAACGTTTGCGCATCATGTAGGGTTCGCGTGCAAAACCATGGCGACGATTCGGAAGCATTAATAAGTCAAAATCTTTGTTGGCCGCAATTAGTGCGTTTACCACTATCAAGGTATTAAACGGTGGTACATTGTCATCCAGTGTGCCGTGAGCTAATAGCAACTTGCCTTTGAGTCCGTCGACCACCAGCTGATTGGCTTGGTTATCATAGTTCGTGCTGCCATCCTTATTAACCTTCAACAATCCTTGCCATTTTTCGCCCCAAGGATCGGCATAATTTCGATTGTCATGATTACCAGCGCCACTGACCGCGACCTTATAAAAATCTGGGTATTTCAAAATAGCATTGGTCGAGGCGAAACCACCACCAGAATGCCCCCATATACCGACTCGGTTAAGGTCAAGCCAAGGGTACTTCGCCGCTAATTGCTTAATGCCTGACATTTGATCCGGCACGCCGCTATCGCCCATGTTGCCATAGTAAAATTCATGAAACTTCTTCGAGCGCATTGGCGTGCCTAAAGCGTCAAGTTCGATAACGATGAATCCGAGTTCTGCCATTGCCTGATTATCACCACGCGATGCCCGAAACGAACGGCCGCGAATACTGCCTGACTGCGGCCCTGGATACAAGTAATTAATAATTGGGTATTGCTTACTAGGATCAAAATTTGAAGGTTTATACATTAAGCCATGAATGTCGAACTCACCAAACCGGTCTTTAACAATAAACGGCTCAGGCGCGCGCCAATCCGTTGCCACTAGTGCGCTAATATCAGAGTGTTGCAACGGGAATAACATTACGCCATCCACGCTACGGATCTGAGATTTCTCGGCAACAACCGGGGTAGAATATATATCAAGAAAATGACTCTTCTCTGGATTTAAGATCACCTTGTGATCAGCGAGTTCCGGCGTTAATAAGGTTAAGCCACTGCCATCCATCTGTACTTTATAGAAGTAATTAAAATATGGGTCGCTATTCTCACGCCCACGACCAGTAAAGTAAATAGTACGATTAACCCGATCAATATGACGAACTTGCTGGACATTCCAACTGCCATTGGTAATTTGCTGTTTTAACTGACCAGAGGCCAAATCATACAGATATAAATGGCCCCAATCACTGCGTTGTGAAAACCAAATGACTTCATTAGTTTGTGGTAAATAGTGCCAATTGACCTTACCTTTACCAGACTCAAAAAATGTATTGGCTTGCTCACTTAGTACGGTCGATACTTTACCTGATACAGCATTGGCCACACGTAACGTTGCCGTTGAATGATCACGGCTAACAGAGGCAAAGGCTAATGAATCACTCGCCTCATTCCATTGCACATCTAACATCTTGCCACGACTATATACATGGTCGGTAACGGTTGAGCGTTGATAGTCTACAGGGGTTTTTAGCCATACAAGCTTACCGCTAGCAACATCTATAATTAGACGCTCCATCATGAAGATATGCTTGTCACCGGGCAGCGGATACTTCCAACTGTCAAGTTTAGGGTGACCGACTTTAGTACTGACTAGGTGCATTGATTCAACATGGCGCGCATCTTGTCTAAAGGTCGCGATTTTCATCGAATCTGGCGACCATAACATCACAGGGGTTTCTGAGCGGATCCAGCCGGCATTATTGGTGGCGTATCCATAGTCCTCGATACCATCGAATGTCAGCTGTTTCTCAACATTCGACGCAACGTCGACCACCCACAAGTTATAATCTCGAATGAACGCGCGATGGTTGCCATTTGGCGAGAGAACTTGGTGTTTAGCAGGTTCGCTAACAACCGATTTTTCGCAGCTAGATGATGCGATTACACAGATATACTGCGCTTTATCGACCTTAAATGTGACTTTACTGATGCCATCGAGATAACGAACGTCGCTAATAGGCAGCGTATGTTCCTGATAAGACTCTGTGGCGGTTGATAATATTTTCGCCATTGCTAGATGATCGAAACTATCGCCCACGATTCGCTTATCAATATCAGCCAGTTTATAACGAAAGCCACCTAATACCGGCGTCCGATAAGATAGCGTATTGTTATCGATCCATGTTGACTGTTGTACTGTACCAAACACCAATTTTTTAGTCGTTGCGTGTAATTGTCGCTCGGCGCGTTCGTAATCTGCTGCGTTGATGCTGGCAGCTTGCGCATTAACGGCTTTCGCAGCGTCTGATTGTGACGTTAGAGTACAACCACTAAGTGCAATACTCGCGCTCAAAATAATTGATGTTGATAGTCGAACTAAAATTGTCATGAGGAACCTTTTATTGTTATTTTTCACGCCACGCGTGGGATTCTATTGTTCCATCCATTCCATATCATCTAATGCTTTGCGTGCTTGCACTAATGTGCAATCAGTTAAAGCAATCAGTTGATTAGTCGAGATAGCTGGATTACGTTTTACCAGGTCAAGAATTTGTTCATTGGTTAACTGAGCCCGTTGCGCTCTGAGAAGCGTTGAAAACCAGCGCCAACTATCTTGATCAGCACTATCGACCCGTTCAACTATTTCGCTTATCTGTTGACTATCAGCAATCAATATCCAGTTTCTCGATCGTCCTTTACGAGACAAATGAGCACCACTATCCCGGATAATCGCTTTTAGTAAATAGGCATCGAAGCACTTTCTAATAAAAGCGCGTAATAATAATTGTGTCTTGGCGGCCACGGCATTAATCAATCAACATTATCGAACGGATAAGTTTAGCAAATTTTCCCCACTACCCACTAGCAGATTTTTTAAGTTGATGATTGACTTGGCAATCAACGTACTCTAACTTAGTTATTAGTGCCCGGTTTTACGATCTATTCGTCCAACTAAATGGATTTGAGGAAAGAATTATGTTTAACACCAAGCTCAAGCAACAAATATTTTCAATTCAACAAACGTTAGGAGACTCACTGTCAGTCATAGACTCGATTAAACGGAGCGTTGCGCTGATAGAATTTACTCCAGACGGGAAAATAATCGAAGTAAACAATCTATTCCTAGCCATCGCGGGGTATCAGCGGGAAGAAGTCATTGGCCAACATCACCGTGTCATGTGTGACAGTGAATACAGTAGCAGTCAGGGTTACGCAGACTTTTGGCAGCGTTTAAGAAGTGGCGAATCGAATACTGGAACCTTTGAACGGCGAAATAAACAAGGGGAAGTACTCTGGTTAGAAGCCACTTACTTTCCAATTATCCAAGACAACAACATCGTAAGGGTGATGAAAATAGCCGCCGATGTCACCCAAGATATTATCGATGCTAAGGCGCAAGACGCCATTATCGAAGCGCTTAACTGCTCGCAAGCCATTATTGAGTTTAACCCTGATGGCACTATCATTACCGCCAACAATAATTTCACCACAACCGTTGGTTACGATTTAAACCAGATAGTTGGTAAACATCATCGGATGTTTTGTGAAGATAAATTTTATAAGGAAAACCCTGATTTTTGGCATAACCTTCAACAGGGCGAGTTTAAATCAGGTCAATTTTTAAGAAAAAATAGCCAAGGACAAGATGTCTGGTTAGAAGCGACCTACAATCCAATATTTGATGACAATAATCGCGTCATTAAGGTGATTAAATTTGCTAGTAATATCACTAACAATGTTATCCGCGAGACCGCAGTACGTGAGGCATCGTTGATTGCCTATAACACCTCGGTTGAAACCGTAAAAATAGCGCAAGATGCCTCTAACTTACTCAAATCCTCTGTAAAAATATCTAACGATATATCGAGTAAAGCCGCTGATACCTCAGAAAAAGTAATGCAACTTAATGCGCAATCTGAAAATATAGAATCGATTGTTTCAACGATTCAGGGGATAGCAGATCAAACCAATTTACTGGCACTAAATGCGGCGATTGAAGCGGCAAGAGCTGGCGAACAGGGACGCGGATTCGCGGTAGTAGCCGATGAAGTGCGTCAACTCGCGTCTCGCACCACGAAATCGACGGATGAAATCGCCACCGTCGTAGCCAACAATCGTGATGTAACCACCAGTGTGGAACAAGGAATGAAGCAAGTATCTGAATTGCTATCCCAAAGTAAATCTCAGATCACCGATGCCTCAGCGGTGGTGGATGATATTCAAGTGGGTGCTAACAATGTCTCCGAGACAGTAGCCAGCCTGAAAGAGACTTAACCCTATGGCGAATACGATAATTTACCATCGTATTCGCCATTGATTTATCACATATTAGTTTTATGACAAAGCACGCTCTATCGCCACCAGCACCGACTCATCCTCAATAGTAGCCGGCACCACGAACTGCTCACCATTAGCGATCTTTTTCATTGTTGCGCGTAATATTTTTCCTGATCGTGTTTTAGGCAGCTTCTCAACCACAATAATTCGCTTAAACGCGGCAACGGGGCCAATATCTTCCCGTACTTTTTTTATCAGCGCAGACTCGATGTCGTTATTACTTAATACACTGTTAGATGACAGCACCACAAAACCTAGCGGTAACTCCCCTTTTAAACTATCGTTAATGCCAATAACTGCCGCTTCGGTTACCGCGTTGTGTTCACACAACACTTCTTCTATGCGCCCTGTAGATAAGCGATGCCCCGCCACATTAATCACATCATCGATTCGATTCATCACCCATAAATAACCATCGTCATCTAAGTAGCCGGCGTCTCCCGTCAAATAATAACCTTCAACCTGGCTTAGATAGGTATCGATGAAACGCTGATCGTTTTGCCACAATGTCGTTAAGGTGCCCGGTGGCAATGGTAACTTGGCCATAATCATCCCTGACTCCCCAGCGTTGACTTGCTGGCCTTGACCATCGAGAATCTGAATGTCATATCCTGGCACCGCACGCGCTGGCGAGCCCGGTTTAATATCGCACGGCGCACTGCCGAGCAGATTGGACGCCATCGGCCAACCGGTCTCAGTTTGCCACCAATGATCAATAACCGGTATATCAAGCTGTTGTTGTGCCCACCTCAAGGTAGCGGGATCACAGCGCTCTCCCGCTAGAAACAGCGCTTTTAAACAGGATATATCATACGCCTTAATAAAGTCACCATTAGGATCGCAACCACAAAGGGCGCGAAAAGCAGTGGGTGCGGTGAAGAAACTTTTTACCTGATACTCAGATATAATACGCCAAAACGTACCAGCGTCAGGCGTGCCAATCGGTTTACCCTCGAACACCACTGTTGTACAACGATTGAGTAGTGGTCCATAGCAGATAAACGAGTGTCCAACAACCCACCCAACATCCGACGCCGCCCAAAAGACTTCACCGGGTTTGACATCATATACGTGTTCCATTGACCACATTAACGCGACGGCATGCCCCCCATTATCACGTACCACCCCCTTAGGTTGGCCAGTCGTGCCTGAGGTATATAGGATATATAATGGATCATTAGCATCAATACTTACGCAATCATGAGGCAGAGCATCGGTGACAATGCTTACCCAATCAAAGTCTCGCCCAGCAATCATGGTCGCGAGCAATTGTTGGCGCTGAAAAATAATCGTGTGCTGGGGTTTATATTGGCTCAGCGCGATGGCCTCGTCGAGCAACGGCTTATAGGCAATGGTGCGATTAGGTTCAACCCCACATGAAGCACTCAATACTAATTTAGGTTTTGCATCATCGAGTCGAGACGCTAACTCAGGCGCGGCAAAGCCTCCGAACACCACCGAATGAATCGCACCAATCCTCGCACAAGCTAACATGCCAATAAGAGTCTGCGGCACCATCGGCATGTATATCACGACCCTATCGCCTTTAGTCACGCCAAGCGCCGCCATCGCGCCGGCCAATTTCGCCACTTGTGTTTGTAATTCATTAAAACTAATTTTCTGCTTGGTGTCGGTCACTGGTGAATCATAAATAATCGCTGTTTGCTCACCATAGCCATCGAGTACATGCCGATCGACCGCGTTAAAACAGGTATTGAGTTGAGCGCCTTTAAACCACTTGTAAAACGGTTTAGCGCTGCTATCTAACACGACATCGGCAGGTTTTATCCAACTAATCTTGTTTGCTGCTTCTCCCCAATATTGTTGTGGTTCTTTCGCTGCTTGACTCACAAGTTGACCATAATGTTGACGTTTATTCATTATTCACCTTTGATTCTCTATTGGTATATATCCAAGAAGTTTGGCTATAAGATATAACTAGCACGTTAAAGTTAAGGCTAAATATTAGACTTAGTGCTTAGTACTTGGATATTAGTGGCTAAGCCTTTATAATTGGGGGTAATAACTAAATGAAGTAAGACTAAAGAACACAAATAGTTAAATAACCACTCAATAAAAACTTTACCTTTACGTAAACTTCACGTACCGTACAACAGACTTCAGGAGTGTGATCTTAATGGATACACAAAAAACATTTTCAATTAGCGATTTGTCCAAAGAATTCGATGTGACAACCCGTAGTATTCGCTTTTATGAAGATCAGGGATTGATCTGCCCAACTCGGCGAGGACAAACCCGAATTTACAATGCTCAAGATAGAGTACGCCTGAAATTAATTTTACGCGGTAAACGACTCGGTTTTTCATTGGCCGAAACGCGCCGTCTATTTGACTTATACGATGCCCACAGCTCTAGTGCCCAACAACTCGATACCATGTTGTTGTTGATTGAAGAAAAAAAACAACACCTGCAACAGCAAATGGAAGATATTACTGTTGTGTTGATGGAACTGAGCTCGGTTGAAACTCGCTGTAAAAGCGAATTAAAAGATATAACGAGCCGCTAACCCGGCTCATAACAGTGCTGTAATGCACTAGGAGCCCACATGATTTCTACCTTTAGTTCACTAAATTTTGGCCTTGGCGAAACAAATGACATGTTACGCGATACCGTTAATGCGTTTGCTGCCAGCGAAATAGCACCACGTGCCGAGCAAATCGATTTAGACAATCAATTTCCAGCGGACTTGTGGCGGAAATTTGGTGACATGGGACTCCTAGGGATCACCGTTAGCGAAGAATTTGGCGGCGTCAATATGGGATACACCGCCCACGTTATCGCGATGCAAGAAATCAGTCGTGCCAGTGCGTCGGTCGGGCTCAGCTACGGCGCGCACTCCAACCTTTGTGTTAATCAAATACATCGTAACGGCAGCCAAGCGCAAAAAGAAAAATACCTTCCTAAATTAGTCAGCGGCGAACACGTCGGTGCACTCGCGATGAGCGAGCCAAATGCCGGCTCAGACGTCGTATCAATGAAACTAAGCGCGCGCAAAGAAGGCGATCGCTATATCCTAAACGGCACTAAAATGTGGATCACTAACGGTCCCGATGCTGACACCTATGTTGTCTATGCCAAGACCGATTTAGAAAAAGGCGCTCATGGCATCAGCGCTTTTATTGTTGAACGTGGCGCTAAAGGCTTCACTCAAGCTCAAAAACTCGACAAACTAGGCATGCGTGGCTCTAACACCTGTGAACTGGTGTTCCAAGACTGTGAAGTTCCCGCTGAAAACATCTTAGGTGGCCTTAACCAAGGCGTTAAAGTCTTAATGAGCGGTCTCGATTATGAGCGCGTGGTACTCACCGGCGGGCCACTTGGTATCATGGATGCCTGTATGGATTTGGTGGTGCCTTACATTCATGACCGAGTTCAATTTGGCAAATCAATTGGTGAATTCCAATTAGTGCAAGGTAAAATTGCCGACATGTACACCCAAATGAATGCGGCAAAAAGTTACGCCTATAACGTCGCTAAGTCTTGTGAACGCGGTGAAACCACCCGTAAAGACAGTGCTGGCACAATCCTTTACGCTGCCGAGCTCGCCACTAAAATGGCACTCGATACCATTCAGTTATTAGGTGGCAACGGCTACATTAATGAATTTGCGGCAGGACGTTTACTACGTGATGCTAAGCTCTATGAAATTGGCGCTGGCACCTCAGAAATACGCCGCATGTTAATTGGCCGTGAATTATTCGCAGAGTCTAAGTAACGCGACACCATATTCGCCGGAATTTATTCCGGCACTCGATATCAGTGAACCCTTGCCACAAGGTAACAGGAGTCAACTCGTGCCAGTACTAACAACAAAAATAAACACCCGCAGCAATGAATTTATTGATAAAAGTAACGCCATGAGCGTGCTGGTCGATACGCTTCATGCCAACATCGAAAAACTCAAACAAGGCGGCGGTGAAGCCTCGCAACAACGTCATCAATCTCGCGGTAAGATGCTGGCTAGAGATCGCGTCAATGCCCTGCTCGACCCAGGTTCAGCATTTTTAGAACTGAGTCAATTTGCCGCTTGGCAATGTTACGATGATTACGTGCCAAGCGCCGGTGTTATTGCAGGCATCGGCCGCGTTTCAGGCATCGAATGTATGATTGTCGCTAATGACGCAACGGTAAAAGGTGGCACATACTACCCGCTTACCGTTAAGAAACATTTACGCGCGCAAGATATCGCGCAGCGCTGTCACCTACCCTGCATCTATTTAGTTGATTCTGGTGGCGCATTTTTACCACGCCAAGATGAAGTATTCCCAGACAGAGACCATTTTGGACGGATCTTCTTTAACCAAGCGAATATGTCCGCCAAAGGCATTCCACAAATTGCCTCGGTCATGGGCTTATGCACCGCGGGCGGCGCTTACATGCCGGCAATGGCAGATGAGTCGATTATCGTTAAAGACCAAGGCACCATTTTTCTTGCTGGCCCTCCGCTCGTTAAAGCAGCCACCGGTGAAGTGGTGAGCGCCGAAGATCTTGGCGGCGCCGATGTTCACTGTAAAATATCAGGGGTGAGCGATCACTACGCCCAGAACGATGAACATGCACTGCAACTGGTTCGACAATCCATTGCTCGTCTCAATCATGTTAAGCAACCCAATATCAGCGTCGTGCCATCGATAGAACCGCGTTATGACGCCAAAGAGCTGTACGGTATTGTTGGCACCGATTTAAAAAAACCATTTGACGTCAAAGAAGTTATCGCCCGCATCGTGGATGATTCCGACTTCGATGAATTTAAACAATATTATGGCGCAACCTTGGTCTGTGGTTTTGCGCGTATCCATGGCTATCCAGTAGGCATTGTTGCCAATAACGGGATTTTGTTTTCCGAGTCAGCGCAAAAAGGCGCACATTTCATTGAGCTGTGTTGCCAACGAAAAATCCCCTTAGTATTCCTCCAAAACATTACCGGCTTTATGGTCGGCCAAAAATATGAGGCGGAAGGTATCGCCAAACACGGCGCAAAAATGGTGACCGCCGTATCTTGTGCCAACGTGCCAAAATTCACCGTACTAATCGGTGGCAGTTATGGTGCTGGCAACTATGGCATGTGTGGTCGAGCATTTGACCCAACCATGATGTGGATGTGGCCCAATGCGCGCATCTCAGTCATGGGCGGCGAACAGGCAGCCGGAGTGCTAAATCAAGTGCGCCAAGATGGTCTCGCGCGTAAAGGTGAGTCAATGACCGAGCAACAGCAGACAGATTTTAAGGCCCCGATCATTGAACAATATGAGCAGCAAGGCGATCCATATTACGCCAGTGCTCGTTTGTGGGATGATGGCATCATCGATCCTGCGCAAACGCGTCAAGTGCTAGGCTTGGCGATTAGCGCATCGCTTAACGCACCAATCGAGGATACCCGTTTCGGTATCTTTAGAATGTAGGAGCTGGCATGACAAATTATGTAGCAACAATTCATGCTGACAACGGCGTGACAACAATTACCATGTTGCGTGAAGATGTCCACAATGCCTTTGACGATGTAATGATTAATCAGTTAATCGCAGCGTTTGACCAAGCACAACAGCATGTAGCCACTCGGGTGATTGTATTACGCTCAAATGGCAAAAACTTCAGTGCCGGCGCCGATCTTAACTGGATGCGCTCAATGGCCAATAAAAACTATCAGCAGAACATCGACGATGCTGGTGTGTTGGCCTCGCTGATGAAACGTATCGCAAACTGCACTAAGCCAACCATTGCATTGGTACAAGGAGCTGCCTTTGGCGGTGCCGTCGGCTTAGTGGCCTGTTGTGATATTGCCATTGCGACCTCTCGTGCCAGTTTTTGTTTAAGCGAAGTAAAGATTGGCTTGATCCCAGCCGTCATTAGCCCCTACGTGATCGCTGCTATTGGCCAGCGCCAAGCACAACGGTATTTTTTAACCGCCGAGCGCTTTAGGGCAAACACCGCATTAAATATCGGACTAGTACACGAGGTTAATGATGATTTGGACGCCGCTTCAGCGCCAATTATTCAATCGTTATTGCAAAATAGCCCCGCAGCAATGAGCCAAGCTAAATCGCTGATTGCCTTTGTCGCTAATGAACAGGTGTCAGACCAACTCATTGCCGGTACTAGCGAGCGAATTGCAGCAATACGAGTTTCCGATGAAGGACAAGAAGGGCTAAGTTCGTTCTTAGAAAAACGTGCTCCAAACTGGTTGAAAGGTGAACATAATGTTTAATAAAATCCTCATTGCTAACCGCGGCGAAATAGCCTGTCGTATTATCGACACCGCCCACAAGATGGGCATTAGTTGTGTTGCATTATATAGCGACGCCGACAAGCATGCTTTGCATGTTAAAAAAGCCGATGAAGCCGTCTATATTGGGCCATCGCCGTCAAAAGATTCATACTTAAAGATGGACAACATTATTGCCGCGGCAAAACAAACTGGTGCCCAGGCAATTCATCCGGGTTATGGTTTCATGTCGGAAAATGTTGAGTTTGCGCAAGCCTGTGTAGACAATAAGATCACCTTTATTGGCCCACCCGTTGAAGCAATTGAAGCCATGGGCTCAAAAAGTGCCGCCAAAGAGATAATGACCGATGCTGGCGTGCCGTTAGTACCCGGTTATCACGGTGAGGAACAAGCACCTGAGTTTCTTAAGCAACAATCTGTCGCCATCGGTTACCCACAACTCCTCAAAGCAGCCTATGGCGGCGGCGGTAAAGGCATGCGCGTGGTATGGAACGAGCAGGAATTTGACGCTGCGCTAGCCTCGACTAAACGTGAGGCAATGGCGGGTTTTGGTGATGACAAGATGCTGATCGAACGCTATCTTACCAAACCACGTCACGTTGAGATCCAGGTGTTCTGTGACAATCACGGCCATTCTATTTATCTCTCTGAGCGTGATTGTTCAATTCAGCGCCGTCATCAAAAAGTGATTGAAGAAGCACCAGCGCCTAATTTAAGTGAAGTAACACGCCGTGCTATGGGCGATGCCGCCGTTGCGGCCGCTAAAGCGATCAATTATCAAGGCGCAGGCACGGTCGAATTCCTATTTGACGAAGACGGATCGTTTTACTTCATGGAAATGAATACTCGCCTGCAAGTTGAACATCCCGTTACCGAAATGGTGACCGGCCTTGATTTGGTCGAGTGGCAGTTAAAAGTCGCTAGCAATGAGGTGTTACCGCTTAATCAATCTCAGGTTACTGTTAGCGGTCATGCCATCGAAGTGCGCGTTTATGCTGAGGATCCTGACAACGAGTTTTTACCCGCAACGGGGACATTGAGTTATCTCAAACAGCCGAGCCCATCACGCCATGTCCGAGTCGATACCGGCGTTGTACAAGGGGATGAAGTCAGTAGCTTCTATGATCCGATGATCGCCAAGCTAATCGTGTGGGATGAAGATCGCGATTTAGCCATTGCGCGAATGGAGCGTGCGCTTAATGACTATCGCATCGGCGGTCTAAAAACTAATCTCGCGTTTTTGGGCAATTTAATCAGTGCCGCACCGTTTAAACAACTCGAACTAGACACCGGGTTTATCGAGAAACATCAGCAATTGTTGTTTCGCGCCAATCCCCAATTAAGTCATCAGGTTCTTATCCAAGCCGCAATAGTCGATGTGTTATCACAGCAACCGATCGCAGCCAACGGTATTGTCCAACAGCATGATCCATACTCACCGTGGCACACGTGTAACGGCTGGCGCTTAAACGAGTCATCAAATCATGTGGTCGAATTTACCGATGAACATGGCACAGAGCACTGTGTCAAAGTAATTAGTAATGGTAGTGGCTTTGAGTTTAACTTCGAAGGCGCTCACTATGTTGTCGATGCTGTGCTAATCGATGATGTATTAACCACTACTATCAACGGTCACAAATCATCATTATTGATTGAACTGACCGAGCATCAAATATCACTGTTTATCAAACAAGATATCCATCACTTTAACCGTAAAGTACATGATGGCAGTAACTTTGAAGCCGATGATAACACCGATAAACTCGTTGCCCCGATGAATGGCACCATTGTTGAAGTCTCGACCTCAGCGGGTGCTCAGGTCAAAAAAGGCGACGTGTTGGTGATTATGGAAGCGATGAAGATGGAATATTCAATTCGCGCGCCATTTGATGGTGTGGTGAGTGAAGTGTTTTTCGCCAGCGGTGATATGGTTAAAGATGGTGAACAACTGGTTGACTTAGAAGCGGCGGAATAACTCATGGCATTACCTCAATTTGTAAAAATCGTTGAAGTGGGCGCACGCGATGGCCTACAGAACGAAAAGAACGTTAGCCTTAGCGATAAAGTGGCATTAGTTAACGCGCTGAGTGATTGCGGACTAAACACCATTGAAACAGGTAGTTTCGTGTCCCCGAAATGGGTGCCACAAATGGCGGATAGCGACCAAGTTTTTGCCAACATTAAACGTAAAGACGGCGTCACTTATGCCGCGCTAACGCCCAATTTAAAAGGGCTGGAAGCGGCGATAGCTGCGGGTGCTGATGAAGTAGCGGTGTTTGCGGCAGCCTCTGAAGCCTTTAGCCAAAAAAACATTAATTGCTCAATTGCACAATCAATTGCACGCTTCGAACCTCTGATGGCACTCGCCCAAACACACAACTTAAAAGTGCGCGGCTATGTATCCTGCGTGTTAGGTTGTCCCTATGATGGCGTGATAGCGCCTAAAAAAGTAGCGAGTGTCGCCAGGCAACTGCTCGATATGGGCTGCTATGAAATTAGCCTTGGTGATACCGTTGGCGTCGGTACTCCTATGGTAGTAAAGACGATGCTCGAAGAAGTCGGTAAATTGGTGCCACTAGACAAGGTCGCGGTTCATTTCCATGACACCTATGGCCAAGCGCTCGCCAATATCTTTAGTGCATTAGAGATGGGCGTATCAGTAGTCGATAGTGCGGTTGCTGGCTTAGGAGGATGCCCATACGCTAAAGGGGCATCAGGCAATGTCGCCACCGAAGAACTCGTCTATCTATTAAATGGCCTTGGTATCACCCATGGCGTTGATTTAAATAAGCTAAGCAACGCTGGCTGGGCAATTAGCAAAGCGCTTGGTAAGCAACCTAACTCAAAAGTATCGTTGGCGCTTCACGCGTCTTGTTAAGGAGAATACTGTGGCAGGATTAAATAAGGTCGTCACCTCATATGATGAGGCACTTAAAGGCCTAACTGATAACATGACATTAATGGTCGGCGGATTTGGCTTATGTGGCATTCCCGAAAATCTAATTATTAAGATGCGTGATATGGGCGTGAAAGGTCTAACTTGCATCTCCAATAATGCTGGCGTTGACGATTTTGGTCTCGGTTTGTTATTGCAAAAACGCCAAATCGCAAAGATATACGCATCATACGTCGGCGAAAATGCGCTCTTTGAGGCTCAAATGCTGTCTGGCGAATTAGAGGTTATTCTCACTCCGCAAGGCACACTAGCTGAGAAAATCCGCGCTGGCGGCGCTGGCATCCCGGCATTTTTTACCGCCACCGGTTACGGAACACCAGTCGCCGAAGGAAAAGAGACCCGCGAGATCGATGGTCGTCATTATGTACTTGAGCCATCACTCACCAGTGATTTCGCCCTTATCAAAGCATGGAAGGCTGACACCATGGGTAACCTTATATACCGCAACACGGCGATGAACTTTAACCCAATGATGGCGACAGCTGGCAAGATCACGGTGGTTGAGGTGGAAGAAATTGTTGAGGCTGGTGAGCTAGACCCTCATCACATTCACACGCCCGGTATCTATGTCGACCGCGTGATTAAAGGCACATTCGAGAAACGCATCGAACAACGCACCGTGAGAGAGGAATAAGACGATGGCACTTTCAAGAGAACAAATCGCTAAGCGTATTTCACAAGAACTACAAGACGGATTTTACGTTAATCTTGGGATTGGTATTCCAACCCTTGTGGCCAACTACATTCCGGATGACATTGAAGTGATGTTGCAATCTGAAAATGGCTTGCTCGGGATGGGACAATTCCCAACAGAAGCACAAGTCGATGCCGATTTAATTAATGCCGGTAAACAAACGGTCACCATGGCAACCGGTGCGTCATTATTTTCATCGGCCGAAAGCTTTGCGATGATCCGCGGCGGTCACGTTGACCTTACGGTACTTGGCGCTTTCGAAGTTGATGTCAGTGGTAATATCGCCTCGTGGATGATCCCCGGAAAACTGATCAAAGGCATGGGCGGCGCAATGGATTTGGTCGCTGGCGCAGACAACATTATTGTCACCATGATGCATGCCGACAAGAAAGGGAATTCAAAAATCCTCGATACCTGCACGCTGCCACTTACTGGGGCACAGTGTATTAAGAAAGTCGTGACCGATCTCGCGGTGCTTGAGATTAGAGATGGCGCATTTCATCTACTAGAACGCGCACCTGATGTTAGCGTTGATGAAATAATCGCGAAAACGGCAGGAAAATTGATTATTCCTGACGTCGTACCAGTAATGTCCTTGTAGAACAATGTAAAATCCCCGTTTACTTATCGGTGAACGGGATATTCCTTAAATATTTTATAATACCTTCAACACCTTATACAAATTGCACTGACTGCCTCACAAAAACTATTACCGCTAAACCGATACTATCCAAAACTTGATCTAGATCAATTAGTGATTCTATTAGACCAAATACTAGCGAATTCTAAGCCCCGAGACTCATTTTTTTATTGCCAACACTAAAGTAGTGCTTTACCTTAAGGAATAAGATATTTTACGTAAAAACAAGGAAGGTTTATGAATACGTCATTGCGTGTCAAACTGGGGCTTAGTTTTGGAGCAATATTTCTCCTGTTGTTAATTACCACCTCATTCAATCTCACTAGTCTCTCGAAAGTTGACAATATTAACAAACGCGTTACTCAACTGCGTTTCACCAGCGTTAATGCGGGTAAAGATATTGTAAATGGCATTAACGCATCGTTAGCGGCGTTACGTGGCTACATGATTTTAGGCAATGTCCCGGAAAAAGCAGAGAAGATGACGCAACAACGTCTAGCTGCATGGACCGTGATTGACAAAAATATTGCTACTTTTACCCGGCTGTCGAAAAACTGGACCGATCCAAACAACGTAAAAACGCTGCAATTACTTAAAGATAACTTGGCACAATTTAAGATAGCGCAACAGAAAGTTGAAGACATTGCACAAACAAACGCTAATATCCCATCATACCAACTGTTATTAACTGACGCAGCGCCACGTGCTAGTACGATACTGGCCAGCTTAACGACAATAATAGATACAGAATCATCGCTTAGCGCCACCGCTGAGCGTAAAGCATTACTGAAATTGCTCGCAGATTCTCGTGGTTCATTTGCAATAGGCCTCGCCAACATTCGGGCATACTTACTATCAGGTGATAGTCAATTCAAAGAAAATTTTGAGGCTAAATGGCAAGTTAACCAACAACGTTTTGACCAAATAAATTCACGTTATAGCCGCCTGTTTAATCCAACTCAGCAAGAAGCATGGAATACGTACCAAACAGTGCGTGGCGAGTTTTCAACGCTACCAGCTCAAATGTTTGACCTGCGTAGCGCGACCGACTGGAACCAGGCTAACTACATCTTAGGCACAGAAGCGGCTCCGCTGGCCGCTGCGTCACTCAGTGAGTTGAATAAAATGCGCCGGTCTCAAGACAAACTATTGTCCAATGACATTGTGCTACTCGACGAAACATCTGATGGCCAATATGCGAGCTTAATTATTGGCGGCCTCATATCGGGCGTCATCTCAATTGCAATTGCATTATGGTTTAGTAATAATTTATTGAGTCGTCTAATGCCAATATTAGACAAGGCGCGCAACATTGCAGCCAATAATCTGGCGACGCCAGTGCTTGTTGTCAATGGCAACGATGAACTTAGCGAGCTGACAGAAGCGGTCAATAGTATGAGTGACTCGCTCAAGAAAACCCTTGTGAGTACCGCACAATCGATGAAGTCGGTGTCGGTAGACGCACAAAGTATTTTCCACGCTAACTCAGAGATGTCGACCAACATCAACTTACAAGCTGACCAGATGAACCTAATCGCGTCGGCCATCGAAGAACTATCAGCATCCGCTTCCGAAGTGTCTGTTCACAGTTCCGAAGCGGCCAACAGCGCTGAACAATCACTAACTATCGCAGAAGAAGGCGGTGGCTTAGTCGACACCTCTCTCTCGCAAATGAATGCAATCAGTGATGCGTTTAATAACAGCGCGACATCCATTGAGTCCTTAAGCTTACAAAGCAAGCAAATTGAAGGCATTTTAGGAGTTATCAGAGGTATTGCCGAGCAAACTAACTTACTGGCGTTAAACGCAGCGATTGAAGCAGCAAGAGCCGGTGAACAAGGTCGTGGTTTCGCGGTGGTTGCCGATGAAGTTCGTCAATTAGCGAGTCGTACAACTGAGGCGACAGGTGATGTTGAAAAGGCAATCGAATCCATGCGCAACGACACCGATGTCGCGGTAGAAAGTATTGGCATTGGCCGTGACAAGGTAACACAAGGAATTGAGTTATCGAACAAGGTTTCTGACGTATTAATGCAAATTATCGACCGTGCAAAAGACGTTGCAATGAAAGTGGAAACTATTGCTACAACATCGAAGCAACAGTCGACGGTAACCGCAGAAATAGCAGGTAATACAGATGAAGTGTCGATGACATCAAAGAATGTAAGCACCAGCATTGGCGAAGTGGTCACAATGGCGCAGAACGTCAGCGAAAGCTCGACTATACGTGCAACTGAACTAGAATCAATGGTTCAAAGCTAGCGATAAAAAAAAGGGTGGGGAAATCATTCCCACCCTTTTGAATAAACAGGTCGTATTAAAAAATACAGTGCTTGGTGAAGTCTTTCGCTTCGGTTGCTGTCCAATCGCCTTTTGGCTTCTCTTTTAGTTCAGCACACCATTCTTTACTGCCGATTTCAGCCGAACAACCGACCATAAACATCACCAAAAATGACAACCCTAATAGCTTTTTCATTACTTTATTTCCTTATTATTAGTAGACGCTATTAATCATAGTTGAACAAAGCAAATGGTGCCACATCTTTATTTTCAATACGTTAAGGCTAACTTAAGCTTCGCAGCTCGCGACGTAATTAAGCGCATCGAGCCTGGTGAAGAATACATGTTCGGTTGGTATGCTTTTCAATAACCCAATCTTGGTTAAATCTAAACGTACGCGAGGACAAATACTCGAGAGCACCACCCGCTGTCCTTTCTGCTGACAACCTAAGATAATTTCTTCTATGGCAATGGTGCTGGTGATACCGACTAAACGAGCGTCGGTAAAATCGATAAGTAGGGTCTTGCTATTATCGATTTGTGCGACACTTTGCTTTAGACCCCGAGCAACACCGAAACCAATAGGACCCGAAATAGTTAATAACACAATATTGTCCGCCACTTGAGAGAAAGCGGCTTGCTCGTGAATTGGTAACTTGTCGCAATCACCTTCACTGTAAATTTTGAGATTGTCGAGTTGTATTTCTGACAACCGGCGAATGGTGACTAAATTCGCTAAAAATACGCCTATCAATACTGCTGTGACAAGATCGAAGGCTACCGACATCACCATTGTTGCGAGCATTAAACCAACGCTAAATAACGGGATTTGACGAACACGTTTTAGAAAACGCCAATCGATGATATTGATCCCGACATTGGTCAAGATTGCGGCGAGCACAGCAATGGGAATGTAGGCGGTAAAATCCCCTGCCCACAATACGATAATTAAGATCAAGATTGCGTGTAACATGCCTGACAACGGTGTGGTACCGCCAGCGCGCAAGTTGGTCATCGTTCGCATGGTCGCGCCACCACCAGGTAGTGCCCCGAACAAGCCAGCGATAATATTAGCGAGCCCCTGCCCCACAAGTTCCTGATCAGAATCATGAAAGTCCTTACTAATACTATCGACCGTGAGCGAGGTCATTAATGAATCAAGGGTACTCAACGTCGCAATCAGTAACGCAGATTTTATCATCTCCCCAATAAGAGATACTTCCCATACCGGCATGTTTAATGATGGTAGCTCACTCGAAATAGCGCCAACCACTGGTACATCGACATCACCGACAATGAAAAATAATGCCGCTGCGCACACCGCCACAATGCTCGGTGGCACTATCCGACTAAATCGCTCCGGCCATAAGATTAGCAACGCCAAACACGCTAGGCCGAGCAAGGTGTTGGTTGATGTCAGTGTGCTTAACGACCACACCATATCGCCAAGTTTAAAGCCAAACAAGGGTTCTATTTGCGACAGAATAATCAGGATACCGATGCCAGAGGTAAAACCAGAAATAACCGGATAGGATACTAGGGTGAAATATTTCCCCAGCTTTAACACGCCAAACAACATTTGGAAAACACCGGCTAGGCTAACAACCGTGAACGCCGCCGCAATACCGTGCTCCGGTGATTGCGCAACCAAACTGGTTAAAATGGCTGCCATTGCGACGGTTAACCCGGTATTAGGACCGGTGACTTGCTGGTTTGTACCGCCAAACAGCGAGGCAAAGAACCCGGTTAACACGGCGCAATAAATACCAGCCGCCGCGCCAGCACCAGAGGTAACACCGAAAGCTAACGCAAAGGGTAATGCAACGATAGTCGCGGTTAGCGCACCAAACACGTCACCTTTAATGGTGTGTCGGCTAAAATGAGACAGGGAAAGCATAATATCCTAAGAAAATAAGTAGTTAATAGTTTTAAGCACCGCATTTTACGCAAAACACCCACCAAAAACCAACACAAGTGTCAGGTTTTTAACCGCGCGTGACTATTATTGTGATCAGTGTGTGTTTTTTAATCGTATAACGCTAGTAATAAATACATAAGCCTCTATAATCGCCTCCTTTATTATTTATCGAGAATACGCAATGACCACTGATAATCAAACACTGAGCGATTTCATCAAAACGGTTGAGCCAAGCCAAACCTTTTTTGCCCTACAAGATCCAACCACCGAAGAATGGTTGATTGTCGATTCGATCAACTTTGAAAAAACAGACGTGATGCCTGTTTGGTCAAGCGATGTACAGGCACAGGAACATTGTAGTGGCGAGTGGGATAGCTATGCCGTAGCACCTATCACGCTGTCTGATTGGCTAGAATTTTGGGTTGAAGATCTTAACGCCGACAACATCATTGTGGGCGTTAATTGGCATGAAGAGCAAGACTGTCTCGAAGTCGAATTGGCCGAATTCACCCAAGCGCTCATCGAGATAGAAGCGCTTTAGGCTAGCTGTATCCTCTGGGTTACCACGCTAACCAAATAACGTGACGAGCACCTTTACCATTGGTGTGTGCTCTTACAGTGACCGGTTTCACCTTGAAACCGGCTTTGGCCAGTCGCGTAGTAAATGCTGAATCGGCTCCCGCCGACCAATAGGCAACGATGCCACCGGGCGTTAACGCCGCCTTCGCCGCTTGTAATCCAGCCGGTGTATAGATCCATTCATTATCATCTGCCGTGTGCCCTTCTGGACCATTATCAACGTCTAATAATATCGCATCAAATTGTCCTTTTGATTGACGTAAAACATCTTTAACATCGCCAACATGGACGTGAGTTCGACTATCGTTAACCGGATAATCATTGAGCGCGCCCAATGGCCCTTTATTCCACTCAACCACTTCTGGGATCAATTCAGCCACTGTCACTTGCGCCGTTTCTTTTAATGCGCCCAGCGCAGCAGCAAGCGTGAACCCCATCCCTAATCCACCAATTAACACCTTGGGATTAGGACGATTGCCAATACGCTCACAGGCGAGCGTCGCTAATGCATCTTCTGAGGCATGCATTCTGCTATTCATTAAATCACCTGGAATGCCGGCAATCTTGATGGTGAATTCATTGTTGCGCTCTAATAAGCGCAATTGAGCCTTCTGACCGGGAATAGGCGCGGTGCCTAAAACATTAAAACGAGCCATAATTATTAACCTGAGGTTTGGGTAAAAGTTTTGTAACGTATTGAAATTTTAAAACACAGATAAAGCTTAACCTCCAGTGATGAAATTTTAGTGGATAACAAGGCGTTTTTACGACTCAATAACTCGTTATTGGGAATAAAAACAACGCAGGTAGGCGCTAAAAGAGCATTATTGGACAAATTCGTTACCCGCAGCTCAGGTTAACGACTTCTCAAATGGGTTTATTGGCGGCGATTATACCTGTAATAACTTAAAACGAAAATAGTGGCAGCGAATCGTTGCCTTGCTGGTTTGATTTAACCTCGCCAAGCATCGGTTCTTGTATCGCTTGGGTTAAATAATCGAGGTTTTCTTGATAATGAGCCATCGGTGATTCGAGCTGATTAGCTACCCACCCTTTAATCGTGAGCCCATCCGCTTTAATGGCCTCTATCGTGAGTAGGGCATGATTTAAACAGCCAAGTTTCATCCCAACCACCACAATAACCTCAAACTGCTGAGCTTGAACAAAATCACTCAAATACTCAGTATTGTTCAGTGGTAACCGCCAACCGCCTGCCCCCTCGATTAATGCGACATTGCTTTTACCTTTGACCTCATGCCACCAGCTATTCAATGCTGATAGCTCAATCGGCGCGTTGTTAATCGTGCTGGCAATATGCGGCGCAATGGCTTGAGGATAACAAATAGGATTAATTTCTTCGTAACTCGGTACTGGATTGCTTGCTTGTTGTAAGATGAGCGCATCATCATTGCACCACTGCCCATCGATTAACTCAGCGCCGGCCGCAATCGGTTTATAGCCAATCACCGAACCAGACTTATTCAGTTGCTTGAGCAACAAGCGCGTTACGTACGTCTTACCGACATCGGTGTCAGTCCCCGTTATAAAATAGCTTTTAGTCATCATTATTTACTTTTAGTCAGTACGCAATATGCCACGCGGTAGCTCGCGCTTAGGCCTTGGTCCGTGCGATATTTCTCATAGCCAGCGGCTAGTTTAGTTAACGTGCCTCGCCCCATCAATCCGCTGCTCTTGTTGGCGGTTTGATTGGCCCCAATGGCTTTAAGGTCACGCATTAAGCCAATTACGTTATCATAGTAGATTTGGTGCACCACCGTTTCACACAGTGACACATTAAGGCCGCTTTGCCTGATGGCCAACTCGAGTGCATCACGCGTTAGAAATTGATTAATATGTTGGTTGTCATCAACTGCGCGCCATGCACTCTCAAGTTCGAACAATGTGCCGTCGAGTAACGTCGAAAAACACAAACTACCGCCAGGTTTTAACACCCGATGAGCTTCCGTTAGGGCATTGCTCAATTGATGAACCCATTGCAACATCAAGCTTGAATAGATGCTATCGACAGTTTGTGATTGTAAGGGAAGTTGCTCGGCGTCACCGGCAATCCAGGCAACATCATGTTGTAAGTTACGCTCACGGGCAAACGTTAACATGGGCGGCGCAATATCTAGCCCGATCAGTGATTGGCAGCGATCATTCAGCGCCCCAGTAAAGTATCCAGGGCCCGTGCCAAGGTCGAGTAACGTGTCACACTGCTCAGGCAATAAACTCAACAGCCGATTACCCACATGACGTTGCAATGCCGCGCCGCGATCATAAGAGGCTGCGCTGCAACCAAAACGGTGACTAATGCTCGCCTTAGCTATCGGTTCTATCACTTGCGCTGGCGTATCTTTACGTTGATTCATCGAGCAATCCCTACTGACTCTTGAGTCTGTACCAATGTTGATAACAAACCATCGATATCGGACAGTTTATGGTTAGCCGATAGCGTGATACGCAATCTCGCACTGCCTTGGGCAACCGTTGGCGGGCGAATCGCACCAACACAAAAACCCTGTTGCTTGAGCGCATTGCTTAACGCGGTAGTTTGGCTACTGTCGCCGATTATCAACGGTTGAATTGCACTGTTTGAAGGCAATAGTGCTAAGCCGAGCTTGCTCGCTTGTTGTTTAAAATAGCTAATACGCTGATTAAGTTTGTCATGGCGCCATGATTGCTGTGATAGTTCCACACTCTTGATTGTCGCAGCAACAATTGCAATCGGCAGTGCGGTCGAATAGATATAGTGACGGCAAAAGTTAGTTAAATATTCGATAGTTGCGTGGTCCCCGGCGACAAATGCCCCGCTTGTCCCTATCGCCTTACCAAAGGTTGCCATTAAAATGTTCGGCGTGATGCCAGCCATCGCGCAGCTGCCCTGCCCGCCACCATTAACACCAAAGCCATGTGCATCGTCCACCATTAACCAGGCGTTATGAGCGTCGACTTGTTGGCGTAAGCTCGATAAATTGCCACCATCGCCATCCATCGAAAATATGCCTTCTGTAACGAGTAACCGATTATCATAGTCAGACGCCATGGCCAACTGTTTAGCTGCATGACCCATGTCGTTATGTCGAAAACGTTTCATGGTTGCAGGACTGCTTATGCCTGCATCCATCAAAGAAGCGTGGTTAAGCTTGTCTTGCAGCAATAAATCACCTTTACCAAGCAATGTTGAAATCACGCCACTATTAGCCGCAAAGCCAGAGCTAAACAGCATCGCATGTTCCAGCCCCGTGATATCACACAACATATCTTGTAAGTATTGATGCAATGAGGATTGGCCGGTAACGAGTGGGGAGCCGCCACTGCCAACACCGTATTTGGCGCTGGCATTATTCGCCGCTTCGATCACTAGCGGATCCGTGGCTAGGCCGAGATAATCGTTGGCGCTAAAATTAATCAGCGGCGCGGCACCTAAGGCCATGTGGCACTGATTACCGCCGACGTTGGCGATGACTTGACGATATTGCCCAGCGTCGCGCACATCATTAAGCTTAGTGGCTAAAAACTTAAAACTCATGTCTAGTATTACTTGGTCGCGTCGACAAATAGACTTTCTTGTTGGCCGAGCTTAACCGCATCCATCAGTGAAGCTTCGAAGGCTTCGTCTGAGTATTGACGCCCGCGCTCGGTGTTGATGCCAAGCTTTTTAAACAGCTGAACATCGCTCGACTCTTCTGGGTTACTGGTGGTTAATAGTTTACAGCCATAGAATATTGAGTTAGCGCCCGCCAGAAAACACATCGCCTGCATTTGTTCATTCATTTTTTCACGGCCAGCGGATAAGCGAACATGAGATTTTGGCATCATGATCCGCGCAACCGCAATCGTACGAACAAAGTCAAAATTATCGAGATCTTCAACGTTTTCTAACGGTGTACCTTTAACTTTCACTAACATGTTTATCGGTACGCTATCAGGATGTTGCTCAAGATTTGCTAATGCCATGAGTAAGCCATAGCGATCATGCGCTTTCTCACCCATACCTAAGATACCACCACTACACACTTTCATTCCCGCTGTGCGGACATAGTCGAGAGTGTCAAGACGGTCTTGATAGGTTCTGGTGGTGATAATTTGATCGTAAAATTCTGGCGAGGTGTCAAGATTATGATTGTAATAATCGAGCCCGGCATCGCTTAACTGCTGCGCTTGCCCGGCAGTTAACATGCCCAACGTCATGCAGGTTTCCATGCCCATATCACGCACTTGGCGTACCATGTCGAGCACAATTGGCATGTCGCGTTCGTGTGGGTTACTCCACGCAGCGCCCATACAAAAGCGGGTCGAGCCAACTGATTTAGCGTGTTTAGCGGCGCTAATTACTTTTTCAACTTCTAACAATTGCTCTTTTTGAAGACCAGTCTTGTTACGCGCCGATTGTGGGCAGTATTTACAATCTTCCGGACAAGCGCCGGTTTTTATCGACAACAAGGTCGACACTTGCACTTCATTGGGATCAAAACTTTCACGATGTACGATTTGTGCTTGAAACATTAAATCATTAAACGGTTGGTTAAATAATTTATCCACTTCACCCAGTGTCCAATCGTGACGTATTTGTGCTGTGCTCATTGCCTGACTCTTTTATTATCGACTATTTGTTGGCTAGGATACCGTGTTAAGGTAACCTGTCAACCAAAACGAAAATCAATAATTTACATTTGATTACTTAATATACACTTCGAGTTTAACAAATTATGACCCCTTCAGACCTAGCATTTGATAAGCAACACATCTGGCATCCTTACACCTCCTTGATCTCACCGCTGCCATGCATCCCTGTAGTGAGCGCCCAAGGTGTCGAGATAACGCTAAGCGACGGACGTAAACTCATCGATGGTATGAGCAGTTGGTGGTCAACAATCCACGGTTACAATCACCCTCGCCTCAATAAAGCTGCAAAAGATCAAATCGACAGCATGGCCCATGTGATGTTTGGCGGTATCACTCATCCGAGCGCGGTGGCGATGTGTCGTAAACTCATCGCCATGACCGCAGACCCTCTCGACCGGGTGTTTATCTCTGATTCTGGCTCGGTTGCAGTAGAAGTCGCCTTAAAGATGGCAATTCAATATTGGGTAGCTAAAGGCAAGCCAGATAAAAAGCGCATGTTAACCATCGAACACGGCTATCATGGCGACACATTCGCAGCGATGTCGGTATGCGATCCCGTTAATGGCATGCATGAGCTATTTAACGGGGTCATTAGCCAACAACTCTTTGCTAAAGCGCCACAAGTCGGTTTTTACCAGCCGTGGGACGATGCGGATGTAGCCCCGCTTGAGCAATTGTTTGCCGACCATCACCATCACGCAGCCGCCATGATCTTAGAGCCGATAGTTCAAGGCGCTGGCGGGATGCGGATGTATCATCCGAACTATCTTAAAGCCGTGCGTAAGCTATGTGATAAATACGACGTGCTATTAATTTGTGATGAGATAGCCACTGGATTTGGCCGCACCGGTAAATTGTTTGCTTATGAGCATAGCGATATCGTGCCAGACATCCTGTGCCTTGGTAAGGCATTGACCGGGGGCTACATGAGCCTTGCCGCCACCATCACAACACAAGCGATTGGTGAAATGGTCTGTAAAACAGAGGCTGGCGTATTTATGCACGGCCCAACATTTATGGGGAACCCGCTAGCTTGCGCAGTAGCAGCAGAGAGCCTTAGCATACTTGAACAAGGTGACTGGCAACCGCAAGTCATGGCGATTGAGGCACAGTTAACCCATGAATTATTGCCATTTAAAGCATTGGATAATGTGAAGGACGTTCGTGTGTTGGGTGCTATCGGCGTGATTGAACTGCATCAGCCAGTGGATATGGAATCAATAACGGCGGCGTTTATTGAGCAAGGAATTTGGGTTCGCCCATTCGGTAAGCTAGTCTATATCATGCCGCAATATATTATCAGTGAGCAGCAGTTGACCCGATTAACAACGGGCATCTTTAAGGTCATTAACAGTCTTTAGCCAGATGATTAGCTTTCATCTTAGCTATCTCGATGAACGCTTGTTCGAGGGTATTTACAAAGATGAATGCCCTGCTACCGTCTGGCTGAAGGCTCTTAAAGATGCCGCGTTGGAGCTCACTCGATGTTACTCGGACGATACCTAGACAACCGAGTGTAATGTCCTGTTCCTCATTACTGTGCGCTAAGGCAATGACTTCTGGTGAGGCATACGCATCCGCATCATAGATAATAATGCGATACCAGGTATTAAAATCTACAGAGTCTAGATATTGATAGGTTGATTGACGCGCGATTTCGAGTCCTTCAAGGTTAAATGATCCGCTATAACGACCAACGAGAACATCGCCATGCCAATTTAATGTTACATTACCGTGTCCTTTCACTGTTCCCCCTCAAAAATAACGTTAGCGTCAAACTACGCAATATCAACCTAAAACGATATCATTCCACTGACATTTCCACAACGCTAAACGTGACGTTGCCTCGTCGCCGAACATAGGGCTATCAGTAACAACGATTTATTGAATAGTCAGCAGCTAATTTCTTTCTAATTTAAACCCTTATTAAACTTATGGCTTTATAGTTAGATGAAATAACTCAAATGATTTTAACCATAGCGACCATCATTTATAATGAAATATTCGTTTTAGACTGCTATGATGATGCAAAGCTATCACTCAACAAAGAGATCATAATGTCAGAGCAAAATATTGCGCTTAAGAAAGCTGGTTTAAAAGTAACGTTACCGCGAATTAAAATCTTGGAAATTTTACAAGAACCTAAAAACCAACATATTAGCGCTGAGGATCTCTATAAGATTTTGTTAAGTCAAGGCGAAGAGATTGGCCTTGCTACTGTATATCGTGTATTAAACCAATTTGATGACGCTGGCATTGTTACTCGCCATCACTTCGACAGTGGTAAATCGGTATTTGAACTCGCTTCAAAAGAGCATCACGATCATCTAGTTTGTCTAAATTGCGGTAAGGTCATTGAGTTTAACGATGAAGTTATCGAATCACGTCAACATGATATTGCGACTGCAAACGGTATTGTACTAACAAACCACAGCTTATACCTTTACGGAAAACCTATTGACGGTGAATGTAAGCACTAATCACCATCAATTGATTGATAAAAAGCCCGATTATGTCGGGTTTTTTTGTGATTAAAATCCGCTATATTTGTGTTTAACCACCGAGCCAAGAAGCTAAAAACCTTATCGTTCTACTACCAAATTATGGATACATTATTGCTGATAAAGGGTATGACAGTAAGGTAATATGAGAGCAGGTTACACAAAAAAATCACTCTCAGTCATCGCAAGGCTGAAACAATATCCCGGTATCGCTACCAAATACGATAAATTACAGGCTAACGACGAAAATTCAGTCTCATTAGGTTGCTATATGGTATGGTTACCCATGGTTGTATGATTTATGAACTAAAAGTTAAACAACCTCTAGAAAAACCAACGGAACTTAAGGAGATTAAATTGAATAAAAACCACATTATTGCATCTTTATTTATGCTGTCACTATCAACGGCTGCGACAGCGGCCCAAAATACGTTAATTAATGACATGCAAGGCTGCCAAGCCTATATTACTTTTATAAATGACAAGGTAGACTCCACATCTAAAAAATACCCTGCTGATGAGCTTGCCAAAATCAAAAGCGCCTTAACTATTTATAATAATTATATTCAGACTGAAGTCATCACCCCCGGTTTACTTCAATTGACTTCTAATAATGCAGAGAAAGCAGCGCAATACCAGCAGCAAATTGACTCGTCTAATGACCAAATCGTTAAATCATTACACGCTAACTACCCAAAAGATCAATTTTTCATTGATTTTGCTATCTCTATCAATGATGGCTGCGTTAAGAAATCAGTTCCAGCTAAAGGCTCTGATGATTATCAATCATTAGAAACTGCACTTAAACTTATAATCAAACTAGCTCGACAAAAGTAATTTTGGTTTCAATAGGGTCCTGTTAAGAGAAGAATTTAAACTTTGGAGTATTTTTGATGTGCTTATCAGGTTTCTCCGTTTTAATGGATGATAGAGTACGCACACCAGATACTTTTCTTTATGAAATACATCCATGTATTTCACCCTACGGGCCAGCCTGCGGCTGTTCAAATTGGTTCCAGACCAATTTGTGCGTCTTAAAGAAAAGTATCCAAAAGATTAAAATTTCTGGAAAGTTTTAAGACAGCTTTAGCTGGTCCGAAGGACAAATAACAAGGATGTTATTTGCAAAGGCGACCCGATTATTTATCGCTGATCTTAAATGATAAATTGACTGTTCAAACCCGTATTTGACCCGCATCTCGGCTTTGGCTTCCTGCGTTGCTCTAACTTCGCCATCCATGGCTACGCCTGCGGAAAATACTAAAAATTTATCGGGAATAAATTTTAACAGCTCTGCTGGCTCCGAAGGGGTGAGCGCTCACCCCATAACAACACCACAAATACAATTGATAATCATTATCATTACGTGTAATCTTATTGTTATTGACCTACTGTAAGACATTACCGATGCCTAACTCTCTCATCACTCTACGCCAACAAGCGGTTCGTCCGCTTAAGTTTAAACGCGCAATATTACCGCTTCTGTTATTGATTCTCATAGCGGTACCACAATTACGTCCGATCATTGCCCAATCAATGGCCGATGCGTTCTTACAAGTGACAGTGTTTGTTGCCGCCACATTATTTCTTTATTATTACCTTGTTGAACGCTTTCCATTATTAGAGCTAAGTTATGTGCGCCAACATTTTCCGAAGTGGGAGGTACCATTGGCGGCATTTTTAGGCGCTCTACCCGGTTGCGGCGGCGCGATTATTGTGGTGACTCAATTTACTAAGCGCCAAGCAAGCTTTGGTTCAGTGGTTGCGGTGTTAACGGCTACAATGGGAGATGCAGCCTTTCTTTTACTCGCCACACGGCCGCTTGATGGTGCCATCATTTTAAGCAGCGGTCTGGTCATCGGCAGTGTATGTGGCTATATAGTCAATAAAATACATCATCCGGACTATCTTGCGCCTAGCGTTAGCAATGAGTCGAAAAGTACCCCGATTGAGGACAGCTGCAACAAACGAATTGGTCGATTATTTTGGCGCGTCGCTTTTATACCAAGCCTTATTATTGGCTTGCTATTGGCCTTTCAAACTAACTTTTCAGCAATCGACTCTTCCTTGGGTCAATCTATTAACCTATTCGGCGCAATCAGTGCATTTATCGTGATCAGTCTATGGGCCTTTTCATCGAAAGGTGAGAACTATCAAGAGTTCACCAGTGAAGATGATAATTCAGTTCCCTACTCACGCTTTAATAAAGTGATGAAAGATACCCATTTTGTGACAGCTTGGGTAGTTGCAGCGTTTGTGCTGTACGAAATCGCCATTCATATCTTTGGTTTAGACCTCAAAGAGTGGTTTTCTCACTACGCAGCCTTTGCGCCATTAGCAGGGTTATTGATTGGGTTACTCCCGGGCTGTGGCCCGCAAATACTCGTCACCACTCTATACATCCAAGGTATTGTGCCATTCTCCGCGTTGATTGCTAATGCCATCTCCAATGATGGTGACGCGCTATTTCCAGCGATAGCGCTCGCGCCAAAAGCGGCGTTAGTCGCCACGTTATATTCTGCGATTCCCGCGCTGGTCATTGGCTATTCGGTGTATTTTTATCTAGCGTCACTTGAGTAACCAACGTCACGTGCTTACGAGTTAATTGGCGCTCCATGGCCAGGTCGCAAAATAACGAGACATTAGATTAGATTAGACTAGAATTAATTGAATCTAAACTCGGTCTAGATATTGAGCCTAGTCCCCCCCTCAATTTGTACGTTAATCAAACGGAATATCATATTTGTTAATTTCTACTCACTTAATCAGAAAATGGTATAAGATGAGCTAAAAATACCCCCTATCAAGGAATGAAGCATGAAGAGATACTACCTGAGTATTTTCTTAATTCTGTTTATTAGTACTAATTGTTTCAGCCAACCACTCGACTGTCTGGAGCTTCATGTCATCAATAACCCCCCCGCTCGGCTATGTTAATGCCAATGGTCAAACATTGGGTGTTCATTGGGATTACCTCGCAGCCATCGAGCGCGAATCTAGCCTATGCATTAATAAAAAATTATTGCCCTACCCCAGAATTTGGAAAAGCATAAAAACTGGTGCCCATGATGGAGGTATTGTATTTAGGTCTGCTGAACGCTCCGGTTTAGTGACCTATGTGAGACTAATTCGCAGCGTCAAAACGATAGTCGTATTTGCAACGGGTAGAAGTGGACCCCTTCAGTTGGACACATAACCTTAGTTTTTAAGTGATCAATCCAAGTTATGCGGCGAACCTTTGTCTAGCAAAATAAACCTGATCAGGTGTTAAATCGTTTAGACTTTGATGGTATCGCTGCTCATTATAAAACACTATATAGTTACTAATTTCAAGTTCTGC
>Ga0209395_1000723_pt1 | contig 47693 bp, 46 predicted proteins | sample GOMGulsemesocosm_3_FD_184635 | JGI IMG/M metagenome (GOLD analysis project Ga0209395, IMG submission 184635) | Methane-oxidizing microbial communities from mesocosms in the Gulf of Mexico - GOM9D Gulf of Mexico (SPAdes) (version 2) | ecosystem: Environmental > Aquatic > Marine > Cold seeps... | reverse complement strand
AATTTTTTTTACACCACTTTTTACCTTGCTGACTTGGTTAGCCGCAGGGCGAGGTAAAATCGAATAGAGTAAATCTTGTGACATTTTAAACTCCCAATCTCATCAACTGTTATATTTTTATCGGCTACGGGCAGATGATCTTTATTTTTTATACAATCGATTCAATTTATGATTACTAAGTCTCACTATTTAAGAGTTTACTATAGCATCTTTATTTAAATTCATTACAATAGACGTCTAGACGTAAATACACCCTTAATAAATATTAAATGGAAGGCTTTTTGCTATGGCACAACACCTTTTCACTTCAGAATCAGTTTCTGAAGGTCACCCAGATAAAATTGCAGATCAAATCTCTGATGCTGTACTTGATGCTATTTTAGAGCAAGATCCTAAAGCACGTGTTGCTTGTGAAACGTATGTTAAAACAGGCATGGTATTAGTAGGTGGTGAAGTTACTACCTCTGCATGGGTTGATATCGAAGAGATCACACGTCGTACTGTGCGTGAAATTGGTTATGTAAACTCAGAAATGGGATTTGACGCCGACTCTTGTGCAATCTTAAATGCCATCGGCAAGCAGTCACCTGATATTAATCAAGGTGTTGACCGTGAAGATCCTAAAGATTTAGGCGCCGGCGATCAAGGTTTAATGTTTGGCTATGCCAGCAATGAAACTGATGTTTTAATGCCTGCTCCAATCACTTTTGCTCATAAGCTTGTTAAGCGTCAAGCACAAGTACGTAAAGAAGGTATATTACCTTGGTTACGTCCTGATGCTAAATCACAGGTCACTTTTGCCTATGAGAACGGTATTATTACCGGTATTGATGCGGTTGTTTTATCAACACAGCATAGTGAAGACATTGCGCAAGATGATCTGATTGAAGCCGTTATGGAAACAATCATCAAGCCGACATTACCTGAAAAGTGGTTAAATAAAGACACTAAATACTTTATTAACCCAACCGGCCGTTTTGTTATCGGTGGCCCAGTAGGTGATTGTGGTTTAACTGGTCGTAAAATTATCGTTGATACGTATGGCGGTATGGCCCGTCACGGCGGCGGTGCATTCTCTGGTAAAGATCCTTCGAAAGTTGATCGCAGTGCTGCCTATGCGGCGCGTTATGTGGCAAAAAATATTGTTGCAGCAGGTCTTGCTGATCGTTGTGAATTACAACTGTCTTATGCGATTGGCGTTGCTGATCCAACATCAATTAGTATTGAAACATTCGGTACGGGTAAAATTGATGAAGCAAAAATGATTAAATTAGTACGTCAACATTTTGATCTTCGTCCGTATGGTCTTATCGAAATGCTTGATCTTAACCGTCCTATTTACCAACCAACAGCGGCCTATGGTCACTTTGGTCGTGAAGAGTTCCCATGGGAACGCACAGATAAAGCCCAATTATTAAAAGATGATGCTGGCCTTTAATCATTAATTAAACGTTATGCTCCATTTGAAAAGTCAGCTTACTCAGCTGGCTTTTTTATTGCCTGTTTACTTGGTCAAGTCAAATCCCGATAAAACAATACTCATCACTATTCCTTAACCCCAATTTAACGCCCCTCACTTTAGACTAGCTTCTCATTTACTATTATGAGGTCTTTGTGAAAATTTCATCGATAATAACAATACTTTTCTGCCTAACATTATTAAGCGCTTGTGCCACGTTTGATGATGTTGAGTTTGACAAACGTGCAGCCCAACAAATTGATAAATTAGCCAGTGCTAATGTCATCAACATTGAGGTTGCTACGACTAAATTACCGCAGATACTCAATATCTCTGAGATTGATCATTTAATAACTACAGCGATGTTAAATAACCCCAACCTACAGCAAACCTTGTTAACGCTTAAAATTGCACATCAACAATCCACCTCGACCAACGCCGCCAAATGGCCAAGTTTAACCGGTAACTTGTCGGCTAATAAACAGCAAAACAATCAATTGGCGTACAGTCCCAGTTTAGACATCAATTGGACCGTTGATCTTTGGCAACAATTGAGCAATGCTAGCGATGCGCAGCAGGCTAATGTGTTAGCTTCCTCGTTCGCCTATCAAGGTGCAAAAGATTTATTAGCCGCCAATTTAATGAAAGCTTATTTGGGGTTGGTACAGTACGCACAATTAGTCGACATAGAAAAAATGCGTGTCGACAAATTAAAAACTAACGAGAAGATAATCGTTAGTCGTTATCAAAAAGGACTTATCGATTTAAAAGATCTCGATACCGCTAAGTCTTCCACTCAAAGTAGTCAGGCCACTCTCATCGACTATCAAGCTCAATACCAACAGGCACTTCGTCAATTATCGCTACTAACGGGCTTAACATCCAACAAGTTGACTTATCAAAATAAGTATCCTGCTATTACGTTACCGGCGTCTGACATTGACCTGTCTGATATAGGACGCCGTCCAGATTTACAACAAGCCTATCAAGGTATTATTGCTAGCCAACTTCAACATAAGGTTGCTTACAAAGCACTATTACCCAGTTTTTCGCTAACAGGGTCTATATCCAATACCAATTCGAACCTACATGATGCGCTGTTTGGTTCAAGCGCATGGCAATTATTGGGGAGGTTGTCGGCACCTATTTTTAATGCAGGAAAACTCACCAGTGAAGTCGAGGTTGCCAAATTAAATGCGAAAAAGAGTTATTGGGCATTTCAGCAAACATTGCTAACAGCAATCAACGAGACGCACAACGCTCTGGCTAATGAGCAATCGATTACACAGCGACTTCTATTTACTCAGCAATCATTGATCAGTGCAAAACGCAGTGAACAGACAACCCTTTCTCGTTATCGCCAAGGCACTGTGTCCCTGTTAGATTTATTGCAAGTTCAACAACAAACATTCTCTTTGCAAGCTCAAGTCACTCAATTGACCTATCAGCAACTCACAAATCGAATTACCTTAGGGCTTGCCGTAGGGTTAGGAGTATAAATCATGAAAACAAATCATAAAAAATCACTTATTACAGCAGCATGTTTCGTTACTATCTTAGTGGCACTTGCAATCAACAGCGCGTTATCAGCTAATCAACAGCAATGGACGCCGCCTCCTAAAATAATTCAATATCCAAGTGTATCAATCTCTGTTGCAACGCCAATATCTCATCATGCAACCGTTAGTGCCTATGGAGAAGTAACTTCTCGCAACCAATTAAATTTAACCTCTCAAGTGAGTGGTAAAATTATCAAGCTATCTGATAACTTCTTAACGGGCAATACCTTTAAAAAAGGTCAATTGATTGCGAAAATAGAACCTATTGTTTATGAGCAAATATTAGCGAATGCACAATCATCATTAGCCGATGCTCAACTAGCGTTAGCGCAAGAGGAATTAAACAGTAATCAAGCTGCACAAGAATGGCAACAGTCGGGATTAGCTAAACAACAACCATCGGATCTTGTACTGCGTAAACCCCAGCTAGCCGCCGCTAAAGCAAAATATAAAGTGGCTAAAAAAGAAGTACAAAAAGCAATTTATGATTTGGCACAAACTCGAATCATTGCACCTTTTGATGCACTCGTTGTGTCTAAAAAAGTACAAATGGGCAGTAATATTCAAGCGGGAACTGAGATCGCAACGCTTTATGATGTTGCTTTGTTTGAAGTATCATTGCCCTTGTCTCAACATCAATGGCAACTCCTGCCAAACACTCAACAATCATCAGGTTTATCCATTACACTCACCCAAGATTCCAATGAAAACCGTTGGACAGCCTCAATGAGCCGCGTGGAACAGCACATTAACGGAAAAAGTCGACAACGCTCACTAATCGTGAAAATTGAAAATCCGCTGGCACTATCAACCCCTTTATTTCCAGGTACCTTTGTCAAAGCAACGCTCAGTGGTAACAACATAGATAACTTGTGGAAACTACCTGCGTCAGCATTAATTGATAACAACACCGTATGGCAAGTATCTGATGACAACCTGTTAAGTCACCTGAAGATCGACATCATGTTTTCACAAGACAACACCGTATACGTTAAACCAATCAATGGCCTATCAAAGGCGCGTATTGTTAACCGCCCTCTATCAAGTTACTTAGTCAATATGAAAGTGGCTCCTAATGTTGAGGAGATACTGTAATGAAACCACAACAAACAGGGGTTATCGCTTGGTTTGCGGGTAATAGTGTTGCTGCTAACTTGCTGATGTTATCGATTATATTTTTAGGATTAATGTCGTTTAATCAACTACGAAAAGAAGCATTCCCTCCTTGGGCGACAAATTCTGTCACCGTATCAATGAATTATGATAGCGGCGATCCTAAGTTATCAGAAGAAGGCATTGCGATTAAAATTGAAGAAGCCTTGGCTACTGTCCAAGGAATTAAGCGCGTTACATCCAATTCTAATGCTGGGGGGGCCAATGTTACTATTGAAGCAAAATCGAGTTACGACTTAGACATATTACTACGTGATGTTAAAGCAAAGGTAGATGCGATTTATAGCTTTCCTGTTGACGCTGAAAAACCAATTATTGCTAAACAAACATCCCTTGAGCATGCTTATTCAGTCAAAATTTATGGTGAGAGCGATCGCCGTACACTACAAGCGATTGCTGAGCGCTTAAAGGTAGATTTATTGGCACAATCTTCAATTTCTAATGTATCCATCAAGGGTAAGGCCGAGCCCATGATGTCCATAGAACTTGATGAACAGAAACTTCAAGCCTACGGTTTATCGTTTTCAGACGTGGCAGCGGTCGTCAATAGTGAATCAAGCAGCGGTATTTCCACCAGCCTTAGAAATGAAAGTAAAGTTGTTCGATTAAAAGTGGCACAACAAGCTTACAAACAACAGGACTTTGCCAACATTTCACTCATTACACTCGCTGATGGCAGTAAAGTCAGGCTTGGAGATGTAGCGACTGTTAGCGATGAATTTTCTGATAATGTCTTTATCGTCGGGCGTTATAACGGGCAGCCCGGCATTGGTGTCGAAATCAGCGTTGATGAAAGCGGCGACGTATTGAATATCGTTAATCAAGCAAATAAAGTCGTCGAGCAGTGGCAAACAAGCACCCTACTCCCTCAAGGTGTATCCATTGATACGTGGAATGATGGCGGCTCATTAATTAGAGATCGTTTAGCCTTATTGGTAAAAAATGCATTGTCGGGCATAGCATTAGTCTTTATTGTCTTAGCGTTATTTTTAAATCTCCGCGTGGCTTTTTGGGTGACAGCAGGATTACCGTTTATTTTCTGTGGTACATTATTTTTTATGACGGAAAATTTTACCGGCATGAGTATTAATGAAATGACAACCTTTGGCTTTATATTAGCATTGGGTATTGTTGTCGACGATGCCGTAGTCGTTGGTGAAAGTATTTATACCACCAGAAAAGAACAAGGTGATTCACTAAACTCCACCATAGTAGGAACTAAAAAAGTCGCTGTACCGACCATTTTTGGTGTATTAACCACTGTCGCCACTTTTATAGCTTTGGCCAATGTTGAAGGCGGCATGGGGCAAGTGTACTCGCAGTTTGCCGTTGTTGTGACCATTTGTTTATTGTTATCAGTCGTTGAATCAAAAATTATATTACCGGCTCATTTAGCACACCTAGATACTCATCGTTCCCCAAAAACTGGTGTTGCCAACATTTGGCCACGTATTCAGCTTGGTGCCGACAACTCTCTTCAATGGTTTAACGACCGTCTTTATAAACCAACAATAAAATGGGCAATAAATTATCGCTATGGTGTTTTTGCCGCCTTTATTGCTTTATTTATTTTAGTGATAGGCATGCCTCAAAATGGCTCTGTACGCATGGCATTTTTCCCCGATATTCCTGGCAGCTCAATTCAAGCCAATATGTCGATGCAAAATGACGCAAGTTTTGGTCAAACCAACAAAAATTTATTGTTTTTAGAAAAAATGGCCATCGCATCAGATATCCAATTGATGCAAGAGCATGGCCGAAAAGGCACAGGCATTGACACGATAGAAGTGATTGGTGAGGGAGACTTGTCAGGTTCAATTGTCGTTGAATTAGACAAGGGTGCACCATTTACCCTTAATGACTTCACTCGCACATGGCAAGCACTTGCAAAAACACCTGAAGGTGTTCGTAAGCTTGATATTCGTACTGGATTTGGTGGCGGTAATAATTTCAAAGTTGAAATAAAGGGGTGGAATAATGAATCGATAAAAGGGGCTGGTCAAACAATAAAAAAAGCGATTAGTGAAATTTCAGGTGTTAGTTCCATCGATGACAACTTTGATTCCGGTCAGGCACAGTTAAAGTTTACACTAACTGAGCAAGGGCTCGCATTAGGCCTCACTACGCAAAGCCTCTCTCGTCAGGTATTACAAGCATTTGGAGGGGAAGTAGTACAGCGCTATCAACGTGGAAAAGATGAAGTTAAAGTGAGAATTCGTTACCCACAAGCCCAGCGCCAAACGATTGATGATGTAATGAATGCGCAAATTCGTTTAAACGACGGACAAACAGTGCCATTAACTCTCGTTGCAAAGTTACACTCAGAGTATCAACAAAATGAGATTACCCGTATTTCAGGTTTGCCTGCCGCGTTTGTCAGTGCCCGTGTTGATAAAGATATCATTTCGTCTAATGAGTTGGTTCAGCAGCTACAAAAATCAGTGATACCGGCGTTAGAGAGTAGCTATCCAGACCTTAAAATTCACTTTGCTGGCGAAGCCGAAGAACAAGCTGAAACCACTAATTCAATGACTCGATTGTTTATAATGGCGTTAGCCGCTATTTATATTCTCTTAGCTATCCCATTACGCTCATATGTGCAGCCAGTGATCATTATGATGGCGATCCCGTTTGGTTTAGTCGGTGCAATTATTGGTCATTGGCTCAATGATATGGTGCTTAGTGTTTTATCGTTTAATGGAATTGTGGCGTTAAGCGGTGTGGTCGTGAATGATAGTTTGTTACTCGTTTCACGATTTAATGATTTAAAGAAAGAAAAAGATAAAGTATTAGATGCTATTGTCTTAGCCTGTACTGGCCGCTTAAGAGCGGTATTGTTAACGTCAATCACAACTTACGCGGGTCTTATGCCATTACTAGGAGAAACATCAGCGCAAGCACAGTTTATTATCCCAGCCGCCGCTTCACTCGGTTATGGTATTTTGTTTGCTACCTTTATCACCTTAATATTGGTACCTTCTCTCTTGATGATGCACCAAGATGCGATTAATCTAGTTGAACGAATTAAAACAAAATTTACTACACCGACTGACAAGGAATTAATGCATGAGCATTAATGTATTATTGGTTGAAGACGATATAGACTTGGCTTCAACCATGGTTGATTATTTTGAGATAGAATCAATCAGTTGCGATCACGCTGCCAATGGTATTCATGGTTTATCGCTAATCGAGAATAATCACTATGATGTAATTTTACTCGATATCAATCTACCACGATTAGATGGTTTATCGGTGTGCCACAAAGTACGTTCAATGAGTAATGACACCCCCATTTTGATGTTAACGGCCAAGGATTCGTTATCAGATAAAATTGCAGGATTTGACGCGGGCACCGATGATTATTTGGTGAAGCCTTTTGAGATGGAAGAATTGGTAGTGCGTATTGGCGCATTATCAAAACGCCGTAGTGGTCAAATGTCTACGCTTACAGTCGGCCAACTTACGTTAAACCTGCCACAACGTATTGCTTGTCATAATGATGAAAATTTGAAACTAACACCTATAACGTTTAAGTTATTGAAAAAGCTCATGCAATCATATGAAACACCTGTTGCACGAACCAAATTAATGCATGCAATATGGGGAGATGAACAACCTGACAGCAATAGTTTAAAAGTTCATATTCACCATTTACGCAAACAATTTGAAAAATATAACGTTAAATTATCAATCATCACTGAGCCGGGTTATGGATTTATGTTAACGGCACTTAACCCGCTACCTAGTTGAGAACGTCATGAGTATTCGTACCTACATTTTTGGACTTCTAACGAGTCTTGTTTTGGTTATATCCGTTTTGTTGTCTTATCAAAGTGCTCGTTTATTTATTGGTGCATTTCAAATGGCCACCGAAGATATAATGTATGACATTGGCCAGAAATACCCTAACAATGGGAAGTCAGAGCAACAACTTCTCGATTATCATATTTCAACTGACTGGCACAATGTGCCTCAAAAAGTACGTGTTCAATTTTCTAAAATCCCAAAACAAACTGATACACTTCACACAAAATTCGTTGACTGGAATTATATTTCTCCGCCTAATCATATTTATTCTTTAATGGTCACACATCGCGATGGCCAAACTATATTCATTTCACGTTTCAACGAAAATATTCATCAAGAAATTGAAATGGAACATCCTGATGAGTTTTTCCTCGATCCGATGCTGCTCATCATTCTCATTGGCATCGGTGTTATCACGATATTTGTTGTTATGTTGTTGTATATATTTCGGAAAATAGCTAATCCGATGGAGTCACTTCAATCTTGGGCTAACCAGCTAACGATTGAAAGAATCAACAAGCCTAGACCAAATTTTCGTTTCAAAGAGCTCAACAGCTTAGCGACCCTCATTCATAATAATTTATCATCAATGGCTGATTCAGTAGAACGTGAGCAACAGTTTTTGAGTTATGCCAGTCATGAACTACGCACTCCTATCGCTGTATTACGTAGTAACTGTGCGTTACTTGAGAAAGTTAATGACAAGCCTAGCGACAAAGAGCGATTGATTCGCGACAGAATTGAGCGGGCCAGTTTAACCATGAAATCAATGACTGAAACCCTATTATGGCTCAGTCGTGATGGTGAAATAGATGTGCCACTTGAACCCGTCAATATTGGCGAATTGATTGACCAAACCACTGCCGAGTTAAATTATTTATTAACAGGAAAAACAGTAGAAGTGGTCGTCACCCATCAAAATACGACCCTGCTACTGGCAAAAACACCGGTCACATTAGTGCTTAATAACTTAGTACGAAATGCATTTCAGCACACACAACAAGGCCGTGTTGAAATTATTCAAGTCGGCAACAAGATCTCAATTGTTAATCATGAAAAAATAATTGAACAACACGCTATTCAAAGCGAGTTGGGTTTTGGTTTAGGCACACAATTAGTAGAAAATTTGATCAAACGATTTGATTGGCACTATGAAACATATCAAGAAAATAACGCTTATCACGTCAGTGTTTCTTTTGACTAGCCATAATCGAAATCTTTAGAATGAAAATACAAATTAAGGTTGAGCAACACAAGGAAAATTAATGCTAAACGTTGTTCCCACTCCTAAGTCACTCTCGCATTCAATGTGCCCATTAAGCGCATGATTAACTAAATTAAAAATGATATGCATGCCTAAACCACTCCCCCCCTGACTTCTACTTGTCGTGAAAAAAGGCTCATATATTTTTGACAGGTTGGCAGCTGATATGCCTTTCCCTAAGTCTTTAAACATAATATCAACTTGTTCATTATTTCTCGTGATATCAATCGAAATATCACCATTATCTTCCATTTCAAAAGCGTGAGTTAAGGCATTCATCATTAGATTGGTAATTATTTGAGCGATTGCACTAGGAGAACTCTCAATATAAAAATCATTATCTGTATCAAAATGAATATTGATGTGGCGCTGCCTCAAAGTGGGCCTTAAGCTGGTAAGAACTTCCTGCACATAGCTCTTAATGGCATAACGGCGCAATTGTTCACTTGATTGATCCACTGCTACTTTCTTAAAACTACCGATTAATTTAGATGCACGCTCAAGGTTTGACAACATAAGTCTCGAACTTTGCTGGGCATCGGATAAATATGCCTCAAGTTTATCTTTAGTTAGTTTATTGTTATCACATACTTCAGCTAACTCCTGGGTAACAAGCGATAAATGTGATGCTGCCGTCAAAGCAACACCAATAGGCGTATTTATTTCGTGGGAAACTCCTGCAACTAAGCCACCTAACGACGCCATTTTTTTAGACTCTAACAGTTTATCCTGTGTTTTTAATAAGGTATCAAAAGACTCTTGAAGTTCTTGCGTTCGACTATTAACTATTTTCTCTAAGTCTACCTGATAAGACTTTAATTCTAATTCGTGATGCTTTTGCTCTGATATGTTAGTGAGTGACTGCACCATACCGCCACTTTTGTTCTTTTGATCCACCGGGGATAAAGAAATCAAAAACCAACATTGATATTGAGACAAATACACTTCTTCATTTGATATTAAGCGATGTTCCCTAATCGCTTCACAATAATGGCATTGCTGATCAATAAGCTCATGGGGATGAAAAAGTGAATGGATAGGCTTAAACATCAGCTGTTCTTTAGGAATTGAAAATTCAATATTTACAGCTCGATTAACCTGATTAATTACCCCTCTTTCATCAACTCTGATGGCTGAAATTGGAATAGCATCATAACTGTTTGAACTTTGAGCAAGTAGTTTTATTGGCTCTCTAAGGGCAGTTTTTATGATAGCCATATAGATCATCCAAAAGGATAGAAATTTGACCAAATGACCTAAAACAAATGGGAAACCATTAAAATCCGTATACAACGTAAAACAAAATTCAGCGATTAGCTTAAGCGCTAGCGAGCCAATTAAAAAATACATCACATTAGGTGCAAATAACGCGCGCTGTTTGATGTATAAAACTATTGCGCAGGCAAAGAGGCCCATAACAGCAAATTCGCCACCAATTTTATAGGCAGAAAGTCCAGTGTCGGTAAACAGTTTTGGAAACTCAATGTAAAAACTAGCCAACCCACTAATCAACACAAGGCTTAACGCTATAATAATTGTCAATGGTTGATTAATTGACTTGGTCAATAAGACCGGTGCATAAAGTAAAATTAAGGCTTCGAACGTTCTCGCATACATCCACAGATGCACTGTAATTTCACCATCGGGCACATTAAAAAATGGCATACCAGTGACGGTAAAGGCATGCATTAAATCAATCAGTGATATGGCGCAATACATGATGCCTAAAAATAATAGAAAATCATTCTTAATGAAATGTCGTGTATTAACAACGACTACAAACATCAATAGTCCCACTAATATTGACAATAATTCAGCCAATGTGTGAAACAACAATACGCCATGGGTATAGCGAACTATGATTAACATCATCAATGTAATAATGGGAAATACAATAGATTTTAATGTCACGTTATTCCCTCCAAACCGAATCTAGACTGACTTAATAACTACAATCATGCCATCTTATTAAACAGGTTCCTTTGAGGTGAAATTATACGAACGAAGGAGTCCCCGTTAAACTAAGCGCTTAATTAATTTTTACACAATGGGGTATATTGAGCAATACTGGAAATTATCCTCAGTCATGGAATATTACACCTAGTTAAATACCAAAGTAGTTTTAAATCACAAAAAAGAAGAATTATTAAGGTAGAATTATTGACTGTGCTAAAATGATCTTTTATTTTTTAAAGATACGATCATGACACAAATAATCGACGCACAAACACAATTTATTTCCCACGTTGAACAATTTCAAACGTTTTACGGTTTACAAGATCCGTCTTCACAAGAATGGGTAGTTCTCGATTCAATTAATTTTGAAAATAAAGATGTGATGCCATTGTGGTCAACTATTGAGCTAGCACAGTCACAAATAGCTGATGAATGGAAAGCGTTTACTGTAGCGCCTATTACACTGGCCGATTGGTTAGAGTTTTGGGTTGAAGACTTATCACAAGATGATGTATTAGTTGGTATTAATTGGGTCGACGAAAACAGCTGCGCCGAGTTATCACTTGATGTATTTACTCAAGCGTTAATCGCCATAGAGAAATACGTAAAATAAAAAATATAAAGCCATTTCAATCAGTAAATGGCTTTAACTTTTATAGATACAAAAAATTAACCTTTGATGATGTTTGGCCCGTTTTTACTTCAGCCAATAAAGGTTCTTTTATCGCCTGTTTTAAGTAGGCTAGGTTTTCTTGATAAAAGTCCATCGGGGTTTCAAGTTGATTAGCCACCCAGCCTTTAATCACTAAGCCATCCTTTTTTATCGCCTCTATCGTTAATAACGCATGGCTTAGACAGCCCAATTTCATGCCGACCACCACAATCACTTCAGTGTTTATTTGCTTGGCAAAATCACTTAAATATTCATGGTCATTAAGCGGTAATCGCCAGCCACCAGCGCCTTCAATTAATGCCACGTCACTTTTATTTTTGACCTGTTGCCACCATGCATTGAGCATCGATAAGGTTAATGGTTTGTCTGACAACTGACTGGCAATATGCGGCGCAATAGGCTCCTTAAAGCATACAGGGTTAATATCACTGTAAGGTAACTGCGGCATACTTGCGCGGCGTAAAATTATTGCATCTTCGTTTTGAAGCTGACCGTTAATCAAATTTGCACCTGCCGCTACAGGTTTATAACCAATGGCTGTTAACGATTTAGTGAAATGGTTAAGTAGCAGTTCACTGACATAGGTTTTGCCTACATCAGTATCGGTTCCGGTAACAAAATAAAGTGTTTGTGGCGTCATTAAAGAGTCTTCAATTAAGTTGATTTAACTAAGGTACAAAAGGCTACTTGATAAGTAGCACTCAAACCATGGGTTGTTCGAAAAGGCTCATACCCTTGTGCTAATTTTTTAAGGCCGCTACGCCCCATGAGACCTGATGAATGTTTGGCAGTTTGATTAGCGCCAATAGCTTTTAAATCACGCATCAGGGCTAAGACACTGGTGTAATATATAATTTGTGGCTGTACATCGAGTGCCAACAACTCAAAATCACTATCGGCAATCACTTGTTCCAAGGCCATTTTAGTCAAAAATGTATTTACATGCTGCGCATCATCTACATGTGTCCAAGATTGAGCTAATTCAAATAATGTCCCATCGAGTAAAGTCGTAAATACAAATTTCCCGCCATCATCTAATACACGATAGGCTTCTTTAAGGGCATTAGATAATTGATGAACCCATTGCAACATTAAACTCGAATAAATAGCATTAACCGAGCAATCTGTTAGCGGCAGTTTCTCAGCGTCGCCGGCGAGCCAAGTAACGGCAAGTTGACTGTTTCTATCCCGCGCAAAACGCAACATATTGGGCGCAATGTCTACCCCAATTAACTGCTGGGATTTATCATGTAACGCGCTGGTGAAATAACCTGGACCCGTGCCCAAATCCAATAAAGTCTTCACGTTATCAAGGCGCGATAATAGTTGATTACCGACTCTACGCTGGAGCGCCGCGCCGCTATCGTAACTCGCCGCGCTATTGGAAAATGCATGACTGATGGCTTCTTTATTAATGGTGTTAGCGGGTGCTTGTGGCCCTATATTGAACGACTTGGCGGACATAATCATAAAGTCCCTCGATGTAATAAATCTATGGCACACGTCAAATGCTTAATAAGGTTATCTATATCTGATAATTGATGGTTACTCGAGAACGTCACGCGTAATCTAGCCGTGTTCTTAGGGACGGTTGGCGGCCTGATAGCACTAACCCAAAGGCCGTGTGCCTTGAGATAATCACTCACTTTTAATGCATCTTCACTTTGACCAATGATGATAGGTTGTATCGCACTGTCAGATGGCATTATTGTCAGCCCAGCTTTAATTGCCTGTTCTCTAAAATAAGTAATACGCTCATTAAGTTTTTCATGACGCCATGTTTGCAAAGACAATTTAATGCTTTTGATGGTCGCCCCAATGACAGGAATAGGCAATGCCGTCGAATACATGTAATGGCGGCAATAGTTAGTTAAATAATCGATAACATCATCATTAGCAGCCACAAATGCGCCGCCAGTGCCAATAGCTTTCCCAAACGTTGCCATTAAAATATTCGGGGAAATATTGGCGGCCGTGCAACTACCATGGCCTTGACCATTCACACCAAAACCATGAGCATCATCAACCATTACCCAGGCTTCATGTTCTTTAGCAAGACGATTAATAGCCGGGAGATCACCACTATCGCCATCCATTGAAAAGACTCCTTCGGTAACAATAAGGCGATTTTCAATTGCTGATGTGTCCACCAGCAATTTTTCTAACCGCGTCATATCATTATGCAAAAATCGTTTCATGACTGCGTTGGTTTGCATGCCAGCGTCCATTAACGACGCATGATTAAGTTTGTCTTGCAGCAATAGGTCATCATTATTTAATAAGGTTGATATCACACCACTGTTGGCAGAAAAACCAGAATTGAACAACATGCAGCGTTTCATACCTGTTACATCGCATACCAGTGATTGTAGGTATTGATGCAAACTTGAGTGTCCGGTGACTAAACTCGATCCACCGCTCCCTACACCAAATCGAGTAGCAGCCTCATTACCCGCTTTAATCACGTCGGGATCACTCGCGAGTCCAAGATAATCATTGCTGGAGAAATTGACAAAATTGGCGTCTTTAAACACCATCAAGGGTTGATTACCGCCAATGACTGCGCGCGTTTCACGACAATGGTGAGTCACGCGCAATTGCTCAATCGATGCTGCTAAATGTTTAAAACTCATGTCGGTCTATTAATTAGCCGCTTCATAAAATAGGTTATCTTGCTTACCTAAAGTCACAGCGTCCAATATCGAGGCCTCATAAGCTTCGTCTGAATATTGGCGTGTGCGCTCGGTATTAATGCCTAATTTCTTAAACAAATTCACATCTGTCGATTCTTCAGGATTGCTCGTTGTTAATAATTTACAACCATAAAATATTGAGTTAGCACCAGCCATAAAACACATGGCTTGCATTTGCTCATTCATATTTTCACGGCCTGCAGAAAGCCGCACGTGCGACTTAGGCATCATGATACGTGCTACAGCAATAGTTCGAACAAACTCGAAGTGTTCTAAATCATCTACATTCTCTAATGGCGTGCCTTTAACTTTGACCAGCATATTAATAGGAACACTGTCAGGGTGTTGCTCAAGATTAGCCAGTGCCATTAATAAACCATAACGGTCTTGTTCTTTTTCGCCCATACCAATAATGCCGCCACTACAGACTTTCATGCCAGCGCCGCGCACATAAGACAATGTATCAAGTCTATCTTGATAGGTCCGTGTGGTAATAATTTGATCATAATACTCAGGAGAAGTATCAAGATTGTGATTGTAATAATCAAGGCCAGCATCACTAAGTTCTTGAGCTTGTTGCGCCGTAAGCATGCCTAATGTCATGCAGGTTTCCATGCCCATATCACGTACTTGACGGACCATATCAAGCACGATTGGCATGTCACGATCACGTGGGTTACTCCAAGCAGCGCCCATACAAAAACGTGTTGAACCCACGGCTTGCGCTTGTTTAGCTGCTTCTAATACTTTAGCTACTTCTAGCAATTGTTCTTTCTTAAGACCTGTTTTATTGCGAGCTGATTGCGGGCAGTATTTACAGTCCTCAGGACAAGCCCCAGTCTTGATTGATAACAATGTTGATACTTGCACTTCATTTGGATTAAAGTTTTCACGATGAACCATTTGCGCCTGAAACATTAAATCATTAAACGGTTGATTAAACAGTGCGTCGACTTCTTGTAAAGTCCAATCATGACGGATATTAGATACTGCGCTCATTGCTTACTCATTATTTTTATAGTGTTAATTTATTGGCTAGGATACGTCATTGATGTACCCTGTCAACCAAACACATCTTATTAGATTTACAACTGGTCGACTTTTGACCGCTATTATTTTGAGTATTTTATGAATGAATCTGACTTTCTATTTGATAAAGAACATATCTGGCACCCTTACACCTCTCTGATTGCGCCGCTTCCTTGCATTGGCGTTGTAGCAGCCAATGGCGTAGAACTCACACTCCATGATGGCACAAAACTGATCGATGGCATGAGCAGTTGGTGGTCAACCATACATGGTTATAATCATCCGCGACTCAATCAAGCGGCTAAAGATCAAATAGATAATATGTCTCATGTTATGTTTGGCGGTGTAACACACCCAAGTGCTATCGCCTTATGTCGCCGATTAGTGGATATGACCGCTCCAGAACTAGATCGCGTATTTTTATCTGATTCAGGATCCGTCGCCGTTGAAGTAGCGCTAAAAATGGCCATTCAATATTGGGTAGCCAAAGGGCAAGCTAACAAGTCTCAAATGCTTACCATTGAACATGGCTATCACGGGGATACTTTTGCTGCGATGTCTGTGTGCGACCCGGTTAACGGCATGCATGACTTATTTAACAATGTGCTTACTAAACAACTATTTGCCAAGGCCCCTCAAATTGGCTTTGATGAAACATGGAACGATGACGATATTGCGCCTCTAACAGCATTATTTGAAGCACATCATCATCACGCCGCCGCCATTATTTTAGAACCGATAGTGCAAGGTGCTGGCGGTATGCGAATGTACCATCCTAACTATCTTAAAGCTGTTCGCCAATTATGTGATAAATATGACGTTTTGCTTATTTGTGATGAAATAGCCACAGGTTTTGGCAGAACAGGTAAAATGTTTGCCTCTGAACATGCGAGCATAACCCCTGATATTTTGTGCGTCGGAAAAGCGCTAACGGGAGGCTACATGAGCTTGGCGGCGACTATAACTAGTCAAGTCATTGGTGAGACGATATGTAAAACAAAAGCCGGAGTATTTATGCACGGTCCCACGTTTATGGGCAATCCATTAGCCTGCGCTGTAGCCAATGAAAGTCTGGCAATGCTGCAAGAGAATAACTGGCAAGCTCAAGTGTTATCTATTGAGTCGCAATTAAAGGAACTATTTAAGGCGTTTTGTGCACTGGAAAATGTAGCCAATACAAGAGTCTTAGGCGCGATTGGCGTTATAGAATTAACAAAAGCCGTAGATATGGAATCTATACAAGCGGCATTTGTTAAACAAGGGATCTGGGTCAGGCCTTTTGGCAAGCTAGTATATATTATGCCGCAATATATAATCACGCCAAGCCAACTGACAACTTTATGCGATGGAATTTATAACGTAGTGGCTAACTTGTCACAAAAGCAGGATGCTTCTTAAATAGAGTGAGTGCCTCTTCAATGCTATCAGCATATTTAGCCGTGATGCTGTTAGCACTTTCGTGATGAATCCTGATCCGCTTGAGATATTCATCAGCGGCGACGGTAATACTGCCGATACATCCATCAACATTGGACTGTTGCTGCATGGCCTCCCCCATTAATAATACATTTTCAGATGAAAAAGCATCTGCGGCTAGGTGCAATATTCTGAACCACTGTATCTTAGGCGACTGCTCGAAAAACAACTTTCGTCTCTCAACAAGTCGAATAACCCCTTCTTCGTTGAAATTACCCCTTAGTCTGTAAATGAGAATGTTACCTACCCATTCAAATTCAACATCACCATGTGCAACCATTTTAACTCCAATCCTAACGCGTAATGCCTATATTATCGGCGTAAAAGCGAAATGTTTCATTATTTAAAACAAGTTTTTAACCCTCATGAGTATTTTATAATGAAATATTCCAATGACACTGTTATTATTGATATTAAATCAATAATCTGACAAGAGATAATAATGGCTGACGAAAATTTAGCACTAAAAAAAGCGGGTTTAAAAGTAACATTACCCCGTATTAAGATTTTAGAAATACTGCAATTACCAGTCAATCAACATATTAGCGCTGAAGATCTCTATAAAATTTTGCTAGAGCAAGGTGAAGAAATTGGTTTAGCAACAGTTTATCGTGTATTAAACCAATTTGATGATGCTGGCATTGTAACTCGCCATCACTTTGATAGTGGTAAATCTGTATTTGAATTAACAAGTAAAGAACATCATGATCATCTAGTGTGTTTAAATTGTGGTAAAGTTATTGAATTTCATGATGAAGTCATTGAGCAACGTCAACGTGATATAGCTAAAGCAAACGGCATAGCATTAACAAACCATAGTTTATATCTTTATGGTAAGCCTGTTAGCGGCGAATGTACTCACTAATCAGACTAGTGTTTCAGCCACAAAAAAACCGACATTCAGGTCGGTTTTTTTATGACTAAAATTTGGTATTAGTTAAATTTGTGCGGCGATTTCTTTGGCAAGTACAGTTTGACAGCCAACTTTTTCTAATGATTTTGTCAGCATCGCCCGCTTTTTTCCGGTGTTTGAGTTTGTCATTACCCAAAACGACGATTGACCTATTTGTTTTGGTTTAGTGCTCGCATTGGACGCTAATAACGTTGCTTCGTCTTTTGCAAAATACACACGATCACGACCACTTATCGATAATACGTATTCAAACTTGACTGGCGTCATGTTATGTAATTGTTCAAGCAAAAACAAAAATCTCCCCACTGCCGCTTTATGCTTAACTATAACGTTTGGCATTATTAATGATTTGAAATCAACAGGACCTGATTGCACCTTATTTGAAGGAGTACTATCTTCAAGGTCAGCACTGGTGGCTTTAAGATCAATGAGTGCATTATTTTTCACTTCAACAGGATCTTTTATTGGACCATCGACAACAATATTACCCACAGCAGGTAAACCCAACAAACGACGTAAGATTGCAGATGCGTCTTCACCAATAGATTCAGTTTGACTTGCAATGTAACGGTATAAGTCGTTTTCAACGTCAATCGACTTCATTTTAACCCCTTATTAATCAAGATAATTTTTCTTATGAGCGCATGATAATTATATAATTATCATGCGATTATACAGATCGGTAATCAAAGCACCATTTATTTTGAAACGCGGCGGTAATCACGATAACAAGGTAACCAAAAATTACGCTCTATCTTCTCTTTAAGCAGATCATCACTAATGGCTAATGCATGGCCTTGTTCAATAGCGATTTTAGCCACATCGAATGCCATTTTTTTACTTATTGCCGCAATCTCAGTTAACGGCGGTAAAAGACTGCCGTTGATATCTTTTGCCATTGGCGATACTTGTGCCAAACAAAGACTGGTCGCCATTAACATTTTATCAGTAACGCGTTTTGCACCACAAGCAATAATACCCAACCCCAACCCCGGAAATATATAACTGTTGTTACACTGCGGAATATTAAAAGTTTTGCCATTATAGTCGAAAGGTTCAAATGGACTTCCCGTGGCAACAATAGCATTACCTTCGGTCCATTCGATGACTTGCATAGGGGTCGCTTCAACTTGTTTAGACGGATTACTCAGTGGAAAAATTATTGGACGTGCACAACTTTCATACATCGCTTTAATAACAGCTTCGGTAAATAAACCTGGCTGGCCAGAAACACCAATCAAAATAGTAGGCTTTGCACATTTCATCACTTCTAAAAGCGACGGGTAATTACTCTCTTCTGCCCAATTTTCAGTGTTTTTTGGGTCAACGGCTAAACGTTGTTGGAAATCACGTAGATCAGACATTCCCTGAGTCACTAATCCAAATCTATCAACCATAAATACACGGCTTCGTGCTTCTTTATCACTGATTCCTTCCAGCACCATTTGCATGACGATTGCTTCTGCTATGCCACAACCAGCTGAACCAGCGCCTAAAAAGCTCACGACTTGATCAGATAATTGCTCCCCCTTTGCCTGACACGCAGCCAATAGTGAACCAACAGTAACAGCAGCCGTGCCTTGAATGTCATCATTAAAACAACAAAGTTCATCACGATAACGTTCTAATAACGGCATTGCTTTGGGTTGGGCAAAATCTTCAAACTGTAACAATACATTAGGCCAGCGACGCTTGACGGCTTGAATAAATGTATCTACAAATTCAAAGTATTCATCATCGGTGATACGCGGCTCTTTAACACCCATATACATAGGGTTATCAATCAATGATTGATTATTAGTGCCAACATCGAGCATTACCGGCAATGTATATGCAGGGCTAATGCCGCCACAAGCGGTATACAATGACAATTTACCAATAGGAATGCCCATGCCGCCCATGCCTTGATCGCCTAAACCAAGAATACGTTCACCATCGGTAACAACGATCACTTTTACATTAGGCTTGATGGCGTTTCGCAAAATATCATCAATATGGTTACGTTGGTCATAAGAAATAAATAAACCACGGGCACAGCGGTAAATGTCTGAGAATTTCTCACAAGCCTCGCCAACTGTAGGCGTATATATAATTGGCATCATTTCTTCAAGGTGAGCTTGAATAAGAGAGTAATATAAGGTTTCATTCATGTCTTGAATTCGGCGTAAATAGACATGTTTATCTAAACTACTTTCGAACGCACTAAACTGGCTGTACGCACGCTCAACTTGCTCATCAATAGTTTCGATTAACGGCGGCAGTAAACCACTCAAATTAAACATTTCACGTTCTTGTTTACTAAACGCACTTCCTTTGTTTAATAACGACGTATCAATTAATGCGTGTCCTGAATAAGGAATATATAATGGGGGTTTGTTGGCAGTTGGCATAATGGGTTAACCTTATTATTGTTATTTCTTTGCGGCATGATATTGACCGATTAAACTATGGTACCAACCTTATAGTTTTAATCCATATGAAAGCTTTGAATTGTTGAACTAATTCAACTTTTAGCGTTTAAAACCAACAGTTTTGAGCTAAGTCACGTCTAAAAAATATAAAACATTCGTTTGAATTAGTCGGTTTTTTCCCCTTTCCCTAACCAAAGATTGATTTTAATGGTTTTGCCATTCAAAATACGCACTTATTCACTAGCATATAAAGACCCATGACACTTAATTTTAAACGTATTGGTAGCGGCCAACCGGTCATTCTTATCCATGGTCTATTCGGTAATTTAGACAATTTAGGGCGCCTCGCTCGTCATCTTAGTGAACACTTTGATGTCATCAGTATCGACTTACCCAATCACGGTTTATCTCCACACATTACGTCCATTGATTACCTTTCTTTAAGCCAGAGCCTTAATGATCTAATATTATCATTGGCATTGACTAACGTTCATGTTGTTGGGCATTCTATGGGTGGAAAAGTAGCCATGCAATTTTCCCTCGATCATCCACAATTAGTTAAATCACTCACCGTCGCTGATATTGCTCCAGTAACGTACTCCAACCGGCACTCCAAAATTTTCACGGCGTTAAAAGCGGTTAACTTGTCAACCTTAACTAACCGTAATCAAGCAATGGAAATAGTGACAGGTCATGGAATTGATGCGGGGACAGCACAGTTCCTTTTGAAGAATTTGGCTAAAAACGAAGATGGATTCTTTTGGCGTTGTAATATCGACAACCTGCAACAAAACTACCCTAAAATTATTGCAGGACTATCTGGCGAGAAAACTTTTGAAGGGGCCACTCTGTTTATTAAAGGGGAAAAGTCAGATTATATCCTGAGCGATCACCGCCCATTGATCATGCAATATTTCCCAAAAGCCAACGCCAAAATCATTCAGGGCACAGGCCACTGGCTGCATGCTGAGAAACCTGCCAGTTTTAATAAAATCGTTAATGATTTTATCCACAAAAATAGTGATTAATTGTGTTAAGTAAGCCATAGCAGACGCCATTTGAATATGCTATATTGCGCGTCACTATTTTTCATGGTCAATAAGACAAACGATGACACCACAACAATTCCAACAACTAGAAACATTAGGCTTAAACTTTTTATTTGCTGGAATATTTTTCTTAATAGGAATGGCAATTCATGATGTACTAAAAAAAGGAGAAGTTCCTTTTATAGGCAAATTGGTTGTGTGGAGTGTCTTAACGTTTGGCTGTTTGGGTTTTATTGCCAAAGGAATTATCCAAGTATTTTGGAATTCTCAAGGGCTGGGTTAGTAACTCAAGCGCAATTATTAGCGCTTCTTTACAGCAAGAAATTATTATTAAGTTATGGCAAAAGCATCTAACGACAGAATAACCATTGATCTTTTTGCCGACGAAAAAAATCGTGGCCGTCCTAAGACGAATCCTTTATCACGTAAAGATCAGTTATTGGTTAATAAAAGAAACCAAATTAAACGTGATAAGGCCAAGGGACTAAAACGAGTTGAGCTTAAAGTTGATGAAGAATTATTTGACGCATTAAACGTTTTGGCTAGTGCTCACAACGTGAGTCGTGGTCAATTGATAGAATCTATGTTGATGACACAAATCAATTACTTATCATCATGTGATGATAAAGTGTCATTAACAATAAATGAATTAGAAAATACATAGGAATATTTATGGCTAGTGTAGGCATGTTTTTTGGTAGCGATACAGGTAACACTGAAGCAATTGCTAAAATGATCCAAAAACAATTGGGTAAAGGCTTAGTTGATGTATTTGACATCGCAAAAGCAACATCAGAACAAATTGCATCATTCGACTTATTATTACTGGGTATACCAACCTGGTATTACGGTGAAGCTCAATGTGATTGGGATGACTTTTTTCCTGAATTAGAAAATATTGATTTTAACGATAAACTTGTCGCAATTTTCGGTTGTGGTGATCAAGAAGATTACGCCGAGTACTTCCTTGACGCGATGGGTACATTAAAAGACATTATTGAGCCACGTGGTGCTATTATCATTGGTCATACGTCTACCGAAGGTTACGACTTTGAAGTTTCTCAAGCACTCGTAGACGAAGGGCATTTTGTTGGACTTGGTATTGATGAAGATCGTCAGCCAGAACTTACCAATGGCCGTGTTGATGCTTGGGTAAAACAAATTACCGAAGAAATGTGCCTGAGTGAATTAGCTTAATACGGTTAAATTAACCGAGTTAACGCTAACTCACCTCAAAAACACTAAAAACCTCGCCTCGCGAGGTTTTTTTATGCTTTCCTCACTTTTACACTTTTCTCAACTACTGCAATACGTTATGTTTAGGCTCAAGCCATTATAAAATCAATTAACTGGAAGAAAAGCGTGTTTAAAAAGTCAAATAAGTTACACAATGTTTGTTATGACATCCGAGGCCCTGTGCATGATGAAGCACAAAGACTGGAAGAAGAAGGCCACCGAATACTTAAATTAAACATCGGTAACCCAGCCCCATTTGGCTTTGAAGCACCTGATGAAATAGTGCGAGATGTTATTCACAACTTGCCACAAGCCCAAGGCTATTGTGATTCAAAAGGATTATTTTCGGCACGAAAATCTGTATTTCATCACTATCAAGAGATTATTGAGAATATCGATGTAGAAGATATTTATATCGGGAATGGCGTATCTGAATTAATTCAAATGGCCACTATGGCTCTACTCAACAATGGCGATGAAGTGTTAGTCCCGGCGCCTGATTACCCATTATGGACAGCATCGGTGAACTTAGCAGGTGGTAAGGCCGTTCATTATCGCTGTGATGAACAAGCTGATTGGTTTCCAGATCTTGATGATATACGCCGTAAAGTCAGTAAAAATACTAAAGCGATTGTACTTATTAACCCAAATAACCCCACTGGTGCAGTCTATTCAGAAGAGATTTTACTCGCCTTATTAGCTATCGCACGTGAATTTAATCTGATGGTTTTCTCTGATGAAATTTATGACAAAATTTTATTTGATGGTGCAACGCACATCCACACAGCATCCTTAGCTGAAGACTTGGTTATATTAACTTTTAATGGCCTATCTAAGGCTTATCGCATTGCTGGTTTTAGAGCTGGCTGGCTAGTAATTTCAGGAAACAAGTCACTAGCACAAGGCTATATTAGCGGCTTAAATATGCTGGCATCAATGAGGCTGTGCGCCAACGTACCATGTCAACATGCGATACAAACAGCTCTCGGGGGCTATCAAAGTATTAACGAGCTCATTTTACCTGGCGGTCGATTGTTAGAACAACGTGATGCGTGCTATGACGTGCTGTCAAATATTGAAGGCGTCAGTTGTGTCAAACCTAAGGGCGCCATGTATATGTTTCCCAAGCTGGACATAAAAAAGTTCAACATCAAAGATGATCAACAATTAGTCTTTGATTTACTGAAAAAAGAAAAAATACTGTTAGTTCACGGCACCGCATTTAACTGGCCTGAGCCGGATCATCTCCGCATCGTTACCCTGCCTCATGTACAAGATTTAACGGCGGCTATGTTACGGTTTGCAAAATTTTTAGAAAGTTATTCGCAATAACGGTTTTTAACAAGGAAACACATATAATGAACACACATGATTCGGCATTATGGGTAACACGCAAAGGACCAAGTCATGTCGCACGACCACCGGATCATCGTTCTTTGTTTCAACGGGATCGCGCGCGTATCCTGCACAGCGCTGCTTTTCGCCGGTTACAAGCTAAAACACAGGTTGTGGGTATTGGTCAGAGTGATTTTTATCGTACGCGATTGACTCACTCACTAGAAGTCGCACAAATTGGCGCTGGTATTATTAGCCAACTCAAAGTCCAATATCCAGACTTTAAGCATTTTGAGCTTGATGAAACACTCATTGAAACATTAGGTTTAGCTCATGACATTGGTCACCCCCCTTTTGGCCATGGCGGTGAAGTAGCACTCAATTACATGATGCGTGACCACGGCGGATTTGAAGGTAACGGCCAAACGTTTAGAATATTAACGCGGCTTGAGCCCTATACTAAAGACTTTGGCATGAATTTATGTCGCCGTAGTCTGCTAGGCACGCTTAAATACCCCGTATTGTTTAGTGACGTTGTTGGTCAATATCCTGACCAACCGACAACTAGTTTTCGGCGATTAAAAGCCCATAACTGGCTACCACCAAAAGCAATTTTTGATGTCGATTCAAATGCATTGGATTGGGTATTATCGCCACTATCGGATGAAGACAAGCTACGTCTTAAAATAGTTGGACCTACCTACATTCACAATGAAAAAAGCATCCATTTACGCAGTCAATTTAAATCCTTTGATTGTTCTGTAATGGAACTAGCCGATGATATTGCTTATTCGGTCCACGATCTTGAAGATGCAATAGTGATGGGCACGGTTAATTATAATCAATGGATGAAAGATATTGTTAAACCGGTTAAAGCCCTTGGTGATAACCCGATCAGTGTAGACATTGAAAACATCACTCAAAAATTATTTAGCGATGAGCAATATCTACGAAAAGATGCTATCGGTGAACTAGTCAATAGTTTAGTGACCGCCATTAAAATTGAAAAAGTGACTGGTTTTGATGAACCCCTTCTCGCGTTTAATGCTAAATTGAACAATCAATATTCTCAGCTACTAGAAATATTAAAGGCTTTTGTATTTAATCGCGTGATTCGTAAGCCCGAATTTCAAGCGATGGAATACAAAGGGCAACAAATCGTGATGGAGCTTTTTGAGGCCTTCGCTTCTGACCCTTACCGTTTATTGCCAGAGAACACTAAGGAACGATGGCGTTTAGCTCAGGATAAAAAAGACGATGTACAAATGCGCATTATTTGTGATTATATTTCAGGCATGACTGATGAGTTTGCCGCTAAACTTTACCATTCCCTATTTACACCTAAAATGTAAAGCCCATTGACATCAATTTAAATTCAGTTAACATTGAGCGTACGCTTGTTAGCTGAATTTAACACATGACTGAACCACGCAATGTACACGACATTAAAACGCCAAAAGCCTCTCCCTCAGGGTATGATAAAAAAGAAGAATTACTCAACACCTTAACACATGGTGTGGGTGCACTTTTTGGACTTGTTGGCTTAATCATATTTATCGCCAGTTACTTTAGTCATGGCAATACCCTACAGCTAGCGACTACAACAATTTACGGTATCAGCCTAACGTTGTTAATGTTGGCATCCACTCTCTATCATGGTGCCAAGACCCCCGCGATTAAGGCAAAACTAAAGTTGCTTGATCATTGCGCTATCTATTTATTAATTGCCGGCACTTATACTCCGCTAATAACACATACCATTCCCTCAACGATGGGGCTCTCTGTTCTTGGCCTTGTTTGGCTATGTGCATTCATTGGTATCGGCATTAAGTTAAGATTTGGTAGTCAATATAAGAAATTCTCCGTGATGACATATCTTGTTATGGGCTGGTTATCATTATTTGTCATTTATGAGCTAGTACAGGCTCTACCAGCTTTAGCTTTACTCTTATTAGGTGGCGGTGGCCTCATTTATTCATCGGGTGTTTATTTCTATTTAAACCACAAAATCCCTTACAATCATGCAATTTGGCATATTTTTGTGCTGTTAGCCGCGATTTGTCATTATCTTCTCATTTATTTTTATATCTAACGACAATTTACGGTATGATGCGCACTGAAACATTTTGTGGCAAAATCTGACTATCAATTTAATAGATGATGTCGCAAAATAAGTTGTGTCTAATAGAGTTAAGTCCATGAATATGTTGCGCCAGCTAATCCTTACAAGTTGTTTATTATTACTTACCTGCCAAGGACAAGCGGGTGAAAAAACAACCACAACAAAGCCATCTGAAAAGACGGTCAATATATGCTATGAAGCGCTAAGCCGAGCTTATTTATCCCTTGATCCACAGCAAATGACCAATGTTTACACCCCCAATGGTATTTATATCTCGACGGGTGGCTCAATGCCAATCATTCATGGCCAAGCTAGTCTATATAAATTATACGATAAGTATTTTGGCCGACTTAAAAAACACAACTCCTCATTAGATCTACAATTTAGAGTAACAAATCGCTTAATAGATAAGAATACCGTGCACGATGTCGGCTATTACGTTGTTACTGTTATACCTCCCCAAGAAAGCAAGCAGCCGCCCAAGCAACATGCCGGTAAGTTTATGATCACATTTAATCAGCAGGCCGACGGAAGCTGGGGAATATGGTCTGAAGCTAACTCAAAATCCAAAATAAAAAATTATGTCAAAGCCAAAAAAATCGAAGGTTTACATTTTGATGATTATTTTCCAATTGAAACATATTTAACAACACATTAATGGATAACGATTGCCCTTGTTTATCAGGTATTAGTTACCAAACATGTTGCGCCCCCCTGCATTTAGGCACAATAAAAGCAACATCGCCCAAGCAACTAATGTGCAGTCGTTATAGTGCTTTTGTAAAAAATGATGTTGAATACATTTTCGCCACTCATAGTCCTGAAACACGCCATGAAATATCTATTGAAAGCATTCATCAATGGAATCAGAAGTGCCAATGGCTTGGATTAGAAATTCGTACAACAAACCTTGAAAAAGATTATGGATATGTGGAGTTTGTGGCTTGGTACAAGCAAGATAATCAACTGACTTTTCATCATGAGATATCGAGATTTGAACAAAAAAATATTGATAGTGTCTTATCAGCACGCCTCAATAGTCCACATCAAGACCGTGCTTGGTATTTTCTTGATGCTAGTTACCCTGAAAACGTCGTTAAACTACCCCAACGTAATGATTGTTGTATTTGTGGCAGTCAAAAGAAATTTAAAAAGTGTTGTGGTCAGTGAAAAACTGTTTGAGGTAGCAATTTATACAGTGAGTAGCTCTGCTTGATATTGCTGCTGTGATAAAATCAAGTCTTCCATATTAATCTCTATTTCCCTTTCGTTATTCACTTGACCAACAAACCGCTGAGCAACTGTTGGTGATAAGTTTTCATACACATCGCTATCAATACCATGACGTATGTTCGATTGGAAATGTAACGCCTCTGGACGTAGACAATGTTGTAATCTCGCTGCGGTAAGTCCTTCATCTAACGCGACCTGTCCTAATTTGAGAGAATAAAGCTCTTCAATTACGGTTGTTGCTTGCAGTGTTTGTGGATTTTCAACGTTAAACTGTTCATGAAGTGAATTTTCAAGTGGTTCAGGTGCTTGTGTTTGTTGCAGCGCAAATTGATCTTGTTGTGACACATCTGCTGAAAGCATAGCGAGTAATAAATCAAATTCATGTTTTTTACCATCGCGCACGCAATGGTTTAATGTTTGACCTAATTGTAATTCACCAACAAGAATGTGCTGAGTTTGCATAACAAACCATCTATTTGAACAGTAAACAATCTATCGGCTGTAACAATGTAAACTTTAGTAAAATAAATAAAAAAAGTACTTTACCAATCGCTATTTTTTCTTTAAAATCCGCACCACTTGATTGGAGGGGTTCCCGAGTGGCCAAAGGGATCAGACTGTAAATCTGACGGCTCAGCCTTCGGTGGTTCGAATCCACCTCCCTCCACCATCAAGCCTTTCTTAAAATCGTTATAGCGCTAAAAGTTTAATCATCTAAATACTATTTTCAAAGAATACTTTAATTTTTATCCCACAATCCTATATGATAGAGTTCATTAAATTAAATTCTTGTTATTTAGGGATAAGTATTTGTCGACGCTGCAAAAAATACCTTACAATAAGTTAAAAGTATTGTTAGTAGACCCCCAACGGCCTTTTCAAATTATGATGAAAGGAATTTTGACTAATTTTGGGGTCAAATATATCGACACTTGCGATAGTGGCGAAGCCGCACTTAGATCTTGTCGTTCAAAAGAATATCATCTACTGATGGTTGAATATAATTTAGGTAGCAAAAACGGCACGCAGCTATTGGAAGAATTAAGAACCCTTAGATTAATTAAACCAAATGCCATATTTTTAATCGTTTCGGCCGAAACAGACCGTGCCATAGTTCTTGGTACCATGGAAATGGCTCCTGATGATTATATTATCAAACCCTTCTCACAACGATTATTAGACAGCCGTATACAAAAAGCGTGGAACAAGCGCCAAGCGTTGTCATCTATTTACCAATGCATTGATAAACTAGATTTACCTCGTGCTATTTTAGCGTGTCAGATACTAATAAAAGAAAAGAATCGATATAGCGCTGTTATCTTGCAAATGATGACAGGGTTAATGTGTGATCAAGGGCAACATCAAGATGCTGTTAATATTTTAACGCCTTTATTGAAAGAGAGAGAGCTGCCCTGGGCAAACCTTAACCTGGCTCGAGCGCAACTTGGTTTAGAAAACTTTATAGAAGCTGAGAAAATCCTAAAATCTTTAATAAAATCGCAATCAACCAATGTTGAAGCTATCGATCTGTTAGCTAAATTGCAGCTAGTCAATCAACAAAAAGAGTTGGCTAAATCAACACTTGAGCGCAGCGTAGAGTTATCGCCGTTTTCGATGAAACGGCATCGATTCATGGTCGAAGTAGCCGAAGCTAATCATGACCATACGCTTGTGAAAGATAGCTACGGAAAACTGTTAAATTTATCACGCCGTTCGGTGCATGCTGGCACAAACCATTTATTCAATTATACCCGCAGTATTATTGAGAATGTTGCTCATTGTGAAGAGCCCAAAGATATATATAAACTTCAAAACGAACTCACATCAACCCTGCATCGTGCTAAACACGAAGAAGGCCGTAACCTAGATTACTCATTTACGGCGTTAGAAGGTGTTATACAAGCTCAGTTACAATCGGCTAAAGGTGAGAGCCTCGTTTCCAAAAAAACCTTAATGGAAGCTATACATCACTTTTGTGATGAAGATGATAAATGGGATTTGCCCGATGAATTAGCACCCGATGCATGTATTACTTTGATTAATTTAAATGATTTTGAATTGGCTTCTGTTTTTGCCAAACAGCTCGATAGTGAAAGTGAGATATCACAGTCGCTGCATAAGCGATTGAACGATGATAGTGTGCTTCTCAAAAAAGCTGAATTTAGTAAAATAACGCGACAAGGTATTGAAGCCTATAGTGCCGAAGACGGTCTTGAGGCTCTTCAATTATTTAAACAAGCGCTGAAATTATCCCCAGTGAATTCAGGAGCAGTGCTTAATGTGGCACAGGCTCAAATTAAGTTGATGCTTGAGAAAAAGAAATATCTCAAACTGTTACTTGTTGAATGTAAGGACTCGTTTAGAATTTTAGGCGGCATGAAACTATCAAAGTCACATCAAAAGCGCTTTAATAAATTGCGCAGTGATTACGAGAGTCTCGTTAAAAAGTGATTTTTACTGGCCAACAAAAACTTTTAAAATGAGCATAATGACAATCAGTTTAATATGACTTTTTCCTGATAAGAGGTTTTAAAATACCTTCAAGGCCATTGAGCTTGATATCAGCCATTAAGATAAGTTGATTTTTAAGTTTTCCAGAGACTTTATCTTGACCGTTCAACCAAATCAGATATCGCTCAGGGATATTGACTAAAAGCTGTCCCTGATGTTTGCCAAAAGGCATTGTCGTATTAGCCAATTCAATTAATTCGTGATCGTTCATCGTTAATTCGCTATGGTGTGTGGGATTATTATTTACGGGGGTAATTAAAAAGCCCCTCCAAAGGAGCGAGGAAGAGAATATGCCAAGAGAATGGGTAAATCAAGCCATTGCAAAAATTGAATCAGATTATCATCGCAGCGCCGATACACATTTATTAAAAGTACCGGTTCCTCAATTTCCTAGCATTGAACTCTATTTTAAAGACGAATCAACGCATCCTACGGGTAGTTTAAAACATCGCTTAGCACGCTCACTGTTTCTATACGGGTTATGTAATGGATGGATAACCTCTACCACGACAATCATTGAGGCATCATCAGGTAGTACGGCTGTTTCTGAAGCCTATTTTTCGCAGTTACTTGGCCTTCCCTTCATTGCCGTTATGCCGCGTTCCACCTCCCAAGAAAAAATTAATCAAATAGAATTTTATGGCGGTCAGTGTCACTTGATTGATAATCCCTCAAAAATTCATGAAGCGTCAATAAAACTAGCCGATGAGACTGGCGGTCATTTTATGGATCAATTTAAATATGCAGAACGCGCTACAGATTGGCGCGGCAATAATAACATCGCTGAAAGTATGTTTAATCAACTTGAAAAAGAGCCGCAACCTCACCCTTGCTGGATTGTCGTTGGCGGTGGAACAGGCGGCACCAGCGCGACTATTGGCCGCTACATTAGATACAATCAGCTCAATACACAGCTGCATGTAGTAGATCCTGAAAATTCAGTCTTTTTTGATTATTATCATCAACGCGATCCCAATTTACTCAGTGCAGTAGGCTCGCGCATAGAAGGTATTGGCCGTCCACGAGTCGAATACTCATTCAACCCAGATGTCATTGACTCGATGCAAAAAGTTCCTGATGCGGCCTCTATTGCCAGTGTTTTGTTTCTAGAGAAGTTATTAGGCAGGAAATGTGGCGGATCTACGGGTACAAACTTTTATGGCGTGATAACACTTATGCGTGAACTTATCTCCACCAACAAAGGCGGCTCTATCGTCACGTTAATATGTGACGACGGAAGCCGTTACTTACACAGTTATTACAATGAGCAATGGCGCACAGATAATAATATCGATGTAGCGCCCTATTTAGCACAAATAAACACATTTTGGACCACGGGTCAGTGGACAGCTATTAATTAAGATATTATTGAATAGCTAAATACTTGTGCGTTTGAATAGACAGCCACCAATTACGTTCAATGCACGTATCTATCGCTAATTGTGTTGCGCGTTGTTGCTGGCTAATAGGTTGCAGATAAATTTTCTTTTGAGCCACTTGTTCATCTGACAACCTTGCCAATAACGCATCTAACTCTTCAATGTGACGCTTCATTGCAACGGGATGCTTTATCTCGTTGGCGCGTACTAGCGCACTATCTAAAATTTCAAAGCCCCCTTTCATGGCGACTTTCGGCGAAACTGTCACGTGTGTTTTATCACTGACCTTGATTTCAAATGTGCCAGACGTTTCAATTTGAACACTAAAGCCATTAGCTTCTAGGGCATGACAAAAGTCAGTTAAGTCATACAAGCAAGGCTCACCGCCACTAATCACAATGTGACGTGCACGATACGTTAATAGATGCTTAACCATTTCATCAACAGTTGTATTGCACCAACTGTCTCCATCACCCGCTTTGGCAACAACTTGATCGAATGTGGTGTGATGTTTTTCATCTAAATACCAACTGTGCTTAGTGTCACACCAGGCGCACCCCACTGGGCATCCTTGTAAACGAACAAAAATCGATGGCGCGCCCGTAAAGGACCCTTCACCTTGAATTGATTCAAAAATTTCGTTTAGTGGAAGCTGACTCATTCTTATTTACTTAAAGGTTGGTATACTGGGGGCGTATTATACGTATAACCACTGTGGACAAGCAACAATGAAAGAAAAAGTAGTAGTCATCTATTCCGGCGGAATGGATTCATTTACCGTACTCAACAAAGCCATCGAAGAAGGGAAAGATGTTTATCCCCTTACCTTTAACTATGGACAGCGTCACAGCAAAGAAATTGATTACGCGGCTAATGTGTGTAAAAACTTAAATGTGCCGCATAAAATTGTCGATATTTCAGCGATCAATCAATTAATGGTCGGTAATTCATTAACCGACGATATCGATATTCCAGAAGGTCATTACGCGCAAGAAAGCATGAAGTCAACCATGGTACCCAATCGAAATATGGTCCTGTTGTCGATGGCGATCGCCTATGCCGTATCCCTTGATGCCCGCGCTGTTTACTACGGTGCACACAGTGGCGATCACGCTATATACCCTGATTGTCGCCCTGAATTTGTTGCCAAAATGAACGATGTATCTCAGATTGCCAATTACGACCCTGTCGATATAGTTTCACCTTATATTAAAGATGATAAAATTGGCATCTTACGTGATGGTATCAGAATGGGTCTCGATTATGGTCAAACATGGACATGTTACAACGGCCGCGAACATGCTTGTGGGCAATGTGGTTCATGTGTCGAGCGGTTAGAAGCGTTTGAAAAAAATGACTTAACTGATCCATTAACTTATGAACAGTAATGATGATTGTTTAATAAGTTATGCTTGGGAATTAAGTGGTTCTTAAGCTCGCGGTTGATATTGTTAAATTAACCCCAATAATTATATAAGAACTTAGGATATAAAAGCCGAACATATAATTATTGGAGTACGCCATATGATCACTGAATTAATGTCTATTTTCCAACCTTCTTTGAAAAATTTACAAAAAGCAAAAGAAAGAAAACTCTCTCACAGTGAAGAAGGTGATGGTTCCAATAAAAGATCACAATTGGATAAAATACTTAAAGAGGGTCTTTCACCCAATAGCTATAAAAAATAACGTAATAACAATCTATTTCCCAAGATGCTCTAGCCCTAATTTAAGGAAAAATTAACGTGTCAAAACTATTAATGCCATTACTACTATTACTTAGCTTCACCGCAAATGCTCAAGAAGATGATGTATTAACGGTAGATCGCTTAGTCGCCAAAAACATCCATTTATCCTTTCCCAATGACAATAATATAAAACCTAAAGAAAGTGACTTTAACATCATAAACTATGTGCTGATGAGTAATGAGACAGGAGAACGCTGGAGTGTAATCACGTTAACCAATTCATCCACAGGTGCTCGTAGTTTAGAACAAGATCACTTAATGGCATTATTTGCAGACGGTAGCAGGACTAGTCCCTTAGAATATAAATTGAATTTTAAAGGCAATGAAACACAGTCAATAACCGTATCATTTGGCGAGCACAAGTTTCCTATTTTAAGTATTTATGCCAGTGATGAGTTGTAATAGAAGGATTACTTCGATGAGTGCGTATTAATGTTTAGAAGCGCTCTGGGAGTATGAGTTTAAAAGAATGAATCTGACAGAACATATGGTTATTCACATATTCTGTCAGTTCATTTCAGTATCTAGAAACGTAACTTACTGTCTTGTTCAAACACCACTTGCATCGAAAACGCTTTACCATCTGAAGTACGTGTTAAATCATCAACAGCACCAATTGTCCCTTTAAGCATTTGACGACTACCTTTAAGTTTAAGTGCATCTTTAGCATTAAACATATTGGCGGCTTCATCACCAAAGGCAATTTTAGCATCAATACTACACTTATCACCTTTACACTTATAAATACCGGTAATCGGATATCTTATATCTCTAATACCAAACCAGCTATTAAGGAGGTTACCATTAACGCCATAACCTATACGTAATTGGGCAGCGGCTTTACTTCCATCGAGTTGTTTCATCACACCCGTATATGATACTGGTTCAAACATTTCATCACTGTTGGCAATGTTTAATTGCGCGTGATAAGACTTTAGCTGTGCTCCCGAGTTATTGAGCCAGTAGCTCCAAAACGTTTCTAGATTTCGGTTTAACTCGCTATTTTTGTGTGTATAGCCGACGCCGTACACATAAAACTCCGTATTTTTTAAATCAAGCGGGAAACGTTTTGCTACTTTTCTTGCCAAAATCTTACTTTGTTCAGGACTGGTCAGTTTTTGTGGTGAAACTAACCCAGAGTTTTCAACCATATCCGAAAACAAAATAACGCGTGTTACGCCATTACTCAGATTGTATCTACTTGAGTCATAATAAATAGCTTCTACAAGAGATTTCGTAGGGAAATTACCTTTGTAGCTAGGTTTGTCCATCAATGGCGTTGTGGCCAATGGTGCCGATAATGCATTAAGTACATACTTGTTATAAAACTTTTGAGTATCCTTTAACCCCTTATCTACGCCTTTCTTCCAAATACTCTGTGCTTCCTTTGCTTTTGCATATGACGCTTGTGACATACTAGGATGACAAACGGACCAAATTTCTTTGATACGGCTATCTTCTGCATTAATCATCGCAAAATGAATACGTTCACTGGGTAAGAACTTTATTTTGTTCTGAATATCGCGATACCAATCAGGATCTTTTTTGGCGATAACAGACTGATCAAGATAGATAATAGTTTGTCTTGGTGATGGAACGTCACAAAACGCTTTTAAACCACCACCCGCAGATTTAAATAAATCTGCGTTTGCAGGCGTCAGCAACTGGCTACAAATTGCTGCACCGATTAATATTTTTGATAAAATTTTCATGTTTGTATCTTTACCTACGCAGCTAAATTGTGTGAGTTAAAATCAATTTCAACGGATAAATACGTATCTAAATCAATTTGTTGGGCTCCAACTTTGAGCTCTAACTTCCCTTTCGATTTTGCAATGCTAACAAACGTATTACGATATTGGCGTAAACCATCATTAATACGCAGCAAAGTCGCCTCAACCATTTTGTTATATTCTTGTTCGAGTAAACTAATCAATTGCTGAGCTTTTAAGGCCTCTTTAGATTCAATCTCTATACGGCTTTTAAGTTCTGTTGTTTCTCTAACAAATTTAGCTTCTATTTGGTCGTATTCTTCGTTCAGTTTATTATCAAGGACGCGGAATTTTTTAGCGGCTTTTTCATAGTCACGTTTTGCTTCTTTAAAATCGGGACGCGCATCATGAACCCAGTATGAAATAAATGTCCCTAATCCCCATACCGCCAGATTAAACAAAATTGTAGGGAAAAGCAGTGCCCACACTGATGGTTCATCTGTTTCAGCGCCTGGCAATCCTAAACCTGGCAAACTGTTACCCATTGGCGCTTGGTTAATTTCATCTTGAATAACGTAATAGCGGATGATTATTAGTCCCGCTAATGCCACCATTAACAACAGTGAAGCAACAGCTTGAACAATTAACGTTTGATTGCGTCGGCTCTTTTCAACATCACGACCAATTAAAGCATGGCGTTGTTTTAAGTAACCACCATGGACATGAGAAACGGCTGCAAAAACAAAAGCAATAATTAACGTCATTCCCATTGCTAAACCTGCGGCGTCAAATTTTTCCTCAAATGTTGAATAGTTAATCAACGCCTCAACAGCACCAACACCAATTAGCCCAGGTAAATAAACCCAAAATGGCGTCATACGTGGCGGTTTTCCACCATTATCTTTGAGCATACGATGATAGCGATTGTGAGTGCCTTCTTTTTCAGTTTGCGCATCTTTATAGTTATTCTCACGAGAAAACACCACACGTGCCGATTCCATAGTTTCATCTTTTTCACGAATTAGTTTATTTAATTCAGACGTCGTTTTCGAAGAACTATTTTCTTCTTTAACTTCGGACAATCGTTGTACAAACCCTTCAAATGCATGCTTCCAATTTACGAATTTATCACGATATTTTTTAATAACTTCTGTGCGCATGGCTTGCGTATGGTTGTTATCATCAGTAAATAAAATATCATCACAACCATTCATTTCTTTTTCAGCAACATTGGCCAAATGGTTTTCTACATAAACGTCTTCTTCTTCTAAACGTTTAGAACTTAAAAAGCTTTCGATATTTAACTTTAATTCCTCGAATTTCATTGCTTGTTTTCTCTCCTGAATTGCTACAACTGATTAGCCAAACGCTGTCTACGTTTGTCATTGGGTTTAATTAGATAATCTTTTGATAATGGTGTGTAATCACGGTAAAAAATTAAAATTCTGAGATCTCTCACCAAAATGGGGAAGGCTTTTATATCTCTGGTTTTTTTGCCTGATACAAGGCTGCGTTCTTTGTACTTTGTTTCCATAATCACAACGGACTCAGGGATATCAAAGTCGACGCGGTTATTACTCATTCCAAAATCACGGTCAACTTTTAAAATCGATACTTTTGCATAACGACAGACCGTCTCAGGACAAGCAGCATCACGAATATATTGCAACGCAAGATCTCTAGATTGTGATAAATATATTTCTACGCGTCGATTCTTCGCTTTATTACCTACTGAATCATTAGCTACCATTGGCATATTCTCCCCTGCAGGGATCACATAAAGGAGCTCAGCACCTACGCCATAACTTTGTAATTGCTTAACAACATTCATTGAACGACGTGAAGACAACCCCATATTGTAAGATGCGGGACCGTCAGAGTCAGTGTGCCCCACAACATAGATATAATTAGAGTCGAATGCTTGCTTATAACTCTGGACAAGCAGCTTAAGCGCCAAATTGGCTTGTTTGTTGGATTTATATCTATCGTAACCAAACATGAGTTTAGATGGCAGGTTAATTTTGTCGAGTTTTATACCATTTCGCTCAAATCGTTCGACATTAAATAACCGCCCTTGGTGACTCAACGCTTTTGTTTTTTCATCAAGTGCTATAGGAATAAATTTGTCTTTAGTTGAATCGACGTCAGGCTGTTTTTCATCACTGGCCTGAACCTGGTGGTTAGTGTCCATTGAACTTGTTGGCGGCTTGGGTGTGGTTTTTACGCACCCCATTAAAATGCTACTAAGTGCGAGGCTAATAAATAAGTAGCTTCTCATGTCATATTGTTCCTTTAAGCTCAATAAAACAGTGTGAATATTCAGATATCATTATCTGAATCTATCCACGATAATTTTAAGGGCATAAATCAATGTTAAATTTCATGGTAAAAATACAATTGTAATCTATCACGCTATTATAGAAATTGAAACAATGAGTTAGCAATTTTCCCTCTCAAAAAAACAATCAAATATAATGAATTTAGAGTAATTACTCATTGAGTATACGATTTATTCTGCCGCCGATTAAAAGGGTAAAAGTGCATTATCTATCACTTCTTTCATGACAAAATAAGTTCTCAATTGCCTAACTTCGGGTAAGCCTAACAGTTTCTCACTATGGAGCTTATTGAAGCTTTGCATGTCCTTCACTCTAATTTTCAGTAGATAATCGAACTCCCCAGCGACCAAGTAACATGACAACACAATCGTTAGCTTTTTTATGGCCTGTTCAAAATTCGAAAAGCTTTCTGGGGTCGAACGATCGAGTACAACCCCCACCATGACGACTGAATTTAAATCTACAGCCTCAGGGTTAACATGCGCTCTAACGCCTTCTATAACATTCGTTTCTATTAATTGCTGTGTTCTACGGTGACACGTTGCAGGACTCACATTAATGGTTTGGGCAAGATCAGCATTTGATAGCCGGCCGTCTTTCTGAAGAGCTCTTAATATATTGACATCAGTATTATCAAGTCCCGCACTGGAAGAATCTTTCATTTTTACTCATTAATTGATTATTAAAGTGACATAAAAATAACATAATTGAGATTTTAGTTCATATAAACTTGCAATTAGAAAGCACCTTCCATCTAGCATTTGCTAATATTTTTTATCACTTTGATGGAGACAAAACATGTTAGAACATTTTCAGCGCTATCCCCTCACCTTTGGCGTAACACCCATTGAATACTTACCAAGATTAACTGAAGCTTTGGGTAATAAAGTCGAGATCTATGCAAAACGAGAGGACTGTAATTCAGGACTTGCTATGGGTGGTAACAAATTACGGAAATTGGAATACATTGTACCTGATACTATTGCTAGTGGTGCGGATACCCTCGTATCAATTGGCGGTGTGCAGTCCAACCACACGCGAATGGTAGCCGCGACCGCGGCCAAATTAGGCATGAAATGTCGAATAGTGCAAGAGAGTTGGGTGCCACATGATGATGCGGTTTACGATCGTGTTGGTAATATTCTGATGACGCGTTTAATGGGAGCGGATTGCCGCTTGGTCGATGAAGGTTTCGATATAGGCATTAGATCTAGCTGGGAAGATGCCATGCAATCGGTGCGTGATGAAGGCGGCATACCTTATGGAATACCTGCAGGCGGTTCAGTACACAAATACGGTGGCTTAGGTTATGTGGCCTTCGCACAAGAAGTCAGAGAACAAGAACAAGCGCTGGGGTTCAAATTTGATTATATTGTGGTTTGTGTTGTCACTGGCTCTACGCAAGCAGGTATGATTGTTGGATTTAAAGTCGATGGCCGTGCCAATAAAGTCATTGGCATTGATGCCTCTGGTGCCGTAGAGAAAACACGTCTACAAGTTAAAGATATTGCCATTAAAACGGCTAATTTAATCAACCTTGGTCAAGAGATTACCGACGATGATGTGCACATAAATCCAGATTATGCATATCCCGCCTATGGGGTGCCCAGTAAAGAGACCAATGAAGCTATTCGTTTAGCGGCGCAAACTGAAGCCATGATTACAGACCCTGTTTATGAAGGAAAATCAATGCAAGGTATGATTGATTTAGTGAGAAATGATTTTTTCCCTACTGGCTCAAAAGTACTCTATGTGCATTTAGGTGGTGCCCCTGCCTTAAATGGGTACAGTTATACCTATAGAAACGGCTAAGCGTGGTTATGCCCAACAAAAAAGGCCGCTGATATCGAAACATCAGCGGCCCTTTGCGTTAATCAGTATTTAAAGCTACTTACTGACCTTTAACTTCTGACAAACCATTATAAGGTGCTGATGCACCTAACGCTTCTTCGATGCGTAATAGTTGGTTGTATTTAGCAACACGATCACTACGGCTCAATGAACCTGTTTTGATTTGACCAGCAGCTGTACCCACTGCTAAATCAGCAATGAAGGCATCTTCTGTTTCGCCGCTACGATGCGAGATAACAACTGTAAAGCCAGCGTCTTTCGCCATTTTGATTGCTTCAAGCGTTTCAGACAACGTACCAATCTGGTTGTACTTAATTAAGATTGAGTTACCGATGTTGTTCTCGATACCGCGCGTTAAAATCTTAGTGTTTGTAACGAATAAATCATCACCAACAAGCTGTACTTTATCACCCAGTTTCTCTGTTAAGTTAGCCCAACCTTCCCAGTCACTTTCGTCTAAGCCATCTTCAATTGAAACAATTGGGTATTGCTCAGATAAGTCTTTTAGGTAATCGCCAAACTCGTCAGCGTTAAAGACTTTGTTGTCGCCTTTAAGATTGTATTTACCGTCTTCATAAAATTCAGAAGCAGCACAATCTAATGCTAACGTAATATCTTTACCTAACACGTAATCAGTTGCGGCAACGGCTTCTTTAATAACAGCAAGTGCTTCAGCGTTTGAACCAAGGTTTGGCGCGAAACCACCTTCATCACCAACGGCCGTGTTGTAACCTTTTGAAGTTAAAACTTTCTTAAGGCTATGAAAAACTTCAGCGCCCATACGAAGGCCTTCAGAGAACGTTTTGGCGCCAACAGGCTGAACCATGAACTCTTGAATATCAACATTGTTATCAGCATGTTCACCACCATTGATGATATTCATCATTGGTAATGGCATTGAATATTGACCCGCTGTTCCGTTGATTTCACTGATATGTTGATAAAGTGGAATGCGCTTGTCGCTAGCGGCTGCACGTGCTGCGGCCAATGACACAGCAAGAATAGCATTAGCACCGAATGTCGCTTTATTCTCAGTGCCATCTAAATCAATCATGATTTGATCAAGTTGTGCTTGCTCGCTTGCATCAATTCCTAATAAGGCATCCTGAATAGGACCATTAACAGCAGCAACGGCTTTTAATACACCCTTGCCTAAATAGCGGCTTTTGTCGCCGTCACGTAATTCTAATGCTTCACGTGAACCTGTTGATGCGCCAGAAGGTGCACAACACATGCCTGATGCACCAGAATCTAAATGAACTTCAGCTTCAACCGTTGGGTTACCGCGTGAATCCATAATCTCACGGCCAATTACTTTAACTATTTTTGACATGTTTCATTCTCTTTAAAAATATAAAATATTGAGTGCCTTTATTAGAGGCTAAAGTTTGCTGTAATACAAGCTGAAAGAGTTACTCTAACGCTTTCATATTTATCTATATACTATCAATTAATTATAAATAAATAGTAATAAAAAGCCGCTCAGAAAGCGGCTTTTTATGATAATAACTTAATCGTTTTTAGGCAGCATCGACGCCGCAACAAAACCTTCAAACAATGGATGGCCATCGCGAGGCGTAGACGTAAACTCAGGATGGAACTGACCAGCCACAAACCAACGATGTCCCTTAAGCTCGATAATTTCCACTAATTTTTTGTCTTGTGACAAACCAGTGAATGACATGCCGGCAGCTTTCAGCTGATCAACGTAATTGTTGTTCACTTCATAGCGATGACGATGACGCTCCATACACGTAGTTGCGTTGTAAATCTCGGCAACTTTTGAACCCTCTTCCAAATGACATAGTTGAGCACCAACACGCATAGTTCCGCCCAAGTCAGAAGACTGTGTACGTTGTTCAACTTGCCCATCTTCATCTAACCATTCAGTGATTAAACCAACAACCGGGTACGGTGTTTCGCTGTTAAATTCTGTTGAATGTGCATTATCCATTGAGGCTACATTACGGGCGAACTCGATAAGAGCCACTTGCATACCTAAACAAATACCGAAATAAGGAATATCATTTTCACGGGCATACTGCGCCGCTAGGATTTTACCTTCAACACCACGTTCACCAAAGCCACCAGGGACTAAAATACCGTCCATGTCTTTTAACAGCTCAGTGCCTTTAGATTCTAAATCTTGTGAATCAACGTAGTTAATTTTAACGTTAACACCGTTTTTAAGGCCTGCATGTTTAAGGGCTTCATTAACCGATTTGTAAGCATCAGGCAGCTGAATATACTTACCTACCATGGCAATATTGATGGTACTAGTCGCGTTAGCTTCTTCGTAAACAACCTGTTCCCATTCTTTGAGATCAGCTTCAGGACAATCAATATTAAAACGGTCTGTTACAAACTTATCCAGTCCTTGTGCTTTTAACAGCGCAGGAATTTTATAAATACTATCCATGTCAGGCAATGAAATAACAGCTTTCTCTGGCACATTAGTAAATAATGAAATTTTTGAACGCTCGTGTGCAGGAATCCCTACTTCAGAGCGACAGACTAAAATGTCTGGTTGAACACCAATAGAACGTAATTCTTTAACCGAATGCTGCGTAGGCTTAGTTTTTACTTCACCAGACGCTTTTAAATAAGGTACTAGTGTTAAATGCATGAACATTGCGTGATCACGGCCTACTTCAACACCAAGCTGACGAATAGCCTCAATAAATGGTTGTGATTCGATATCACCTACCGTGCCGCCCAATTCAACAATCGCGATATCAACGCCTTTACAACCGGCAACAATACGATCTTTCATCGCATTCGTGATATGAGGAATAACTTGAATGGTTGCACCAAGGTAATCACCACGACGCTCTTTACGCAATACTTCCTCGTAAACACGGCCCGTAGTAAAGTTATTACCTTTAGTCATTTTGGTGCGAATAAAACGCTCATAATGACCTAAATCTAAATCAGTTTCAGCACCATCTTCGGTTACAAATACTTCACCGTGTTGAATGGGACTCATGGTGCCCGGATCGACATTGATATAAGGGTCTAGTTTCATCATTGTTACTTTTAGACCGCGTGCTTCTAAGATGGCTGCTAATGAAGCTGCCGCAATGCCTTTACCAAGTGAAGATACGACTCCACCCGTCACAAAAATATATTTCGTTGTCATGCTGAACCTGAGTTAATAGAATTGAAATTGTAACAACGCCAAAGGCTTACCTTATTGAAAATAACGTAAGAGATACCAAGTTGGGGTTGTGTACTGGACGGGACGAAATAATACCAAAATAACGGCGCGCTCACAATTTAAATCTTTGCCAAAGCACATAAAAATGAGCGGTTATTACAGTTATTTATTTACGTTGATTCCTTTTCTTGCTGTTTAGCATATTGCCACCCTGCTTCCATCTGATCATCACTGGCCTCTTCCATTGTCAAACCAAGCTGCTGAACATAATGTGCAGTAAGCAAATACCGTTTCTCAAACTTATCACTTGCCGCTTTTAATAATTGATCTGGATCGCTCTTTTGATGGCGTACCACATTAACAATCGCAAACAACAAATCCCCTAATTCTTCATCAACTTTATGGCTATTTTGCACTGGAGCTTCTAATTCAGCTTTAACCTCATTAGTTTCTTCAACCACTTTATCTAATGCACCATGCCACGTTGGCCAATCAAACCCAGCACTTGCGACCTTTTGTTGTATCCTTAGTGCCCTTTCCAACTGGCTGATTTGTGATGATTTTTGGTTACATTTTTTCATTAAATTCTTCGCTAAAATTGTCATTTGTTGTCTATAACTTGATATATTATCCCTTCTTTGAATATTTTATAAGAATTGGATGCATGAAAACTAAAATAATAACCAGCTTGCTGTTATCTTCTCTTGCGATTTGCTACTCAAATACAAATCTTTTCGCCCAAACAACCAAGTCTGAACAGCCCGCTATCAAGCTTTTAAGCCCTGGAGAAATTATCAAGCAAGCACCAGCGAGTCATTGGCAAACAATTGCCCCTGAAAACACCTTATATATCGAGCTTGAAAGTGGCCGTGTTATTGTCGAATTAAATCCATTACTTGCTCCCAATCATAGCGAGCAGTTCAGAAAGTTGGCTAAAGAAGGATTTTATGATGGTTTGAATTTCTATCGTTTTGTAGAAAACTTCGTGGCCCAAGGTGGCGATTCCCTTGAAAAACGCTCGGTTAAAACTGCCAAAAAATCATTAAAAACCGAACGTATTTTTCATGCATCACAACCTCTAGCAGTGACCTATTTAAATAAAGGTGATGGTTATGCCCCTAACACAGGATTTTTAAATGGATTCGCTGTTGGTGCCAATAAAGATAAGAGTCAATATTGGCAAACACATTGCACTGGTGCATTTGCTATGGCTAGAAGTAACGATCCTCACAGCGGCGGCACTGAATTTTATATCGTTAATGGTCAAGCACCCCGTTATTTAGATAAAAACCTGACGGTTTTTGGCCAAGTACGCCAAGGTATCGAACATATCAATACGTTAAAGCGCCGCCCAGTCACAGACGAAAAGACAGGACAATTTGATAATGTTATAAAAAGCATAACATTAGCCAGTCAAATACCCGCTGAGCAGCAAACTCCACTACTTAAAATGAATACGAACTCAACAAGTTTTCATGACTTAATTGCATCTCGCATGAATCGCCCGAACGAATTTTTCATCGAACGCCCTAATTATGTTGATGTATGTTCTGTCAATGTGCCCGTCAAAGTGATTGAATAAATACCAACAAAAAAGCGAGTACCTCACGGTTACTCGCTTTTTATTAAATGTCCTAAAAATCTAACATTTAGAGTGAACTAAGGGCTACTTTAATCGCCAAACCAATGAGCACAACGCCCATTAACCAATCAAAATAATGCCCCAGCGTCAAAAATTTATTACGTACACTCGCTTTACTTAACACGAGTGATACGAAACAAAACCATGCCATTGTCGCCAATGATAAATAAAGAGCGTAAGCACCCAGCCACATATTAGGTGTTTGCTGTGATACCACCACTGAGAATATCGACAGGAAAAACAGGGTCGCTTTCGGATTTAAAACATTAGTGATAAAGCCAAGCCCAAATGCTTTGCTGCCCGATTGCTTATCAAGTTTAGGTTGTTGATGAAATTGTTCTGGCGCGCTCGCTTTCACCGACAGTGATTTATAACCAATGTATGCCAAGTAACCCGCACATAAATATTTAAGCATATTAAACAGCATAGGCGACTGTTTAATCAGTAAACCAACCCCGATAGCGCTATAAGCGACATGAACCAAAATAGCGCTGCCAATACCGATGCTGGTGATTAATGCATGACGCTTGCCGTAGCGAATACTTTGCTTAATCACAACAGCTAAATCAGGCCCGGGGCTGGCTACCGCTAAAAAATGTGCACCAGCTAAAATTAATAACTGGCTAATAAATACTGATTCAAACATAAAAATTATTTACTGTCTTGTTTAGCTTGTAGTGCCAACTCATCTTTAACTAAATTGTTTTTATGAACTTGCAAGCGCGTTTCAAGTAATTCGCGGCGCGCATAACGATGCTCTACAAACTCAAACACGTTGGTCGCTAGTGCTAACTTGAAATAATTTAATGCCAAATCAGGTTGGTTATAAATTCGTGCGTATATGCCTAAATAAAAATATGCCTCACATAAACGTTCAGCTAATTGCGTTTGGCTTTCAATATTTTTTGTTAAACCATTAATAAATTGGGATTGAGAAATATTCATCAAGTATAAGTCGACTATTTGACGTCCCCATACCGTGCTATCAATAGCTGATCGATTTTCTTTAAGGTGCTTTAATGCCAACGTTTTATTAACTTTATGTTCAGCAAGATAACGCCAAATAACGCGGTATGGATCGCTTTTATCAAATTCGTGAAACTTGGTTAGATCTTCAATCGCCAGTTTTTCTTGTCCACCGTAATAGAGCGAAATCCCGCGATTTAAATACACATATTGATGTTCAGGCTTTAATTCAATGGTGGCATCAAAGGCTTCATATGCTTTAGCAAACTGTCCAATCAGGGTGTAATGCACACCGATGAAATTATAGGCATCTGCCATTTTAGGATTCACGCGCAACGCGCGGTTAAAATCAAGTCTGGCTAAGCTCGGTAATCCAAAGCTGTCATAGAGCAGACCTCTATCATAAAAGGCTTTAGCACGTTGTTGTGGTTTTAATTCATCACTTTGTAAAAAGTCTGAAATACGGGCTAGCGCAATTTCTTTTTTAAAGTCAATTGGCAAAGGCTCACTGATGATAAGATCGCCAAACTGACTTTGTGAATTTGATGACTTGTTTACGGTTGAAGACTCAGTTGTTGTACACCCAACAAGACTAAGCATCGCGCACACAATCACTGATTTACTGAAACGAGAAAACATTAAAAATATCCAAAGTAAAAATGTTGCCTAACTATGCCATAGCAATATAGTGATAGCTACGCTAAAGCAATGGGATACATAAAATAAGCATAAAAAAACCCGCCTTGCTCAAATAAGCAAGGCGGGTTTTATTTGCGGACTAAGTATTACTCAGCAGCAGGTGCTTCTGGTGCAGCTTCAGCAGCAGGTTTAGCATCTTTCATGCTTAAACGTACACGGCCTTGACGGTCGATTTCTAATACTTTAACTGCAACTTCTTGACCTTCTTTCAGGTAATCAGTTACTTTCTCAACACGCTCTTCAGAGATTTGAGAAATATGTACTAAACCATCTTTACCAGGAAGTACTTCAACGAATGCGCCAAAATCAACGATGCGTTTAACAGCGCCGTGGTAGATTTTACCGACTTCAACTTCAGCTGTAATAGCTTCGATGCGAGCAATCGCATCTTTCGCTTTATCGTTATCAGTTGATGCAATTTTAACTGTACCGTCATCAGCGATTTCAATAACACAACCAGTCTCTTCAGTAAGAGCGCGAATTGTTGCGCCGCCTTTACCAATGATGTCACGGATCTTGTCTTGTGCAACTTTCATTGTAGTAATGCGTGGAGCAAATTCAGATACGTCATCACGAGCACTATCAATCGCTTTATCCATAACACTTAGGATATGAACACGAGCCGCTTTCGCTTGGTTCAGTGCAATTTCCATGATGTTACGCGTGATACCTTCAATTTTGATATCCATTTGCAATGCAGTGATACCCGTTGTTGTACCAGCAACTTTAAAGTCCATATCACCTAAATGATCTTCATCACCTAAGATGTCAGAAAGAACAACGAACTCTTCGTCTTTCTTAACAAGACCCATTGCAATACCAGCAACAGACGCTTTAATTGGAACACCAGCATCCATAAGTGCAAGTGAAGTACCACAAACAGAAGCCATTGAACTTGAACCGTTAGATTCTGTAATTTCAGAAACAACACGGATTGAATATGGGAATTCTTCAATCGTTGGCATAATAGCTAATACGCCACGTTTAGCTAAACGACCATGACCAATCTCACGACGTTTAGGTGAACCAACCATACCAGTCTCACCAACACATGAAGGTGGGAAGTTATAGTGCATCATGAACGTATCAGAGATTTCACCCATGATGCTGTCGATGCGCTGTGCGTCACGTTCAGTACCAAGAGTAGCCGTTACTAATGCTTGAGTTTCACCACGAGTAAACACAGCAGAACCATGAGTACGTGGTAATACACCAGTCATTACGTCTAATGCACGGATCATTTCAGGATCACGACCATCGATACGTGGTTGGCCAGCAAGGATACGTGAACGTACCACTTCTTTTTCAATATCGTGAGCGATTTCAGATACTTTCTTAGTATCAACGTCAGCATTTTCGCTAACTAGTGCTGCAACAACATCACCAGTAATAACATCAATAGCATCTTTACGCGCCATTTTGTCAGAAATTTGGTAAGCCTCAACGTAACGCGCTTCACTCAATTCTTTAATTTTAGCAACTTGGTCAGCATCATTTACTGGTGCAGTCCAATCCCAAGCTGGTTTACCAGCTTCGGCTTTAAGTTCTTTAATCGCTTCGATAACAACTTGTTGTTGTTCATGACCGAATGTAACAGCACCTAACATGACGTCTTCAGACAACATTTGAGCTTCTGATTCAACCATTAATACAGCATTGTCAGTACCAGCAACAACAAGATCTAGTTGGCTCGTCGCTAATTCTGTTTTAGTTGGGTTAAGTACATATTGACCATCGATATAACCAACACGAGCACAACCGATAGGGCCGTTAAACGGACAACCAGCTAGTGAAATGGCAGCAGATGTACCGATCATTGCAGCAATATCAGGGTTAACTTCTGGGTTTACAGAAACAACCGTAGCAATGATTTGTACTTCATTTAAGAAGCCAGCAGGGAATAACGGACGAATTGGACGGTCAATAAGACGACAAATTAGTGTCTCATTTTCGCTTGGGCGACCTTCGCGCTTGAAGAAACCACCAGGGATTTTACCAGCAGCGTATGTACGCTCTTGGTAGTTAACCGTTAATGGGAAGAAGTCACGACCGGCAATAGCTTTCTTTTTAGCTACACAAGTAACCATAACGACAGTGTCGTCCATGTTTACTAGTACTGCACCGTCTGCTTGACGCGCGATTGCGCCTGTTTCGATGGTCACATTATGTTGACCGTATTTGAACGTTTTAATTGTAGGATTCACTGATTGAATTTCCTTTATCTTTTAGTCATCTTTGAATTTTAAGTGCATAGTATACGGCGTGGTGATGGGATTGAAAAGAGGCGATTTCACTTGT
>Ga0209395_1000721_pt1 | contig 47738 bp, 34 predicted proteins | sample GOMGulsemesocosm_3_FD_184635 | JGI IMG/M metagenome (GOLD analysis project Ga0209395, IMG submission 184635) | Methane-oxidizing microbial communities from mesocosms in the Gulf of Mexico - GOM9D Gulf of Mexico (SPAdes) (version 2) | ecosystem: Environmental > Aquatic > Marine > Cold seeps... | reverse complement strand
TCTTGTTATCCCGCAATTCCACTCCAATAGCTACCGCGTCGCGTTTTGGGATAAGTTTTCGCGCCCTGCTCTAAAACCACGTTATGCTTCAGGGTTAAGTACATGGTGGTATGACGCCGAAAAAGCGGCACAGCTACCGGAGCGAAACGCACTTGATTAAACTAGCTGCGCTAATGCCACAATTACCCCCTCATGTCGGTAAGCACTCACTATGAGCGCCTACATCGTACGCAGATTACTACTGGTCATCCCCACTCTGCTGGCAATTATCACCATTAATTTCTTTTTGATCCAGATGGCACCTGGTGGACCGGTCGATCAAATGATCGCCTCGCAAATTGGTTTAAATGCCTCAATGCTTGATCGCATCACAGGCAACAACGCCAGTGAAGCACAAGATAGCGAGCAGGCAGCAGGGGAGCAAGGCTATCGAGCTTCCGTGGGATTAACCGAGGAAGATATCGATGCAATAAAAAAACAGTTTGGTTTTGATAAACCGTTGCACGAGCGCTATAGCCGTATGTTAATGGACTATATCAGCTTTGATTTTGGTGATAGTTTATTCCGCGGTCGCAGTGTGAGTGAACTCCTCATTGAGCGCTTACCGGTCTCGATATCGCTAGGTCTTTGGACTACTTTACTGGTCTATTTAATTTCCATCCCACTGGGCATTCGCAAGGCGATAAAACACAGTAGTCGCTTTGACATATGGACAACCTCAGTCGTATTAGCCGCCAATGCTATTCCCTCTTTTTTGTTTGCTGTACTGCTTATTATCTTATTTGCAGGCGGCAACTACTACGACATATTCCCACTGCGCGGGCTTGTCTCCAACAACTTTGACCAACTATCCACTATCGATAAAATTCTCGACTATTTTAATCATATGTTTTTACCGGTAGTCGCCATGACTATTGGTGGCTTTGCCAGCCTAACCATGCTGACAAAGAACAGTTTTTTAGATGAAATCCATAAACAATACGTGATCACCGCTAAGTCAAAAGGACTAGCTCAGAACAGTATTTTGTATCGCCATGTATTCAGAAATGCCATGTTAATCATCATCGCTGGATTTCCAGCCGCTTTCATCGGTATTTTCTTCACTGGATCGCTGTTGATTGAAGTCATCTTCTCGCTCGATGGCTTGGGACTACTCGGTTATGAAGCAACCTTGTCGCGAGACTACCCGGTCATTTTTGCCACTTTATATATCTTTGGTTTGATGGGACTTTTAATGAGCATTCTGTCAGATTTAATGTACAGTGTGGTCGATCCACGTATCAATTTTGAGGCCAGTTAATCAATGACAAGCTTAAGCCTTAATCAAAAGCGCTGGTTGAAATTTAAAGCAAACCGGCGTGGGTTTGTCAGTTTTTGGATTTTCAGTCTATTTTTTACGTTGTCGCTATTTTCTGAGTTTATCGCCAATGATAAACCGCTGCTGATTAGCTATCAGCAGACACTCTATTTTCCCGTGTTTGTGGATTACAGCGAGCTAGAATTTGGCGGCGACTTAGACATTAACGCCGATTACCAAGACCCTTATATTCAGGAGCTGATTGCAGACAAACAAGGATGGTTAATCTGGCCGCTCATCCCCTATAGCTTCGACACCATCATCAATGATCTCCCCTCCCCAGCTCCCAGTCCACCAGACAAAAGCAACTGGCTGGGCACTGACGATAAAGCTCGCGATGTACTGGCGGGAATTCTCTACGGTTTTAGAGTGTCTGTGCTGTTTGGCTTTGCCGTCACTATTATCTCCGCCATCATTGGCGTGGCAGCAGGTGCGGTACAAGGCTTTTACGGCGGTAAGGTGGATTTGGTTTTTCAGCGAATTATTGAGGTTTGGAGCAGCATGCCGTCGCTTTTTATCCTGATTATTATGCTCAGCGTCATTACCCCTAGCATTGGCTGGCTATTGCTTTTTGTGCTGTTATTTTCTTGGATGGGTTTTGTCGGCGTGGTACGCGCTGAGTTTTTGCGCGGCCGCAATTTAGAATACGTACAAGCAGCAAGAGCGTTAGGCATGAGTGACTCTCGATTAATGTTCAAACACATCCTGCCCAATGCGATGGTGGCCACGCTCACCTTTATGCCATTCACGCTGTCAGGCTCTGTCACTATCTTAACCTCGTTGGACTTTTTAGGCTTTGGGCTCCCGCCTGGTTCAGCCTCCCTCGGTGATATTCTCGCCCAAGGCAAAGCCAATTTGCACGCGCCTTGGCTCGGTCTGTCTTCCTTTTTAGTGCTAGGTTTTATGTTATCACTGTTGGTCTTTATCGGTGAAGCGGTACGCGATGCATTTGATCCTAGGAGCAGTTATTAATGTCTAACCAGCCATTACTTGAGATACAAGCGCTAAATTTAGGTTTTAGCGCCAACAACAGTACAAAGCAAGTTGTGTTTGACTTTAATTTAGCCATTGCGCCCGGTGAAATACATGCGTTAGTCGGCGAGAGCGGCTCAGGAAAATCGGTGAGTGCTATGAGCATCGTACAGTTGCTGGATAGCCCACCGTTTAAAATCATCAGCGGCAGTATAAACTGGCGCGGCACAGATCTGACGCAGGCAAGTGAGAAAACCCTCAGAGGTCTGCGCGGCAATGACATTAGTGTCATTTTCCAAGAGCCAATGACATCATTAAATCCGCTACATTCCATTGCCAAACAGCTGACAGAGATGATTTTACTCCATCAACTGTGTACCAAATCACAGGCGGCTCAGCAAGCGCTGCACTACCTAGAAAAGGTTGGTATTCGCGAACCTGCGCAGAAACTAGCCGCACTGCCCCACCAGCTTTCAGGTGGCGAGCGACAGCGAATTATGATCGCAATGGCACTCATTAACAATCCACAATTATTGATCGCAGATGAGCCGACCACCGCACTTGATGTCACTGTTCAACAGCAAATACTGCAGCTGATTATTGATTTACAGCGAGAAAACGGCATGGCTGTGCTTTTCATTACTCATGATTTAGGCGTCGTCAAAAAGATTGCCGATAAGGTTTCAGTGATGGAGTCAGGTTGCATCGTCGAAAGCGCCGACAAAAACAGCATTTTTGCCCAACCAAGCCACCCCTATACTAAGCGATTGCTTGAGGCAGCACCCAGCGGCGCGCCGATACCCGCTAGCAGCCAGCAGTCGATTATCGAGGTGGATCAGTTAAAGATTTGGTTCCCCATTAAGCAGGGGATTTTAAGACGTACTATTGATCACTTTAAAGCCGTCGACGGGATTAGCTTTTCACTGCTTGTTGGCGAAACACTGGGAATTGTCGGCGAAAGTGGTTCAGGGAAATCGACACTGGCTAAAGCGGTGTTGCAATTGATCAAAAGTGAAGGAGATATCGTTTTTTTGGGCGAGCAAATTCAAACACTTTCTCACCGTGAAATGCGTAGTCACCGACGTTCCATGCAGGTCGTATTTCAAGATCCATACGGTAGTTTAAGCCCGCGCTTATCGGTCGGTGAAATCATTGGTGAAGGATTGGATATCCACGCATGGGGCAATGCGAGTGAGCGCGAACAACGCATCATCGAGGTCATGCGCGAAGTAGAGATAGACCCCGACTGGCGAGAGCGCTATCCCAATGAGTTTTCAGGCGGTCAACGCCAGCGCATTGCCATCGCGCGTGCCTTAGTACTTAGGCCGAAGTTTATTATTTTGGATGAACCTACCTCTAGCTTGGACCGCACTATTCAAATTCAAATCATTGAACTGCTGCGCCAACTGCAACAAAAATACCAACTTAGCTATATTTTTATCAGCCACGACTTAAATGTGGTAAAAGCGATGAGCCATAAAGTACTAGTGATGCGATCAGGTAAAATCATTGAGGCGGGAGAGTGCCAGCAAATATTTGAGCATCCAAAAGCGCAGTATACAAAGAGTCTGATTGCGGCGGCTTTGAATTAACCCCTTTTTTGATCATCAATAAGCGCTAATACGCCCCTCGCATCAAGGGACAAAAAGCTGTAAATCAACAAATGCTAAAAATTCACATTTTTTTCTTGCAACCGGCCCTCTACACCATTATCATTTGCGCCCTCGATTGAGTGCAAGCTATTAGTTTGCAACACTTAATCAAGATGTATTTGAAATGCCGACATAGCTCAGTTGGTAGAGCAACTGACTTGTAATCAGTAGGTCCCGAGTTCGACTCTTGGTGTCGGCACCATTTCAAATACAAATTTTAGAAAACGTGTCGCCGACATAGCTCAGTTGGTAGAGCAACTGACTTGTAATCAGTAGGTCCCGAGTTCGACTCTTGGTGTCGGCACCACTTCTAAAATAAACGGTATAAATGTGTCGCCGACATAGCTCAGTTGGTAGAGCAACTGACTTGTAATCAGTAGGTCCCGAGTTCGACTCTTGGTGTCGGCACCATTTATCAGACACTATCAATCAATTACCACACAGATATTTACACACTATTTCCTCAAACACCCCCTGCTGGGTAAACTTTTCGATACTTTTATTGAATTTTTCCAACCATTGCTCACGCTGAATATGTAACCTAAATCCGATCGGATTACTGGCATAAGGCAACGATATTTTATACCCCATCCCCATATACGCTTTATAGTGCATCGCAGGTGCTTCTCGCATTAAGCCCACCTCACTCCAGCCGCGATTTACGCGCTTAGCTATTTGCAGTGGCGAGGCAAAATCTTCACGCTGAATATAATCAGGTGCTATCGCCCCTCTTACCACCGCTACTTTTCGAGACTTCAAATCCTTAAGAATAAATGCCGGAAAGCGCAACTTAGGATCAAATACCACCACCTCATTGGCAAAGCCAAAAGGGCGCGAAAACAGCGAAACCTGCTGCATCGCTTCACTTCCCGGAAATTCAGCCGATACGCCTGCTTCGAGGTCTATCTCACCGGCCAAAAAGAGCCGGTTTAAGCGCGCTTGCGACAGCGGCACAAACTCAAGTTCTAATTTAAGATCATAGGCGATAGTCCTTAAGGCATCTGCGTAAATACCGGTTACCTCACCGCCCTTATCCACCCACATAAAAGGCACCTGACCGGGCACAGGTATCCCGACTCTCAATACTCCAGCACTGAGTGAGTTCACAAAACAGAACACCAATATACCCAATATCAATCTAACAACCACCAAAAACCCCCTACTAAAACAACACTTCTCTAATACAAGCCAAATATCTACGGCACATTATAATGCAATTTATCGGCAAAAATACTAATATGTAAATCCAATTAAATTTTATAAAACCTCCTACTATGCCAAGCACTCAACAGCCCGCAGCCAGCTTTAACGTTAAACTGATTCACGCGTTACTACAACTTGTACAGCATCAAGGCATTGGCGTAGAACAGGCATTAATAGGCAGCACTATTGAGCAAAGCTCAATAGACACACCGGGCCAACGCCACAGTGTTGACGCATTCGAAGCACTCTTAAGCAGCTTAATCAAAAGCACCGGCAATACCAAGCTTGCTATACAAGCAGCCCAAGCGACAGAGCCAAGAACACTTGGCTGCCTTGGCTTTATTATGTCTACCGCTAACACCTTACAAGATGCCTATCAAATGCTAGCGGACTATTTTTCCCTGGTTTACGAGGGCATCCATTTAAATATTAACCATCAACAGCAATACTGCGAGCTGCATCTTGAGCTCTCCCAAGATAGCCCTGTCGTGATTGAGTTTTTTATCGCCTGCCTATTGAACTGGCCGCGTTGGCTTACCGGTAGAACCATTCCAGCGCAGAGCGTGCATTTTAATTTTCAGGGTAACAGTGAGCAACAGCACTATCGACAACTCGCCACTGAAGTTAAGTTTTCGCAAAATAAAGCGCTAATACTTATTAACAGTCAATACATGCGCTTGAACTGCCTGGAAGCCAATCCAGAAATGCATCAACTTCACTGCCAATATGCCGACTCCCTGCAGCTTAAAAGCACCCATCAGCAAGCGATTATTGCTCAGACAAAACACCAGATAAGACAGCTAATACAAGCTCCCAAAAGCACTGATGCAATCGCTATTCGCCGCGAACAAGTGGCCGACAATCTAAATTTAAGTTTGCGCACTTTTCAACGAAAACTGAGTGAGCTAGACACGAGCTTTCAGAGCATCTACGATACCGTCAGACATGAAACCTGTATCCAACTAATGACTCAACCTACTCTAAATTTTGGTCAGATAGCCTACAAACTTGGATTTTCAAATTTATCCGCCTTTCAAAAGGCCTTTAAGCGGTGGATGAACACTTCTCCAAGCCAGTACCGCAAACAGTTAATAAAACCTACAGAACTGCCCAAAAACCACCCCATTAAACATAATATTTCCTGGTACAGTAAACTCAACAACCGCCAATTAAATACCCAAATAGCCAAGCGAGTCGAAAAACTTAGCCACTTTAGTCAGTATCTACTTGCCCTGTGCGCATTGACAGAACAGATAATCCAAAGCGCTACTCCCATTGAAAAGCTCGCTCAAATAAGTGGTAGCACTATTGCTAGACTCAGTATCTATTTATGGCCAGCCCAGCAACAGCAACTGATTGCAAGCACTGACAAAACAGAAAGCGCTGAAATATTGATTGAGTTTTCCCCCTTGGAAGTCGCCCCCGAAATCAGCAAAACGTTAAGCCCACAACAAAGCACTGAAATACATTTTAAGATCGCCAACTTCTACCAAGTACAAAACCTACATACCCTCAGCCTCAAGCATTTTGAGCTATGCCACGCTAATCTGTTAGAGCCTAAACAAATCAATCAGCTGCAATCCTACTGTAGCAAACTACTCAGCTTACCCGATCAACCTTTAACGCCATTAATGCTCAATAAAGTTTATGCACTGTTTATCAAATGCAAAAAGCGCTCCGATAGCGACATATATGCGCTTAATAATTTACAGATAGATCAGCTTTCGCTATGGATCAAACTCGCCTACTTTGATGCAGCCCATCAACAATTAAAATATTTACAAAAACAATCGCTGTCTCAGCAGCAAAGCATCGACCTTAGTAGCATCGCTGCTGATCTACTGATTGAACTAAACCAGATCGATAAAGCACTAATACTATTACTTGATACAGCACTGCATCAATGTCAATTAAACAACCTAATAAAGGATGATAATCAAGTACTATTGAGCATCTCTAAACAACTGGAAGTAATCAATGAGACGCCGCTGACCAATAGTGAGCTGTGCGATAAGAACCGCAACCAACTCCCTTCACGCGCTAGCAGCCAATTAAAAATATTGCTAAGAATTATCCAAACTTACCTGCAAGCTCATCAGCCTCTACAGGCAGCAGGCACGATTGTGAAGATGTTAAAACTCTGTATAAAGCACAGTGATAATTACTACAGCGCCTTCGCTTGCGCACACTTTTCCTGGGTATGCTGTTGGTACAGCGGAAATATAAACGCCGCCAGAGTATTTGCCAATAAAGCACTTGATCTGGCCAGCCAACACAGCGTAAGCCACCTTCATGAGTGCGAACTTATTCTTAAACAGAAACTGTACCATTGGCTACAGCCCATCCAATCACTCACACTAGTGACATACCCGCAAACCAACACACCAATAAACCCGATAGATAAATCGCTAGTGCAAAGCTTAGTTATTGCCCTACAATTAAAATTTTGTTGCGGCAAACCCTTAAGAGAAGTTGTCAGTGAATGCCTGTCTATTCTAGAGCAATTCAATCCGGGCTCTCATCAGCTGGCAAGAAAAACTATCCAGAATATTGTCGACGCCTGCCAAATGTTGTATCTACCAAAAATTTCACAGGACAAACACAGCGTTGCCTATATCGATAGCGAACGCGCTTTTAGCAAACTATTCTGTGCTTTTTATAGTTTCGATCATGCTAAATGGCCTGCTATGCAAAACTGGGACTTGCGACTAGAGAGCGAAATAACCAGTGAATATATCGCCACTGAAGCGGTATTTATTTGTACCATCATGCGCTTACACTGCTTTAAAAAAACCACTAAAACCCAGATTCATGCATCGCAACAAGCTAGGTTTGATGCTCAAATATCTCGCTTAAAACTGTGGCAGACACTCAGTCCTGAAAACTTTAGTGTACAGCACCAGCTAGCTCTCGCTATTTACCACAGTATTTTCTCCAATAATCAAACGGCTATCTCTCAATTTGAAACTGCCTTTAATAGCTTAGAACGCTTTGGTCACACGCATCACAAAATAGTGTACTATCACTATTACTCACTGATTCTAGAAACAAAAAGCCCAGTACTCAGCCTTTTGTGTAGTGATAAAAAAAATGCATTACAAGATGACTGGACAACAAAACATAGCTGATTTTGGCGGCTCAGGAAGTAGCTATAAACATCCAAGATACTCCCTGCGCCAATTACTATGGCCTGTTTAAGCAATTAGGCTTATAGAAAATGGCAAGTGAATAGACGGTCCTTTAGTGGGATTATGACAAAACCAATATGGATCAAACAAGATACCGCAATCAATAAAGCACAGCGCCCCTTTGCCGCTAGTTTGATAGAAAATTATTTGAATTTAATCCAGCTTTAGATGGAATTTTCGCTAACGATGGTTCTAATTAACAAAATTGCGCATTAAACTTAGCCTAATAAGTTGGTCCGCAATCGATAAGCCTGTTTTTGGATAGGCTCCTTGGCTTCAAAATCTAGCAAAACTGCCAAGTCTCAATACTAACAATAAGAGCATCTAAATGAACAACACGCCCTGGAAAGTACTCGTCGTTGATGACGATGAAGGCATTCACAGCATTACTCGTATGGTATTTCGCGGCTATGAATTCGAGAGCAGAGAAATTGAATTAATCAACGCTAGCAGCAGTGCACAGGCAAAAGATATTCTCACTGAGCACAGTGATATAGGTGTAGTATTATTAGATGTGGTGATGGAAACCGACAACGCGGGTCTGAACTTAGTTAACTATATACGCCAAGAGCAAGCTAATAGCGATATTAGAATAATTTTGCGCACTGGACATCCAGGCTTTGCCCCTGAAGCTGAAGTCATTATCGATTACGATATTAACGACTACCTAAGCAAAGCCGAGCTTTCCGCTTCAAGACTACTTACCTCAGTTGTCGTCGCCCTTCGCTCATACAGGGATATTTTGAGCGCCAAGCAAACACAAACTCACCAAGTCGACTCCACCCCAAGATCTAATCAGCGACAAACAAATCAAACTTTAAGCGATGTCTGTCATTTTTTTGAACACAAACTCGAGACACTACAATCGCTATCTGAAGACTTATTAGCGCTAAATCACAAACCAATGACCGCTGATATCGTGACCAATGTACACCAGCAATGCAAACAAACTCACAAGCTCAGCACATTGTTACAACCTACTAAAAAAACAGCCACAACCGAACTGGTTCTGTGCGAGATATTAGACGCTTTACTGGATGATTACTTAAATCAGGCCAAGCGTGAACACTGGATCGCAGATTATCAGTTATCTTGCGACACCCCTGTCACTCTCACCCTTGAAAACCAGTGGTTTAGCGACCTTTTAACCACTTTGTTAGAAATTGCCATCTACCATGCAAACGGCAACAATATCGAGGTACATATTTTTATGCGCGAGCAAAGGCTGCACATTGCGATTAAAGGCCAACAAAAGCAGAACCAGCACTACCCAAACTGGCCTAAAGCACTTAACCGTAAATTAGTGGAACTTAGCCCCCTTTATCAAGGCAGAATAGAGACAGCCCCTGATCTATTAAGTGGTTTTTCGCTGATACTTGAACAGTAAAAATGGCTCATGTATCCCATTACCTAGCATCAACGAGTAACCACTTTAGATGCACATGCACAACAGCAGCTGCTATTTTGCAGTCTCGGGGTTAATTTTTTAATACAAATACCGAACAGTAGGCCCGCTCTACCACTCGCGCTGATACTGAGCCCAATAAGAACTCGTTAATTTTACTGCGCTGATGAGCACGCATCACCACCAGATCAATACCCGCCTTACGCACGTATTTATTGATTTCCTCAGGTGCGGAGCCCTCATGCACTTTGAGTATAGGCTTAATCGCTTCATCTAAGTTATCAGCAGCAAAATCCATGAGCGCTTGCGCCACCCTTTTCAGCCCAGCTTTATGATCTTTCTCACTAAAGAATGAAGAGACAATAGAATTATTATGGCCGGGAACAACAGTGATTAGATGCAGCTCACAATTATTTTCTGCCACTTCTCGCAAAGCCACTTTTAGTGCATTTAAACAAAAATCTGTATCCTGCATATCAACAGGCACTAATACTTTTTTAAACATCGACACCTCCTAAAGAGGGCATCGCAAAATCACGGCGTTTGACAAGCGTAGAATTTTTTGGCCTGTTTTCGCTCGCAACTTTACAACACTCTATCAATCAAAGTGCAACTTGCCATCAAATTGCACTGTATATCCACTGAGCGAGATTCACGCGACTCACTCAAATGTTATATCTAAGGACTTTTACGCATTACCTGCAGTGGCTGGGTTAAGTGCAGCAGGCTCTTCATCATTTTCCAACCGATACCTTCTACGCTGAATAACCACGATAAAGCCCAACACTAATAGCGCCGGTATATACATCAAATGCTTTGGCAAATGCTCAACAGGCACCCATGCTTTTAATATCTGCTGATCGTAATCAAGCCCCGCTGTTTGCGCAACACTATCGTAGCCGATGTCATCGACAATAAACTTACCGTCATCTTCTAGAATGACCAGTCCTGAGCTCTCGAGCTTCTCCTGTGCACTGTCCCCTTCACCGATCGGCAGAATAAGCACAAACTCACGCTCGCCACCCGCATCGCCTTCACCTAACACGGTAAAGCGCATTTCTTGACCTGCAACAGTATCTTTCATTGCCTCGGCCATCAATGCAGGTTGCACCACATTGTAGCGTGGTGAAACCATATCCATCCAGTAGCCCGGTCTAAAGAGAGTAAAGGCAATTAACAGTAACAACACGGATTCATACCAACGGTTTTTTGCAAAGAAAAAACCTTGGGTCGATGCGGCAAACACCAAAATGGCGACAGTTGCCACAATGAACACAAATATCCCCTCCATCCAAGTGACATCAATCAACAATAGATCCGTGTTGAAGATAAACAAAAATGGCAGTGCGGCGGTTCGCAAGCTGTAGAAGAACGCTACAAAACCCGTCTTAATAGGATCGCCCCCCGACACCGCTGCTGCGGCAAAAGAAGCCAATCCGACCGGCGGCGTGACATCTGCCATTATGCCGAAATAGAACACAAACAAGTGAACAGCGATTAACGGAACAATCAAGCCATTTTGCTGACCCAGCTGCACAATAACGGGTGCCAGCAAGGAAGAGACAACAATGTAGTTTGCGGTTGTTGGCAAGCCCATGCCCAGTATTAAACTCAGCACTGCCGTGAGCATCAACATCAACATGACGTTGCCCATTGACATAATTTCAACCAGTTCAGCCAACACTAAACCCACACCTGTCAGCGATACGGAACCCACAATAATACCCGCTGTTGCCGTCGCAATACCAATGCCGATCATATTTCGCGCACCAGAGATTAAACCATCGATTAGCTCATTAAAGCCCTGCTGCAGTTTTTCTTGCACATCACTGCGATTTCTAAAGAAAGCAAATAGAGGACGTTGTGTTAACAAAATGAAGATCATGAGTGCTGTCGCCCAAAAAGCAGACAGTGCCGGCGATAAACGCTCAACCATCAAACACCAAACCAATACAATGACCGGCAAGATATAATGGAAACCCGATTTAATAGTAGGTCCGAGCTCGGGAAGCTCAACAATCGGTGCGTTAGGGTCGTCAATTTCAAGATCAGGATACTGTGAACAGCTTTTAGCTAGCCAGATATAAACAGCGAGCAACAATAGCCCTACGATCCAGCTCGCGGCTGCGCCTGCGACAGGTTTTAACCAGCCCAAGCCAATATAAACAGCAAATCCGACCAAGCCTATGGCGATAAAACCAGCGAGGAACTTAAAGACAAATACCAATAACGGACTAGGTTCGCTACGGCGCGGAAGGCCTTTAAGATCAGCTTTCATTGCCTCTAAATGCACGATATAAACCAGTGCAATGTAAGAGATAATCGCCGGTAAAAAAGCATGCGTCACTACATCAAAGTAAGCCATATCTAGTGATGTTGCCATTAAGAATGCAGCGGCACCCATAACAGGCGGCATGATTTGACCATTCACGGAAGAGGCTACTTCAACGGCCCCTGCCTTCTCGGCGGAAAAGCCAACGCGCTTCATCATCGGGATAGTAAAGGTACCCGTTGTTACCACATTAGCAATCGAAGACCCTGAAATAAGACCGGTCATTGCCGAAGCCACAACCGCCGCTTTTGCAGGACCGCCACGTAAGTGGCCTAAGCTGGCAAAAGCTATTTTGATGAAATAGTTACCCGCGCCCGCTTTATCTAGTAGCGCGCCAAATAATACAAACAGGAACACAAATTTGGTTGACACCCCTAAAGGCACACCAAAAACACCATCAGTTGAAATCCACTGATTATCAGCAACGGCACCAAAAGAAGCCCCTTTCCATGCCAAAATACCCGGCATACTCTGACCGCCAAAGCAATACAGCAAGAAGACCAACGCGACAATCGCAAGTGGCGGTCCTAAGGAGCGTACTGTGGCCATCAACAACAGCAAGATGCCGATACATGCGACTGCGATATCATATATATTAGGATTGCCGGGACGACTAGATAACGAATCATAAAACAGATATAAATAGGCTGCAGATGATGCCGCCACTATCGCGAAAATCCAGTCAATCGCTGGCACATGATCTCTAGGAGAATTTTTTCCTGCAGGAAATGCAGTAAAAGCTAAAAATATAGCAAAAGCTAAATGAATAGATCTGGATTCAGTATCGTTAAATACCCCTACACCGATAATATACGGCAGAGGCGATGCGATCCAAATTTGAAAAAGTGCCCAAGTTAAAGCAACACCTGCAAGCAGAGTACCCACAGGGCCGGTTGGGTTTCGACCACCGGTGTCTGAGGATGCAACTAACTCCTCTAGTTCAGCACTACTGGCTTGTTGATTTTGAGATAATTCACTCATGAAGGATCCTCAATTACGTACGTAAGACAAACTTGCCGTGCACTAAAGAAGTCACATCAATGACAGAGGCATTCTAAAATCAGCAGCAATTCGTTATTATTTTCATCTCGTTATTACAGAGGGAGGGCGCGGCATCACGCGCGATGCCGCTAAGGTTTTTAATGACCAGCTCGGGCTGGTCCGATCTTCAGCCTACTATTTTATTAGACCGGCTTCTTTATAATACTTGACCGCACCATCGTGCAGAGGAGCTGATAGGTTATTGACAACCATATCTTCCTGCTTCAAGTTATTAAAAGCTGGGTGTAGCTTCTTGAAACGCTTGAAATTATCAAAAACAGACTTAACCATATGGTACATAGTCGCTTCACTTGTTGCTGTAGAGCTGACAAATGTTGCGCCTACGCCAAAGGTAGTAACGTCTACATCAGTACCTTTGTACATTCCAGCTGGCACAGTTGCTGTTGCATAGTAAGCATTATCAGAGATAAGCTTATCAATGACAGGCCCTTGTACAGGAATAAGAGTTACGTCACACGAAGTGCTAGCCTCTTTGATCGAACCATTTGGGTGGCCTGCTGTAAAGATGATGGCATCTACATTGTTGTCACACAAAGCTTGTGCTTGCTCAGAAGATTTTAGCTGGGAAGCCAATTTAAAATCTTCCATAGTCCAGCCCATCTTTTCCATCACAACTTTCATGGTACCTAGCTGTCCTGATCCTGGGCTTCCTACATTGACTCGCTTACCTTTTAAATCCGCAAACGTTTTAATGCCTGAGTCTTTACGTGCCACAACGGTGAAGGGCTCGCCGTGAACAGAAAATACTGCACGTAAGTCTTTGTATGCCCCTTCAGGGAACTGCTCTGGTGATGTACCATTGTACGCATGGAACTGCCAATCAGACTGAGCAACACCCATGTCCAAATCACCGGCTTTAATACCATTGATATTCTTAACTGACCCACCCGTAGTGTGAGTACATTTGATACCGTGCTCTGCAGTTTTCTTATTCACTAAGCGACAAATAGAGCCACCAACGACATAATAAACACCGGTTTGACCGCCTGTACCGATAGTGACAAAGGTTTTATCGGCTGCAGCGACTGACGCTGAAAATGATGCTGCAATAGCAACACTGCTTGAGAAAAGAGCAGCGGCTAGCTGTTTTTTAACTTGATTTTTATTGAGAGACATAAGAACCCTATTATTGTTATGTGATAGATTGAATATCTGTATTAAGATTTTTTCTATTCATATACTTTCTTAAACAGAACAAAGACTGAGCAAGCAATACAGGACCTAACTTTCGCTGAGGGAAGGCAATACTGTATAACGATAGTGCACTTAAAAAGGATCTAGCTATGTCGTATAAAGCACAGCCAGACCAAACTTATTAAGGTATGATTCATTTGCGCCAAACCACCTAACCAGATTACCTATTTATCATTTTATTTTTACTCTCCTTCGCGCCAAACTAACATCCTGGCGCGCCAAAACCAGCGGGTTCTTTATTAGAGAAGCAAATAACTCGCCAGATGCTGCTGTCGCATCACTAAGCGGTCAAATCCGCAAGAGAATGTGTAGTGAATGGCGCGTCCTTCACATTCGCTGTGACCCAGAAAACACAGCTGCAACAAGCTTCCTCTGCGTGACCATTTAGAAATTCACTCTACTGGCAGCCGGGGACTTGACGGCTATTTTCTTAGGCACTGCATTATTCTTTATCAATACAGGCAATAGCCTTATGAAAAACTCTGTCAATGTTAAGCTTGATGGTTAATACAACAGGCTGTACCCAATTAGCTACACTGGTATATACTGCCCTGGCTCTAAAAACATCCACATACAAGCCATTAAACGCCGCGTTGACAGGAACAAAAATATGCCTTTTAAGGGTCTTTTTACCCGCTATAAAAAAACTAACCCTTTAGCGCTGACTGTTTTAACGGCCATCCTTGTTTGCAGCTCTCTAATAACGCTGGTAGCGACTCTCTCACAACTTTACTTTGATTATCAGTTCGAAAAAAACGACATTAACGCCCAGATAAGACAAATAGAATCAAGCTCATTAGCGAGCCTAGAAAATAGCCTTTGGGAGATAAGCCCAGAGCAGATCCAGCTGCAACTCGATGGTATTGCCAAGCTCCGTGACATCGAACATGTCAGCTTAAACACACCATTTAATGAGCAGTATCAAAGCGGCTTGCGCCGTTCGGAATTAGTGCGTGAAAAAGAGTACCAGCTGCACCACACAGATGCAGATAAAGAATATTTACTGGGTACACTGCGCATTGTTATCAGTTTAGAAAACTTACAACAGCGCTTAATGGATAAAACGCTGCTAATCTTGCTGACTCAGGCATTGAAGACATTTTTGGTATCACTATTCATCCTCTCTTTATTCCATCACTTAATCACTCAGCATTTAGCCAAAATGGCAAAGTATGCCAAAGAGATAAGCTTGGACAATTTAAACCAGCCACTCACCTTTAATCGTAAGCAAAGCGCTTCTGCGGATGAGCTTTCACTCGTTGCTGATGCACTCAACACTATGCAGGCAAATATGCACAGTGACTTTAACAAGCGAAAAAACGCAGAACACAAACTCTTCGAGCTAAATCAGCAACTTGAAAAGCGGGTAGAACAACGCACCCAAGCGCTGAAAAACTCTAATCAAGAGCTACAGGCCAGCCTTGATAATTTGCAGAAAACTCAAACTCAGTTAATTGAATCGCAGAAAATGGCCTCACTGGGTAATTTGGTCGCAGGCGTCGCCCATGAAATCAGTACCCCACTGGGAATCGGTTACACGGCCGCTTCCTACCTTGAACAACAAGCGCAAAAATACAGCGGGGAACTGGCAGACATCACCTTAGAAAGCAGTCAGATGATCTGCCAACACTTGGAGCGCGCGGCCAGTTTAGTGACAGCCTTCAAGCAAGTGTCGGTTGATCAAGCATCACAGAAACGCCGTCCATTTAATTTAGAGGGTTATTTAAAAGAAATCATCTTGTCCTTAAAACCCAAGCTGCGCAATAGCAATACAAGCGTTGACATCCAGTGCCATTCACAATTAATACTAGATAGCTACCCAGGTAGCTTTTATCAAATCATCAATAACCTGGTGATTAACTCACTCATTCACGCACGCGCTAGCACTGATGAAAAAATACACATAGGGATTAACGTTAGCTGTGTCGATAGAGACATTACTATTGACTATACAGATGATGGTCAAGGGCTTGACTTACAGTGGATCAACAATGTCTTTGAGCCCTTTGCCACTAGTAAGCGCAGCATTGGCTGCAGTGGACTGGGCATGCATATTTGCTACAACTTAGTGCATCATCTACTCAAAGGCGAAATCTATTGTCTTCCAGCAGCTAAAGGTGCACATTTTCAAATCAAACTATTTTCGGTCACAATCGACAATCCACAACTGTCAATCACGTCTTAGTCGATTAAGCCCACCTCTTTAAAATAGCGCATAGCGCCGTTGTGTAAGGGCGCTGCAAATGGCCCTTTGACCATTTGTTCGGGGTCAAGGCGAGAAAATGCCGGATGTAGGGCGCGAAAATCATCTAACTGTTCAATGACAGCTTTCACGAGTAAATAGGCTGTTTCATCATGCAAAGATGCGCTGGCAAAGAAAGTGGCACTCACCCCAAAAGTAGGGACAGATTTAATATTGCCGCGATAGATAGCACCGGGAATCTTCGCCCAGCGATAATAGGTATTCTCAGCGAGTAACTGCTCTATTTCCGGCCCTTGCACACTAATCAAGCGGCTATCGCAATCTTCTGTTGCTTCACGAGCAGCCCCTGACTGATGCCCTACGGTATATATCATGACATCTATGCGCCCTTCACAAAGCGCGCTGGCTTGCTCTGTGGCATCCAGAGATAGCACTTGTGCAAAATCTTGATACTGCCAACTTTTCTTTTGCAGTAAATCATTCATGGTGGCACGAAGAGATGAGCCCACAGTGCCAATACTAATACGTTTACCTTTAATATCATCAAAGCTCTGTATGCTAGAATTTTTAGGCACAAGCACTGTAAAGTACTCGGGATATAAAACTAACAAGGTGCGAAGATCGGCCCCTCTATCCGCCTTAGATTCATAGTCCTCAACATCATCGCCAGACACTTCGTGGTAACTCTTATAGATCCAGTTTGACTGTGCGATCCCCAAATCCAACGATCTATCTAATACCCGGTTAATATTTGACACTGATCCATCTGTCGCCTCTAACACACAGCGAAAACCTTGCTTAGCGCGCAGCTTATTGACGATACGGCAGATACCGCCACCTGTCGGATAATACACCCCTGTTTCCCCACCTGTACCCAGTGAAATCATCTGTTTTTGGGCAGTGGCAACAGGCCCCCAAACAACACTCAAAGCCAGCAGCAGCCATATTATCGTTTTCAATTTTAAATCACCAAAGAAATTAAAAAATGTAAGCTGAGCATACGATAATGGCTAAAAAAAAGCAGCTGTATGGGCAATTATTAAACGAGCAGATGTAATTGACCACAACGTCTTTGAGCGCTTTGCCGCCAGTAATCGCAGCATCGACTGCTGTGAACTGGGCAGGCATAGTTGTTGCAACTCAGTGCATCATCTACTCCAAAGCGAAATATATTGTCTTCAAGGCGCTAAAGTACATATTTTCAAATCACATTATTGTTGGTCACAATCGACAACTCACGATGCTCAATCACGCCTTAGTCGATTAAGCCTATCTCTTTAAAATAGCGCATGGCGCCTTTGTGTAACGGCGCTGCAAATGGGCCTTTGACCATTTGTTCCGGGTCAAGGCGAGAAAATGCCGGATGTAAGCCGCGAAAATAATCTAATTGTTCGATGACAGCTTTCACTAGTAGATAAGCTGTTTCATCATCCAGAGATGAGCTGGCAAAGAAAGTGGCACTCACCCCAAAAGTGGGTACAGATTTGATATTACCGCGATATATCGCCCCTGGAATTTTAGCCCAGCCGTAGTAAGTATTTTCTGCCAACAACTGCTCTATTTCAGGGCCTTGTACACTGATCAGGCGACTATCACAATCATCTGTTGCCTCGCGCGCGGCTCCTGATGGATGCCCTACCGTGTAAATCATAACATCGATACGCCCCTCACATAGTGCACTGGCTTGCTCTGTCGCATCTAAACTGAGTACCTGAGCAAAATCTTGATACTGCCAATGCTTCTTTTGTAGTAGGTCATTCATTGTTGCGCGTGAACCTGATCCTACAGCGCCAATACTAATACGCTTGCCTTTAATATCATCAAAACTATGTATATCCGACTCCTTAGGCACAAGCACGGTAAAATACTCGGGGTACAGCACCAACAAAGTACGTAAGTTTTCGCCTTTATCCGACTTATGCTCGTAGATCTCAATATCCTCATCGAGGACCTCATGGTAGCTTTTATAGATCCAGTTCGACTGGGCTAATCCTAAATCTAAACTCCTATCAAGCACCCGAGTGATATTAGACACAGAACCATCTGTCGCCTCCAATACACAGCGAAACCCCTGCTTGGCGCGCAACTTGTTAACAATACGACAAATACCGCCCCCGGTCGGGTAATACACGCCCGTTTCCCCACCAGTGCCCAATGAGATCATCTGTTTTTGCGCAGTGGCAACAGATCCAAAAATAACACTAGAAGCCAATAGCAGCCATAATATTTTTTTCAATTTAAAATCACCAATAAATTTTGGATTACAGGCTGAGCACATGATAATGCTTGCTAAAAAACAGCTGCATAAGCGCTAATCGACGAGCAGGTTAAATGGACTATAAATAAAATATTAAAAAAATCTATTATATTAAACGAGCTTCATTAAGTGCATGCTGACTTATCACCTATTGCAAATCACTTTCTATATCATTGATTGCAATATAGCACTCAAATCGATCTATTGAACCTAGCTCACAAAGCGCTAGCCCTATTGATCCTACGATTGTGCTAAGAATTTTTGATTTATCAGTAAAACCAATATATTACGCTGAGCATAGACACTAAAGTAACCGCTTGTGAAACTTGTTAAAGAGGCACTATACTGGCATATTAAATACTGTCAATAAGCAGGCAATACCAACCAAAATGAAAAACCAGACGATTCATTGCCTACTATAAATCTGCCACCGCCGGTTCAGAACACAGCCTACAGTAGTTTAAACTTTATAACTTTTAATGCCCAACTAACCTATAATTTGAGATCGACATGAACCCATTTTTTATTTTTCTATTTGTCTGCACTTTCGCAGCCATTATATTTTGGTTTAAGCGTGCGACACCAAAGCAGGGTATCACTGCACTAAAGGGAGTCTTAATTGGGATTGCTGTGTTACTCATTATTCTGGTTGCCACCGGCAGATTACCGATATTTAGCGGCATTCCCCTGCTAATGATCGCTCTGTTTAGAAAAGTAGCACTGACTAAACTGCTTGTCCCCTTTATAAGATTTCTCGCTGGCAGTGCGATTAATAACCGCCGTCCCTATATGGATACTGAGCAAGCCCTAAAAGCACTCAAATTATCCGAGAATCCCAGCAGAGAAGAGATAGTGCAAGCGCATCGAAAAATAACGCGGGTCATAAAAAACAGCGAGAACCCCAATCACTCATCACTCACCAGCCTCGATGCGGCTAGAGAACATCTTATTCAAGAGATAGATAGTTCAGACTCTAATAAAGAACTTTAACTGGCTCTCTTGATAAAGCGTGCAGATGGCTATGATTGACACATGGGCCTGAGATTAAAGCAAAAAAATATAGCGGTTTAATGGCTCTAAACAACTATATCTAGTGTGGTTCTAATTGATACAGTGAGTGACCCACCTATATCAGTCCCCGTTTGCAAAAGTGGTTTCACTCGTTAATTGGCAATAACTTAAGGCCTACTTTACCCAGTATTTCGGAAAATCCTTTCAGCCTTAGCTCTTGAGAGTCATAAACCTGAAACAACAGCACACTATCTTGCAGCTGACTCTGTAAGGCACTTAGATTAACCGCGATGACTTGATTGTCGAGCATTTTCCAATCCCCCTTGTTCACTAGCATCGGCTGTCCATTGCGATAATCCAGTACCAAACTTGCGCTCTTGTCAGCATCTAGATTTAAGACGATAAATGCATCATCAGGACTTAACGTATTACTATACTTACCACTGATAAAGCTCTGAATACCAGCACCTGTACGTGCGCAACCTTTTAGTGTTTCGCCGTTTAATTTTAGCATTGCGCTCAAACTGTACCACTGCTCAAACTCATCGACACAAGGCTTTTCTTTCAGCTGTAAATCCATGTTGTAACTAATACCATGCGGTAGCACTATCTGTCCCTTCCACTGATCAGGCTTGTTGATGTCAGACACAAATGCAAGTTGCGTATATATATTTTTTTTGTATATAGCGACGTCTCTAGCATTTATTTTTGCCTGCCAATGATGATCAACAGCGTTCACTAAGAAGTCTACTTTTTCAATTTTAGCACCACAGTTATGCGGCTTTTGTGAGGAAAAATAAACCTTACTCACTTGCCAATCAAGTCTTAGAACAGCACTGGCATCAAATTCTAAATAGACAGAGGGAATAATTTCATCATTTAAATATATATGTGGAATTAATTTTTTATTTGGATCTAAAAGCTCAACAATTTTACCGGTTCCACACAATCGTAATTTATAACCACTACTTTCTATATAAACGGTACCTCTAAGAAACTTGGTAAAGCTTTCGTCTACTTCTACTGCACTAGGCTTAATCACTTGGATACAGCCTGCTAATAGAGAAAAAATAGCAACAATACATATTTGCTTATTCATATGTGTTTTATTTTCCATCATCAAACAAATAAATAAAATTTTATACTTCAAAAACAGTATGTTATAATACCAGCAATGCATTAAGTAACATTCCATTTGTTTAAAAATGTTATCAATACAAAAAATAACAGCTACTAAATTTTAAAGTTCGATGCCTAATGCCAATAATTTACAGCAAAACGTCACTATAAAAACTATTTAAAATTTTTATATTGATTCAACAATACATATAAAATTAATGATTCGCATTAGTATTATCTGCTGTTAAATTACTGGGTGTCGCTAGGAAGACACATTTGAAAACAATTCATAGATTGTATTCATTTAATGTTCATAATTCATACGGTTAATGTTCAGGAACAACACGTACAATCAAACCGTTGATTATTATATACACGTTATTTTTAAGAAGATGGATCTTATGAATAAGAGTTTTTTACACGGAGTAATACGGTTATGATGACCAAAACCACCATTCTAATCGCCGATGAGGACAAAGAGCATTTAGAACAAGTTAAAAGTTTGTTATTAGAACAAAATTATGAAGTTTTCTGCACTGCTGATGGCGATCAAGCACTGCTCATTCTACAGCAAAATAAAATTGACTTACTAATAACAAATTTCCAATTAAGCCTCGTCAATGGCAATAAGCTCTATAAACTAGCGCAGGCGCAATACCAGTCTTTGCCTATTTTGATTACCACCCACAGCACTGCATTAGCGGAAGCACTTATCGCTTCTCAAAAGGGCATTTATGGATTTATTGCTAAGCCTGTTGAGCGCTTACATTTAATCGAAATAGCCCGCAATGCATTAACCTCGACCAAGAGGCGCAATAACACCGATTGGAAAAGTAGTATTTTAACCTGCACTAAAGAGATGGAGAAAATTCTAGATCAAGCCCATCACGTGGCCGAGTCTAACATTAATGTCGTTATTCAAGGCGCCAAAGGCAGTGGTAAAAAACTACTCGCCAAGGCAATACACTCTGTTGCAGCTAACGATAAAAAGCCTTTTATCTATATTGACTGCTCCAAGTTAGATGAAGATCAGCTCAACGAGCAACTACTGAATAATCTTAACAAAGATACCAAAGCAACCATTTTTTTAGATAATATCAATAAATTAGCCGCCTCGTTACAACAGTCATTACTGACCAGCTTACAAAGCTGTCAGAGAGCTATTGCAGCCACCCCAAACAGTGACAGTGATTTGCGCATCATCTGCTCATGCAAAGCTAATTTAGAGCAAATAATGCTGCAGGGCTATTTTGATAAAGAATTATTTTATCTGCTTAATATTATTACTTTAAATATCCCACCACTGCGCGAACGCGTTGAAGATATCCCACTATTAGCGAGACACTTCTTAGCTGAGCACAGTTTAAAGCATAATCGCAAGGTTCGAAATATCTCACCGGGCGCTTTGCATCTACTGGCTAAGGCAACTTGGCCGAATAATGTTAGACAGCTGGGAGATGTGGTCAAGCAAGTTGTTATTGATAGTACTAGCCCTGTTATCTCAGAGAAGCTTATAGCGGGCGTGATTATCGATGACAATACAGCGATGCCATCCTTCAATCAAGCCAGGGCAAGTTTTGAGCGAGATTACCTGATTAAAGTACTGCAAGTGACAGAAGGTAACGTTACCCATGCCGCTAGAATTGCCGAGCGTAATCGAACCGACTTTTATAAGCTGTTGAATAAACATGAATTAAGCCCCACTGATTACAAACAGAAGAGACGACGCTCTAGAAATACTAAGACTGAACAAAAGCTGCTTGGATAACCTTAAGCTTACTAAAAAGCCTGATTGATCGAGTCATTCAGGCTTTTTTATGCGCAAAAAGATCCAGCGAGGCTGAATCAACGCAGTGGTTTAAGTAGTTCTTCCAAACCATTGAGCTTCACAACATATAAGGTCTGCAGTAATTCACCTAACTCTCCCTTTGGAAAGCCCTTGCGCTCAAACCAACAGACATATGGCTCTGGTAAATCAACTAATAATCTGCCTGCATATTTACCAAACGGCATTTTCATCGTTGCCAATTTTTTTAAATGTTCAGGTTTTAATTGCATATTATTGGCCTTTTTCCAGCAGCGTGAGTAGCGCTTTAACAGCGTACCTAAGTTCTTTAACGAGTGATCGATAACCACTCAACGAATACTGTACATAAAGTTTATCTAGCGCAGTGTGCTTAATAAAGTAGTCCTCTAGCAATTGTTGATAACGGGCATTAATAGTCACTGATCCTGAGACTTGTCGCTGTCTATTTAGCAGTCCTGCCACTATATAGCCGATAGACTCTAAGGGCCTAAAATAGTGGGCAAAGCATTGTAACTGCTCAATACACCAGCTTAGGTACTGCGAGTTAGCGGCGACATACTGCTCAAATGGAGGGCACTGCTGCTCAATTATTAGCCGATCGGCAATCAGCGAAATATCAGTCAAGCGCTGACGCTGATAGGTTAATTTATAAGCCAATGTCTCTGCTAAGCGTTGTTGTAAAGAACAATCTGAACTTAGAGGTTTAAGAGACATGGCATTGTAGCTGGCGGTCACTTTATCTTGTTGGTTACCTACCCGTACTATGCAAAATCCTGATTGTTGCCAAAATGTTAGCAAGCCTTGATCAACCGAAAAATTGGCACTTAGATAGTCAAAGTGATTTTTTTGGGCCCAACTAGCCACTGTCTCTAACAACTGGCTAGCCAGTGCTTTTCGTCGCTGTGAATGCACTGTTGCTATGCGTACCACTCTGGCAAATTTGAATGCACCCGCGGCGAGTTCCCCCTCTTGACCTATTAATATTTGCGGGATTAGATTCCCTCTAGGTCGACGCTGTCCACGATAGATAGCTTGTACTAACTGCCTTGCATCATACCCTTGAGGATCTTTCTCAAAGGCATCTATTGGGCCCTCCTCAGCGACTAAGCAAGCAGCGACTATCTCACCATTTAATCTAGTCAGCCACAAGTGCATATTAGGGCTATCTAGAATGATACGTAGATCACTCGGTGTTGTTCTATAGTGCGCTTGGGCCAGCAGTGTATACAACTGATCCAGTAATAGGGGGGTTTCAATCAGCACTTTGGATTCAATTTTAGCGACTAGCCATTCATTTTTGCGATTAAGCTCTTTTGGGGAATGATCAGTCATCGCTAATAAAAATGCTTTATTTAGCCAACTTTCAATGGGGTCATTTTCTGCCCAACGCATCGGCTTGGTTAATTCATAAAGTTGACAGGGGTTATTGTTAGCAGCGAGATACTTTAAAAAACGCAATTTAAAACCTTGCCCTGTTCCCTCATACCCATCCGTTGTGGTACTAAATATACACTGAGGGAATTTATGCAAAAGCCTAACTAGCACATCAACACTGATAGATGCCGCTTCATCTACCATCAGCACAGCGGGTAATGGAATGGCGAAATCATCAGCGAGCAATTGGGCGGGAGAGTAAAAGCCAATATCACTGTTAGAAAATTTCTGCACTTGTAGCACTGCTTGAGTGTCACTTGCCGTTAAAAATAAAGAGCGTTGCCGAGTCAGCTCATTTGCCAACAAACCTAAGGCTGCAGATTTCCCTCGCCCTCTTGGCGCTGTTAGCACAACACTACTAAGTGTATTTGTCAGTAAATAATTGGCACACTTTTGCACCAGTAACTTCTGCTCATCAATGGCTTGCAATTTCACCGGGGAAGATTGTGGCTTCATTGAATCTTGCCTAGCTATGGTTAAGCTGTGTTCAGTGTATTGAATAAGGTGCTGGTCTTGCATAAGTGAAGCTAACACCCACTTTAGAAAGTGACGCTGCACATTATCAATATGATAGGGCTGTACCCAGAGGTTGTCTAACTCAGGATCATTCCAGTGCTGCCAATTTTCAGCTGCAGGTGTCATCAGTACTAACACGCCACCGGCAACAAGCGTGCCACTGATAATTGATAAACTATCTGGGTTAAAACCCGCAAAAGCGTCATACACTATCGCCTGCACTTCTTGACCTAAATAGCGCTGGCATTCTCGATTGGTTATTTGCCTGTCACAAACCTTCAGCGCTTTACACTGTGCTTTATTGAACACCCCCACACTTTGAGTGTTCAATAATTGTGGAGCTATTTTTCCAAGTTGCGCATAACACCACTGGGCTTCTCCACTAAGCCACAGCAGCTGCCGGTGTTGCGCAGCTTGCGCGAATAATTGCGACTGGCGATAAACATCTTCAAAACACATATTGAATCATTAATACGTGACATCCAACATCAATTGAATATGAAATTTAGTACCTTGCTCTAAATCTGAGGTCACTGCCATTTGCCCTTGATGCTGCTCAGTAACAATGAAGTTAGAAAAAGATAAACGCTTTTGTGAGTCCACATCGCGCTGGGGCAAAATAACACTGAGCGAAGGCTCAAAGATGGTGGTCTGCTCTTCATCTGACAATACAGCGCCGTTATGCGCCAAACAAATCCAGATACTATCGACTTCTTGGGTGACACTGATATTTATTTCAGGCGGCTTGTTGTCAGGGATTGTTTCCAGTGCATAACAAGCGTGGCGAATTAAATTTAAAAATACTTGCTGTAACTCTGTTGCGTAACAGTTTAATAGCGGTAACTGCGCTTGATAGCGTTTATTGATGGCAATTTTATTAAACTGCAGGTCTCCGGGTAAAACCAGCATATCACTCGCTAACATAACGGCATTATCCAGTAACACTGTTACTTGTTGTTGCTGTTTCTCTTCATTGCGACCGCGAGAAAAACTCAATAGATTTTTTACGATATTGGCCACAGTTTCAGCCCTATCGGATGCATCAGAGAGTAAATCGTTGAGCAATTTAACATCGTGCTTACCAACTATATCAGTATCTGCCTGTTTAGAGAGCAATTGCTGAAAACTTTGTAAATCTAATAACATACCTTGCAACGGCGTATTAATGTCGTGCGCCATTGCAGAGGCCAACTCTGTCATTGAGGCTATTTTCTCGTTGTGAATAAGCATGTTTTCCGCTTGTTTTTGCTTGGAGACATCATTGACCAGTATAACCACCCCTTGCTTATCTGCACCGCGAAGTGGATACAAGGTAACATCGTAAAAGTGAATACCACGCTGGCGATGAGGGTAGGTATATGTCTCACCATCTTCGATCACTTTAGTGACCTGCTCCCACGTTAACACTACCTCTGGATAGACCGACCACAAGTTATTACCAATAGCGGATGTAGCGGCAATGCCCGATAGTTCTTCCGCTTTTCTATTCCACTGAGTCACTAGCCCCTTAGCATCTATACTGACTAATACTAACGGCATAGATGCCAGTATATTTTTAATATAAGACTCTGAACTACTCAGTTGCTCGCTGGTATTTAAATGCTGATCGACCTCTACTGCTAATCGCTTATTGGAATCCGTTAGCTGCTGGTTAGCACTATCGAGCGTCGCTGTCCGCTCAATCACTCTATCTTCTAACTCAGCGCGAATGTTATGCAGTTGACGATTGTATTTGCGTAATCTTCGATGGGCGACAATCAAGCTAACAATAACGATAGCTAAAATGATAATTAATGTACCGCTCGTCCAATTGGCTAAATGTTGCCAGTTGGTACTGCCGTTTTCGTCTTTGAATATGTCCTTGATACCAGCTAATACCGAGGGGCTCATTAATGTTAACAAAAGCGCGAGGATGTTCTTAATCATCAGTTTTTCTTTACCTAATTGTAGATTGCAGACTAATAGCAGCAGTATAGCGAATTAACCCGTCGTAAAGGCATGATTATTTAATCATAAGCTGAAAATCTTGGCGTTCATTGAACGCCCTCCATAAAAAATCCCCGGTGAGGGGGATTCTAAAAACATTAATTATGTAGCTAAGCGCTCGGTTCGCTGCTGTCTAAATTTTTCTTCCTAAAAAAGCGCATTCGACCAGGTAATTTCTTACGGCGAAAAATACTAAACCACTGTTTTTCTCCGATCACTAATAAACAGGGCGTTAAGAAAAGTGTCAGCACAGTCGCAAAGGTTAATCCTCCGGCAATAGTACTGGATAATTGAGTCCACCACTGCGTTGAAGGTGCACCAAAGCTAATCCCGCGATTGATTAAATCGATATTCATCGCCAATACCATCGGCATTAACCCAAGCACTGTGGTGATTGCCGTTAATAAAACCGGACGCATACGGATGCTGCCTGTGCGAAGCGCCGCTTCATAAGCGCTAAAGCCATGCTTTCTCAGATCGTTATAACAATCAATCAATACAATATTATTGTTAACCACAATGCCGGCCAACGCAATAATGCCCACACCACCCATCACAATACCAAAAGGTTGTGCGGTAATCATCAGTCCTAGTAAGACCCCTGCGGTTGAGAAGATAATCGCCGATAGGACTAAAAACGCCTGATAAATATTGTTAAATTGCGTCACCAATATTAAAAACATCATAAAGATAGCAATAGAGAAAGCGCTGGCAAGGAATTCACCGGTCTCTTTTTGCTGCTCATCTTCGCCTTTAAATTCAATTCTAATCTGCGGGTCAAACTTGATCTCAGTCAGTGCTTGCTGCATCTCTTTCACTTTGTTATTAACTAACACCCCCTCTGCCACTTCCGCCTGAATGGTAATCACCCGGCGTGAATCTGTACGATTGATAGAGCCGGTTTTAGCACCGGGTACTAGCTCTACAAAGTTACTGATTGGGACTAAGCCGCTAGAGGTTAATAACTGCATTTGCATTAATTGATCTAAGTTTCGCTTCTCTTTTGGAAAGCGCAAAATAATATCCACTTCATCATCTGATGTTTCAGGACGATAGTCCGTCAGCTTTATGCCATTGGTAATCATCTTCACTGCCTCGCCGACGGCGGCAACACTGGCACCATAACGTGCAGCTTCTTCACGATTGACAATAATGCGCCACTCAATGCCTGGTAGTGGTCGATCATCTTCAGTTCCGACAAAGCCACCAGCGGCCGTCATACTGTGCCGAATATCCTCAACCGCTTGAAAGATTTTATCGCCGTGAATGCCCGAGACATGCAGCTGAAAAGGTTTCCCTGATGAAGGGCCATTTTCTGCTTTGCGTGTCTCAATGACAATCCCCGGGATATCTTTAGTCGCATCGCTCATTTGCTGCAGTATTTGGGTGGCACTGTCTCGCACATCCCAATCATCTAACTGAAATTGAATAACCGCAACCACATCTTCGCTGCTATTTTTATTAAAGCTTTTTGCATAGATAGACTTATACCCTGCGATGGAATTGACTTTTGCTTCCACTTTTTTTAACAACAAGTCTTTATCATCGACGGACAACTCGCCTCTGGCATGCAAATTTATCAGTACCATATCCGGTTCGACATCGGGAAAAAATTCAACCCCTTTACCAAATTTCGAGTAGGCAACCCCAGTACAACCGATAAATATCAAGGTAATCACCAGCGTTATAAAAGGTGAGCGCAATGCCAGACCTAATACCGAGCGATAGCCCGCATTAAAACGACCTTCAGGTAAATCATATTCACCATCGTCATCTTCAATCAAACGCTTGTTAGAACCTGTTACTGCCCCTAGCACTGGAATAAAAATCAGCGCCATAAACAGCGATGCCGTTAGACAGACCAACACCGTTGCCGGTAAGTATTTCATAAACTGACCGATAATACCCGGCCAGAACATCAGCGGCATAAAGACTACCAAAGTCGTTGCAGTACCTGCAATCACCGGCCATGCCATACGCGTAGCGGCATACTTAAAAGCTTCTTTGGCAGATAAACCTTGTTTTTGACGCCGTTCAGCCAACTCTGTCACCACAATGGCACCATCCACTAACATGCCGACGACCAAAATCAAACTGAACAAAACGACGATGTTTAAGGTGAAACCGATCGCGTTAAGCACCATTAAACTGGCTAAAAAAGAGCCGGGAATTGCTAAGCCGACTAAGAGTGATGCGCGCATTCCCATCGCTGCGAGAACCACCAGCATCACCAATATCACACCGCTGAGCACATTGTTCATCAAATCGCTGAGCATAGTGCGAATTTGCGTCGATTGATCCAGTATGTAATCGTATTTCAACGCACTTGGCCACAGCTTTTGCCGCTCTTCTACGATCTCCTGAACCTCTTCAATCGTATCAATAATATTGGCACCCACTTGCTTAGTGACCTCTAATACAAGTGCGGATTCCCCGTTGACCCTCGCGTATCCTTCAGAGTCTTTATAAGTCAGTCTAACCTGCGCCACATCGTTAAGTGTGACGACAGTACCGTTCGCACTTTTAATCGGCATGGCCAGCATGTCGTCAATGTTTTCGACCACCCCTGGCACTTTCAATACTTGTCGACCATTACCGGTATCCACAGCACCAGCAGCCACTAGCCGATTGTTCAGTGAGACTATATTGATGATAGAAGAAAAATCTAACTGGTAAGTCTCTAGAGCTTGAGGTTCTACCACAATCTCCATTAACTCTTCACGCTCCCCACCAATTTCAACTTTCAGTACCCCTTCTACCCCTTCTATTTCCTCTTTTAAATCTTTGGCAGCCTGTAGTTTTATACGCTCAGATATATTACCTGACAGTGAAATATTCAACACAGGAAACAATGCAACATTAACCTCGTTGATACTCGGCTCATCCGCATCAGCGGGTAAATTTGTCTTAGCGGTATCAACCGCTTCACGCACATCAACCATCGCTTTTTCAGAATCAAATCCCGCTTCAAACTCAAGCGTGACAGAGGCGTGCCCCTCCGAGCCTGTGGAGCGAAGCTCTTTAATACCCTCAATGGTTTTTAGCTCTTTCTCCATTGGTCGCACCAACAAACGCACCGCATCATCGGGCGATATTCCATCAAACGGGATTGATACATAGATTATGGGGATAGCGACATCCGGATCAGCTTCCTTAGGGATAGCTTTAAACGCCGCATAACCGCTAATTAACACAAATAGCAATATAAATATAATCGTACGGGATCTGTCGATGGCCGCACCAATAACTGCACTAACCATTGAATTACCCCTTAACCGCTAGCTGCTTATCAGTATTTTTTTCCCGATCACTTGCGGTACTTGCTTCCTTGACAGGATCCACCGTTTCATTCTCGCTGACAAAATCTTTACCTTGGCTAATGACCGTGACCTGACTTGCAAGGCCGCTTAACCAAAAGCCACTTTTATCCGTGCGAATGATTTTAACCACTGCGGTACTCACTTGGTTTTTATCATTGAGCAATTTCACTTCAAGATCCCCATCGCTGCCAAGACCCAGTACTGAGTTAGGCAGCAAGTGTCCCTGCTCTATTCCCAGTGGTAGCTTTAAAGAGGCCGTCAAACCGATCAAACGTTGTAGTTCAGGGTTTTCGAGAGTCACTTCCACGCGATAACTGCGGGTCACAGGATCGGCAACCCTGGAAATAAAGGCCAGATTGCCAAATTCACTCAAGCCGTTGCTGAGACTGATTTCCACCGCCTCATTGAGCTTAAGGTCACCGACATTTTGCTGTGGCACTTGCCCTGTTACTTTTAGCACACTGTCATCCACTAAGGTGCCAACCACACTGCCTTTTTGCAAATAATCACCTATTTCCACAACTCTTGAATTAAGCACGCCGGCAAAGGGGGCCAATAGTTTAGTGCTATTCACTTCATGCTGGGTAATGGCTAATTGCGCCCTTGCTGTTTGAACTGAAGCTTGGTCTGCAATCAATTTATTAGCGGCCAATAGTCCACGTTTTTTCAACTTTCGACTTGCTGACAAGTCACTATTTGCCTGCCTTAACAAGGCCTTAGCTTGGTCTAGCTGTTTTAAACGATAATCAGCCGATAATTTCAAAATAGAGGTATTGGTGACAATTCTCTGTCCTTCAGCAACGGACAGTTCAGCGACACGGCCGTCAATTTCAACTTTGATATCCACCGAGCGGTTTGCTTCCACTTGCCCCTGCACAATGACAAATCGCTGCACTGACTCAATACTAGAATCGACGACACTTACTTTCATCAATGATTTAGGACTCTGCTGGTCTTTCTTTGCGCTCTGCTCACTCGCCTTGGGATCGCCGCCGGAACTCATCCATAATCCCAGTGCTACTACGACAGCCAAAGCCAGTAATATTGATTTATTCATTACATATATCTCGTTGAATTGGTGACAAATACCTGTATCGATGTCTCTAATGTGTATAAAGCACAAGCGATTACATGAACTCTAATTGAACCTATCGGCGCAACTATCTTTTTTATATTCCACTGTAAAAGTAATATCTTACCTTTATACTTACATTCGAGCCTCAAACTCAGGTTTAAACCTTCGATCGTCAAGCCGGTCAATATTGATTTTAAAATATTAACGGTGACTACTATACTCTTCTATTATCTTAGAATCAGCAGCCCTTTATACGTCGACAATGTTAACAATAATAACAAAAGTAAACGCTGCGCCCAAACACCTATGCGGACCTTCGCCAGTGAAACGCTTTTATTAATCAACTGCGATTATGGCAAAGCTTGTCACCATACAATATCTTATTATTGTATGTATTTTAGTAAGATGAAACGTCAAGCAATTGCAAACCAAACATTTTATGGGATTTACTGGCAGTTTCTAACATTTTTCTTTCACGAAGCACTGGACTTTAAATGGTCATTACGTAGAATCATTCTCTAAAACAATAAGAGAAGGAATTATTATGAAGTTCAACAAATTAGCAATCAGCTCTGCCGTCATCTTAGGCTCTCTATCGCTACAATTAAGCGCAGCCACGCAGTGGAACGTATCACTTTGGGGTAAACCGCGTGCCTTTACCGAGCACGTAGAGAAATTAGCGCAATTAGTAGAACAAAAAACCAATGGTGACTTCAAACTTAAGCTTTCATATGGTGGCCTGTCTAAAAACAAAGAAAATTTAGACGGTATTTCAATTGGTGCTTTTGAAATGGCCCAATTCTGTGCCGGTTACCACCGCGATAAAAATCCCAGCATCACTGTTATGGAACTGCCATTTTTAGGTGTTTCTAGCCTGGCTGAAGAAGCAAAAATTTCTATGGCACTCTATAAACATCCTGCTGTAATTAAAGATTTACAGCGTTGGAACGCCACCTTATTAATGCCATCTCCACTACCGCAATACAATATTGTCGGTGTCGGTGATGCCCCCTCTTCAGTGTCTGATTTTGCCGGTATGCGGATTCGCGCAACAGGCGGTATCGGTAAAGCACTGGCAAGTATAAAAGCAGTACCGACCTCTGTCACCGCAACTGAAGTGCGTACAGCACTGGATTCAGGTGTAGTCTCTGCAGTGGCGTTTGCCCCTCACGCGCATATGGCTTTTGGAACCACTGCCGCTGCTAAATGGTGGACCTCAAACTTAAACCCAGGCACCGTTAACTGCCCTGTAGTGGTAAACTCTGATGCGCTTTCTGCATTAAGTGATAGCAATAAACAAGCGCTATTAGGCTCTGTGGATGAAGCGATTGAACACTACATTGCCAGTTACCAAGGCAAGACCATGGATAAGTGGGGCCCATTACTCGAAGAGAAGCAGATTACAAAAATCGCTTTTTCAGATGCTGAGCTAGCAGAGTTTAAAAAAATCGCCGCTGCACCTATTCGTGATGAATGGATTGCAACGATGAACGCCAAAGGGTTACCTGCTCAAGAGTTATACGATCTTGTTAATTCAATGATTGGTAAGTAACCAATCACCCCTGCTATATACGCCCTATAAAACATTATAGGGCTTCTCTCCTATTTTTATCTCAAGAGGTCTCTATGTCTGGTAGTAGCGAAATACTTCAGGATGACAGCGCGCTGAGCAAACTTGATAGGCTCTATTTCAAATTGGAAACTTGGTTGGCACTACTCGGTGGAATCACTATTTTCTTCCTGGTTTTCCTTGCGGTCTTCAATGTCTTAGGACGCTGGATTTTTTCACTACCTGTCAGTGGTTATATTGATTGGGTTGAACAGGCGATGGCGGTGTTTGCCTTTTTTGGTATCGCTTACTGTCAGCGTTTAGGCGGTCATATCCGCATGGACATTCTGGTCTCACACATTAAAGGCCGAATGCTCTGGTTTAGTGAATTTATCTCCACACTAGTGATGCTGATCATTACTGTGGTACTCATTTATGGTTCGTATCTACACTTTTTACGCGCCTTTATTAACGGTGATAGCTCGATGGATATCAGTCTGCCTATATGGCCGGCAAAGCTTGTTATTCCCTTTGCTCTATCAGTTTTAGCAGTGCGTTTAGTACTGCAATTGTGGGGCTATGCACGCGCTTTCAAAGAAAACGCTCAAGACCCAATCGCCGTACCGCTAATTGAAGATGCTGCGACGCAAGCGGCCAACGAGGCGGCCACTGTCTCTATTGATGAGTTGGAGCAAAAATAATGTCAAATATTGCAAATTGGTTTGCCACGATGGAATCTATTGATATAGGTTTGATTGTCTCAGGCTTTATGCTGTTTTTAGTGGTTATCGGCGTTCGTGTCGCTTTTGCCGCTGCCACCTGTGGCTTTTTGGGGCTGGTCTGGGTTTTTAGTATCAAGTTGGGTTTTGAAAAAGGGGTGCTGGTTGCCATGAAGATGGCGGGTACTATTCCGCACTCAAAAGTCACCACATTATCACTATCGCTCATCCCTACCTTTATTTTAATTGGCTATTTGGCTTACCACGCCGGCTTAACCAAAGCCTTATTTAGCGCAGCTAAACGCTGGGTAGGCTGGTTACCTGGCGGTTTGGGCGTCGCGACGGTATTTTCCACCGCAGGCTTTGCAGCAGTTTCTGGTGCATCTGTGGCAACTGCTGCCGTTTTTGCCAGAATTGCCATTCCGGAAATGTTAAAAGTAGGCTATCAAAAAAGTTTTGCAGCAGGTGTGGTTGCCGCAGGTGGTACATTAGCCTCACTCATTCCACCCTCAGCAATACTGGTTATCTACGCCATTATCGTTGAGCAAGATGTGGGTGTATTACTCATGGCGGGCTTTTTACCAGGCGTGGTCTCGGCGTTTATCTATGCGGGCCTAGTGATATTAATGGCCACCATCAATAAAGATCTCGGCCCTCCGGTGAAAGGTTATAGTTGGGGGCAGCGGTTTGAATCGCTACCGGGTACTTTTCCTATCTTTTTTGTCGTGGGCATTATCATAGTCTGTATTTACGGCGGTGTTGGTACCCCTACAGAAGCAGGTGCACTAGGCGCATTTGTGATCTTAATCATGGCGCTTTACAAAGGCATGAAGTGGAATTCGCTGCGCGATGCTTTAATTGAGTCCGCGAAACTAACGGTGATGATTTTCACCATCATCTGGGGCGTTTTGCTATACGTGCGCTTTTTAGGCTTTGCAGATTTACCGACCGCTTTTTCTGACTGGATAACCAGCTTAGATCAAACACCGATGATCACCTTGGTCTGTATCTTGTTAGCCTATGCAGTACTTGGCATGTTTATGGATGCCATTGGCATGTTATTGCTCACGCTGCCCATCACCTACCCTGCTGTCATTGCCTTAAATGGCGGTGAAGATGTCAGTGCCGCAGATTCAGCCTTTGGCGTCTCAGGGGTAGGCTGTGCGATATGGTTTGGTATTATAGCCGTTAAGATGTGTGAGCTCTGTTTGATTACTCCACCCATTGGCCTGAACTGCTTTGTAGTAGCTGGTGTACGCAAAGACATTTCGGTGCAGGATGTATTTAAAGGTGTCACACCATTTTTTGCCGCAGATGTATTCACCATCGCTGTATTAATTGCTTTCCCTAGTATTGTACTTTGGCTACCTTCACTGATTGGCTAACAGCCCCCCTGACTATATAACAAATTTAGTCAGGGGCGCTCCCTCCCTCATTAGCTAAAATCGACGGCTTTAGGCTTAAAAAACAGCAATATTAGACGAGATTGCTCACGCGCTTTGCAGACAAAAAACAACTAGCAACTATATTTAACATTTAAAGCATGTTAAGTTATTTCTAATAAACTAAGATATATTAACAACTTAACTAGTAAATGGAGCTGTTTTCACAAACAAGGAAATTTTATTATTTCGCTCTAATTGGGAGAACAAACAAGCTATTTCTACACTATTTAGCTATAACTAATTAAGTAGACAATTCATTAAAGGAGCATTCACTTAGGGAAGTAGCGAATAAGTCCCCAAATGTTCCCTGTGCTTCTTAATATGGAAAGTCTAAGCGGTTAAATCCGCGGAAGAATGGACGTGAATGGCTAGTCCTTTACAAGCGTTCTGACAAAGGATACAGATGAAACAAGATTTCATCTCTGTTGACCGCTTAGAGATCCACCCTAAGGGGCTTACAGGATAGTTCGTGCTCTTTGTTAATGGTTTTCGTCGGGCAACCAGCCCGCCTGTAACCATTGCCTCAATCACAAACAATCCTGTAGGCCAGGGGTGCTTGGGACTTGTTCGCTGCTTCCTTAGTCCGACAGCCTATTATATTGGACTCATTCAAGTGGTCTCCATACAGGGAGTTAATATGATTAAATTTATAATCTGTTGTTTGGTTGTCAGCTTTAGTATGAACTCGGTGAGCCTGGCAGACACTTTCACTTTAGGCATTGTTCCACAACAATCAGCGAAGAAACTCGCCAAGCTTTGGACGCCTATCACTAATTACTTGAGCGAAAAAACAGGCCACACTATTATCTTTAGTACCGCAAAAGATATCCCAACTTTTGAAAAGCGAGTGCTCGCCGGTGACTACGATATCGCTTACATGAACCCCTACCACTTCACAGTGTTCAATCAAAAACCTGGCTATAGTGCCATTGCCAAGCAAAAAGGCAAACGTATTAAGGGCATTATTGTCGTTGCCAAAGACAGCCCACTGCAAGATCTAACGGAACTCGCTGAGCAAACACTCGCTTTTCCGGCACCTGCTGCATTTGCCGCGACCGTATTACCAAGCGCTAAATTACGCCAAGAAAACATCCGCTTTACCCCTAAATATGTCTCCTCCCACGATTCTGTCTACTTAGGAGTCTCTAGAGGTTTTTTCCCCGCAGGCGGCGGCATACAGCGCACCTTTAATAATACTTCAACGCAAGTGCGTGAAAAGCTGCGTGTTTTATGGACAACTCCTGGTTTCACGCCACACGCTATTGCAGTGAAACCTGCAATGGATAAGCAAATAGCGCAGGGCATCAAAGCTGCTTTTCTATCAATGAACGATAATGAGCGCGGCAAGGCATTACTCAACAGCATTAACTTTAAAGGGATAGAAAGCGCGACTGATGCTGACTGGGATGATGTGCGTGGATTAGATATTAAGTTACTCGAAAAATTTCTAAACTAAGCTATCTAGAAGGGAGCAAAGATTGAGCCTAGCGACATTAATCTCAAGCACAAAAGGTTGCAAAACGCAGTGTCCTTTAAATTAAAAACCATTATCGGCATTGCGTTGATTGAGGCAATTTTACTACTGATATTGATTTCAATGACCTTGGATTACCTGCGAACCAGTAACTATGAGGGCTTATCTAAGCGTGCCCACACCACAGCCACACTCTTTGCCACGACCACCAAAGATGCTGTGCTATCCTACGATTTGGCATCGCTGGAAGCGTTTGTCAGCGAAGTATTAAAAAACCCTGATCTAAAGTACGCGCGTGTCTTGGGTCCCAGGCTTGAATTATTTGCCAGCGGCGGTGACCCTATCGCGCTAGAACGCGCTTTTATCACTGATTATTCGGTCGAAAATGTCAATGATGGAATATTTGATACATCGGCAGAAATTGTTGAAGCGGGCGTGGTATACGGCCGCGTGCAGCTAGGCTTAGACATCGCGCCCATTCTCGAAGTGATCAGTGAAGCGCAACAGCGAAGTGCTATTATTGGCATAGCGGAGATGTTATTAGTAGCTCTGTTCTCACTGATTTTAGGCAGCTATTTAACCGGCCAGCTAAAAGGCTTGCAGGCTGCAGCTAAAAGCATTTCTCGCGGTGATTTAGCGGTCAATGTCCCTGTCAAAGGGCGAGACGAAATTGCCGATGTGGCAAAAGCGTTTAATGCAATGGCTAAAAATTTACAAAACGCCAGTGAGCGGCGCGATCTCGCCGAGCAAGAATTACAGGAATTGAACCGCTCTTTAGAAGTGCGAGTCGAAGAGCGCACTGAACAGCTGCAACATAAAAATCGTGAATTACAAAACGCTAATAATGAAATTAAAGCTGCCCAAGCTAAACTACTGCAATCTGAGAAAATGGCCTCCCTAGGACTACTGGCGGCGGGAATTGCGCACGAGATAAATAACCCAATGAGCTTTGTTATCAGCAACTTATCCTCGCTGCAGAAATACCAAGAGCACTATGATGAGCTTTTAACCGGTTATCGACTGTTGTCGGAACGCGAGCTATCTGCGGAAAATGAAGCTACTTTGATGCAATTGAAAGCGCGCGAACAACAATTGGATATGGCCTTCATTGAGGAGGATGTTCCCGATTTATTAAACGATACGCGTGAAGGCGCATTAAGGGTTAAAGACATAGTCAAAGGACTCAAAGAATTCTGTCATTTAGACCAGGATGACAGCTTCACTTTATACGATGTCAACCAGTGTGTAAAAACCACCTTAAAAATGATCAATAACCAACTCAAATATCACTGCGAAATACAAACCCAACTCAGTGCTGTACCGACAACGCTCATTTCTGTCGGTAAGATCAACCAAGTACTGATGAATATATTGATCAATGCCGGTCAGTCTATTGAGCACGAAGGCATAATATCTATTGCTACCGCTCAAGTAGAACAACGCATAAAAATTGAAATTAAAGATACCGGCAGTGGTATCAGAGCCGATAAAATGGGTAAGCTGTTTGATCCTTTTTACACCACTAAGGCAATTGGTGAAGGTACCGGTCTTGGACTTTCAATATCTTACGGTATTATGGAGGAGCACGGTGGCAGTATAGAAGTCAGCAGCGTGCTGAACGAGGGTAGCTGTTTCACCCTCTGGCTGCCAATTAACACAAAGATCGCTAGCAATGAAAAGGATATTTAAGTGCACACAAGTGAGTATAGCAATAACAGTGTTTTACTAGTCGATGATGAAAGCTCTATTTTGCGGGCGTTAAAAAGAACTTTGATGCCGTTAAAGTGTCAAATTTTTCTGGCTGAAAGTGCCGATCAAGCATTGCAAATATTGGACAACAACGACATTGATCTTATCATCAGCGATATGCGTATGCCAGGCACTAACGGCGATAAATTACTGGCACAAGCGGCCCTGAAACACCCCGATAGCGAACGTATTATCCTCAGTGGCTATTCCGATGCGCAAGCGACCATAAATGCCATCAACAACGGTGCTATCAGTCGGTTTATCCTTAAGCCCTGGGATGATGATGAGCTAGTAAAAATCGTCAGGAAATGTTTCAAATTGGCCACCCTGAACCTGCGCAATGAAGCCTTGGAAAAACTGGCTGCGCAGAGGGCAATAGCACTTGAAGAGCTCAATAAATCGCTTGAATCGAAAGTGGCGCAAAGAACCGAACAACTAGAAAAAAATAACAGCGAACTCAACGATAGCTACCGCAGTATCGTAAAAATGTTCTCATCAATGATAGCCAGTCGACTGGTCGGTCAAAATACCAACCAGGCAAACGAGCTGAATCCCATTTTATTAAAAATAGCTGAGAAATTTGAGATTGAGGGGATTGAGCTAAAGCAACTGTTATACGCATGGCAGTTACGTTTTTTAGGGAAATTAAGTTTTAGTGATGAGTTACTGCAAACGCCTTACATTGAAATGAGCGCCACGCAACAACGTCAATTTCAGCGTCATCCCCTGCTCTCTCAGGCAGCCTGCCTAAGCGTCAAGCCTATGTATTCTTCAGGTCAATTGTTGTTACAGCACCGAGAATACTTAGATGGTAGTGGTTATCCTCGAGGCTTAAGTAGTGACAGTATCGATTTTCGCGCGCAAATTATCTGCGTGCTTAGTGACTATCACGCGTTAGTCAGTGGCTTGTACAAACAGCACTGTTACAGCTCTGAACAAGCCCTTGAGTACTTAACGATCGCGGTTCCTGAGCGCTACAATCAGCAAGTGGTCACTGAGCTTTCAAACCAACTAAATCAATTAGCGCACCCGCAAAAAAACCTGCATGACCAACTGCAAGATAGTAGTGAATTAATTAACGGTATGCGCTTAAGTCGAGACATAGTCACGGCAACTGGCTGCCTATTACTCAGTGCAGGGCAAGTCTTAGATGAAGTGTTCATCAATCGTGTACGAGAGATGGAACGCAACTTGGAAGAGACGCTGAACATATATATCAGCTTGTAAAGGTTAACTGCGGCTACTGATTAAACCCGTTGTCGCTGTCGTACTTTGTGCTTGGTTTTTTAACCAATAAAAAAGCGTCCATTGCAGCGCCAAAATAACCTTCGAAATCAACCTTCACAGGTAAATGTTGCGCTCGCTATTTGTAATCTAAACAAAAAGTAGTGATGTAAATAACAGTAATTTAACGCGAGTCTGTGCAGTAGAATATCCCTCTTATGCAATTTTTTTGAAGTTTAGCAACTCACTGCGTAAGCTTTGATATCAGAATAATTGCAAGGTTAAGCTGACACTAATTGCTCCATTATATAATTATCAATCCAAACGCCTTCATCAGATTGTCATAACTAATGCCAATCATCGTTTTTTTAGGTGTAACTTTTGTTATCGCAAAGTTATAGCTATCGCCTTTATCAAGTATACATTCAAGTCACTAGAATGCGCTCTGCTAAACTTAACAGGTACTGATTAACAACAATCTAGGTTAGCGTTATGAAACGAATCCTTTATTCAATCGCGTTAATTTTTGCGATGTTACCTAGCCAAATAACACTGGCTGATAAAGTACGTTTGTACACCTATTTTCAAGAAAACGCAGCCCCTAGGTACATGCTGGTTGACGGTCAAACGAGGGGGATTGCCGTTGATATTATTCAGCAGTTAAATGTTCTGCTGCAAGCCTACGACATTGTTATTATTAATCGCAGTGTAAGCAATATACCAATGAAAAGAATATTGCATTCTATGCAACATAATGAACAGATAGATTTGTTTGTAGGGGCGGCTAAAACCGTTGAGCGAATCCAAAAAGGGGTACGATATTCCATCCCACTCTATCCCCTAAGAGGAACATTTGCTAAAAGAGCACAAAATCCATTTATTTTTAAGAATATCACTTCGCTCAATAACATGACCGTAGGGGTGCTGAGAGGGAGCCGCTCAGTGCAAACGATGAGCAGTATAGCAGGAGTAAGAATAGAGAAAACCAATACCATGCAGCAAAGCTTACAGAAACTGGCCAGTGGTCGCATCGATTTAGTGTATTACCATGAACTAGGGCTGGCTTGGCAGATTAAAAACTCTCCCTTAAAGGAGCAATTAACATTGATTAACGAACACCAATATATTGAAACGGCACCTCACTATATAATCTATGCCAGCCGAACACCCAGCCACATAATAGACACCATCAATACTATAATTAAACAAATGCAAGTTAACGGGTCGTTAGACAAAATTCTGCATAATTATCACTGACAACAGATTTTCTTTCGAGTGCGCTCGCTTAGGCTGTTTCATTGACGCAGCCTAAGTACCTTTTAGTTTAAACTACGCCTAATATACTCGAATTAAATGACTCTATTAGATAATATTAAGCGGATGTTTAAATTACTCTTTACTCTTTATTCTTTGTTCTTTGTTGCATCATCCCAGTTGAACTCTGGCTCTTTTGCACGAATATGCAATTGCAATCCCTGTAAAAAATTACGCAACAATTGATCTTTACATTCGCGATAATTTTTATGACCAGCCTTGCGAAAGAATGCCGTTATTTCATGTTTACTGAGTGGAAAACCTGCCTTTATAAACAAATTTTCTACGTCATCGCCTTGTAAACTCAACGCAATTTTAATCTTTCTTAAAATTCCATTGTTGTTGAGGCGGGTTTCATTAACCACTTCTACCCCTTCTTTTTTACCGCGTTTAAGCGCGATAAAACCATTGAGAAAGGCAGCTAATTCAACATCTTTACAGCGTTTAAAATCACTATCTTGCTCTTTTTTTAACCACTGACTTATTTGCTCGCGGGTTACGTCCAGTTGAGCGTGCGCAAAAGTCTCTATTACTTTCGAATCGCTTAAATCAAAGATATAGCGCATACGGCGCAGTACGTCATTATTGGTCATAGGTAGCCTTAGCATTTAAATTAAGTGTGCATTAGACGTAATTGCGCCCCAAGATGCAAATATTAGTTGCTAGATTATTTTTTGTAGAAAATGGCTACTGCACTTTCCACATTCTTGCATAATATATACTACACTAATTCGTGGTCATTAAATAACGAGCATTGGGGTGTTTCAAGATGGCAATTTATTTGGATGAAGACATGGTAGGAACGGATGCAAACATGACTGCCTTTCCTCACCTGTTGTTATGCATGGGCGTCGTTGTTGTATTAGGCGATGGCTCTCTGGTCGGGGCCCACTTCACCACCTCAGCCACTGAAAAAGCGCTTTTGCATATGATGTCTCAAAAAATATCCAGTAATGGCAGTGGCATGCGCCAACTGTATTGCATGGCTGATATGAATGAGCACGTCACACGACACGGTGGGATGGATATTACAGGCAAAGCTAAGGGACTAGGTTTCAGTGGAGAGGGTTACGTAATTGATTTTGGTGTATTGAACCCTACTGACGGTACCTATGGTCAGTTGACCAGTAATGGCGCAGGGCAAAGAGCAACTGTGCGCTGCAAACTCAATCAAAAAATGACTTACACCAATTCGGCCACGATGACCTCAGGCCCCTCTGTAGGCAAAGTTAAACTTAGTTCCGTCAGGGGCAATAAAATGATAGCGAGCCACGCGTTAAAAATTGCCGCCGCCCCAACAGAGGGAAGTTTAAATACGCCATTTCTAAAGCCAGTCACTCTGGCTTAACAAGGATGTTATCTATATAGTCCAATTATTAAGTGAGAGCTTTGCCTATTCACGTCACTGATGAAGTCTCAGAGCTGTAACTAAAAAGTCCACCTCTTTTAGTAATCTCGATTGGGATATACATCACCAGTAATTAAGTAATCTCTAAATTGTGACTCAACACTGTCAAATAACGGCCTGTAACACTCTTAGATTCTAGCTTTCCAACCAGAGAAGCTCCCATTGCCAAATAGAACTGCTCAGCATGAGGGTCACTTTGAATAGTAAGTGAGCTACAACCTAGGTTTTTACTTTGTTCGATAGCATGCTCAAATAATTTTTGACCAATTCCTTGGCCAATCTCACTAGGTGTAACAAAGAGTGCCTCTAATTCGGCCACTTGCACAGTGAGACGCTCGATGGCATAAAAACCTAAAATATCAGCATCACAGACACAGACTCTATAAGTAAAATGATCCTGCGCCATCTTTTGTGCACTGACTTTCAGCTCGTCAGCACACTGTTGTAAAAAATCAGCACTATATCCCCAGTGAGCTTTTGACTCACAGGCAAGCTGTGTCAATAATGGTGCCTCGTAAGCTTGTGCTTTTCTTATGCTGCTTGCACTCGCACGTTTAAGGCCCACTGTTAATTCGCTCGGTTTTGGCATTTTTGACTCTCTTTTATTCCCTTTGAAGAAGCAGCGTGTAAGGCAGGTTTTGAGCAATTAAACCGCTATTCTTAGTACCCGACATAGCGGCAGCCCTATTTTCTAAAGCATAGGAACTATGGCCACTAACCAGTACCAGCCATCACATTCTTAAGCTTAAGAACAATTATTATCGGGAATCGGCGCCATCAAAATAGCGAATCTGCACATCGGCTACTTGCGTTCTGGCAAGCGCGAAGTTGATGGCAATTCTAGGGTCTGCGTGCCCTTCATTGGTCTGATAATGAGTGACACAGCCACAATTGGCACAGCGCATAAAACGCAGTTCAGCGGCTCCCCTAGTGTAGGCATGGGTACCAAAATCCCCTATCTCTATCTTGGGCGAACCTATTGCATAGTATCCCCATAAACTCATATAGCGACTGCAGATTGAACAGTTGCACTGCGTGATTTGTGTGGGCTTATCTACTGTGATGGTGACGTTGTTACAATGACAGGTTACTCTCATGAAATACCTAATTATAGTTAAATGAGCGTGGCGCAATTCAAAATCATTGCTATTTAAAAACTCGGCTAGCATCGCGCAGCATTACTTTATACTCATAAAACATAAAAATGACTATAAATACACCCGCTATGGTTTTAAAAGTCACCTCTGAGATGAGAAAATCTTAGAATTGATAGGCAAGGCTGAGAAGAATAAGGTCATACAAAAAGTATGACCATTGGTATTATTGATGAATGAAGAAAAAGCAGAATGGATATTAGCAAAATACTATTAGATTAGTGGAGTTAAAAACCCATTAAACCGACATGTACTGGCGGATCAATCCATCATTTAAATTTTCCATTTTATCACTGGCAACAATTCTGCCGCGCTCCATTAACCTAAACTCTTTACCGACCCTTCTGGCAAAACCCAGTTTTTGTTCCACTAATATAACGGTCAGCCCCTCGCCATTGAGCTGTAGAATAACATCGCCAATTTGCTGCACGATATTGGGCTGAATGCCCTCGTTTGGCTCATCCAAAATCAGTACTTTGGGATCGATCACTAGTGCTCTGGCAATAGCTAATTGCTGTTGCTGACCACCGGAAAGATCCCCGCCACGCCTTGCCAACATATCGTGTAATACCGGGAACAGCTCAAATATTTTATCCGGTACTTGCTTGGCTTTATCGCGGCGAATCGGCAGCGCAATGCGCAAATTCTCCTCGACCGTCAGCAGTGGGAAGATATCTCGCCCTTGCGGTACATAGCCGATACCTGCAGGAGCACGTGCCTCGGCCAATTTATTATGCAATGGCTGACCTTCAAAGACTATCTCACCGCCGCTAATCGGCAATAATCCCATCAGACATTTAAGCAGTGTGGTTTTCCCGACACCGTTACGCCCCATAATGCAGGTACAACTGCCCTCTTCAATTTGTAAACTTAAGTCCCACAAAATTTGCGAACTACCGTATTGCTGATTGATATTGTTGATTGCGATCACCGGCGCTCTCCTAATAAAAGGTCAATCACTGCTTGATTTTTTGATCGAGAGCAGCAGAAATATATTGTATCGATGCTCACTGGCCCTCCCCCAAATAAACGTCAATCACGGCCTGATTATTCTGAATTTGATCCATACTGCCCTCTGCCAATACTGACCCTTGGTGTAGTACTGTCACTGTGCGAGCAATACTGCGCACAAACTCCATGTCGTGTTCAACCACAATCACAGTACGCTCACCCGCTAACGAGGTTAAAAGCTCGGCGGTGCGCTCGCCCTCCTCGGCCGTCATTCCGGCGACAGGTTCGTCAATTAGCAGTAATCGGGGGTCGGATACCAGTAACATACCAATCTCTAACCACTGCTTTTGGCCGTGTGAAAGTGAACCTGCTAACATGGCGCTCTGCGCTTTTAAGCCGATCGTCTCTAGTACCTGCAAAATACGGTCACTTTGCTCGGTGCTCAGTTTGGCAAAAAGGGTCGCCAGTACGCTTTTATTACTTTTTAGCGATAGCTCTAAATTATCAAACACACTGAGTGCTTCAAAAACGGTCGGCTTCTGGAATTTTCGGCCAATGCCTAACTGGGCTATTTGCGCTTCATCACGCGTTAATAAATTGTGGCTTTGACCAAAATATACGGAGCCCGAATCACACTGCGTTTTACCGGTAATCACATCCATTAAGGTGGTTTTACCCGCACCATTTGCCCCTATCAAACAGCGTAATTCACCATCGTTAATATAGAGATTAAGATCATTCAGTGCTTTAAACCCATCAAAGCTTAAATTCAGTCCTTCAACGTAGAGAATAACCTGATGTGATATATCAACTGGTACATCCTCTTGCATAAAGGACCACACTTGATCACGATGCCTAAGCTCGGCCACGCCTGCTAAAATATTCATGGATTTAGCCCCTGCTGCTGATCTGTTGTTGAGCGCTGATATTTAAGCTTTAAATCAGCCACAAGACCTACCAGCCCTTTTGGCAAGAACAGAGTCACCAATACAAATAATCCCCCTAAAGCAAATAACCATACCTCCGGCATAATGGCGGTAAATCGCGTTTTGGCATAATTGACTAACAGTGCACCGACAATTGCACCCACTAGCGTTCCTCGCCCGCCTATAGCGACCCAAACGACAATCTCAATCGAGTTCAGTGGCGAGAACTCGCCCGGATTAATAATGCCCACTTGCGGTACATAAAGGGCACCGGCAACTGCGGCAATAATAGCCGAATAGACAAATAACCAAACTTTATATTTGTCGGTGCGATACCCTAAAAATCGGGCGCGTGCCTCGGTATCACGAATCGCAATGATGACTTTTCCCATACGAGACTTAAGAATCATTTGACTGGCAAGCAGAGCGATAGCCACCATCACTGCCGTCACTATTAGCAGCCCTATGCGGGTGCTATCGGCCTGTAAACTAAAACCTAATATATCCTTAAAATCCGTCAGACCGTTATTGCCACCAAAGCCCATTTCATTGCGAAAGAAAGCCAACAACAAAGCGTAGGTCAACGCCTGTGTCATGATTGAAAGATAAACTCCTGTCACTCTTGAACGAAAAGCCAACCAGCCAAATACAAATGCCAGTAACCCAGGAATCAGTGCAACCATCACTAACGCAAACCAAAACTGATCAAAACCCTGCCAATACCAAGGCAGTTGTTGCCAGTCGAGAAATACCATAAAATCCGGCAATTGTGCATTGCCATAAACACCGCGATCACCAATTTGACGCATTAAATACATGCCCATGGCGTAGCCGCCTAAAGCAAAGAAAGCACCATGCCCTAAACTTAATATACCGCAGTATCCCCAGATAATATCGACAGCTAATGCCAGTAGCGCATAACACAGATATTTGCCGAGCAAGGTGATGGTATAAGTGCTGACATAAAACAGCGAGCCTGCTTCAAACAGTGCATTACCGAGAGCGCAGAGTAAAGTGGCAACAAACAACAACATAACAAACGGCAGTACGGCGCCTTTTGAAGCCGAATTCGACGAGGACTTGGCCGATAAAAAATTATTTAGCGAGATCATTCAGCCGCTCTCCCTTTTTGTGGAAACAACCCTTTTGGCCGCTTTTGAATAAACAAGATAATAAAGACCAAGACAAAAATACTAGCCAGTACCGCACCGGTGGTAGGCTCTAAAATTTTGTTGGCAATCCCCAGTGAAAAAGCCGCCACCAAGGTACCCAATAAATTACCTACCCCGCCAAAGACCACCACCATAAAAGAGTCGATAATATAGGCTTGACCTAAGTTTGGCCCCACATTGGTCAGCTGACTCAACGCTACCCCCGCGATCCCCGCGATACCAGAACCTAAACCAAAGGTCATCGCATCGACTCTGTCGGTGCGTATTCCCAGCGCTTTTGCCATCGCGCGGTTTTGCGATACAGCACGCACATTTAGCCCTAATGAAGTCTTCTTTAAGATAAATAGCAATGCCAGAAAGACCAGTAGTGCAAATGCCAGAATATAAAGTCTATTTAAGGTCAATGAAAAAACCGGATTAATTTCTAAAGAGCCGCTCATCCATTGCGGAGATGCCACTTGGCGATTGAGCGGTGAGAATATACTGCGCACTAATTGCTGCAGTATTAAGCTGATTCCAAAAGTTGCCAGTAGCGTTTCCAGTGGTCTGCCATGTAAAAAGCGAATCACACAGCGCTCGATTAAGATCCCCACTGACCCCGCCACGACAAAAGCTAAAGGCAGCGCTACCCACAGCGAATACTCCAAAAAATTGGGCATTAACAGCTGTACGACATAAGTACTGTAAGCACCCAGCATAATCATCTCGCCGTGTGCCATATTGATCACTCCCATCATGCCAAACGTAATGGCTAAACCGATGGCCGCTAAGAGCAACACTGAGCCTAAACTTAAACCAAAAAACAACTGGTCCAAATAGCCGTACAACTCACGGCTCTGGCCGATATTGGTTAACGCTTTATCCAGTGCTTTAATAACCTCAGCTTCAGTGCTGAGCGCTTTAAGGTTAACCAATTCAATGCGCACTTGCGGCTCTAGTGACTCGCCTAAGCGATCTATTGCGCTCACTTTATCCAATAGCTGGACGGCGTTGCGCGCTTTATCGATATCGATGATGACATCCATCAGCTGCTGCACGTCAAGATTCTTTTCCGTTAAGCGCAACCCTTGCACAGTTTGCAAACTTTGCGCATTAAGATCTTTTAGTAATGCACTCAATGCCTTTAGGCGGGCTTGAGGGGCAACGGCTCCCAATTCAAGTTTAGCGAGTAACTGGCGCAGATAGACGCGAATTTTATTGTTCACTCGCACTTTTTTAATCGCTTTGCTAGCTAGCGGTTCAAGGGATTGCTGGTTAAGGAGATCAGTATAGGTTTTATGGCTACCGCTTTTTACGACGCTGATGAACTGGCCACTGGCTTTTATAAAATACAATTGCCCTTTGAGTAATGCCTGATACAACTGAACCATTTGAGCCTGTTCTGAACTGGGAATTGCCTGTAGCAATTTAAACGATTGCTTTAGCTTGTTCTGTGTTAATGGCTGTAGACGCTGCACACTTTCCACGCTTAGCGAGGCTAAGCTAAGCTCTGTTTTTGCCGCCAATAACGGATGGCTTAATAATACGCAGCAAATGAGTAAGAAATATCTCAAGCTTGAC
>Ga0209395_1000720_pt1 | contig 47740 bp, 36 predicted proteins | sample GOMGulsemesocosm_3_FD_184635 | JGI IMG/M metagenome (GOLD analysis project Ga0209395, IMG submission 184635) | Methane-oxidizing microbial communities from mesocosms in the Gulf of Mexico - GOM9D Gulf of Mexico (SPAdes) (version 2) | ecosystem: Environmental > Aquatic > Marine > Cold seeps... | reverse complement strand
CCCATAGGTTTCTGGCATGATGTCTAACATTACCGGATGTGCCTCTTTTCTTTTTTCGGGATGTCGATGCCTTAGAATATAGGTTCTCATCATTCCAGATTGTGAGACTCCTGGTCTAATTACAGAACTAGCGGCCACCAAGCCTAAATAGGTATCTACCTGTAATTTGGTCATTAGCATTCTCATTGCTGGAGACTCCACATAAAAACAACCAATAGCCTTTGCGTTTCTTAGCAGGTCTTTTATTTTTTCATCTTCCTTAAAACGCTTGATATCATGGATGTCTATCGCCTCCAATGCTGGTTGATTGTAGGCTACAATTTCAACCGCTTCCTTAATCTTTCCTAGTCCTCGCTGACTGAGGATGTCGAATTTATACAAGCCAATATCTTCGGCAATAACCATATCAAATTGCACGGTAGAGAATCCTTTAGGCGGCATAAATGTGGCTACATATTGGTGAATTGGTTTTTCAGAAATGAGTATTCCACCTGCATGAATGCCCAAATAGTTTGGAAAGCCTTGGATGTAATTGCTATAGATTAACACCAATTGCGACAAGCGATCTAGTGCATTATAGTTGAATTTTAAAGCCGAGAGTTTGTCTATTTCAGATTTCGGCAAGCCAAAGACTTTTCCCAACTCTCTTACCGATGCTCTGTGCTTAAAGGTATTGTACACCGCAATTAATGCCGTGTTTTTAAAGCGCTTGAAAATAAACCGAGTGACATCATCTCTGTCTCTCCAGGAGAAATCAATATCAAAATCGGGTGGATTTTTACGATATAAATTAATGAACCGCTCAAAATACAAATCCAATTCTACAGGATCTACATCGGTAATTCTCAATAAATAGGCAATAATACTATTGGCTCCACTTCCCCTACCAACATAATAATACCCCTTGCTTCGGGCATATTTTAATATTTTCCAGTTGATTAAAAAGTAGGAAACAAAATTCTTCTCTTTGATAATATCCAGCTCTTTTTTGATGCGGGAGAGTACTTTTGAACTTGGGTTTTGATATCGGTATTTTAACCCGTCAAAACTTAGCTTTTTAAGCAGTTTAAAATCCAACTCTTCACTTGTTGTATAGGATTTTTGATTGTTTGGTTTTCCTTCTGAAAAATCAAAATTCACATTGCAACGATCAATTAGTCTTTTGGTGTTTTCGAGTATTTTTGGAAATTCCTGAAACGCTTTTTCAAGTGCTTTTTCAGAGATAAATACATCCGATTCCTCGCCCTGCTCTGTCTTTGACAGCTTGCTGAGCAAAGTATTGTTGTCAATTGCTCTTAAAAGCCGGTGTGTGTTGAACCCTTTTTTATCTTCAAAGGAAACGGTATGTAACAGCACCAATTTATGGAGCCTGTTTTTCCATTTCGAAAACCGAAGTTTTCCAATGTCATGGACCTTAACCCCCAAGAATTCATGTTCTTTTAAATCACCTCCCGAATACCCTTCAAAAGGATAAATGACATAGGTATTTGTACAATTTTCTGCTTTGTTAGGCATCGAAAAATGTTTTTCATGTAAAAAACGAGACAGGTAGTCATTGATGTTTTTATAGCCTTCCTTGTTTTTAGCCAGCATCACGAATTTTTGTTCCGCTCCATTTCTAAAGTCCACGCCTAACACAATCTTTACATCCTGTGCTTTAGACAACCGAAGAAGTTCTAATGCCATGGTTGACGAATTAATGTCTGTCAATGCAAAAGCGGCTATATTCATAGCTTTTGCCTTTTTTAACAAGGCATTCGGAGACATTGTTCCGTATCTTAAGCTATAATATGAATGTGTGTTTAAAAACATATTGCAAAAATAGTTTCATTTTCAAACATTGATTGTTTAGTTTTGAAACATTATAAAGGGTCTTATGGACAATACTAGCCTGTTAGCAATCTAAAAGGAGGCTATATGTTCTGGGATAGGGATTTAGAAAGCCTAAAAACAATTCGAACAAATGTGTATCTTTAGGAGAAGAAATACCCAACGAAAAATGTAATTTCAATGTGCTATCAAACACGATTACTTAAAAAAAAGGAAGAGATACAAAAACGTTTTAGTATTCCTAAAGACGATTTAGAGGGTTTTAATCCTTCAGCGATTATCAAGGCTTTTGACTATCCTAAAACGCCAGTAATCACCAATGAAAAACCGAATAGTATTCAGCATTTTAATTGGGGATTGGTACCTTCTTGGTCAACAGATACTTCACACAGGCATTATACGTTAAATGCACGTATAGAGACCTTGCATGAAAAGAAATCTTTTAAAGATGTGATTCAGAATAGGTGTTTAATTATTGCAGATGGTTTTTACGAGTGGAAATGGTTGAATAAAAGTGGTTCTAAAAAAGAAAAACACTTACTTACAATTCAGAATGAAGAACTATTTGCTTTTGCAGGCCTCTACTCCACGTGGATAGATATTGAAGGGAATCATTTTAATAGTTATACGATGATCACCACAGAGGCAAACGAATTGATGAGCGAGATTCACAATACCAAAAAGCGAATGCCCATTATTTTAAACCCTTCAGACGAAGAAAAATGGTTGGATGGAGAGGAATATCAGAAATTTGAATTCCCATATAGCCAAGAGTTGGTTGCAACAAACCTTGATCTAGACCAAACCCAATTGAGTATGTTTTAAGCCTAGGTATAAACACCTGATTATGGGTTGTTCTAAATGTAGCGCATTCTATTTTAGTACATTAGTAGAGAATTAAAGTTCTTTATCTAAAAACACCACCTGTAAATTTAAAACACCATGAATGATTTGAATATACCTCAGAATGACGGATCTCCAATTGGTACTGTTATCGCTTTTGCGGGAAATATTGTTCACGGTTCACTACCAAAACAATGGCTGCTTTGCGACGGTTCTACTTTAAAAATGGCTCAATATCCCGAATTATACAGAGCCATAGGCGATTTGTATGGCGGGAGTGCAGCAACCTTTAATTTACCTGATTTTAAAGGCCAATTTATCAAAGGTGCAAGTTTTGGTGCTGCTACTATTGAAAATAGTACGGCGGTAGTTGGCGTAGGATCTACACAAGAAAATGATTTACAAAGACATCAGTATGGGTATGCCGAACCGACTATTGGCACTACCACACAAGGTGATTCTGAGGTAAAAGTAAGTCGAGATAAAACGAGGCCTTCTGTCATATTTGTCAATTATTTAATAAAAGTATATTGTAAATAAGACCGGTTTTTTAGACGAAAAATATCCGAGGACAGGGCCTGATTTTAGGCTTTTGAGCTTAAAACAAAAAAGATTCTGTCATTTTAAATTCAGTTAGACTCTCCCAACAACCACCAACCAAAAACTAGCGACCATTTTTCAGCTTCTTTCATAAGATTTCTCGGCACTCATCCTTCGTTTTGTCAAAATGACGCTTGTTTTTAATTACTACAAGCTTATTGATTCTTTTTAAGTATCTCAATAACCTGTGCATCTACCCAAAAAATATCCGTATTCTCATATTTGTCTGTTGGTCGAACTTTACCTGTATTTCTATTGAAAAACAAATATTTTCCATCTGGGGTAACACTTGCTCCAAATTCTGACGCTTTTGTGTTGATTTCTTTTCCGAGTTTGATTGCGTTGCCCCATGTACCATTTGCTTGTTTAAAACTCACGTAAATTTCGGCATTCCTTGGTCCATTGTCTCGTTGACCATCCCACAGCACATAAGATTCGTCAGGAGCAATAAATGGATGTGCATTAAACCGTCCGGTATTGATTTCTTTAGGAAATGCCATAGGTGCTGCACGCTTTCCGTTGATCAATTCTGAATACCGAAGCACACTTCTTCCTGGTACAGCTTCGTCAAAAGCATAGGTGCCTTTTGCAGAAGATGTCATTCTCATAATTGGAATGGTGTCATAAGGACTCCCCAATTTTTTAATCGCTGACCAACCAGCACTGGTACGCTCTTTATACCTTCTTCCTAAATGCATAATATTACCATCTGGTGAAATAACAGCCTGCCCTACGCGACGTGAAATTTCTGAAGACTTCCAATGTCCATTTCTTTGCTGTTGTATCATCATGAATACTTGTTTTTTATCTTCCTCCTTTTTACCAATTTCTCTGAGGAAATAAAATTCTTTTAGATCTGGTGTAAAAACACCTCCTACTTCCCAATCATTCGTTGAAACTAGCCCCGGAGCAAAAAGCATTGGAATAAGCCCTGGTGGCTTTTGGTTAAGGTATGGGCTATTTTCTATACTTGTTGATTTGCCAACTGCTATGCTTCTTTTTTTAGGTTTGCAGGCATTAAAAAGCACTACCAAAAGCAGTAGTAAAATAAAATTTGTTGTACGCATTGTTTGTTGTTTTATTTGTATGATTACCAAGAAGCTAGTGGCTTGCTTATGCAACTAATTATGGGCTGTGTAAGCAAATCTATTAAAACATATGTTTGTGGTAAGGTAAAATAGATGAAGGGCATCTTCAATAGGAAATAAACTAGGTATTGGCAGAAAATGGCCATATTCCGCCGCAAACTAAGATTGAGCCATGGCTAAGCAAGATTCGTCCTTATTCATTAAATTCTGGCGGTATATGTTATATCTTTACTCCGATGGTTAAAAGAAAAAATTTTATTGATTGGATCTTACAAAATAGAATCGTTTCACACCTTGTCTTTTGGTTTCTATTGGTGATCAGTTTGCCCATATTGGCAGCATTGAATGAAGGGAGTGTTGAAAAAACGCTGATTAGTGGATTGAGTTATTTACCAGCCCAATTATTAGCCAGTTATTTTCTAGTCTATTATCAGGTTCCGAAGCTTTTATTTAAAAAGAAATACGTCAAGTTTGGGGGTTCATTTGTGGTGTCTGTTTATGTGTTTTTAGTGCTGTCAAAACTTTCAGGTATGTTCTTGTCTAAAGTTTTCATGCCGCAATATTACAAAGAGCATACCTTACTCGCAATAGTATCAGATCCATTTCATTTGGCGGTTGTCTATTTTCCATCAGTCTATGTATTTGTGTTTTTTATGTTTATGACAAAGGCATTTAAAGATCGTTTTGAAGAACGCCATCAGCTAGAAGTCTTAAAAAAAGAAAAAGCAAATACAGAACTTAAATTTTTAAAAGCTCAGACAAATCCGCATTTTTTATTCAACACCCTAAACAATTTATATTCCTTAACATTAGCGCAATCTAAAAAAGCACCTGAAGTTGTTTTAAAACTTTCAGACATGTTAGATTATATGCTGTATCAATGTAAAGATGCTGAAGTGCCATTAAAAAAAGAAATTGCGTTTATTCAAGATTACATAGATTTAGAATCGCTTCGATATGGCAAAAAATTAACGATGGATTTCACGTATAATCTTCACGACTTGAATGTTATGATTGCCCCGTTAATATTGATTTCCTTTGTAGAAAATGCTTTTAAACACGGAGCGAGTAATTCCTTGAAGAATTCGATTATAAAAATTGAATTGACTACAAACCAAGAGCAATTGTGCTTTAAAGTTTTTAACACCTATACTGTGGTAAATCCAAGTGATATGAATACCAATGTACGTGCAGGAATTGGACTCTCTAATGCAGAAAGACAATTGGCATTGAATTACAAAAATAATTATGATCTCAAAAGCAGTAAAACAGACCATGATTTTCAAATAGTATTAACCATTAATTTAACATAGTATGAGCATAAGATGCATGGTTGTAGATGATGAACCACTGGCCATTAAGGTACTTGAAAATCACATTATGAAGGTACCAGGTCTTGAACTTGTTGCAACATTTGACAACCCAATAAGTGCGGGGCATTTTTTACAAAATACGTCAATTGATTTGCTGTTTTTAGACATACAAATGCCTGTAGTTAATGGTATTGACTTTATAAAAAACACGCGCCTAGAACCTAAAATTATCGTAACTACAGCCTACAGAGAATATGCCTTAGAAGGCTATGAACTAGATATCATTGATTATTTATTAAAGCCAATTTCCTTTATTCGTTTTTACAAGTCGATCAATAAATACAAAGCGTTGAACGCCGCTATGCAACCTGCTTTTAACAGTGCATCTGAGATGGATAACACCTTGGATCATATCTTTGTGAATTCAAACAAAAGAATGATTCGAATAGCGTTTAACGACCTGCTTTATGTGGATAGTATTAAAGATTATGTGCGCATACATACAGTTAGTGAAACCATTATTACAAAAGATAAAATAAGTTCTTTTGTTCAAAAATTACCGCAAAATTTTTTAAGAATTCATCGTTCTTATATCATCAATACTAAAAAAATTACTTCTTTAACGTCAAAAGATGTGGTATTACTTGGGGGCATGGAAATTCCGATTGGTGCTTCTTACAAAGAAATCATCAAATTGTTATAAAGGGGTATCTAGGAGACTTCTTGTAATATTCTTGAGCAATTGGAGACGGTTTTCCCTTGTTTTTATTACCAATTCTGACTAACAGCATGGTTTAATAAAAGACGAAACGCTTAATTATTTTTTAAATAGTAAAGAACGAACACCAACGATAATTGGGGCTCGCTCTTCATTATTATAGAACTAAGTGCTATTTCAATACTTCCGGACTGTATATACCAAGTTTCTTCAAAACAAATAGATCGAATCCAAAACCCTTAGGGTCATCTTGTAAAATTATTTCAACGTAAAATGGCAGGTAATACCAACTGGCAAATTACCATACAATTTATGCACACCAAAAATGGCTCTAGAGTGAGTCCCTTTTCCCCCCAATACATGTAAAAACAGCTCAGAGGCTCCATCTACAACTCGAGGCCCTTCGTTCCAGTTTTCACCAGATTGATAATAGGCGTCCATATGGTTTAGCCCCGCTATCTTGTCTATTCCTATTTTATCATGTACTTGTGAAAGTACATTTAACGCTGCTTGTTGCATGGCTTTGTAGCCATCTTCGGTGGTTAAATCGGCTCCAAGCCTTCCTGCATACCCCATATCACCGTTAATGATTGGAAATTGAATGGCTATGTAAGCTACCTTTCCTCTAATATTCACAGGTGTGTAAGCACCTCCTGGAGTACTTGGAACTGGCAATTCTAGCTGCCATTCCCCTAACTTTTTTACAATATCTATGTTGTTCATGTTCAATGTTACTTAGGCAAAACTATAATCTGTAAATCCAACGGCATCCACACCAAAAAAGGTGGTTGGATCTGGTACTTGGAGGGCGATATTATTTGTTAAACGTTCAATAAAATCTGGATTTGAGATGTAGGGTCTACCTACATAAGTTAAGTCAAAACCTTCGTTTAAGACGGCATCTGCTGTTTCAATAGTGGTAACATTACCACCTGCAATAACGGTTCCTTCAAAAGTTTTCTTAATCGCTTTTCTTAAATCTAATTGTCTTTCTGTACGTGCATCAGTAACTCCAAAAGAATCTTCCTGAACTACCACATGCATATATATCAATCCGATTTCTTTTAATCCTCTTGCTAAGTTGATAAAAGTCTTTTCAACATCTTTATATTCAGACTCTAAATCGTTATACACTCCAAAAGGAGAAATACGGATTCCAACTTTATTAGCCCCTACTTTATCGGCTACTTTTTGGGCTGTTTCAAGTACAAAACGGTTGCGGTTTTCAACCGAACCGCCATATTTATCTGTGCGTTGATTTGACTTCGGATTGATAAATTGATCTAGTAAATAGCCATTTGCAGCGTGTAGTTCTACCCCATCAATTCCGGCTTCATTAATTAAACGATCAGCTGCATTAACAAACTCTTCTTGAGTTTGTATTGCATCATCGGTTGTCATTTCTTTTGGCATACCATGGTCTTGCATCCCTGTTTCTGAAAAAATTTGCCCAGCTGCTTGTATGGCAGATGGCGCTATAATTGTAGCGCCTTCTGGCATGTTTACTTTTGCAGATACCCTACCGGTATGCATGATTTGTACAAATATTTTTCCGCCTTTTGCATGCACGGCTTCTGCCACACCTTTCCAGCCTTCAATTTGTTCGTTTGAATACGCTCCCGGAATTCGTGGATATCCCAAACCATTTGCAGATGGCGATGTGCCTTCCGTAATTATGAGTCCTGCTGAAGCGCGTTGTGCGTAATATTCTGCCATGAGGTTCGTTGGAATGTAATTGGTTGCGCGTGTTCGTGTCATTGGGGCCATGACAATTTTATTTTTTAATGCTAGGTTTCCCAATTTGTATGCTGTTAATGATTTCATATGGTTATTTTTAAGTATTAAAGTTATAATATTAGACCAGTCGGTTTAGATTTAATTGAAATTTTTTTAGATTAATAGGTCAAGGCTTTGAATAAAATCATCCAATGGTTGTCTACTTTTACTTGATTTCATCCTAAAAATGGCTCCTTCCCAGCCATTTAAAATCACAGAAGACATCATTCTTGTGTTTGAATTTTGTGGAATTTGATTTCGACTTTTTCCTTCTTCCAAACAATGTTGAATGGCTGTTTCCCAAGCACCTAATTGTTCTTCAACAAAGCTTTTAAATTCGTTACTCACCCCACCTTCAGAACAACTATCACCCAATAAACAACCTTTTATAAATTGCTTTTGCTCAAGCTCTTTGGCTCTGTCTGTATAATATAATTTGATGCGTTCTTTAGGTGATTTTTCAGATTTCTCATGTAACACATCTTTAAGCACCCTCAAGCCGTCGTGAGAATAGCCTTCTAAAACTTGAATAGCGAAGGCTTCTTTGCTATTAAAATGATGGTAGAAAGAACCTTTTGGAATACCTGCAGTTTTTAAAATTTCTGCCAGTCCAACGTTGCTATAGCCTTTTTTTAAAAAAAGTTCTAATCCTGCCGTTAATGCTTTTTCTTTTGTCATTTTACTGATGGTTCATACTGGCCATAACAATTAGTTAAATAGTGGTTCTTTGTATATTAATTCACCGCTTTTATGCACTGCACTAAATACGTACTAGACCAGTCGGTACAAACTTAGTGTATTTTCGCGTTTTTTTATGGCTTTTGGTAAACATTATTGAAATTTTAACATTTCTCCCTTGCCTGTCAAACATCAATTTCAGGTTGTTTTATCTCGTCTGCAGTAGGTATAATCACAGCTATTTCTATTCGTCAAGCAATGACAAACTACGGCCGTGCACTCGAAATTATGATGTTTGGTACAATCAATCTACTTTTGCCGAAATAAGTACGCTCATTTAGTAGTATATTTGCCCTTCATTAAGTAAGAATACCTCAATAAACTGTTAGCGCTTTCGTTTTATGCCATTTAAAAAATTACATTCCGAGATAAAAGAGATGCTTGAGTCTCAAGAAATAACCATTCCAACTCCTTTTCAAAAAGCGAGTATTCCTGTTATAAAAAGCGGCGCCAATATTTATTGTACTGGAGCTAAAGAAAGTGGAAAAACAACCACACTTATCCTAACTACTTTACATAAATTAAAATGTGAAGCGGTTGGAAATACGCCAAGGGCCATTGTTTTAGTAGAAAACAAAGAAAAAGCACAGGAAATGTATGAAGCTTTTTTTAAATATCTTAGGTATCATGAATTACGCCTTTATTTATGTGATGAAAAACTTCATATAGATTTATTAAAGTCTGAAATATTTGAAGGTGTTGATATATTAATTGCTACACCGCAGACCGTTAGAAAGTTGTTGTCATTAAATGGATTAAACACTACGCAATTAAAGATTTTGAGTATAGATGATGCTGAATTTTTAGCTCAAAATGCGGCATATACTTCTTTGATGGCAATTACACAAAGCATGCGTAAATGTCAGTTTGTACTCTATTCAGAAAAAATGAGCCCATCACTAAAACGGTTTGAGTCTTATTTTATGCAACATTCTAGAACAATATCAAGCTAACAGAAAAGCACAAAAGCTCCTGTAGAGTTGCTATTTTAATTATATTTTTTAAATTAGATGCTTTATGAATTATGTAATGAATGTTACCCGATTATAATGGTTCATAAATTGTATTTGTTTACTAAAAATAGTAATGCCCTAAATCCAACTTAATGAAACATCGAATCATCATCGCAGCCTTGTTATTAAGCACGGGAATCTTATGTTCTCAAACGTTTAAACCTATGGCAAAGGAAGCGCTTGAAAAAAAAATAAGCGCCTGTACATTTGAACTGGAAAAAGCGCGTACTTCTTTCAAAACTAAACTAGAATACTATAGAGCCACTATTGAAAGGGATGTAAATCCTGTGCACAGCATCGTTAGTATATCTATGATTGATGCCATGGTAAGGAAAATTCAATACACTAAAAATTCAAAGGATATTTTAGAACATCAAATGCCCGTATCTAATTTGATGCAATTAATTTCTGAATATAAAAAAGAATATAAAATAAAAAATCCCAAGGCCAGCACCTTGCAATTTATGATTGAAAAGGATGCAAAAGAAAACATTACAAAAGTAACACCGTATATCTACTCTGGGTTTCAGCATAACGGAAAACTATTGTTCACGAATCTTAGAGAACGAAATGCCGATATGTTGCATAATTTGGTAGGGGTAAAATTAAACAAGAATAACAAGTATACCGATGGTAAATCTATTGGTCAATTTAATAGTAGTATCTACACTTTTAAACATAAACAAGCAATTGATCTTCTAATCTATTTACATCCAGAAGTACAATCTGCATGTCAGAATGTTGCGATGCTTGATGCCCGTTTTGAAAAAACAGCTGGGGTCTTTGATGCCAACAAATTAAAAGTAACAGAAACCATTCACCTTAATGCCTTATACAATCCGAATTGGAAGGCTAAAAAATAAGCGTTTACATAAGCCCTTCTCCCCCAATGCTCCGTACGCTTAACGCGCAATAAAGTTACTCAGTGCTGTAGTTTTCTATTAAACAACGGTTATCAGTGCTCTATTGTACCTGTGTTCATGATTTTTAGTTATATATTGTCTTTGTTTGCTGAACCTTTTTATATAGTTCTATTTCAATGCGTACAAAAAGCACCTAGCTGTTTTATAGCTTGATCACTTTTTTAAATTAAAAATAAAACAGGTGAAACCAAGGGAATTGCAAGTAGAATACCTATTTTTAGCATGAATTAAAAGTCTGATATTTGAATCTTGAAAGACTTTATTTGAAAACTACCCATTATGAAAATTGCACACCTTTTATACGATTATTTAGTCAGTAACGGAATGTCCGAAACACTTGCCAAATATTTGAACATGTTTGCTTTATTAGCCGTATTGTTAATTATTTGTTTTTTGATAGATTTTATCATTCGAAAAATGATTGTAGGTTTTTTTACACGTATTTCTACAACTACAAAAACCAATTTTGATGATTTATTGGTCAAGAACCATGCTCCAAGAAATATCGCTCATATCGTTCCTATTTTTATAGCACTAGAGATGATTCCTATTGTCTTTGTTGACTTTCTTTATGTTGAAAACATCATAGAAAAAGGATTGAAAGCATTCACAATCCTCTTGATACTTTGGATTGTACGCAGCCTTTTAAATACGCTTAAAGATTACTTTAAAACGTTACCTCGCTTAAAAGACAAGCCTATTGATAGTTATATTCAGGTATTTATGATTTTTGCTTGGGTACTCGGCTTGTTGTCTGCTTTTGCAATAATTACTGGTATCGAATTCATAAAATTCATTACTACTATTGGTGCAGCTTCTGCGGTAATTATTTTGGTCTTTAAAGATACTATTCTTGGTTTTGTTGCCAGTATTCAAGTTTCTGTAAATGACATGGTACGAATTGGTGATTGGATAACTTTTGAGAAATATGGTGCAGATGGTGATGTTACGGAGATTAACCTATCTACCGTTAAAGTTCAAAACTTTGATAAAACCATTACAACAATTCCGACTTATGCGTTAATATCCGATTCGTTTAAAAACTGGAGGGGTATGGAAAATGCCGATGGGAGACGCATGAAAAGAGCCTTAAACATTAAATTAGATAGCATCCATTATTTGACAAAAAACGAAGTTGATACCTTGAAAAATATTCATGCCATTAGCGCCTATTTAGAAAGTCGTCAATCGGATATCGATGCCCATAATACAAATCACAATATTAATAAAGAATTGTTGCTAAATGGTAGAAACCTTACCAATATCGGTGTGTTTAGAAAGTATATTGAAACGTATATAGAAACACATTCAGGGACCAATAAAGAGATGATGATAATGGTGCGACAATTGGCACCAGGCACCCAAGGAATTCCGTTAGAAATATATGCCTTTAGTAGTGATAAACGTTGGCAAAACTACGAATATATCATGGCAGATATCTTTGACCATGTTATTGCTGCAGTGCCCTATTTTAATTTGGAAATTTTTGAGTTACCGAGCAATTCTAGTTTTATAGATTCAAACAAATAGTAGCTCCATAAATATATGTAGACAAATATCCATCAATATTACTGATGGATATTTTGTTTATAGAAAGTTTTTCATTCAATTTACTACTTCCTTCTTCTTTTTGCGCTTTGGCATTTTTGCCTTAACCCGTTTTTTCTGCTCATTCACAATGCCTAAAAAGTCTGCATTGAAGGTGTTTTCTTTTGCTTTTTTTATATAGCTCATTGCTTTTTTATACTTTTTTAATTGTTCATATAAAGCAGCCTTCTTTAAATATAAAACGGCTTTGTCTGCACCTTTCACAGACATAGCAAAATCTATAAACCTCGCTGCTTCTATAACATCCTCATTCCATAATAATGCATTGATATAATGTTCATATACTTCAAAGGCTTCTATTTTAACTGCCAGTGCTTCTTTGTAATATGAAATGGCTTCTGGATAGTTGTACAGCTTCTCTGCATATACACGTCCCATTAAGGTGAGTGCCATGGTGTTTTCGGTATCATAGGATAGGGCATAATTTAATGCTTCCATAGTTTCCTCTAAATCATATGGATAGGCATCTAATGCTTTAAAAACATAGTTATTTGTATTATTTCCCATTTTATTCTATTTGTTTTCGCAAATCAGTTTTTAGCTGATTTCGTTTTGTTTTAAAAGAGGTCTCTTTCTTTTTTTGTTTAAAATCTGACCCTGTAAATACTCTTACTGGATTCCCTCTTTCTAAATTCAAGTGATTTTCCCATTCATTTTTTACAGCTTTTTTTAACTGATTTGTATTGTATTTTGCAACCTTTTCTTTTAATCGCTCTATCGCAATTTTTTTATTTTGATGTTGTGAACGACTGTCCATTACTAATACTTGAATTCCTGATGGTACATGTTTTGCTCTTATAGCAGAACTTACCTTGTTTACATGTTGTCCACCTGCTCCAGAACTCCGAATAGCTTGAAATTGAATTTCATTTTCATGAATTGTTTTCTGATCAAACTTTTCCAACTCATAGCAGCCAATAAACCAATTTTTACGCTTATTATACTTTCTGTATGTCGATGTTCCAATCCATTGAATAGAACCTAACCAATTACTTGAAATTTGTGAAAGTTGTTTCCCTTTTATTTCTAAACTGACTGATTGTACAGTGCCATTTTCTATTCCGTTTTCTTTATGAAGAATTTGATATGCAATCTTATTGTTTATCAATTCTTTTAAGAATAATTTTAGCACTTTGGCAACAACCCAGGCACATTCTGTTGGGCCTTTAGCCGCTGTAATTTGTATAATTTTTGTTTCCATTTTAATTGTCCATTCTAACAATCTTTGGCGTAAATGTCCCTAAGACTTCAACCAATTCTTGTTGATTATTCATTACTTTTTTAATGTTTTTATACGCCATTGGCGCTTCGTCAATTCCGCCACCAATGAGGCTTACATCATTCATTTTTAATTCCTGTTTGATTGCACTTTTTGTAAATTTATCTTTACATTTTCTTCGAGAATACAAACGTCCTGCCCCATGAGATGCCGAGTTTAGACTTTCTGGGTTTCCCAAGCCACGTACAATATATCCTGGCGCTGTCATAGATCCCGGAATTATGCCCAATTGTCCTTTGTTGGCCGGTGTTGCTCCTTTTCGATGCACAATTCTCTCCACCCCATTTACCTGTTCTTTCCATGCAAAATTATGATGGTTTTCTATGGTTGCTATAGGTTTTGCTCCCAATAGCTTTCCAATTCTTTTGTGAATATTGTCGTGACATGCCTTTGCATAATCCCCTGCTAAATTCATAGCCAACCAATATTCCTGGCCATCATGTGTATCTAACTCTAACCACGCCAAATGCTGTACGTTTTTTGGTAACGGGCATTGTTTCGTAGCTAAATACGTGTAATGTTTTGCAATGTTTGCTCCAAATCCACGACTTCCACTATGAGTTAATAACCCAACATATTCGCCATTTGGTACTTGAAACTCATTCTTATCGTCTGTTATTTGCACCGTTCCAAACTCCACAAAATGATTTCCACTTCCTGAGGTTCCTAATTGTTGATAAGCTTTTGTTTGCAATCGTTTTAATAACGGGATATCTTGAAATTCTGACCGTTCAAATATTTCATGATCGTGTTTAATTTTGTGCGTTTCTCGCATTCCGAATTTTGTGTGTTCAGACAAAATGTTTTCCAATTGATGCTGTTTTCCTTTTAAATATGATGCTTTGATTGGATAGATTGTCAAACACATTCTACAGCCGATATCAACACCTACCCCATACGGAATAACCGCATTGTCCGTTGCTAAAACGCCTCCAATTGGTAAGCCATATCCATAATGTGCATCTGGCATTAATGCGCCTTGCACGGCAATCGGGAGTTTTAAGGCATCATACAATTGAAATTTTGCCTGTTCGTCAATTTCATTTTCTCCATAAATTGAGAAAGGAGCTCTGGTATTTTTTAATTGATGAAATTTTACTTCCACTGGTTTTACTAGTCCTTCAGCTACCTTACCCCAAATTGCATGTCCTTGAAATTTTTCTGGTTCTAATAGCACTTCCTTAGCTTCTTCTAGAATGCGTTCTTTCTTTTCTCTTTTACGATATCTATTAATTTGCCCTAAAGCAATGTTGATGCTGTTATTTTTTGGGAAGCCTAATTTGATTAGGTCTTTTCCTTTTAATTTATTTCCCATGATTTAATTTTGAGATGTTTTGATTTAAGGAACTCAACTTTTGGTTGATTCCTTACTTTAAATCTTACTTCGGAAAATCTTTAGGAAATAGTCATAAAAAAAGTCCGAAATTTTACAACTTCGGACTTTTCATATATATAGTGTTTGCTATTTGTGTTTGTGAAAGTCGCGAAGTAAACAATAAAAAGAACCTAGTTCTCTTTGTTTGTTTTTGTTTAATTGGTAATTGAACATTGTACTTCGTTTTTATGCTGAACAGTTTCAGCTATTATTTGTTGCTTTATTGCGATGCAAAGATGAAATGTATTTTTGAATTAGACAAGTGATTTAATGCATTAATTCGCTGACTACTAGATAGATACGACTCATTTAAGCAAAAGGGTTCCTGTCCGCAATTATGCAGAAAAGATGAGTTAAGCTAACTCATTGAATGGGTGTTATGTAACAAATACTTACACGATGTAATGGCATCTATTGGTTTTTGAAAAAATTCGATAAAAAAAGCGTCCAAAAAATGAATTTTGGACGCTTTTACTATTTTTTAAAAGTTTTTCACCTAGAACATCGACTTAAAAAGTCGCAGTATTGCGCCCGTTTTATGTGATTTATATATATTCATATGGTCTTACTTTTGTTTTTTATTAGTTTCTCGTGATGCAAATATAGGTTTATTTTTTCTTTTCAGTGCACGAATCAAATACCAGTAGCTTATTCAGGTCGTGCTTTTAGTTTGCGGATCATTGCACTATATGTGGCAATTCCTATAAGCCAAATAGCCATAATTGCCCAAAAGCCATAGGAATTATACCAACTCATAAACTCATTTTTATAACCTGGATTCTCTGTATTTAGATTTGTTGAATATCTATTATAAAGAGATACAGAGAATGATAGCAATAACGGCAAGGGAAATACTGCTAATGACAATAAGATTGAAACGATTATTTTTTTCCATTTTTGAATAAATGAAACCACGGATAACAGCACAATTATCAACAAAACAAGAACCATTGCTAAAAATTCATTGTGACTATTAGAACTTGAAATTGAGACATATCCCATTAGAAGGACAATAAGTACTGCTACAATTATCGAAGAAACAAAGCTTAATTACAGCGATCAATCAATAATTATAACAAGGAGTAGGCTATTCTCCCGTTTTAAACTTTCGAATTACGATATATTCAAAATATTTCGCAAAAATAGTTTCATTTTTAGACATTGATTGTCTATTTTTGAAACATCATGAAGAATTTAGCAAACAATATTAGGCACCTTAGAAATTTAAAGAGTATATCACAAGAATATTTATCTGAAGAAATTTCCATTTCACGTTCTCAACTCATGTCTTATGAGTCAGGAAGAACAGAACCTTCTGTGGAGACCTTACTGAAACTATCTGATTATTTTAAATTGCCTATAGACATTCTAATAAGAAACAACTTAACACTGTCTAAAAATACCTCGTTTATTGATATTGGTAATCAACGTGTCTTATTTCCTATCACTGTAGATAGCGATAATGACGATCTTATTGAAATTATTCCACTAGAAGCATCGGCCGGCTATTTAAGTGGTTATTCAGACCCAGAATATGTAGAAGATTTAAGAAAGATTAAACTTCCATTTCTTCCTACGGGTAAACACCGCGCTTTTCCAATCAAAGGAGATTCGATGCTTCCTGCCAAAAGCGGATCATTTGTCATTGCTAAATACATTGAAGACCTCGTAGATGTTAAAGATGGGAAGACCTATGTAATCCTAACAGAAAATGATGGATTGGTGTATAAAAGAGTCTATAGTAAAATGGAAGAAAACAACGCATTACTATTGGTCTCTGACAATAAATTATATCACGAATATGAAATTCCAATTCAAAATGTGTTGGAAATCTGGGAGTATACCTGTAGCATAAATACACAAGAATATGATGAACATGAGTTAAAAATAAGCAGTATTGCCCAAATGTTTAATCAATTGGGAATAGAATTGAAAGCCTTAGAAAAACTAATGGCATGAGATATTCTGTAGTAGATATTGAAACAACTGGAGGTGATAAAATCACTGAGATTTCAATCCTTGTTTTTGATGGTACTAAAGTGGTAGATGAATTTACCAGTTTGGTGAATCCTGAATGTAACATCCCTTATTACATCACTACCTTAACAGGTATTAATGACAGTATGGTTGCAAATGCACCAACGTTTTACGAGATTGCTAAACGGGTATTGGAAATTACCGAAAACACCATATTTGTTGCGCACAATGTCAATTTTGATTACAACATAATTCAGAAAGAATTTAAATCCTTAGGGGCGCGTTTTCAAAGAAAAAAACTATGTACCATTCGACTTTCAAGAAAAATAATCCCCGGTTTTAAGTCCTATAGTTTAGGGAAACTTTGTGCGTCGTTAAATATTCCTATTGCTAACCGACACAGAGCAAAAGGAGATGCCGAAGCAACTGTTATCTTATTTAAGTTACTACTTGATAAGGATCTTAATAACACCATTGCCACTTTCTTAAAGCCAAAATCAAAAGAGGCTACCTTACCCCCATTACTCCCAAAAGAAGTATTTGAAACACTGCCAAAGAAAGCAGGGGTTTATTATTTTAGAAATGCGAAAAATGAGGTTATTTATGTAGGAAAAGCGAACAACATTAGACAACGAGTGCTGAGTCACCTCTATGATAAGTCAAAGAAAGAAGTTACGATGTGCCTAGAAATAGCCAATATTACTTTTACAGAAACGGGTAGTGAACTTTTAGCACTACTACTTGAATCTTCTGAAATAAAAAGAATCTATCCGAAATACAATAGAGCACAAAGAAGAACAGGAGAAAGCATTGCGCTGTTTACCTATCAAGATAGAAAAGGCGTTACCCACATTGCCACCAATAAAATAAAACTAGTATCAAACCCAATAACAAAATTTTACAATGCTACAGAAGCGAGAGTGTTTGTAGAAAAGCTTTGTGAAGAATTTGAGTTATGTCCTAAATATTGTCATTTACAATCCAATGTTTCTACCTGTTTTCACTACCAAATAAAACAATGCAACGGAATCTGTAAAGATGAAGAATCTGTGCATTCATATAATGATAGAGTGCAAAAAGCAATTCAATCTGTTCAGTATCAATCAGCAAGTTTTGTGATACATGAAAAAGGAAGAAATGATCAAGAGAAAGCCTTTGTGCTTGTGTTGCATGGTGAGTATAAGGGCTTTGGTTATATAGATAATACAAAAAAAATAGCTGGACCTAATTGCTATATGGATGTAATCACTAGCCTGAAAGACACTAGAGATAGTAAACGAATTTTAACATCGTATTTGAAAAACAACCCTGACAAATTAATCCCTTTAGAAGGTGCTATTTATACCGAAAAACTTGAAATCGGTTTGTTGTTTTAATTTTACATGAATTGTTAAAAGTAGCGTAGATATAGAGGTTCAAATCAGTTAACATCTTATTGGAGGATTTTCAATTTAGTAAAAGGCTGTTTTTTATAAAGGCCGAAAATGCCTGAAAAAAATCTGACTGCAACATATTGTAATTAAAACATTCTTTAGAAATAAAAAGAATAAGTATATTCACACCTTCAATTATTTTCTGCAAACAATGAAATTTTATTAATGCCACAAAAAAGAAAATTTGGAACCTTCGCTGGTGTCTTTACACCTTCTATACTCACCATTCTAGGGGTTATCATGTACATGCGTTTAGGTTGGGTTGTTGGAAATGCAGGCCTACTAGGAGCTATTGTAATTATTCTTATAGCACATGTAATTGCTGTAACAACAGGACTAAGTGTTTCGTCGGTTGCTACAGATAAAAAAATTGGTGCTGGTGGAATTTATTATGTGTTATCTAGAAGCATGGGGATTCCAATTGGCGGCTCTATTGGGATTGCATTATTTGTGGGAACCGCTTTCTCAATAGCACTTTATTTAATTGGTTTTGCCGAAAGTTTTAATGCCTATTTGGGCTTAGGTACTTCAATCAATGACTTAAGATTTACAGGAACGGTGGCGCTGTTTTCATTGACAGCTTTAGCCCTTATAAGCACATCTGCGGCCATTAAAACACAGTTTATTATTCTTGCAGCAATTGTTATTTCATTGATTTCTATATTTTTTAGTTCTACAGAATTTGCGCCGACAACAATACCCTTATTTTCTGATGAAAATGGGGTGCCATTAGAGGTTGTTTTTGCTGTGTTTTTTCCTGCGGTAACTGGTTTTACTGCCGGTATAGCCATGAGTGGAGACTTGGAAGATCCAAAAAAATCGATTCCCCGTGGTACCTTATATGCCATTGGTGTTGGTCTTTTAGTCTATATTGCATTGGCCGTTTTTATGGCGTATAGCATTGATGCTGAATTGCTAAAAACGGATTACAATATCTTAATGAAAATTGCATTATTCGCACCTGCTGTCATAGCTGGTATTTGGGGCGCCACATTATCTTCTGCTTTAGGCGGAATTCTAGGAGGTCCAAGAATTTTACAAGCCATGTCTATTGATAAAGTAACACCCGCTTTTTTTAGCAAAGGAAAAGGAGCAAATAACGAACCTGTAAATGCGTTATTTCTTGCTTTTATAATTGCCGAAATAGGGATACTTATTGGTGAATTAGACATTATTGCACGTGTTGTTTCTATGTTTTATTTAACAGCCTATGGGTTTATAAATATCTCTTTTTTTCTTGAAAGTTGGGCTAATCCAGATTTTCAACCAAAATTTAAAGTAAAGAGGTGGATTGGGCTAATTGGATTTATTGCCTGTTTTGCGGTGATGTTTAAATTAGATATGATTGCAATGATTGCTGCATTGGCTGTAATTAGTGCCATGTATTTTAAGCTTCAAAGAAAAGAAGTGAAATTACAATCTAATGATGTTTGGAAAAGTGTTTGGGAGAATGTTGTAAGTAAGGGACTTAAAAAAATTGACGCTCAAATCGAAGAAAACTCTAATTGGAATCCGAACATTATTTTGTTTAGTGGTAAAAGCGAGCATCAATCTTATCTTTTAGAATTGTGTAAAACTGTTTCTGGTCGTACAGGAATCGTAACCAATTTCAAACTGATTTTAGACAAAGGGAATAACAAACCGCCTTTGAAAAAAATAGATCAAGTTGTTAGAGAAGGGCTTTTCCAAGAGCTAGGGATTTTTGCTAGACAAATAAAAGTAGATAATATCTATACGGGTATCACTAATATTGCCTCTACCTTTGGTTTCTCAGGAGTTGAGCCAAACACCATTATGATGGGCTGGCCAAAAGGATTAGAGAACTCTAAAGAATATTCTAGAATGACACAAACCTTGTTACATTTAGATTATAATTTATTGTATTTAGATTTTGATAGAAAGGCGAAATTCGGTGATTATAGTACCGTTGACTTTTGGTGGCGAGAAACCGATAGTAAAAATGCTGAAATGATGCTTAATATTGCACGTTTTATCATTGCTTCACCGAGATGGAATGCCACCAGTATTCGCGTGCTTTTTGTAAACAATAACAATATAGATGTTTCGGTTATACAATCAAAAATTTCTAAACTTGTAGAGGATATTCGTGTCAATGTAACCATTAAAATTATCAACAATGCCGTAGAGCAAAAAAGGTTTTATAAAATCATTGAGGAAGAGTCTAAAACTACAAATCTTACCATTGTTGGGATTCCGAATTTTAATATTGAAAAGCAAACGGAATTCGTTTTAAAAACAAATAATTTGTTCGAAACGATTGGCTCTACACTTTTGGTAAAGGCAGCAAATAATTTTAATGAACTTGATTTAGATCTCTAAATTATATATACCCTTATATATGTTCGGCACACACCTTTATTAAGCCTTCAAAAATTTGGTAGCTGCAGTAACTGATGAAAAATTAAAACGAGCCTAAGGTGCTTTTAAGAAATGGCACTACTCATATATTATTTTGTACTGAAATTTAAAAAGACCTAAAAAACACACATTTTATAATTACAAAATGCTGCAAAAAACTATATTCGCGCCATGTGGATGTATTTAGGATTATTGGCGGCACTTTTTTTGGGATTACACAATTTATGTAAAAAGCATGCGGTGCAAAAAAATGAGGTTTTACCAGTGCTTTTGGGTACAATTGGCACCGGTTTCTTAGTGCTACTCCCCTTTTTTATTGGCTCTCAATACTTCCCTGAATATTTTGAACATATAGGGTTTCACATCACTACACTTCCGTTGAAAACACATGGTTTTATTTTTATAAAATCAATGATTATGGCCAGCTCTTGGATCCTGGCATTTCATGCACTTAAGCATTTACCCATTACTATTGTAACTCCTATACGCTCCGCAGGGCCTTTTTTTACTTTTATTGGCGCTATTTTAATTTATCAAGAAAGACCTACGCTTTTGCAATGGATTGGCTTTTTATTGATTATTTCTTCGGTAGTACTTTATTCTAAAATTGGAAAAAAAGAAGGCATTAATTTCAAACGAAATAAATGGATCTTTGCTATTATTGGAGCTACCTTTCTAGGTGCTTCTAGTGGATTGTACGACAAGTTCTTAATTCAGAATTTAACGTTAAACCCCCAAACCTTGCAATTTTGGTTTTGTTTGTATACCCTGCTCATTCTCCTCATAGTTCTAGGAATCACTTGGTTTCCTAAGCCTGAAAAACGTAAAAATTTCACCTGGCGTTGGACAATTATAGCTGTGGGTGTTTTATTACAGGCAGCCGATTATTTTTATTTTAAAGCCTTACAGGACCCTGAAGCTTTAATTATGCTATTGTCAGCGATTAAACGAAGTCAATTGCTAATTGCAGTGCTTGTAGGAGGCCTCGTTTTTAAGGAGAAAAACAAACGAAAAAAACTAATCCCATTACTAGGTATTATGATTGGAGTATTTCTTATTCTAAACTCATAAATAGCGTAGATTTAGTACTTCCTTTGAAATTCTCACCTAGCGCTGGATAGATAATTATGTTGGTGTGGTATAAAAATGCAATTGAACACAAAACACTGCTATTTCTGTAACAATTTAAAGAGGAGTTCGTCACAATAAGAGCAACGCATAGTACGCACTATCTGCCCTAGTCAAACACCCTTGAATCATGAAATTTAAGTTGATCACCCCCAACATGTATTACAACGAGTTCCAACAATTGTTGCATTTTATACGCAGACCAATTGATAATACAAACCAACATTTGACAATTCGTCAAAAAATAAAAGGAACTTGGATGATGTTTGTGGTAAAGTTTGTGTTGGCAATACTTGTTGGAGTTTCTATTGGGATCTTTTACGATGCAGAAAATATAACCAAAAGTAGTATGGCAGCTCGATTTCCTATACCGGTATTGCTGCTCATTTCTGTTTTGATACTCCCATTATTAGAGGAAATAGCATTTCGGTTGTCCTTGAAATTTAAGCCGACTTTTCTGGCTTTAACCCTCGGGGTATTGACCTATTATATGGTGAGTAAAGACGTGTATCATACCAAGCTAAGCGATGTTTATGATCATTTTTTACAAAGAAGTTTCTTTGCACTTATGATAGCAGGTATTACCTATGTGATATGTTCAATTACCAATGTAAGAAAGCGTCTTGAATTATTTTGGGTAACCAATTTTAAATGGCTTTTTTATGGTTTCTGTTTGGTATTTGCTTGGATACATATATTCAATTACGAACTTAGTATGGAGCATTTGCTATTGATGCCAATTATTACATTAGACAAGCTAGTGAGTGCATTGTGTTATGGCTATACAAGAGTGACTTATGGTTTTGTATACAGCCTTGGAATCCATATGCTTAATAATAGTATAGGATTTATGGTAATGGTTGTGGCAGGTTAAGTATAAAGTATGGATGAAATTCACTTTCGATTACACAGCAATATGGCACCTAATTCGCCTGTTTTCTACACGGTTAATTTTCGTGTAAAATTAAGTAACAATGCTTAAAATGGGTATTTATACCTATTGTCGTATTTAGGTGCATTTTATACATTCGCGATGATTTTAATTGTTGTAATCAAGATTTTTTTATTGGGGGATAAAATTTAATTTTCGAAATGCAACTCTTAAACAAGACCTCCCCTCGGGAGGTCTTTTTTTTTTAAATAATCCAATAGCCTCGTTTTAATATAATATGCCCTCTATTGTGCCAAGGGCATTTCCTGTGAAGTTCTTTGAACGGGGCATCCAGAAATGCTATTATTTTTTTTAGCATCCACCTGTACACTAGAGCAAACTACCTGTTCCATAACGGGACCTAATAAATCTGTTTGACCAGACAGGTCTTCTCTTGGTTCTGAGTGGTCCGTTAGAATTAAATCTGCGGCTTCTCGATCTTCTAAAATTCGGGCTAAAAAATGCAGTGCAGGTTCAACCCCTTTAAGATTTGTGACAATCAACAGTCGTTGATCAAGTGCCAATTCTTTATCGGCCATTTCTGGAAGTATACATTGTGCAATCGAATTCAATTTTCGAGTTACCCATTCGGCTTCTACAATCACATATAATTTTTTCCATTCATTAGGATCAAAACTTGCTCTCCATTTTTTCATCAATCGAGAAATGCCATATTCTTGGGTAGTCGCTGCAATAACTTGACACTGCACAATCAACTTATAAACCGTGTCATGTGGATTATCGGGATGGTCATTGGTTGCATTACACCATTCTTGAAAAATTTTTACTGGAGATTCACTTGAAGTTAACGTGAGCGCATTAATATCTATAAAGTTAATCGCAGAGGCCAATAGTTGTTTCAAAATCATATGAATATATTGCACCACAGTATCTTCTGTTACATTGGGTTCTGCCCCATCGAACTTTGCCGTAATTCCGTTTAAATTATTAACCAATCGTCTTCTCAAATGCGCATCTATTTGATACCCTTCTTTTACATTGTCAAAAGTCCTAAGCGCAACTTTTAATACTTTGCAGTAACTTTTGAGTGCCTTTCTCCAGCCATGATTTTTAGGATTCGTGCTATAGGGTTCAAAACAAGCATATATCCCCAAAGGTGCATGTGCGATCGATTTAGACAAGGCAAATAATTTAGGAACCGGTTCAACGGTGACCCGTGATTCATTTCCGTATTCATTTCTGAGTAAGGTATATTTTCCTCCATCGGGGGTAAATTCAGCAACAATCACCGGTTGATGTTTGTGAAGGTCCCTTTGAACAAGATCTTGCAAATAATCCATATGCCGGAGCATTTCTGTATCTACTTTTTCAATGTTTTCAATGGCTTTTTGAGAAAGACTCGAATCAACTATGGAGCGTTGATTTTTCCAATTGTAATTTTCCGTGTGACTCATAATTTCTTTTTTAGAGGTTTATAGCAATACAGAATTTTTGATAATTCCTTTCAACCCAATAGTAACGTTCCCTTTATACATGATGCCTCCATGTAGAAATTAAGACAAAGCCTATTAAAAGGTTGATTGTATTTTTTATTTCACCTTTTAAAATTAGAAAAAACAAGATTAATTATACCCCGTATAAATACCCTTTTTACTAAGGTGTTTTCTGAAGTAAATTATGCAAGGTTGTCAATTGTGTGGCCATGTTTATACATTTCAATTTCTCATAAAATGCAAACTCATAAAGTATATTAGGATGTGATGCTATTTCTTAATTGAAATTGAAGTGAAAATATATTTACACATCTTAAAAAGATAAAACAACACGCATTCATTAGCCAAGTAGTTTTTATTTCTGCGCTAAAACGAGTATCAACTAGGGCACCTATAAACAAAAGAAAAGCCAATTTTAAAATAAAATCGGCTTTTCAATTGCTATGAAAAAGAAACTATATGCTCATGTTTCTCAATCAAATATACAAATTTATTTTAAATACACAAGGATTATTTAAATTATATATTTTTTGTCACGCTTATCCGATTTCCTTTTTTTATTGAAGAAAGTTTTTTTTCGTCAACACGCCTTTACTAAATTTATGACATGGATTAAATTATAAATGGTAATTCATACTTTCAATTATGTAAATTAATTTACATAATTAAACAAGTAATTTCAGCAGGAATTAGTTTTGAAAATTTGACACCAAACATTAACGTTCTTTCCAGAAAAGAGCTATTTAAGATGTTATAATTGATTGTTTATCCAACAGTTTGTTCATGGGTATATTTTATTACAGACAAGTACAATCTCGTTGCACTATTCTCTTTTTCAGCAACCTAATTTTCGTCACTAGTTCATGAACGCTCGTCAAAAAAAAAACAGCACTTAACTCCCATCCTATTTAAGTTTGCCGGACCAATTAAATATGGTCTTAGGAATACTCTGAAAATAGAAAACGTATTAAAAACATATGCCAATGGTGTGAAAGCATTGCACCATGTGCGTTTGACCATCGCTAATGGAATGTTTAGATTACTAGGACCAAACGGCGCAGGAAAATCTTATTTAATGCGTACGATATCCCCTTTACAAGCCCCAACAACCGGGGTAACATAAAATTCTTATTGGAAAGATGTGTTGACAAAACAGCAATCAATTTTTGCCATAGATTTCAAGACGATACTATCAAGCGACTACCAATCGATAGGGAAATAATCTTTCAAAAATTTTCCAGACCAATGTTTCCCTGTATTAATACCATCAATTAATGGATCCATCACTCTGGCAGCACCATCTACAATGTCTAATGGTGGTTGAAAATCGTGAATATCAACTTTCTTTTTAGACAGTTCTATTGGATCTTCATCTGTTACCCAACCTGTGTCTACGGCATTCATATAAATACCAGATTTCGCGAAAGTAGCTGCGGCTGTATGAGTTAGCATATTCAGAGCTGCTTTGGCCATATTTGTATGCGGATGTCTGTCTGTTTTTTTAAATCGATGAAACTTCCCTTCCATTGCCGTAACATTTATAATATGCTTTTTCCCGGTATTTTCTTGCATCATTAAATTAGACAAACGGTTGCATAATACAAAAGGAGCTACCGCATTCACCAATTGTACCTCTACCATTTCTGTGGTTTCGATCTCCCCTAGTTTCAATCTCCAACTATTGGTTTTTCTTAAATCTACTTGTTGCAAATCGGCATCTAATTGTCCTTCTGGAAAAACCTCAGAAGTTTGTAAGGAGTTATCAAAGCTGTATGGAATTTGAGATAGTTCTGCAGAGTTACGCAAACCTATTCCAGGCTCAGGCCCATGCCATGTCACTGGCAATACATTGTTTTTACTTGTTTTTGAAGTTCCAACACTTAAGTTAGATAGTTCTTGCAAGCAATCTAAATGGTCTTTTAATAAGCCTTGCGCTAATTTAGGCAATTGTTCTACGGGACGTTTTTCATTTTCCATTAAATGAAAATAAAAGCCTGAAGGTCGTCGAACCGTTTGTGCGGCGTTGTTAATTAAGATATCTAAACGATCGTATTTTTGCTCTATATAATTACAAAATATCTCTACACTCGGGATGTGCCTTAAGTCAAGTCCGTGAATGTGCAATCGATCACTCCATTGCTTATAGTCATCTTCTTTAGAAAAACGAATGGCAGAGTCTGCAGGAAAACGTGTAGTGGCTACTACTGTAGCCCCCGAACGCAATAACATCAATGTAATATGGTATCCTATTTTTAATCTAGACCCCGTAATTACTGCTACTTGCCCCTTTAAATCGGTTGTTTGAAAACGCTTTGCATAATTTAGATCACCACATTCTTTACACATCGTGTCGTAAAAATGATGCAATTTGGTAAAGACCGTCTTACATACATAACAGTTTCTTGGTGATTCTAACTCTAAAGTATCTTCAGAAATTTCTGCAGCGCCTAGCAATTTAGGAGCTACAAATAATGCTGCTTCACGTGCAGAACGAATACCCGTTGTTTTTCTTGCATGAGTGTCTTTCGCAATCATTTTTCTTTTCGCAGCTTTTTTCGCATCTTTTCTTCGACGCTCAAATTCAGCACGATTAGGCCTGGTTAATTCACCTGCTGCCTTAAAAAGTGCTATTCGTTGCATTTCTGGCAATTCGAATAGTTGATTGGTGTCTTCTAATAAATTTTGCAAGGTGGCAATACAAGATGCTACGTCTTCTAAATTCGTTTTATTCTCACTCATATCCCACTACTTCGTATTTGTTTTTTTGATGTTACAGAATGCTTCCTGTTAGGCCGCAAAATTACTTCTTTTAAATGAAATTACTTTGGGTATTTAGCAATAAAAAAGCCCATCAATATTGATGGGCTTTTCAAAAACTTAAAGTCTCTAATTAGATAACTTTTACGTTTACGGCGTTTAAACCTTTTTTTCCTTCTTGTAGATCAAACTCAACGTCGTCACCTTCACGGATTTCGTCAATTAATCCAGAGATGTGTACGAAGTGATCTTTATCAACTCCTTCTTCAGTGATGAATCCAAATCCTTTAGACTCATTGAAAAATTTTACTGTTCCTTTACTCATTGTAATGTAATTAAATTTAATACTTTATTCAGGTGCAAATATGAGGTCATTTTTTCAACTTTAAAAACATTAATTAACTTATTTTCAATTTATTAGAAAAAATCGCACTCTTAACCAGCACATTGAGTATCAAAATATTACTTCTTCAATAGAGGAGAATCTTTCTTTATAAGGCAAAAAAAATTAAATATGCATGTAAAATCCTTCAAATAGATATAGGTGAAATGTCGAAATATACGATCATTAATGAGAACAAAACTGATAAGCAATTGATGTTAAGAGTTATTTAAAATGGATGCAGAAACAGCTTTATTAAAAATCCATTGAATTAAGTTGATCCATAAAGTCAACAAAATTCGAATTTAGAATCCCAAATAAGTAGCAATATATTACCATTCTAAAAAACTAAAATATAATTATTCTTTAGTGAGTTCATTAATTAAGAAGCTATAGATATACCTCGATTCATTAATGATATCATTGTATTTATTGGCACCATAATGTCCAGCTTTATTTTGCGACCATAATAATATCGGATTTTTTTGCTGCACTCCACTTTGTAATTTTGCTGCAAACTTATAAGATTGATATGGAGGAACTCGCGTATCATTGCTCCCGGTAATTAATAGTGTTGATGGATAATTTACAGCTTTTTTTACCGTGTGAAAAGGTGAATACGAAAGTAAATTTAAAAACTCATCTTTCTTTTTTACCGTACCAAACTCACTGATATTTGTATAAGCTGCACCCGATTCAGTTCTCTCCATCCGAATCATATCTAAAGCGCCTACATTAATTACAGCTGCGCCAAAATAATTTGGTTTATGCATCATTGCACCAGCAGTGATTAATCCTCCGTGTGATGTCCCCATTATACCTATCTTTTTATGTTTTGTATATCCTTTTTTTACTAAATATTCAGCGGCTTTTGTAAAATCTAAAATTCCATTTTTCTTCTTTAAGTTCCTACCTTCTTGCCACCATTCATAGCCAAATTCTCCTCCACCTCTAATATGTACATAGGCAAATGCTCCTCCATTCTCAATAAAATAAATAATTCCAGGGTCAAATGATGGGGTAGCAATAGTACCATACCCTCCATACGTTTTCAATAAGAAAGGCGTATTTCCATTTTTGGTAATGGAGTCTTTATACACAATAAACATCGGCACTTTTTGTCCATCATGAGAAACAAATTCTTTTCTCATAAACTTATACTTTTTGGCATCAAAACTTACTTCAGTTTTTCCGAGATACTTAAATGTATAAGTAGATAAATCAAGCATACACGTAACAGGTGGCACAGTATATGAAGACAATTTAAACGTCAATTCTTTCTTCTCTTTATCATAATAAAGACTCCTTACACTTAACCCTTCGGGAGTGACAATCTCCCCTAATACCTTTCCTTTAAAATCTGAAATTGCTATTATTGATGATTTTTTCGCTTGATAAGAAGCAACTATTTTTTCATCTGTAAATGCATAATCTGTAAACACAGCATCTTTATAAGAAGGGGTTAAGAGCGCCCACTTTTTTGGTTGATTGATTGGAATAGAAATCAAATATTTTTTATTCTTTATTCGTGTAGTAACTATTGCAGTATCTGATTTAAACCTAGCAACAAACATGTCATATTTGATATTTTCAAATAATGGCTTAAACTCTTTTTTATCGCTTTTTGGCTTTAAATAATAGTAGCTAAACCTATTTTGAGATTTATCTGATTTCTTAATGACGTATAAACTTTGATTTTTTGTTCCATACATACTTAAAGATTCATTTTTAGTATTCACATTAAGAACCTTTATATCTTCAGACTGTGGAGTGTCCAAATTGTGATACAGTACTTCGGGAAAGGTTCTCGATACTTTTTTAGCATTATATTTATGTTTTACATAGAAAAACCCTTGGCCATACCAGTTAATCTGAGGCGATAAAACTTCTTTCAATACTTCTTTAAAATAGTGCCTCTTTTTTATTCCTACAATTTTAATTTCTTTCCAATCACTACCATTTCTATTGTATTGATACGCTAAAAATCTATCGTTATTAGAAGGGGTCAGTCTCTTAAAATTAATTCTATCTTTTCTAGAAATTGATGTTGGTCCAATCAACTTTTCATACTGACCTTTGTTTCCTTTTTTATAATAAATATTCGCTAAAGAATTACGCCCTGGGTACATTAACCTATAGTACATTTTATCATTCTTCTTGTACTCAGTCTTGGAGTCATAATTCATTTCATACCAACGTAGTTCTTTTATTCTTGCGTTAGAGCGATTTGAATTTGCTAGTTTCTTTAAATATTTTAAAGAAATTTTATTTTGCTTTTTCACCCAATCACTAACATCTAAGTCACTTGTGTTTTCTAACCATTGGTAATTATCAGTAACCTTTATGTTGTGGTAGATATCTATTACTTTTTCCTTTTTTGTAATGGGGTATTTTAATTGGGCATTTATTAAATAAGGAGTAAAACTAAGTAGCGCAATTAGGTATTTCTTTTTCATTTTTCTTTCGATTTCAATACAAACATAATTTTTTAATGTTGGAAACACCAAATTATTTCAATGTTATTTCATTCTATTCATTTCTCTTTATCACTAAAAAAAGTCCTGCGGTAGCAGGACTTTTTTTAGTCAATATATAATCGTTGAAGTATGTTCATTTTAATGCACTTATTTCTTTTTAGAATGCGCTTCTCTTGAAATTGAAGAACTGTTTTGGGCCAAGTGATTTGCCAACACTTTTTCTATCAACTCCTCTTTTGTTAAGTGATGGAACACCGTTCTTACTTTTTTTCTAAACTCTTCAGAAATGTTGCGATTTGGTTTGGTTTTGAAGATTTTCTTGGCCCATAACAAGCCATTATTTTCTTCTATACTCTGGGCATCTGCTTTTTTGAAAGGATGGAACACAATGCCTAATTCTTGTTCAAAATCAGCAATATCGATTACTTCTTCTTGCTGTAAAATGGTTAATGAAAGTCCGGTTGCCCCCGCTCTTGCTGTACGCCCACTTCTGTGCACATAGGCATCGTACGTATCAGGTAAATGATAATTTACAACATAAGAAATCTCTTTCACATCAATACCACGTGCAGCTAAATCTGTAGCTACCAAAATATCAATATATCCTTCTCTAAATTGCCCCATGATACGATCTCGAATCCCTTGGGTTAAACTACCATGAATGGCTCCTGAAGAAAATTTATTGATTGCAAGGTTCTTTGCTAATTTATTAACTGCTGCCTTGGTTTTACAAAAAATAATACCTCTTTCACCTTCTTTCGAATTTAAAAAATGTAACAACACCTCTAATTTCTCTATTGGTTCAACAACCACATATTGGTGGTCTATACCTTGGTGTCCAACCGTAGTCATATCTGCTTCAATTTGAACTACATGTTTGGACATATAATTCTGAATCATTTGCTTAATTGCGCCTGGCATTGTTGCTGTAAACAGAAAAGTTCGTCTCGTTTTAGGAATTTCTTTGATAATACTATCTAAGCCCTCTTTCAATGCACTAACCATTTCATCGGCTTCATCTAAAATGAAATACGAAATGTGCTTAACATTTATGGCATTGCGCTTAATTAAATCTGCCAAACGTCCTGGTGTAGCAACTACAATATGAGTAGTTGATTGCAAGCGTTCTATTTGTGGTTTAATCGGAATCCCTCCACAAACGGCTGCAATTGATATGTCTGGGCTATTAGAAGCAAAAGAAACCAAGTTCGCGTGTATCTGTTGCCCTAGCTCTCTTGTAGGTGCCAAAATGATTGCTTGAATGCTAGTATTCTCGGTATCTATTAACTGCAATAGCGGCAAGCCAAAGGCTGCTGTTTTTCCAGTTCCAGTTTTTGCCATTGCCACCACATCTTCTTTTTGGTTTAGTAAAACCGGAATTGATTTTTGTTGTATGTCTGTAGGAACAGAAATTTGCAAATCTGCTAAACTTTGTTGAATTTGATCGTTAATTCCTAATTCTGAAAATTGTGTAGGCATAAAATGTTTTATTTGTAATGATATCCGTTGCGTTTAAGTGGGGTAAATTAAATCTTAGTTACTCGAACTTTTTTCTTTTTTAGACGTGTATTGTTAAGCTTTTCTACCAATTCGTTGGCCATTGTAGCAGGAATTGCCACAAAAGCACAGTCTTGTTTTAATTCAATCATTCCTAATTGATCTTTGGTAAGTTTCCCTTGTTTTAAAAACAACCCCGCAATATCTCCTTTAGATATTTTATCTTTTCTTCCACCCGAAATAAATAAGGTATCCCAAAAAACAGGTTTACGTACAGCTTGAACACTGACGTCTTCTACTGCTGAATTCTTAATAAAATCTGGTAAACGCTCATCTTTCCATTTTAGAACATAGGCAGTTCCTTTCGCTGAAACTCTCGCTGTACGTCCATTTCTATGGATAAATTCTTCTTTGTAAATTGGTAATTCGTAATGAATAATGTATTTCATTTCGGGAACATCAATTCCTCTTGCCGCCAAATCGGTAGCAATTAATAATTGGTTGGTTCCATTTCTAAATTTAATCAAAGAACGTTCTCTATCTTTCTGCTCCATACCGCCATTAAAACAACCATGACTTATGTTTTTACTGTCTAGAAAAGCACTTACACTTTGAATACTATCTTTTAAATTACAAAATACAATTCCTTGTTGATTCCCTATATGATTTAACAAATGCAATAAGGTATTTAACTTATTTTTTGCTGGAGAAATAACCGTTTTCAATGTAAGCTTAGACGTTTTTGTCCCTAAGTAATTTATTGTATTTGGCTTATCTAATCTCACAAAGTCAGGAATCTCAACTCCCTCAGTAGCAGATGTTAATACGCGTTTATTTACAGCATTAATTTGATTTATAATACCTCTCATTTCATATTCAAATCCTACTTCTAAAGACTTGTCAAACTCATCTAAAACCAATGTTTTAATGAACTCTTTTGAAAAACGATCGTTGCTAAAATGATCAGAAACTCTACCAGGTGTTCCAATTAGAATTGCCGGAATGTGTTTCAATTCGATCTTATCCTTAGACATTGGTCTACCACCGTACACTGCATTTACTTTATAACCTGAGCCCATAGAACGAATTACCTGCTCTATTTGAATGGCCAATTCTCGAGAAGGAACTAAGATTAATGCTTGCACCTCTTTAATTTCAGGATCTAACAATTTAAGTAACGGCAACACAAAGGCCAATGTTTTTCCTGTACCTGTAGGTGATAATAAAATGGTGTTCACATTTGTATCAATGGCAGAAATTGCTTCCTCTTGCATCGCATTTAACTGGTAAATATTTAATTTACGTAGTATTTCTTCTTGATTTTTGATATGATTCGCCATGATGCAATGTAGTTGTAAGTATTGTTTTTAATGCGGCAAAGATAACCACAGTTTATAGGAAACTAGCTATAAAAACACACTAAGTATTCTGATTGCTTAAAAGTGTTCAAAAATGAGGAATCCTATAATCATAATATAGGGTTATAAATTGTGACCTAAGACAAGTACTTATAAAAAATAATGCCGATTTTATACTGCTGTTAATCGATTACTTTTTTGCTATAGCAAGGGATTATTGCGCCAAAAACTCCTGTTTTTCAATCTGTAGTTCTTGAAATTTATTCCAGAATGAACTTCCCTTCCAACGTTGCTCAGACCTATAGTAATGTCTACGTTCGCGTAGGTAACATTGGTAATTATGGGCAATATATTCTTCGTATTCAGTCAAACTGAACTTTGTATTATTAAGTATTCCAACAATACAGTCAGCTGCATAATCTCCGTCTCTTAATGATTTATAAATTCCTCTAGAAGTAATTGGATCATAGGTAGCAGCTGCATCTCCAATGGCCAGCCAATTTTTTCCGGTGACGCTATCTAAACAAAAAGAACGTGCTGGAAACCCTTTGATGGTTTTATCAAGTGTCATAGCTTCTGCTATTCCTTTTTTAATGCTAATCGTTTTGTTCATCTCTTGCATCCAATAGTCTACCTGATGCATTTTAGTTTTTTTTACGGTTTCTTGATCGGTATAAAAAGCAATCAGCATTTCCTTATTGGGCAGTTTTGCCCCATACCACCAGCCATTTTCAACGGCTTCAATTCTTGTTAAAGAAGAAATCTTAGCATCATCATCAATTTTAAAACGCCTTCCCAAACAAATTAGCGATTCACCTTCTATTGGAATACTTCCTTGCTGTTTGGTAAATACACTTCGTGATCCTGAAGCATCCACCACAAATGTAGCAGTCACTTGGTATTCTTTATTATTCTGAGTATAGGTAATGGTAAAATCGCCATTGCTTGACTGTACACTTTTTTTAAAATTAGCATTGGTTTTTACTACAACTCCACTTCTTTGAGCTTGTATCGCTAAAAATTGATTGAATTTCCTTCTATCTAAATGCCATCCGTGCCCATATGGGCTCAAAACAGTGTCATTATACCCTCTTTTATCATCTCCCCAGTAGGAACAAACCCCATAACAAGGAAGGTGATTTTCTTTCGAAAATTCCTTAAATACTCCCAAAGACTTCAATAATTTCTTTGAGTTTGGTGGAATGCTTTCTCCAATCACAAACTTAGCATAATCCCCCGCTTCGATCACTAGGATATTTTGAATGCCTTTTTTTGTTAAAGCAATAGCACAAGAACTTCCAGCTGGACCACCACCAATGATTACAACAGAATATGAATTTGTCATATGAATCTTCGTTATTCGGTACCCTTATTTATCTGCAATATTAGCCATATGAGGGCAAACGGCAACAGGTTCTGCCACAGCATGGCTTTCTTCAATTGGACCAGGTATAACTTTGTTACTTTCGTCCTTTTTAAAATTACTTTCTACTTCCAAAAAGGAGTTCTTCAGTAATTCTGCCGAAATATTTTTAGCTTTTGCTTCGGCCGTTTCTTGGATCGAAGATCCTTGAATAATCGTACCTACATTTTGCCAATTCCCTAAAAAATCTTTGTACTCTTGATACCTTCCTACTCTTGCCGACGCAGTTTTTGTATTTTGAACTTTAATATTACCTGGAGCGTCTGCATCAAAATAAGCATTTGTACCTTCTCCTCTCACAGAAAAACGTTGTATTTCTAAGGTGTTTTTTTCACTACATACTAAATCTTCATAGGTGTATACAGCCACTGGTCGTTGTGCCGGCCAAGACCAATAGGTCATTTCACTCCGTTGTTCATTTGGAACAGTAGTGTGTGTTGCACACGAGTTGTAATCTGTGTGCCAAGGAATAGACATAAATTTACATATATCTCCTGGCTCCACTTTTGCAGTATTTACCGGTGTATATCCTACGCCTAATGCAGGGCTTTGTAAATTGGTGTAATCTATCGATTCCATGTCAATTCTAAAAGGACCGGCTGCTGCATAATTTGCACCATCTTTCCAACTTTTATATAGATTGGTATCACGAATTATAAAGGTCATTTCAATACCCGGACTAAATCTACCACCTAGGCAATTCCCTAAGATGTTTCTATCTAATAACTCTCCTGGTCCTAACTTATCATTTGCGTCAATTACTCCTCTAATTAACCATTGATACATAAAGAAATATTGCGTTCTTGAGATGGCTAAGAAATTATCTGCTGGTGCTCCTGAATCTCCTAAAGATAAGGGCATGCGTTTTGAATTTTGGGGATCGTCATTATTGGCAATATTAGGGTTTCTAATATAATCCATTACTTCTTTCCATTGCGGGTTATCCATGGGCATTCTGGCAATAGATTTATGTGCACCTTCCCCTTTAGAAACCAGGTTGGTTGCCCACATTTGCAAATTAGCGGCGTTTAATATTGGTTTTACCTGACTCTCAAATTTAGGTGCATAATTCTTATTATATCCAGACCCTAAATTGTAGGCCTTATTATTAACTGGGGTTTCAGGCCCATTTGATGTATATAAACTCGGTTCTAAATCAAACTCTTCTACCCATGTATTGTACATGTCTTCCCAAAGAGAAACAACATTTGCTATTTGTGGTGCATACGAAGGATCTGAGGTTACCACCCACGAACTTCCTTCAACAGTATGCGAGGTACCGTCTGTAAATACCAATACCGCTGTAACCGGTCCATCTGCAGTATCATCATACCAACCGTCATTATTAACAGCATTTTCTAATTCTGCATTGTCCTTATAAACACCTGCTCCTTCAAATCCCGAAGCCTTACCATAGGCACCAATAACAATCAAACGTCCATCCTCATCTGTCTCCATATCGCCCAAAGATTCGATGGTTTCGTTCTCTGGCGCATCTCCATTGTACGTTGGAAATTGTTTTGGATATTTAATACTTGTTGTAGATCCTCCTGAAATAATCTCATTTTTTCCAGCAATATTAAATCCTACTGATTCTTGACCACCTAAACTTACAACATGTGGCCCAGCATCTATGACAAGAATTTCTCTACGTGACTTATCTGCAAATATCTCATGAGAATTTGTACATGTATTTTCTGCTTCATTTATTCCATTCATAGGTATCGAACCGGGAAAATCAGGATTTCTAACAAATGGTGTTTGCCCTTGGTTATTATAGGCAGAGATTCCTTGTTCTGGTTCTATCCAACTATTGGCTTTTTTATTTGCCAAATGCACTTGCCATAAAATTGTTTTTACAGTTTTAGTAGTTCCATTTATTTCAACACGACTGTTCACTTTTATTTCTGATCCAGCCTGTGTAGGATATTGATTAATTTCATTATCTGAATATCCAAATATTTTAAATCTAGCTCCTTGTCTTTTCAGTTTTCCGTCTACATCCCGTAAATCATCACTCGTTATTGTTTGTGTTTCTTGCCCTTTTTTAATCGGAAGACCTCCCATTGTTTCAGAATCATTTAAACCATCCATTCCGGCCATTGTTTCAGGACCTAAATAGTATTCTTCACTGTTTCCTACACGTGCAATCCCTATTGCGGGGTGTATTCTAAATATATTGTTATTTGACATATCTTTTAAGTTTAATTATGAGGATTGGGACCGTTATTTATTTCTATTTACCATTTTTATGGTAGCCGTATTATTTTCTGCATTCGCATAATTTTTAAGCAGAATATGACTTGTTAACACATTCTTGCCATCAATCGGAATTCCCATTGACGAATTATACTGCGTAGTATTATGACAAGAAAAACAACTGTTTTGATTGAAGCTATCTTGGGTAAAGGTTTCAATCACGGAATTTGACAATGTTTTTGACCCTGTCTCTAAGGCTGCATTGGTGGCCAACGACCAATCTGGTTTAAGTGCATTCGCTTCATTAAACCATACCGCCCCTACTTCATGATAGTTTTGCCACATAGAGGTCGAATCAATCATTTTATGCACTTTTTTATTTAAAGAGGCAATGTTTTTTTGGTTCCTGGCATTCCCGCCACCAAATTGATGTATCCGTAAAACCTGTGTTGTAGGATTAATCCCATATGCTTGTGAAATCACTTGCGACTCAGCATTAACCGATAAGGCGCCAGTATTACTACTATTAAAATTTAAAAAGGTGTAATTAGGGTTTTCATTTTCATTATTTACCCAAGCGTTTGTCGTGTTGTCATTGTGCTCAAAAGTGGCCCAAATAAATTCTGGATGTCCTTTCACAACAACGGCTATATGAAATCCAACCAAAGCAACTGTTTCTTCAATGGTTTCTCTTAATGTAGGATCTTTATAATTGTCTGAGGTGGTTAGATTTCCATCTATCTTCACAACGGTGTATAGTTTAGATTTCCTTGTATAAGCCCCTCTAGGTGCTTCTTGACCTTTTGGAACTATTTTCCAGGCAGCTTTCATTGACATAGCACCCACCGGGAAATTTGTTGTGTCCGAGAATTTCCTTAGTGATTCAGGATTATTTAAGTTGTTTTTCACTACAAAGTTTCTATATATAGAATCAATTATCATCGTTGTATAAACCGCACGTTGGTTCTCGTCTACCAATACGCTATTAGAACCTGCTTGTTGTATTCCACCTAAAATGTGTTCAAATCCTTTTGGATCGGTCGGGTTTTCAATATTAATAGCTTCGTCATTATACATCGTTTCGAAACGCAACATTGTTTCTGAATTTACAGTCACTTTTTCTGTCAACCAAAGAAAGTACTGCCATGAGATTTCATGAAAAGCCTTATTGCTGGCACCTCCCTTTAATTCGAGTGTATATCCACAAGGGAAATTTTCATAATCTGGTGCTGGAATTGGATTTTCTTTAAGCCATGCTAATGGTTTTGGACAATCCGTATCTATAGCAGAACCATAAGAATCTACAGAACTGTCTTTGCAACTTGTAATTAGTACAGAAAAAAGTACGCCGACAGTGATGCAGCAAATTTTTGTGATGCGGTTTTTCATTCGTGGTTAGTTTTATTAATGGATAAAAAGATTACCTACTTATTATATGCTTTGTTAAAAACAAAAAATGTGTACTATAATGAGTAAGCTCAAAACAAATATATAGACATGTTTCAAACCTCACATGCGTATATACACCTGAATTTCAAATAAGTAGACCTACTAATATTATCAACATTTCATGTGCTACACTTTCTAAAGGGTTACATTATAAGTTTTTTTAAAACATGTTAACATTTAGGGACACCTGAAGAAGGAACAAATAAACAGGTACTAATACGCTATACATATCTTAAGGTATTTTATACTTTGACAGCAAATTATAGTTACAAAAACGGCTCAAAATAAGCCACTTAATTTAATTCACACCCATTATGAATAAACCTTTTGATCGTATTATTACCGTGATGTTTGAGAACCAATACAGGAGTTATGCCATGCAAAACCCCTTTTTAAAGAAGTTAACTTCTGCCGGGGCAGATATGACCAATTATTTTGGAGCGTTTCATCCTTCACAAACCAATTACCTCGCTTCTTTAGCAGGAGAAGTGTGTGGCGTTACAAACGACACACCGCCCGCTGCGCCACTCCTACAAGAAACACTTGTCGATTTATTAGAAGTAAAGAAAGTAAGCTGGAAAGCGTACATGGAAGCCTATCCAGGCGATCCATGGAAAAAATCATGGCTACGTCCAGATTATCCACCAAACGAACAACCTATTACACAGTATCCAGCATCAGATTCAAAAAATTTATCTAGATATTATAGAAAACACAATGCTTTTGCTTCATTTCATACCATTCAGAAAGATGAAAGTAGGTGGAATAAAATTGTAAGTGATACTGAATTTTGGAATGATGTTACACACAATACCTTACCTGAATATAGCTGGTTTACCCCTGACATTTGGAATGATGGACATTATTTATACAATACTCATATTGACACCAATCCACGAACGCAATTAATTCCGCAATTATCAGCCTGGTTGGAACACGTTTTTTTAGGCGATATTCCAAGCACTAAAATTCAAGGAGGAGCAGAAACTTGTTTGCCTTCCTTAGGTTTAAACTTAGATGTAGATCTTCTGTTAACCGACCCTCAAAAAGCATGGAAACAATCTAATGTACCCAAAGGTACCTTGCTTGTAATTACCTTTGATGAAGCAGATTTTAGTGCTGTAGGTTATGATACTAGTTATGATGGGCCAAATCAAATTTACACAGTGCTTTTAGGCGATATGATTGCACCTGGCACTGTAATTTCAACCCCCTATAATCATTACAATTTGATTCGTACTGTTGAAGAAAATTTTCAACTAGGATCTCTAAATAAAAATGATTATGGAGCGAATTGGTTTCGTTTTTTATGGGGCGAATCTTTTTCTTGGGACACCCCCGTAGATAGTAACTTTGTGGCAGGTAATGCATTAGCTGTCGCTAATGGAGATATAGGTGAACAGTTGGTTTTTACCAACACAAACAACGAACTTTTTAGTAGCGTACGCAACAAAACCAATTGGAATACTCCTCACGACTTAGGTTTCAAGGCTGAGGGTCCGATTGCGCTTGCCGCAATTAATGGCGTTAGTGTCTTAGTTACCAAAAACTCAAAAAATGAGTTGCGTGTTTCTAGATACAATGCTACTTCTAACACATGGTCTGAACCTTGTAAATTGGCCATCATTACCTCCGGTAGCTTTGCGCTTACAACTTACTTTGACATGTCTGATTCTACGAATAAATTAATGTTATGTTGGACAGCTGAAAATGGTTTTATACAATCCATGCAAGGAGACGCTTCAGGCTTCTCTGACACCATTATTCCAGTAAATCAACTTACAGATGGTCCCATTACCCTAGGTCAGGTTGGCGCTTCTCTATTCTTAGCCTACAAAGAAAGGAATACCCGAAAAATGAGAATGACCTCTTTTAACACAGGAGATTTTAATTCTTTTAAAGCGGTTGATTTTCATGGAAATCCTGCTCCAAAGAATGATACATCTATAAATGAGTGGTCTGTAACTGACTATGCCATTGGTCATTTTTCTAAAAAAATGGCGGCCTTGGCCAATGAGTATCAAAACCTAGGTAATATGACCATGGCAACCATATCTGGTGAAATGCACTTAGTGCATCGAGGTGGTTATCCCGATCTTGCAAATGCTTACACTGAAGTATTTGGACTCACGGGTGTTTATTCGGCAAGCAATCAACGTTCTAATGGGTATGGCACTTTAAATCAAGCAGGATGGACACAAGAAGAAGAATTATCTTCTGTTTCCATTAATCCAAACAGTCCTATTTCAATGTGTTCGGATTCCAAAACACTCTCCTTGGTATGGGTAGATTCTAAAAGTGGAACTATATTTTATAGACAAGGAGCTTATTCTAAATAAGTATCCGTCTCCACTAAACAACAAAAAGCCAGTAGTTACATTTTTCATATAACTACTGGCTTTTATTTTATAACTGATCTACTTACTTTTGTAAAGTAACTTTCACAGCATTCATACCTTTCATTCCTTTTTCTAATTCAAAAGTAACTTTATCATTCTCAGCAATTTCATCTATTAAACCACTCACATGGGTAAAATATTTCTCTTGATTGTCTGAATCAACAATAAAACCAAATCCTTTAGAACTATCAAAGAAAGATACTTTTCCTTTTCTAATTGGGTCTTCTGCTTCTCCTTCCTCTTTCTTAGGAATTCCTAATATAATGTCTTCAACGTCTATTTCAACTTTAAGCGTTGGATCTGGCGGAGTATCAGTTAAATTACCATTATGATCTACATAAGCAAACTCAATTCCTTTTTTCCCGTTCTCTTTAACATCTAATTTACGAGCCTCCATTTTCTTCTTCTTCTCCTCGCGTTTTTTTAAACGTTTCTTTTCTTTTTCACTTTTGTTATATGTTTGCTGAGATTTTGCCATAGGTAATTTAATATGTTTAAGCGATTTCTATCATGCAAAGATACAATTTACTTTAGATTTATTAAAATTATTAGAATTTTAAATCATCTCTACCAATAAGAATTAATTTCTTTAGAAAATAATAGGTTTTACTCATTTAATAAGAGCTTCAATGTTTTAAGTTTTCTATGGTTTATAGATAAGGTTGCTATATAAAATCCGGCGGGGAGGCTTTTTACATCCCATCGCAGAGATTTCTGTCCAATCCCTATTTTTGATGAAAACACTTTTTCTCCTAATATATTGAAGACTTCTATTTCTCCTTGTTCAGGCAATGCTTTAAAAGAAAATGTTGTAGTTGTGCTAACCGGATTTGGGTAATTCATAAAATATCCAGTTCGAAAAAATTCATCGGTAGTATGGAGTGCTTGATTTAAATTAAATTTTAAAGCTACGGGCCTATGATCTGTAATCTCATTTTCATAGGTAGTCCAACCACCTGCAATATAGTCTTCTACTTTTAAAACCTTTAGAACAGTGTCTTCATTGTAGTATTCATCAAATAATTCGTTGGTTATTAATATATGATCGATATGTGATGGCCAAGAAGGAAAAGACCATTCTGTGGCATCTCCTGTGGCAATTTCGTAACCTATAAACAGGTAATTTTCGGTGTCTTCAAAAAAGGGCTTAAACACATTATTTGTAGCCGTGTCGGTTAAACGATCGTTTAGATCTCCTACTAATATTACATTCAGATTTGCAAAGTTTGCATCGATATATTGCTTTAACAGTAAACTTGCTTTGTGCCTTCTTGCTTCTTCATCATTGGGGTTTGTGTTTTCGAGCAGTCCATCTCCACAGCATTTAAAATGATTGTTCATCAGAATCATTCGATCTCCTTTAAATGTAAAATCCATCACCATTGGAGCCCTTGGAAATGCCTTCCAATATTCTGAGGTTGTATAAATTTCATAGATCTCATTTATTTGAATCAGTTCTTTTTTATAAATATATGCCAAGCCGGCAAAATAAGTTGATTCTAAATAGCCTTCATATTCCTTTAATTCACTAATTAATTGATTAAAATCATGGATATTATTTACTTCTTGAATCGCATAAACATCTGCATTGATTGCTTTTATAATTCGTCGAACATACGCTATTGTGGCCTGATTTTTCTTTGGAAAATGCTGAATGTTCCAAGTTACAATTTCAAAGCTATCCTCTGAACCAAAAGAAATATCTTCTATGGTTTGTGAAGCAGCAGAAAATCCAACGAGCAATATAAAAATTGCGCGTTGGATTTGTTTTAATTTCTGGTGTGTATCTGTTTTCATTTTTAGCGTTTTTAATACAAAAGTACGAAAAACGACTCTACAATCATCAAACGTATTGAAAATCAGCAGTATACATTAAAAGAATTTTGAGATTGAAAACTTCAAAAAGCTATCTTCTCTAAAGTTTATTAGGAACACATCTTGCGAATTTATGCCATTAAAAATACGGCCTTCAATTACTGCTTTCCAGGAATCTCCGATTCTACGTGATGCTTCCACAGAGAAAATTCTACTGCTTTTTTCTAAGTCTACAATTCCTCCAATCAGAATAGCGGTATCATTTACATCGTTAAAAGCGATTCTACTTCCGAAAAAAACATCGCTCTGTAAACCACTTAATGCCAATTCATCTCTATCATCAAATAAGTATTCTCCAAGCACCCCAATATCTAGTCCATTGCCATCAATATTACTAAATGTATATTCTACACCAGCAACAACCGCCGTAAAATCTTGCAATTTTGAACTTCTATACATAGCTTCTAATTTCCATAAAAAGGCATTGTGGGTTGCTTGTAAATCTACCCCCGTTTGGTTTATTACTGGATAAAAAGCATTCATGTTCCCCAATTGGTCAAAAGAAATTAAAGGTTCCCTTCCATTCCCATAAAAATGAGAAACTCCTATATCAAACGCCCCAATATAATGGCTCCATCTAACCGCTAAGTCTTGACGCCATTCTTTTGCAGCACTTTCATAAGTAATAGCATCTTTGTCAATAACAGTCGAAAAACGCAAACGTGCTTTTTCTCCATTAAATGTTCTTTTTCTATGATATGGTAAATAGAAAAAATCTAAACTTCCATAATTAGTTGTACTCCAGGTAAATTGAACCATTGGTTGACCCAATTTTTCTTCTCCATCAAAAGACTCTGTGACATCCGTTTGATTGATAATATCTACCAAATGATTACTTTCTGTAACGCCCCAATACACTTTTTTTAATCCAATGTTTAGCTCCCAATTATTCTTGGCTCTTTGGTAATACAACTCACGTACATCTGCATGGGTCCTATTTTTATCTCTATCAAAACGAATAAACCCAGTGAAATTAATGCTTTCTCTTCCTTTATTCCATTCGATTGTATATTTAGGGGTCAATGCAATTGCCGGAAATTGACTTGCCTGTCCTTCAAATTGGGCTGTGTCATAAAAATAGCGATATTCTCCGTTTATTTCTAGTTCAAATTCTTGCGTGAATTTCTCCTTACCAGTCTCTTTTGACTGTGCATCGACAAAAAATACAGCTCCATATACAGTAAGGAAGCTTACTAGTACTATTTTTTTAAATTTCATTCTCATCTCTCTTGAAATTAAATAAGGCAGTCAGCGGGCAATTATATTTGCAACCAAAAACAATAAATAACTACTGAACTGCCTTATATTATGTTACTTCCCTGCTCTTTTTAACGCTACTTGACTAAAGTCTTCTTCCGTCAAATTAATCTCAAAATTGTAATCATTAAATTCCAATTTTGTTTCTTTATTTGTTTGATGATTGACCATGTTAAAAGTACCAGCTCTCCAGAACTTTCCTTTATACACATTGTAATCTGAGTAGATTAAGGTCTTTAAAAGCGAGTTTTTCCTGTCATAAAACTCCACTTTTTCTATTCGATACCCTTTATCTTTATTATAGGTAACCAATCTTCTTGTATAGCCAGATTTCGGATCTACTGGGTCTTGTTCAACAAGTAGTAAGTTGCCTTTTTCTGCTACAAATTTATAGGCATATTTTTCTACTTCTTGCGATGATAAATCTTCATAGGCAAATTCACTTCCTACAAAAGGTCCCGATTTATTATTAGAAGAAATTCTTTTTACTCTTTTAATTGACGGTAAAAACAACCATTGATCATCTGATCCTTTTTTATGTGTAAACGTTAGAGTTGCAGTTCCTTTTACATCTCTTGGACTGTTAAAAACAATTAATGATTTATCTCCATCTGCTGTTAGTTCAAACGTTTTGGTTGTTAATAACCGCTCACTAGTCTGACCGTTTTTATTTTTCAAGGTCATTTTAATATTTACCGTAGAGCTCTTAAAGCCTGTATCTGCTTTCTCTGCCGCTTTGGCTATTTCTAATCCTTTTTCTTCTGGAGTTTGGGCCACTATGAATCCAAGCGTCATAATTGCCATAAATGATAAAACTATTTTTTTCATGATTTGTATTGTTTGTTTATTTTTAATTTTCTTCTTTTATTGAAACCTCTTTCTTACTGGTTAATATTAATAAGGATGGTAGTAATATAAAATCAATAATCAGCGCTGATAAAATAATTACTACGGTAATTCGTGCCATATAACTATTCAATGCAAACGACGATGTGGATAACACTGCAAATCCAGCAAGTAACACCAAGGTGGTAGTTACTAAGGCTTTCCCAACAGTTTCAAAAGCGTAAACAACAGCTTCTTTAGCAGTATATCCTAACTCTCTTCTTGCACGCAAAAATTTGCTCATAAAGTGTACTGTATCGTCTACAATGATTCCTAATGTCATTCCAAAAACAACCACCATTCCGGTGTTTATTTGCGCTTTATAAAGTGCCCAAATTCCAAAACCAATAATTACTGGAGTTACATTCGGAATTAGACTTAGCATTCCTAACTTAAAACTTCTTAGCGCCAACATTAAAATCATAGAAATCAAAATCAACGCAATGATGTTTCCTTTTAACATGCTATCTGCTTGTCTAAATCCAAGTTTTGAAAACATCAGCATTGGGCTCACACCTAAGGCATGCATTTCTTTAGGGGCATTGTCTTTTAGCCACTGTTCTCCTCTTTCTGAAAAGGCAATCATTTGTGGGCTGTCAATATTCTTAAGCGTAACTGTAACTCTAGATTCTGATTTATCTACATTAATTTGATTGTTTAGGTCCAATCCAAATGGTAAAGACAATTCATAAAGCAATAAATATTGTGCTGCTTCTTCTCTACGCTCTGGAACGCGATAGAACTCGGTATTGTCTCCATGCATTGACCTGTTCACTCGTCTTGCAACTTCACTAAAAGCATTTACATGAATTACTTCTGGTTGCTCATTTAGCCAATTTTCAAAATCGTTTAATTTCGTTAAGTATGTCGGATTGTTAATTCCGCCACTTTCTCCACTCCCTATAGAGAATTCTATATTGTAGATTCCGGTAAGATTATCACTAATATAATCGGTGTCTGTTCTAAACTTTACACTTGTATCGAAATAGTTAATAAATTCATCATTGAACTTATTCTTAGATGCTAAATATCCTAAGGCTCCAATAATTATCACAGAAATCACTGTTAATCGTATTGGTTGTTTTACCACATAATTTCCTAACTTTTGGTATATGGTGCTTTTGGAGGTTCTCAATTTTTCTTTTTGAGTGGCTTTTACGGGGAAAATAGCCATGATTGCTGGTAAGGTTGTTGTTGAGAACAAAAATGCCATGGTCATTCCGAACGCCGTAATATTTCCTAAATCCCAAAATGGAGGAACATCACCAAAATTCATTGTTAAAAATCCAATAACCGTGGTTAAACTGGTAATAAATACTGGCATAAAATTCAATCGAATTGATTCTATCAATGCATCTAATTTACTCATTCCGTCAACACGCATTTTTTGTAACATCGTAATCAGAATATGAATACTATCTGCCACTGCAAGTGTTAGAATCATTGTTGGAAACACCGCTGATGGAGGTGTTAATTTGATCCCCATTATACCTACAAAACCAACGGCACTCATAATAGAAAACAACACAACCACTAGTGTTGCCAATGTGCTCCATATATTCCTAGTCAGTATTAAGGTGGTTATAATAACAATGATAAGCATAATCATAGTAAGCCCCATGTCGTTCATGGATGATTCAAAAAACGCTGTGTTTAAAGGTACTAAACCAGAGGTATGAATTTCAAAGTCTGGATATTTCTCTTTAAATTCTTCAATCATTTTTCGCACAAAAGCGGTCACCTCAGGAATTTCCTTGGCACTATCAATTCCAGGAAGTTTTACTGTAACATTTATAGCGGTTACACTTCCTTTTAGATTTAAAATTCTATGTACCAATAGCGGTTCTGACAAGGCTCTCCGTTTGATTTCTGCAATCTCTGCTGTCGTTTTTAAAGAAGACTCATAAGACAGATCTTCTACAAATAAATCATCTCCTTCTGCCCTTGTGTATTGAAAGTTTGTAAGTGCATCTACTCGAGATGAATAGGGTGTATTCCAAGATGAAGTTGTTAGCTCTTCAATTGCCGTTAAATTTTCTCTTGTAAAAACATTTTCATTCTTTGGAGATAACACAATAATTACATTGTCGTCTTTGGTGTACTTTTCTTGTAGGGCATCAAAAGCTTCCAATTCTGGATTTGATTTACTAAAGAATACATGATAGTCGCCATCAAACTCCATCTTTCCTTGAGAAGCGAGTCCCATAACTAATAGCAATGAGCCTATTACCACTCCCCATTTATGTTTAATTACAAACCGCCCCCATTGTTTAGCGAATTTGTTAGAAGCGTTGTTTATTTTTTTTAGTGCATTCATTTGTTAAAAATTAATTGACCAGTCGTATATATCTGGATTTTGTTGATTATTATTATTTAATTTACTCGTGTTTAATTAACAGATGACCAGTCATCTACTAATTGGCAAAATTTTTTTAAGCCAATAAAATTGTGGTCACCATTTTCGTAAAATTGATAATTGGATAGGCATCATTCATCTCTTTCATGGTGGTCATCGCTCCTTTTCCTGCGTCTTCTATAAATTCAGCCAAATCTCTTGATTCCATGGTACTACTCACCTCCCCTAACTCTTGAGCTTCTTGAATAACGCCTGCTATGTGATTTTTAATTAAGGCACCTTTCGCTGCAATCACGCTTCTAATTGCTTCGCTATGCTCTGCTACCTCATTGGCAAGGTTGCATCCCAAACACCCCATTTTACATTTTAATTCTTCTTGCAATGTTTTTGCTCTAAACTCATAAAATTCCAACAGTCGCTCTTTAGGTGACATTTCTTCATTCTGCAGTACTTCTAAAGCAGGAACAAATTGTTTGTTAAAATATTTTTCTATCGCTTGAACAGCAAAATCTTCTTTACTATCAAAATAAAAGTAAAAGGATCCTTTTGGAATCTCTGCCAATTTCACAATGTCATTTACGCTGGTAGCATTGTATCCTTTTGCCCACAACAGCTCTATTCCTTTGTCTAAAAGGAAATCTGATTTGATATCGTGTTTTAATGTTTTTGACATACTAATTTTACTACTGGGCAAATGTATGACCACTCGTCTAGTTTTCCAAAACATTTGCTGTTAATTTTTTCAAAAAAAAATTAAACTGCCTAAAACCCGGATGATATTTGCCAATCCATGTGCTTTTTAAATCTAGGACACACTATTATAAATTTAATGTCTCCCAAAATCATTTCGTATTCATTTCTTTCAATTGTTAATTTAATACTGTTAAAAACTGTTAAAAAACCCATTCCTACTAAAGCTTTTATAAGAGAGTTTGGTGAATCACCAAATTAACATTTAACTTTACTAGCCAAAATCAAAAACTAATTTAAATGAACTTAAAGTACACCAAAAAAGTAGCA